>ERZ773214.1069-NODE-1069-length-16519-cov-5.434828_pt1 | contig 16519 bp, 9 predicted proteins | sample MGYA00511238_ERZ773214 | MGnify/ENA primary metagenome ERZ773214 (study PRJEB29015, sample SAMEA2738157) | human oral metagenome | biome: human oral; feature: human-associated habitat; material: saliva | place: China | collected 2259 ...
TTAAAAGGCATGGAGCTGATTGCTTCGGAAAACTTCGTCAGCGACGAAGTAATGCAGGCAATGGGGTCTTACCTAACCAACAAGTACGCTGAGGGATATCCTGGAAAGCGTTATTACGGTGGTTGTCAGGTAGTAGACGTAGTAGAGAACCTCTGCATCGAGCGTGTTAAGAAGATATTCGGCGCATGCTGGGCTAACGTGCAACCACACTCTGGGGCACAGGCTAACCAAGCCGTTCTTGCTGCTGTTCTCGAACCGGGCGACACTTTTATGGGACTCGACCTGAACCATGGCGGCCATCTTTCGCATGGTAGCCCAGTGAATAACTCTGGTATTCTCTACCACCCAATTGGGTACCAACTCGATAAAGAGACGGGACGTGTAGACTACGACCACATGGAAAAACTAGCACGCGAGCACAAGCCAAAGCTCATCATTGCAGGTGCGTCTGCCTATAGCCGTGAATGGGACTATGCACGTTTCCGCAAGGTAGCTGACGAAATTGGTGCTATCTTTATGGTAGACATGGCTCACCCTGCAGGATTAATTGCTGCGGGACTGCTTGAAAATCCAGTTAAGTATGCTCACATCGTAACAACCACTACACACAAAACACTGCGTGGTCCGCGTGGAGGTGTTATTATGATGGGAGAAGACTTTGACAATCCATGGGGAAAGAAAACTCCAAAGGGTGTGGTAAAGAAGATGTCGCAACTTCTCGACTCTGCTGTGTTCCCAGGAAACCAAGGTGGTCCGTTAGAGCACGTTATTGCTGCTAAAGCTGTTGCATTTGGCGAAATTCTACTTCCAAGCTGGAAAGAATATGCAACACAGGTGAAGAAAAACGCTGCTGTGCTTGCCGACGAACTTGTAAAGCGTGGATATGGCATCGTTTCTGGTGGTACAGATAACCACTCTATGTTGCTAGACTTACGCACTAAATTCCCTGAACTAACTGGTAAGGTTGCAGAGAATGCTCTTGTTGCTGCTGATATCACAGTGAATAAGAATATGGTACCGTTCGATACTCGTTCTGCATTCCAAACCTCTGGTATACGCCTTGGTACAGCTGCTATGACTACTCGTGGAGCAAAAGAAGACCTAATGGTGCTTGTTGCAGAACTTATAGACAAGGTTCTTTCTGCACCAGAAGACGAAAAGGTCATTGCAGATGTTCGCAAGAAGGTAAATGAAACAATGAAAAATTATCCATTGTTCGCTTACTAACCAAAAACAACAAAAAACATTTCTCATAGCTTAAAAGACTCCCTCAATGGTCTCTCCATAGAGGGAGTTCTTTCGTTTTATAGCACCATAACGCTTAAAATGGCTTATGGTTATAGGTTTTATAACTTCTTTAAAACCACATATTTATATTCCTTATAATGGTTTTATGCTTCTTGCCATTCTTTGCTACGAATATGTATAATAACAATAGAGAGGCTTTATAAATTTAACCACAAATGGATAATTTAACCACAATATGTATAGTTTTTATCACGATGTATTGTTTGCTAACATATTTTATTTTCTTATCAGCATCTTATCTGTCTTTTTAATTTGACATAGCTCGCTACGTCTGCTATGCAACGATAGCCAATTTGCTCGCTAATAAAGCAAAATATGTTTATGCTATAACAACCTATTAGGGTTAAATAGACTATTAAAGTTTTGCTATATTTTGTGTTATTATTGAACAGACGCTTTAACTTTATAATAAAAATGTAGCAAACAACGGCAAGTTGTAACGTAAAACAATACTCCAGCAAAGAACCAGAAAAACACAGAACGTAATGCCATAAACAATATATTAAATACACCGAATTGCACACTCCAATATCTGCGGAACAAATGTGGCAAAACGGTGGTACACATAGTGGGCATTCGTTTCAGATATCTGTGAGTATCGTTTCAGATATCTGTGAGTATCGTTTCAGATATCTGTGAGCATCGTTTCAGATATCTGTGAGTATCGTTTTAGATATCTGTGAATATCGTTTTAGATATCTGTTTTTCACCACTTAGATATTATGAAGAAACTCTGCTTTTATTGTTTCTTGCCAACCTGGTAGTAATGCAATTAATTCTGTTAATGCACTATTTTTAATCTTTCTTTTGTTTTTTGTCTATAAAATTGTGCTATTCTTCTAATATTTTATAACTTTGCAATATATTACAAACACCAGAACAACCCAATAACTACATAAGACTTCTCATCTAAATGGTTGCGATGCGCAACTTTGTAGCATAACAATGTCTACATTTACAACGAAATATGTATAATCATAAAATCGTAAGGTGATTCATTCACTGGAGAAAGGTTAGTTAATTGATAATAACTTATGAGAATATTAAACTTCCTCTTTAGCCGTTCAAAGCAGGAGCAAGATAAACCTATTAGAGACAAATTAAAGACCAGAAAGGATTTTGAGAGAGTTCTGGCAGAAGATTTGGATATAATGGAAACAACTAAAGCGAGAATGGATACAGCAAAAAATATAAATTTGTATATGTATCGTTCTCTTAGCTATAGTTATATCTTAATACTTCAATCTAAGTATTCTGTTGATGCCAAAATAGACGAACTGCGCGATATTTATATAAAATCTATGTATTATTTCTTGCAGGCGTTTAATAAAAGAAATCCAATTTATGCAGATATACTGAATTATGTTTCGTTGGGTGTACTATTAAATATTCCCGATAATAACTTCAGGCAACTGATTGACTATGTAAAACAAATGGATAAGCAGGCAAAACCATCTGGCTGGACACCAGACTTGTTGCTCTGGTTTATGCTGAACTCTAGACTGAAAGAGCAAGAGAAGCTGAAATATGCAGAGACACTTGCTTATCCCCGATTGTATAACGGACTGTATAAGGTGATACAGGCACCAAATGCAGCCGCTGCCAAAGATGCCCTTAACAAGTATCTTGATAGGTGGTATAATCTAAATAGCGATGCACCTTGGTATAACAGTCATCTGAAAGATAACTGTTATCGAGGCTACTGGGCGTGGGAGGTTGCAGCCGTTGCTAAGATAATGCACATAGACGATTCAGACTTAAAGAACAATCAGTATTATCCTTATGATATGGTGCATTGGGCAGACAATGAAACTACTGCAAAAGAGTAATCTACGGAACAAACGGTAGCTAAACTGTTTTAAAACCAAATGGATACTTAGACACAATATGCATAATTCTTATTACTATGGAATTGTTTGCTAACATCTTTTATTTTCTTATTGGCATTTTGCCAGTAGTTGTAACTTTACGTAGCCCGTTACGCCTGTGTTACAACGACAGACAGATGCTCGATAATAAACCGAAATATGTTTATGCCCTAACTATCAATTTTGGTTAAACCACATAGCTTATAGCATTACCTGTGTTTCTTTTTTTCGCAAAAAGTAAAAAACAGCAGTGCATCATCTCACATTATAGACGTAATAAAAACATAAATCAAAGAGAATAACATTAACTTAACATTAAACAATGAATATTGCCGCTCCATCTAAAGACCAAGGGGCTTCTATCAGACCTGTATATGTAGGAGCAGACGATAATGATGAAACAAAACCAGTAGACGCATCAAACTTTGAATTGTTCCACAACATTATTACTCCAAATGCAAGGCTCTATTAAGCCTTAATAAAGAAACAACAAACTACGACTTTAATTTGCAGAGAGATATGTTTACAGCATACCTCTCAGCATTGCTTATGCTTTGTTCTTCCATTATCTTTTTGCAGTGGTGTAATCCACTGCAAACATATAGTTTGAAAAGTAATGCTGAAGACTTAGTTATAACCCTATATATATAATAAGGTGTAATATCATTATATTCTATCATAGTTCTAATGCCTAAATTAGACTAAAGTTACTGTTAAGAAACAATAAAGAAACCACGCATAACTTGTAAAGTCAATAAGTTTTAAGTATATTTGCAACAACATAAAATTGGATTAGGGAAACTAAAATAACGACTTAACACCAGTTTTTGGATAACAATTTTGTTTAATTTATAAGACGAAAGAAATGGAAATACGTAAAATTGCCTTATCGCTCGTAGCAGCAATGGCACTTGGTACAACAGCAGTACAAGCTCAGTGTACAAACAATTGTAAGAAGAAAACAACCACAAAAGCTAAAATTGACACTGCAGTAAATCGTTTTGAGAAAGACTTAAAACGCGACGAAGCAAAAGTAAAAACAGCTGCTCACAAAGCAGGTTGTGCATTTAAACGCGATGCTAAAAAGGTTGGAGCTGCTGTAAAACGCGACGAAGCAAAAGTAAAAACAGCTGCTCACAAGGCAGGTTGTGCATTTAAACGCGATGCAAAGAAAGTTGGAGCTGCTGTGAAACGCGACGAAGTGAAAGTAGGAAAGGCAGTAAAAAAGACCTATAATAAGGCAAAGAACGCTTTAAAGAAGTAGAAACAAACATTAACAGCGATATTTACAAAGCCGAGCTGGCACACAAAATAAAATAAGCTGCCAAGAAGGCAGAATAGAAAGAACTAAGAAACTAAGTAGCCAATGCAAACCGCATAGAAGGCAGACAAGGTTTCTATAGAATATAAAGAGTGTGCGTATCGACTTTCGTCGCATAAGAAAGTATTGCCCCAGAAAGAAAGCTATATATAGCCATATTTTGGGGCATTTGCTTTGAAGCGTTGAAACATAACAAAATAACTAACCAAAATACCACTGACACAGCATGACTTTTGGCATACAGTTTGCAACGAATACCGTGTAACGAACAAAAAGGAGGATATGAGATGTTAATAAAGTATATTTTATGAGTTAATATTTTGTTATTCAATAAATGTTTAGTAATTTTGCACAATATTCCGTCTATCCAGACGGAGCATAACACCATATTTAATATTTAGGTATATTTTATCTAATGCGACAACTTAAGATATCAAAAAGTATTACCAATCGTTCCAGTGAGGCACTAGACAAGTACTTAGTGGAGATTGGACGTGAACCAATGATTACCGTTGATGAAGAAATTGAGCTTGCTCAGGAAATTCATAAAGGCGGCAGAAAAGGCGAACGCGCAAAAGAGAAACTTATAAAAGCGAACCTACGCTTTGTGGTTTCTGTTGCCAAACAATACCAACACCAAGGACTTTCGCTTACCGACCTAATAGACGAAGGTAACATTGGACTTGTGAAGGCAGCTGAAAAGTTTGACGAAACACGTGGATTTAAGTTTATCTCGTATGCAGTTTGGTGGATTAGACAAAGCATACTGCAAGCCATTGCAGAGCAAAGTCGCATAGTGCGTCTGCCTTTAAATCAGGTGGGAGCAATTTCAAAGATAAACCAAGTAACCAACGAGTTCATTCAAAAGCACAATCGTCGTCCTTCTATCCACGAGTTAGCCGAACTAACAGGCATTGATGAGGCACGTATTCACCAAAGTCAGAATGCCGACAACCATCACATGAGTATAGATGCGCCATTTAGCGATGACGACGATAACTCTATGAGCGATATGTTGGCATCGGGAGAAGACTCTCGAACAGACCGTGGTGTAGACTTCGAATCAATGTCGGACGATCTTAAATCGGTGTTACAGAACACACTGAAAGAGCGCGAACGCAAAATAGTGATAGAATGTTTCGGTATAGGCTGTCAGGAAAAGGGCTTAGAAGAAATAGGCACCGAAATGCAACTTACACGCGAGCGTGTACGCCAAATACGCGAAAAGGCGATAGAAAAAATACGCTTAAGTGGTAACGCACGTGTGTTAATGAAGTATCTTGGCTAATGTAATAAAAGTGTAAAGCAGGTATGCAGGCGTACAACAACGTTTCTCTGCAAATGTTGTTATATATATAATAAGGTGTAAGAATTGTATACATTGCGAGTAAAGGAAAGATGCTCGCAACGTAAAATGAGAACCAATATATTTAGATAATAGCACATATCACCCCATTGTCAATAAGATAATGGGGATATTTGTTTAGAAAAAGTCTGTTATTACCACTATATTTTTCTCTACTCGCTTGTTTTTTCGTTGAAAATCATTATCTTTGCAAAGTCGTTACAACCTTTCTGCCACCATAAAATAGCAGGAACAGCAATATAATGACAGTAAGAATATTTTGAAAAAGCAAAAATAATAATATCATAAACAAGAAATAACATCTTGTCTGCCAATCCACAATCAGTAGGTAAAGCAGGCAAATATAAGTTTTAACAAACAAATTAATGGAAGAATTTGAACTCATTGCCAAGACCTTTATGGGGTTAGAAGAGGTCTTGGCGCAGGAGCTCACCCAGCTGGGAGCTAACAACGTACAGATAGGACGGCGTATGGTATCGTTCACCGGAAACAAAGAAACAATGTATCGCGCCAACTTCCAGCTGCATACAGCCATAAGAGTGCTAAAACCTATAGCACATTTTAAGGCTAAGAGTGCCGATGATATGTACGATGAGGTTAAGAAAATAGACTGGAGTAAGTACATCTTAAAAGGCAAAACATTCTCAGTAGACTCAGTAGTCTACTCTGAAGAGTTCAAAAACTCAAGGTTTGTAACCTATAAAGTGAAAGACGCCATTGTCGATCAGTTCCGTGAAAATACAGGCATCAGACCAAATATATCGGTGAGCAATCCAGATATTCGACTGAATATCCATATTGCTGAAGACAAAGCAACACTGTCGTTAGATTCTAGTGGAGAGTCTTTGCATCGTCGAGGATATCGTCAAGAAAGCGTAGAAGCTCCATTAAACGAAGTGCTTGCAGCTGGTATGATATTGATGACAGGCTGGAAAGGAGAAACAGACTTCATTGACCCTATGTGCGGTTCGGGTACTCTGCCTATAGAAGCAGCTCTCATTGCACGTAATATCTCGCCAGGCGTATTCCGCAAAGAGTTCGCTTTTGAAAAGTGGCCAGACTTCGATCAGGAACTTTTCGATATGATATACAATGACGATTCGCAAGAACGCGAGTTCGAGCATCATATTTATGGCTACGATGTAGACATGAAAGCAGTGAACACTGCAAAGATAAACGTAGCTGCAGCAGGCTTCTCTAAGGATATAACAATAGAGAACAAAGACTTTAAAAACTTTACTCAGCCAGCTCAGAAGAGTATTATTGTGATGAATCCTCCATACGGAGAACGCATCTCTACACCTAATCTGTTAGGTACATACAAAATGATAGGTGAACGCTTAAAGCACCAATTCATAGGTAACGAGGCTTGGATTCTATCGTATCGGGAAGAATGCTTTCGTGAAATAGGACTGAAGCCAAGTATTAAAATACCAGTGTATAACGGCTCGTTAGAATGCGAATTTCGACGCTATCAAATGTTCGATGGTAAATTAGACAACTTCCGTGCAGAAGGTGGCATTGTGAAAACAGAGGACGAAAAGCGCGAAATGGCACAAAAGCATCGCTTTAAAAAGAACCGTGAATTTAAGAAAAGACTCGATGAAACCGAAGAGAACGAAGAAGGAGATATACGCTCTTTCACGTTCCATAGCTTTGAACACAATATATCTATAGGTGGAAAGAAAAGCGAAAACGGTAGACGAGGCGGACGTAAGAACTTCCGAAAAGATGACCACTTCGATGATGAAAGAGGAGCATTTCAAGGAAAAAAGAAGTTCGATGGTAAGCGATTCGATAAAGGAAACAAAGGAAATAAGTTTCGTAAAAAAGATAAATATAATACAAATGAAGACTAAGAACCTAATAGTAACTACAGGATTAGCAATAGCAACCCTATGTTTAGCATTGCCTAACAACGCTATGGCACAGAAAACATTTACACTCGAAGACCTTAATTTCGGTGGCAAGAACTTTCAGAATCTACGGGCAGAAAACCGTTATACCACGTGGTGGGGCGACCAGATAGTGCATTTAGAAAACAATAAATGCTCCATCGTAAACCCAAACACACTGAAAGAAACAACATTATTCACGCTTGATGACATTAATGCTATACTTTCAAAAGACAATAGCGACAGAACTGTGCGTTCGTTGTTCCATGTTTCTTTTCCATCTGCCAATCAACCATTGGTGCAGATACCCACCAGAAAAGAACTTCTAACAATAAATTTTAAAACTAAAAAGATAGAAAGCTCAACCGAAACTGTTGCTGACGCTCAAGCACAAGCTTATAATAAAGAGTCGAGAGCAATAGCTTACGTGCAGAACAACCAACTATTTGTTACAGATAATACTGGAAAAACAACACAACTCACTAACGATGGTTCACGCAATATAGTGTATGGCGAAGCTGTACACCGCAACGAATTTGGCATTAAAGGCGGTTTGTTCTGGAGCCCAGCAGGTAATCGTCTTGCATTCTACCGTATGGACCAAAGTATGGTAACCGATTATCCACTTGTTCATATACCAGAGGTAGATTGGAAGCCAGCAAAAGGCGAATCACGTATAGCAACACCAGAACCCACAAAATATCCTATGGCGGGAGAAAAGATTCACAATGTAACCGTAGGCGTATACGATATAAATACCAAGAAAACAATTTACCTTGATGCTGGCGACCCGACCGACCGTTATTTCACTAACATTCAGTGGAGTCCAGACAGCAAAATCATTTATATGTTCGAACTAAATCGCGATCAGAATGATTGTCGTTTGGTGTCATACAATGCAGAGACTGGCAAGAGAATTGCCGAATTGTATCGTGAGACCGATGCTAAATACGTTGAACCAACTCATCCTATCCTCTTTTTGCCATGGAATGCCAATCAGTTTATTATGCTTTCGCAAAAAGATGGTTACAATCATATCTACTTATTCAATAAAGATGGTAAGCAAATAAAGCAGATCACAAAAGGTAACTGGGTAGTTATGGATGTGTTAGGCTTTAATAGCAAGGCAAAATCTATAGTCTATGTGTCTAACGAGTGTAGTCCAATACAACGCAATACATGGTCTGTGAATGTTGAAAATGGCATCCGTACCTTGTTAGATAATGGTCGTGGCTACCACAATGCAACACTTAGCGATGGTGGAAAATACCTTGTAGACAACTACACTGAACCTACTGTACCACGAAAGATTGATATTACTACCATAGGAACACATCCCACAATTAAGAATTGGCTTACTGCGAAAGACCCATGGAGTGGCTTTAACTTGCCAGAGTATAGTTCTGGTTCGTTGAAAGCCGACGATGGGACTACCGATTTGTATTGGCGAATGGTAAAACCCATTGGATTCGACCCATCAAAAAAATACCCAACCGTGATATATGTATATGGTGGACCACACGCCCACAACGTTGATGCAAGCTGGCATTACGGCTCTCGCTCGTGGGAAACCTATATGGCACAGAAAGGATATTTGCTATTCATTATAGACAATCGTGGTAGCGAAAATCGTGGAAAAGCATTCGAACAAGCCACTTTCCGTCAGCTCGGACAGGTTGAGATGCGCGACCAGATGCAAGGAGTGAAGTATCTGAAGACATTACCATTTGTTGATGCCGACCGAATAGGTGTGCATGGCTGGTCGTTTGGTGGTTTTATGACTATTTCGCTTATCACAAACTATCCTGAAACCTTCAAGGTGGGTGTTGCCGGTGGTCCTGTTATCGATTGGAAGTGGTACGAAGCTATGTACGGAGAACGCTATATGGACACACCGCAAACAAATCCAGAAGGCTATGCAAAGACTTCACTTTTGACGAAAGCTAAGGATTTGAAGGGAAAACTACAGATAATAACAGGCTTAAACGACCCTGTAGTGTTGCCGCAACACTGCCTTACTTTCATTAAGGCATGCATAGCTGCAGGAACACAGCCCGATTTCTTTGTGTATCCTGGTGAACCTCACAATATGAGAGGACACCAAAGTGTGCATTTACACGAGAGAATTACACAATATTTCGAAGACTATCTGAAGTAAAAAACATTAGACAAACAAACACTAAACATAAAAAAATAAAACTCTAACGTAAAGGAGTAAAGGCGCTTATGAAGATATTATTGTTAGGTAGTGGCGGCCGTGAGCACGCCTTGGCATGGAAGATAGCACAGAGCAAGAAGTGTGAAAAGCTATTCATTGCGCCAGGAAATGCAGGCACAAAAGCTTGTGGCGAAAATGTTGCAATAGGTGTAAACGAGTTTGAGAAACTTAAAGCATTTGCAGCAGATAATGCTATAGATATGGTTGTTGTAGGTCCTGAAGACCCATTAGTTGGTGGAATATACGACGATTTTAAACAAGACGAACGCACAAAGCATATACCAGTTATCGGTCCATCTAAGTCTGGTGCGGTACTCGAAGGTAGTAAAGACTTTGCCAAAGGCTTTATGCAACGCCATTCAATACCAACAGCAGCCTATGCCACCTTCGATAGCACCACGTTAGAAGAGGGATTAAAGTTTCTTGAGACATTAAAACCACCTTATGTGCTAAAGGCTGATGGCTTAGCAGCAGGAAAAGGAGTGTTGATTGTTTCCGATTTAAACGAGGCAAAGCACGAGTTAAAGCAGATGCTTGGTGGAATGTTTGGCAATGCGTCAGGAAAAGTTGTCATCGAAGAATATTTGTCGGGTATAGAGTGTTCTGTTTTTATACTCACCGATGGCACTAACTATCAGATACTTCCAGAGGCAAAAGACTATAAACGAATTGGCGAGGGCGACACCGGACTTAATACTGGCGGTATGGGAAGCGTTTCGCCTGTGCCTTTTGCTACCCACGAATGGATGCAAAAAGTGGAACATCGCATTATAAAACCAACAGTGAATGGGTTGAAACAGGAAGGTATAAACTATAAAGGTTTTATTTTCTTTGGTCTTATTAATGTAGATGGCGACCCAATGGTGATAGAATATAACTGTAGAATGGGCGATCCTGAAACAGAAAGTGTTATGTTGCGTTTAAAAACAGATATTGTAGACCTGTTCGAAGGGGTGGCAAATGGAACATTAGACCGTTGTAATATAGAAACCGACACTCGTTCTGTGGTTTGTATTATGTTGGTAAGTGGTGGATATCCAGGAGCTTATACAAAGGGATACCCCATTAGCAACTACGATTGTTCAGAGAATACGGTGCTCTTCCATAGTGGAACAACTATCAAAGATGGGCAACTTGTAACCAATGGTGGGCGTGTTTTGGCAGTTTCGTCGTATGGTCCAACTAAAGACGAAGCTTTGTTTAAGAGTTTCACTGAAGCTGAAAAGATAGAATTTACAGGCAAATACTTCCGTAAAGATATTGGTAGCGACTTATAAGTACACTATTTAGTAAGGAATGAATATAAGGCGCAAACTACTGCAAAACAGAATTTCAGAGAGCAGATGGGCACCAGCAGTAATGTCTTTCTTCTCTATTTCTGTATGGACAATGGTTTGTATCAACGATACATTTGCCATTGTTCCATTGCTTTGTATGCTTTTTTCAACCTTTCTAATGATGGAGCTCAACAACACAAATGCGCTCATACGTATTTTCAGTCGTATGGTGTCGTGTTGTTATATGGCGCTCACTACTATGGCAACTTTCCAGTTTGTATCCATCAGAGCTGCCAGTGTAGCACTTTGTATAGTAGGTTCTTACATTTGTTTGTTTCGTTGCTATCAAGACAAGTATTCGCAAGGCTGGGTATTCTACGGTTTTCTTTGTCTTGGTCTTAGCAGTATAGTGTGGGTGCAGACACTCTATTATGTCCCAATTATATGGATACTAATGCGTACACGTCTTCAGGCAACAAGTGTTCGCAACTATATTTCGTCTATATTTGGTCTTCTTTTACCAAATATTGTTGCACTTAGTGTTGTGCTTTATCAAAGCGAATGGCAAGTGGTGGTGCGCCATTTTGGTGAGCTTCTAACCTTTGGTAGTTTTGCAAACTATTGGTTGCTTTCTATAAATCAGATTCTTACAGGTGTGTGGATAATACTTTGTGCTATTATTGGAACCGTTCACTATTTGCGTAAAAGGCGTTCCGATAGTATACGTACGCGTATGCTTTACAGCTTTTTTGTTCAAATAAACATACTTTCCATATTGTTTTTATGCCTGCAACCGCAACATTTCGATGCTATTCTTGGTATCATTATCGCATCAACCTCACCACTTATTGCTCATTTCTTTGCATTAACTAATACCAAATTCACCAATTTTACTTTCAAATTCCTTACGCTTGCAACCCTTGCAATAACGGTTTTCAATTTTCTCTCTTATCTGCGTTAAGTCTAATTTGGTACTATTACATTGGTGTTATCTCGTTTTATGTTAAATAAAACAAGTAGCTATTTTATAGAACAAAATATGTTTAGCTCTAACGACTTATTTGAGTTTAACGAATCTCACTATTCGTCTTTTATACGCTAAACCAGCAATTAGCACTTTGCCAGATTTCCGTTTTATTGTTGAGCAGACTAATTCATTTTGTAACGAAAATATAGCGAGCAGTGGCACGTTTGAGAAACAGGCACGACAGCAAACAATAAAGCAAACGAAAGCAGAATGTAGCACTATTATATGGGAAAGAGACATTACACCCTAATAGTCTATTTTAGATTACTGTTTTTCCAATCTTATAGCCCTAAAAAAACTTATACAATGGTTTTAATTTTCATCACTTCTAAGTATTTAACAGTCAGCTGTATACCAGCTACCATCGTTTCAGATATCTGTCGTGTTTGTTTCAGATATCTGTCGTGTTCATTTCAGATATCTGTCGTGATTGTTTCAGATATCTGTCGTATTTGTTTCAGATGTCTGTAAGTTGGCAGTTATATATCCTTATAAATATTTGCATTCTCAATGTTGCAACTTTGTAGTTGTTCAACGCTTTATAATCAGCTTTATAAAATTTATTCGTATATTTTTGGCGAATAAACTTTAATAGCTATCTTTGTGTGGCAATAGAATACTTGTGCTTTTCTCTTATGGCACCATGTATGTGAAAACAATTTGCACAAAGCGAGTCTATATACCCATTTATCGAATCGACAACGAAAGATATTTCAGTGAATTAAACTACAAATATGGAACAAAAGCATATTAAAACTAATATTCTGAGCAAATATTTCGCTCTTAGCCTAATTTCTATAGCACTATTTTTCACAAATTGTGCCCACACAGATAGCAGACTTTTCGTGGCAGAGAAGAATAATTTGTATGGTTACGTAAATGCGAAAGGCGATACCGTTGTTGCCTGCAAATATTTGTGTAGCTATACAGATACAATAGTTAGGATAGGTTTTGTGGGCGATAATAGTGGAAAAATAAGGTGTTTTGATAATAAAGGCAATATGCTTTTCTATGTGTTCAATTTCGATAACGGACCTGATTACCCCAGCGAAGGCTATTTTAGAATTATAGATAGTAACGAGCTTTTTGGCTTTGCTAACACGCGAGGCAACGTTGTTATAAAGCCTCAATATAAGTTTGCAAACCCCTTTAAAGATGGAAAGGCAAAAGTAACCAACACCGGACAGAAGATTACAGCCGACACTATAAGCGAAAGTCATTGGTATTGGGCATCTAACAATTGGTTTTTTATCTCACACAAAGGCAAGATATTACCATCTAAGTAGCACTATTTCCTGTGCACTGAAACCAAAATAGTTTATTAGCGTATTGCCAAATTCTGTTATTGTATAGTGCTGATATATTAACTTTGCAATGCAGGTGTAGCGGGCTACGTAAAGTTGCAACAACAGACGAGATGCCGATAAGAAAATAAAAAATGTAGGAAACAATACCATATTGATAATACCTATATATATTGCAGTATAATAGCCCGATTTGAGTTTAATGGCAAAGCTGTGTAAAACAATAAATGCCCGATGAAATGGGCATTTTCTGTATGTTTCGTATCCTTTCGAATGCCACGAAAGCCTATAAATCTACCACAGTTATACCAGCTCCGCCAAACTGTACATGCTCGTCGCGAACACCCTTTACATTTGGAATGGTGTTTAAAAACTGTCTTATCATAGTGCGCAGAATGCCATTACCCTTACCATGAAGTATGCGCACTTGGCTTACGCCAACAAGTATGGCGTCGTCTATAAAGTGCTGAACCTGATTCAGAGCTTCGTCGGCACGCATACCTCGCACATCTATTTCTTGTTTAAATTGGTTACGATGCTCGTCTATGGTTTCACGGGTTTGTCGGCTATAGTTGTATGCTGCAAACTGTTTTTGGTTTTCTTTCAGCGTGTCGTCGTCTACAAGTTCCAGTCGTGCAATAGCCATCTTGGTGCGCATATCACCAAATATAACTACAGCCTGCTTATTATCAATCAGTTCAACCTTGCCAATAGACGTTAATCCTTTTATGCGTACAGTGTCGTTTACACCTATTGGTCGGTTTATATTTCTTTTCTCTGTGGCAGCCTTCAAACTTTCTGCCGCATTTTGCTTGCGTTCTTCTTTCTTTTGCAAGTGTCGTTCGTGTCGTTCTTTTCTATTTTTTATCTTTTCTATGCGTGCTTGCAATTCCTCGTCGGTCATTAATCCCCCCTCGCGCATAGTTTGTTTGTTGTTTAATTTTTGTGCTTTCGCTTTGTTTTTTGTGTTTAAATATGTTGTAGCGTCATCAAGCATAGCTTGCTTATACATAGCAAGTTCTTGCCTAATGCGTTTTGTAGCTTCCTTTTCGGCTTGCTGTTGTCTAATTTCTCTAATAGTGTTTTCTATTCGTTTATTGCCTTCCTTAATAATTTCTTCAGCTTCTGCCTTCGCTTTTTTAATAATTTCCTTCCGGCTTTGTCGCAATTCCTCTATTTCTTTTTCGTATTTTGCTATGGTGCGTTCCAACTCTTTTTCGTGGCTATGCACAGTTTGTCGCTTTGTTTCCCAGTAACGTTTGTCTCTAACAATATCCTGTAAATACTTGTCGCTCTGTATGTAGTCGGAACCAACAATGGCAGAAGCGTCGTTAATAACCTCTTCAGGAATACCCGTTTTGCGAGCAATCTCTATGGCAAACGAGCTACCGGGTCTGCCAATAGCCAGCTGGAAGAGCGGTCGCATTTCGTGTCTGTCGTATAGCATTGCACCATTTACAACACCTTTGTGGTCTTCTGCAAAGTGTTTAAGGTTCTGATAGTGCGTAGTTATTACAGCCCATGCTTGTTTTTTCCAAAATTGTTTCAGCACCGCTTCAGCAATAGCCCCTCCAATTTGTGGTTCTGTTCCTGTTCCAAACTCGTCTATCAGAATAAGCGTATGGCTATCTGCTTGTTTCATCATCGTCTTCATATTCATTAAGTGCGATGAATATGTACTCAAATCGTTTTCTATGCTCTGTTCATCTCCAATGTCTATCATTAAGTTTTGAAATGTTCCTGCAGTAGAACGCTCACTTACAGGGATAGAAATACCACACTGAAGCATATATTGAAGTAGTCCAACCGTTTTCAAACATACCGACTTACCTCCTGCGTTAGGTCCTGAAATAATAAGCAGATGCTTATCGATGGTGAGCTGAATGTCGAGTGGAATAACTACATCAGGTTTATCGTTATTGATTGTTGAATGTTGTTTCTTTGCCAGAGCAAGCTGCAACAGTGGGTGAATGGCACGAATAAAGTCGATATGAGGTTCAGATTTCACTTCAGGTTCAATAGCCTTTAGCATACGCGCCAGTTCGGCTTTTGCTCTAATAAAGTCTATAAGCGCAAGAAAATGATACGAGTCGAGTATTTCGTGCACATACGGACGCACTTGTTTAGCAAACTCTCTAAGAATGCGTATAATCTCCTTACGTTCCTCGTTTTCCAGTTCGCGCACCTTGTTGTTGGCCTCCACCACTTCAGTAGGTTCTATAAAAACAGTTTTTCCCGTTGCACTCTCATCGTGAACAATACCAGATATTTTGCGTTTCATACCTGGTGCAACCGGAATAACCAAACGTCCATCGCGCATGGTTGGCGTTACATCTCGTTCTACCACACCTTCGTTTTGTGCCGAATGCAATATACTGTTAAGCGTGCGCGATATGCTACTTTCTACACGTGCCAGTTCTCTACGGATTTGAAGTAAGTCTGACGATGCCGAATCGCGCATTTTGCCGAATTTATCGATAATTTGACTAATGCGTTGCACCAAAATAGGAAATGTTGCGACCCCATCGGAAAGCGCATAGAGAGCAGGATAAGTGTGCTGTATTTCGCCATTGGGCAACTCTTCTCCCACACTTAAAAATTTCACCACAGCAATAATAGTTTCCAAAGACCGCTTTAAATCAAATAGTTCGTCCTCTTCCATATATGTGCCTTCGAGACGAATGCGCGCTACACTTGCCCGAACGTCAAACACATTGTCTAGTGGAAATGGCTCTAAACCTTCTTGTATGTTGCGAAATTCTCTCACTTCGGTCAGCCAGCGGTTAATTTGTAGTGTGTCTATAGAAAATTCCATACTGTCCACCTGTTCGCGTCCAAGCGTGGAAAGACAACGCTCGTGTAATAGCGAACGAATATCGTTGAAACCTATTTTCTGTTCAAAATTGTTGGGATATATCATCTTTGCTTGTAAAAT
>ERZ773214.1072-NODE-1072-length-16492-cov-112.245118_pt1 | contig 16492 bp, 14 predicted proteins | sample MGYA00511238_ERZ773214 | MGnify/ENA primary metagenome ERZ773214 (study PRJEB29015, sample SAMEA2738157) | human oral metagenome | biome: human oral; feature: human-associated habitat; material: saliva | place: China | collected 2259 ...
AGATTGGTAATTTCACGAACCTGTCCAGCAGCGACTTCGCGATTATCACCCGCTAGCGGTGGCACTCTAGGCTAGCTGCCGCTGGTATGCAGAAAGCCCCTGGACTGAGAGGTAATGAACTGCCTCCCGTTTCTTGGACAACAAAAATTAAAGTCCAAGAAACGGGAGGCTTTTCATGCCTATAAATCAGGGAATGAGACATAATCGTTTGCTCCGAGAGCAAGCAGCACTGATGTTTGAGAAAGGATTCGGCTATGGTCTGACCGCCAGAAAGCTTGGTGTGCCCGCCGCAACTGTGAGAGAGTGGCAGAAAACGTACCGCGTCATCGGGAAGAGCGGGCTTCTTGCCATGGGAATAAAACACACCAAATACGACTACGAGACCAAGGTCGCCGCAGCCAGAGCCGTAGTTGACGGTGGAATGAGTAAGCCTGAAGCGATGGCGCGCTTCGGTATTGCAAGCGCAACACCGTTGAAACAGTGGTGCAGGCTATACCGGCAGGGCGGCGCGCAAGCGCTTAAGCCTCAGCCCAAAGGCAGGCCGAAGGGGTCGGTGCGGGCGGTGCCGCCAACGCGTGAGGAGGAACTCGCCGAGCGTGTGCGCAAGCTTGAGGCGCAGGTGGCGTACCTCAAAAAATCGATTGCCCTGAAGGCGCAGAAGCGCTCCCAAACCGGGACAAAGCCCTAGTGGTCGCTGAGCTTTCAGGGCATGGACACAAGCTGTACGACCTCCTTGAGGTGGCTGGTCTTGCCAGGTCAAGCTACTACTACGCGCTGGCTCACCCCCAGCAGCCAACCAGAGTACAGCTACGTGCCAAGGCCGCCCAGATCTTTTCACGAACCCCCAACGGGTGCGGTCACAGGCAGGTGGCCATGTGCCTGCGCGCTGAGGAAGGGGTGCGCATCGCTGATAAGACGGTCTTGAAGATAATGCGTGAAATGGGGCTGCGTTGCGGTATACGCCGCCAGAGGCCCTACCACAGGTACAACTCCTACAAGGGGGAGGTGGGGCAAAGCTTCGCCAACATCATCGGTCGTAACTTCACGGCGACTGGTCCCTGGCAGAAGTTGGGTACCGATGTTACCGAGTTTAAGCTTTCCTTTGGTAAGGCCTATCTCGCTCCGGTTTATGACTTTGCCAGTAAAGAGATTGTTGCTCACTCCATCTCGATGTGCCCTAACCTTGCTCAGCAGCAAGAGATGCTTCAGGTACTCATGGAGGCCAAACCCGAGGGAGCTAAGCCGATTTTGCACTCGGATATGGGATGGCAGTATCAGCACGAGATTTACATCAGTATGCTCGCTGAGAACGGTTTTATCCAGAGTATGTCACGTAAAGGCAACTGCATCGACAATGGTGCTACCGAGCAGGTTTTCGGACACCTTAAGGATGAGTTTTTTCGTGGCCAAGACTGGCTGACTTTTGAGAGTTTTAAAGCTGACCTTGATGCGTATATTACGCATTGGAATACAGCAAGGCGTCAGGTAAAGCTTAAGGGCCTGACCCCGGTTGAGTACCGGGATCAGGCCCTGTTGGAAGCTGTGTAAGGGTTACTATTTAATGCGTCCAAGTTTCGGGGCGCAGTTCATAATCTCTCAGCCCAGGGGCTTTTCTATGCGGTGCTACATGTCCACATCAGCGAGACCAGTAACCTTCTCCCGGCCCCTGAAATAAGGAATGGTCATATAGCGATTGTCCAGCTTATCTACCTGAGCTACATCAGTGGGATTATTCATGTCAGGCCAACGCTCGTGCTCAATCCTGAACCGCACAATCGCCATCAGACGATAATTATTGTGAATAATCGGGCAGAAGGCGGCAATTAGTTTTCCGGATTTACTGTAGAAAGACACAAGATCCTGGTTGTCTGTAGAGGTTGCCTCATAGTATTCAATGCCGTCAATGGCGTTGAAGGGATAGACGGTCGTGCGTGCCGACCACATACGTTGCTCGATACCTTCGGGAGAAAGCTTCACATAAGCGACATGCACATAACGCAAAAAGGACATGAACATAGCCGATAGCAAAAAGCCCACTATGTCAACCCATATATCTATTGAATCCGGGCCGCCGTATATGTGGGCTACAAACGAAAGGCTGGGGAAGGCGGGGGTAAATATCATAATGAGAGCTTCGCCCTGATTAACTCGTCGAATATAAATACCCTCGCGCTGCCGCTTTTTATCTTTCCAGCGCTGCACTTCGTAATTGATGATGACGTAGAATGTCGCAACTGTCGCGACTAGAGCGAAGATACCCCAGAAGATAATGAGGAAAGTGCGCATGGTGGGTTCTCGTTTCGTGTGGTTGGTGAATATCCGGAAGTGCACCACCGGCAGGTGGAGTACTCTTCCCAAGGATACTCTATGTGTTTGAAAGCTCTGACAAGTTGAATTGTCGAGTACTTTGATGGTCTATGGGCTAACCAACCAGAAGGATAACTAGGCGCAAGGTCCGGGTCAGGACCAGGCGACCATTCACCAGCGGCTGGGATTGGGTCCGTATCCGCCCAAGTTTCTTGGCTGACCCTAGATATACAGAAGGCCCCTGGGCTGAGAGGTAATCTCTCAGTCCAGGGGCTTTCTCTATGCGGTGCTACATATCAACGTCGGCAAGACCAGTAACCTTCTCGCGACTCCTAAAATAAGGAATGGTCATATAGCCATTGTCCAGCTTATCTACCTGAGCTACATCAGCGGGATTATTCATGTCAGGCCAACGTTCTTGCTCAATCCTAAACCGCACAATCGCCAAAAGACGGTAACTCTTGTGAGTCATGGGACCAAAAGCAGCAATCTGTTTACCTGAGCGGGTGTAAAACCCCACCGTATCCTGGTCTTCAACATTCAGCGTTTCGTAATACACGACGCTGTCTATCGCATTAATGGGGTAGCGGGTCGGGTTGGCTGACCAGACGCGCTGCTCAATACCCTCGGGGGAGAGCTTCACGTAAGCGACAAAAACATAGCGGGCATAAAGATAGCAGAAAAATAAAAAAATAGTAATTGCTACATTCAACCAGATATTCACATTTTCACTTTGAATATTCGCTATAACAGAAAGACAAGGGAACACCGGAATGAATAGACAGAGTAACGTCTCAGCGCGAGTTACTCGCTTAATGTAAATTCCCTGTGCTTCTTTTTTCTTATCTTGGCGTCGATTAATCTCATACCTAATAACGATGTAGACAACAGAGATAACGGTTAGCACAGAAATAATTCCGGAGAAAATAATAAATATTATTTTTAACATCGATCATTCACTCGCTCCCGCATCAGATTCAGCAGTACCAGAAGTTTGCTCTGATACACCGGTAGATTGCGTATTTGCACCATCTCGCCGAGCTTTATAACCGCTAGCCAAGGACTTGAAATTACTCTTCGAATTACCCATAACAGCGTCTTGGAAGTCCTTTGCCAACAAGCGCTCAGCTTGACGCTCAGAGACAGGCTTCGGGTTCCTAGCAGAGTCATTCAACAACCTGCGCTGAACCCCCTTATCTATCCAATCAACGGAAGCATTCGCCGCACGTGATGCCATATCATTAGCAACAGTCCGCTTCACGGGACCGTACAGGTATTGGCCACCCTCACTCTTTGCTGAATACTTACCCTTCACAGGAGCAGTTATAAGACTCTTATGGAACCCGGTCACTGTACCAGACAGAAAACTTGCAGCAGCATCCTCAGCCTTAAAATTCTCCGCCTTCTTCGTGTAATCCATTACGGATCCTACACCTGCAGACAATGACTCACCCGCAACCTCCGGGGCATACTTACCAGATATATTCTGCATCCTCACCCAAGGCGCAGGGTCCTTAGTCATCCAACTAGTCTTACTCACGGAATCTCTACGGGCGCTAATAAATGAAGCAACCTTCTGAGCAGGTTTCTGGATGACCGAAGGTACAAACTTGCTGGAACCCGCCTTGGAAGCCATCTTGGATGCCATATTCTCCGTAAAACCGTTTACCGGAATTTTGGCAAAGACTTGAGCGTGTGTAAATACTTTTGCAACACCACCAGTTACCGCACCCTTTGCTGCACCATACAATCCTTCCAAGATCACCTGACCCCAATCTATCTGACCGTTCTTTGTCTTTTCTAAGCCAGCTGCCATACCTTCCAACCCGCCAGCGAAAGCACCCCAAGCAATAGCCGCGATAAGAGGACCACCCCAAAATACAGATGCAACCACTACCGCAACAGCAGCCACCTGCAACCAACGAGCCGCCATAATCGCACCCTTATTCTTAATGCGCTCCTGACGATACTGCTCATAATCCTCAAACGAAATCGGCGACAAACCCCACGGATCCACCAAAGAAACCGGGTTACCACCAACCAGCGAGAACGGGTCAGCACCCCAACCAACACCCACCGGCGCAACCAAAGGATCAGGCGCAGTAAAACGAGCCACACGCGAATCCACCACGCGGGCACCCAACACCTCAAAACCAGAAGAACCCAGCACCACACCCGAAGCCGCCGAAACACCAACCAGCGAATCCGGCAACACCGGCGCACCACCAGAAGCAGGAGCACCCTGAGCAGAAGGCACAGCAGGCGCCACAACACCCAAAGACGCCCAACCATACGGATCCAGCAAACCGGCACCAGAACCGGCACCAGGCACCAGCGAACCCACAGAAGGCATCGACGAGCCAGCTACACCCAGCACACGCGGAACGAACGAGTTCTCATCCCACACCAGCGGGTGCATCACCGAAGCATCAAAACCGGCCACAGAACCAACAGCAGTGCCAGTACCGGTTGAGGGTACGCCAAACTCGGGTGCACCAGCAGGCGCACCACCGGCGGCAAGCACACGTCCATCGTTAGAAGCACACAGCAGCGAGAAGGACACAGCAGAATCGTCAGCAGAACCCCACGACGCCACCGAGTTCACAAACCCAGCCGCACCATAGGTTAGGGACGAGCCGGAACCATCCGAAGAAACCTGCAGAAGACGCGAATCATTACCGTCATACGAGAACACGCTCGTCGAGACCGGCACCAAGATGACGCCCTCAAGCTCCACGGACTCCGGGCACTGCGGAAGCCACGCCTGGGCGTTTTCAACAGCAGAGGCAAATTCAGCCGGCTGGGAGTCGGTCTTTGTCTCATCCTGCACGCCGTAGAGGTATACTGCGCGAACGCGGGCGCCCTCATCAGTGACCAGCACCTTCGCCCAAGCATTCTGCGGCTGGGCGCTATCAAAGTACTCAACACGCACCAGCGCACCAGCGGCATCGTAGGTCCAACGCAGAGTCTCGGTACCGCGAACGGCAGAAGAGAGCATCTGGGCGTCAGTGTAGGTGTACATGACCAGACCAGCGGGCGAATCCACGCCGCTAATACGGCCCAAATCATCACGAATAATCTCAGTGTGCAGAGCCTCAGAAGAGTCTGCCTCAGCGGGCTGCTCGGTCACAGAGGTCATGTGTGCACCGCGGTAACCGAACTCGCGGACCCAGGTACCAGCAAGGTCAGACACCTGTGCACGCACCAGCGCGTCTACCGCGTTGTACTCGAAGGAAGACTCCACACGAGACTCAGAGGTAACGGCGGTTCCATCCAGACGGTACGCGGTGATGTCGGTCTGCTTGACCATGCGGCCTGCAGCATCATACGCATAAGCGCTCGAACCCAGGGGGTGCACAAACTCAGTGCGCAGACCATCAGCGTCGTAAGCGTAGGACAGCTCGTAGCCGCCAGTCTCATCCATGTACGCGGTACGGAAAGACTCCGGAATCTGGGCACCAAACTCACGGCGCTGACGGATTAGACGGCCCAGACGGTCATACGACTCAACCGTCACCACGGGAGCACCAAACGCATCAACGCCCGCGTGATCATAGGTCGTCATCGTACGGCGTGCAGAATCACGCTCCATACGGTACAGCAGAGAGCCATTCACCGAATGGGAGCAGGGGACGCCGTCACGGTCGTAGCCGAAGGAATGTACAGCACCATTACCGTCAGTGCTGGTCAGCAGACGACCGGCAGCATCATAGGTAGAGGTAGTGCGCACACCCAGCGGATTGGTTACCGCCAGAACATTGCCCATCAGGTCATACTCGTAGCTGGTAATGCGACCGGCAGGGTCCATCACGGAGGTAACGTTACCCGCCTCGTCATAACGGTAGTGGGTCACGCCACCGGCACCATTAGTCACCGCAACCACCTGAGAAGCGGCATCATAGGTGAACGAACGAGTACCCCACTTGTTATCGCGGATGTTCTTCACACGGCCGCAGGAATCCCAGGTGTAGAACACCGGAGAAGCCACACCAGAACCGGTAATGGACAGCACACGACCGCACGCGTCATAGCGAACGCGCGCCTCAGAGCCGTCACCGTACACCTGTCGAATCAGACGGGAATCAGCATCGTACTCGTAGCGAGTCACAGACTGCTCAGCAGTGCCGGCAACCTCATAGGTTGCAGCCAGTCGACCGCACGCATCATAGCTGTACTCGGTCACACGACCCGCAGGGGAAACCATGCGTACCATCTGGTTCGAGCCGTTGTACTCGTAGCGGCTCAGACCGCCCTCAGCGTCCAGTACCTGCACGGGGTTACCCGCACCGTCATAAACCATCGTGGAGACAGTCGGGTCGTCAGCATCTGCACTAACCTGCGGGCCAGAATCCTCAGAGAGAACCTCGCTGCGCACCGGGCGGCCCAGGTGGTCACACGAGATACGCACGCGGTCAACACCATCGTTAGTGGTGAAGGTCTTGCGCGAGGAATCGACGGAAGTACGTACACTCACGCCGGTCGGGTCAATCAACGCGGTCAGGGTGCTTGCGGCATCATACTCGCGAGTCCACACGCCACCGGCGGGGTCAATGGTGCGGACCAGGCGCATCAAACCATCGTAGGCGTAGTTGAACTGCGCGCCACCCGGCAGGGTAATGCGGTCAATATTGCCGTTCGTATCAAAGGAACGCTCCATACGGCGGCCCAGCGGGTCGACCACGGCAACAATGTCACCGCTCGGACCGTACTCGTACTCGGTGCGAGCACCGGCAGGATCCACCGAAGCCACCAAGCGACCGCCAGCAGCATACTCAAAACGCCAGCGGGAACCATCCGGGTCCTGACGGCACACCATGTGACCGGCAGAATCATAGGTGAACTCAGTTTCCAACCCAAGGGCGGAAACAATCTTTACCAGGTGACCTGCAGCAGAGTACTCACAACGGGTCAGCTGCTGCTCAGCATTACGAATACCGGTCAGCAGACCAAAATCGTCATACTCCAGGGAGACGGTAACACCCTCAGGGCTCACCACACGCTGCAGCAGGCCGTCAGCCCACTCAAAACGGGTCACATGACCGTTACCATCGGTCATGGAAGAAGGGTTACGCTCAAAATCATTCGCGTACTCGTAAGTCACCGTAGTCATCGGGCTTACGGCAGGGTTCTGGGCAGACTCCTGCCCCGAAGTAGCCTCATCGAGGGTGCGACCCTGAGCCTCAGCCTCCAGACGGGCACGACGAGCCAGCCGGGCGGCACGGCGAGCGCGCGGATCCGTCTCAATAGCACTCACCGTCATAGAAACTACGCGGTCCTGCTCGTCATAAGCGAAGAGGGTTTCAGCACCCTCATCGGTGACCTCACGAATAATGCGGCCACGCTCATCGCTGTAGCGAGTGGTGCGGGAACCATCGCGGTCCACCACGCTCGTACGGTTACCGAAGTCATCGTAGGCATAGCTAGCACGCCCGCCTTCCGCGTCAACAATGGCGGTCAGGCGTGCGTACTGGTCGCTAACCCACAGGTTCGTATAGGAGGCGTCTTCATTCGAAACGTCAGTAATGCCATTCGGCAGGTAGCGGTAACGAACACGACGACCGTATTCGGTGTCCTGCTCGGTAATGCGACCGGCAGGGTCGTAGTAGTTGGTCACCTCAACGGTGCCGGTGCTAGCCACCACACGGTGAATCAGGCCGGCAGCGTCATGTTCATAACGGCGGGTACCGGCGTCACCGTGCACAGCGCACAGGTGGGTACAGCCGTCAAGGGTGACGTACTCGTAACGCACGGACTGACCGCGTGAAGACTGGATAGCGCCGACAAGACCATCTTCGGTGTACTCCACGTTGATACGTGCACCGCGCTGATGCACGATAGCGCCAACGCGGCCCTCTTCATCGCGCAGGTACGCGACAGCAGTACCTGCTCCAGCGCTCATGCCCAGGTAAACACCGGTGAGGCTAAAAATGTGCTGGGTTCCAGCGTTGTCGGAGATACGCAGCAGGGACGAGGCATCGTAGCCCGTCGCGTGCAAAATATAGCGCAGGGAGGGGTCAGCAATAGAGCCCTCTTCACCCATCAGCTGGGTGAGGGGCAGCTCTTCAAGCCACCACGCCTCACGCGGAGCACGAGCGTAGCCGTGGGTGCCGTCCTCACGAATCATTCGGTCGAAGGTCACCTCACGACCGTCAGCCATCGTCCAGACAGCATTCTCAGCGTTCAGCTGCACGCGGCTCTCAATATTCGAGGACCAGCCAGCACCGAACACACCGGATACAGCGTGCTGACCGAAAACAGCCACACTGTTGTACATGCGAGTTACAGAGCAAGCAGAAACCACGCCAGAGAACGCCATATCGGTCTCTTCTTCAATGAAGTTACCGGTCGCAACGTTCACGGGGTCGTTCACATAACCGCTGGTCGTAGACTTACCCACAATCGCCGGAGTCGGAACTTCCAAATCGTGGCGCTCGGTGCTAACTCCAGCTGCACTAATGGCGCCATCCAGAACAGAATCAGCAACGGCAACAATCTGGCCCGAGCTACCGTACTTTTCAAAAGTATTGGCTACAATGCCCAGCCAGGTCTTATCGTTAGCGTTCGACTTATTCCACGCTTCAAACGTGCTAATGAGATTTTCAGCATCAATGGTTCCCCACTGGCACTTAGCCGCAAATTCAGAAGCAAGGCTACGGAGCTTACCGGGCTCAGCGTCAAAGCTAGTACCAAGGTTTGCCAAAGTACCAGAAAGAGCACGCACGGTCGAAGGGCGCGCTGAAGAAACAGGCATGCCCGATGAGCGAGTCTCAGTGCTCTCACGATGACCTAACGACGCAGTATCAATCTTGGTGTCAGGTACGTAATGCTCAGCCTTCGGAGGATCACCTCCGAACGTTTCATTCCACCATTTAGTGAAACCGCCCCAGTCAGTCTCATAGTGGTACATAAGGTCGCGGTTCGCGTTTTCCTTATGAGCAGCTTCCTTAAGGCGGTCCACCACCGTTGCCAGCTGGCGCAGAATATTGGCAATATCACGACCATCACTGACTGCAGTGTCAATATTGGCTGCCGTAATCTCTGCGTAGTGACCTTCAAAATCCTCAAGAGCCTTCGTCAAAGAAGACTTGAGACCGGGAAGAGTATTATCAATGTTCTGCGCTACGCCGCGGCAGGCATTCGCAAAAGCATCAGATGTTGCATCATCAAACTTAACTCTTTCAGTGCTCACATTAGTTGAATCGGGCGCATCCATGCTCTGCCGCCTTTCGGGTGTGATTGGTTCGGAAGTGTGGTGATTAAACAGATGTAGACAGACATGCACACCATGTCTGGAAAACTACGTGGGTATAACCGAATACAGAAAACGCCGCTTACCGCTCACCGCCCCGTAGCCGGGGAGCGGGGCGGTAAACGGCGTTTACCAGGGAAGGCTTAGGAGCCGCCACCTGCCTGGAAGATATCGGTAGAAATCTGGTTGAGCTGCTCGCGCAGGTCAGTCAGTTCCTGAGTCAGGTTACGCAGGGTGTTTTCTACACCGGGCCAGGTGTCATTGCGGAAACGCTCAGCCAGGGGGCCGTCCCAGTTGTTGGGGTCCTTCAGCTGGTTACCCTGCTGGTTGAGGTTGTTGATTTCGTTCTGCAGACCGCCATTGATGATGTTCTGGAGAGCAGTAATGGCATCCTTGGCTGCCTGCGATGAGAGTACGCGATCGGACACGATGTTCCTCTTTCGTCGTTGAGTTGCCGGAAGATGTGCATTAGATACGCGAATATCAAATACGCACCGTTAGTGCTTTGCACCACTCCGAACATTACACTATTTCGCGGCAAAGCGCACCCTCTGCGCCCTGTTGTGAGAAAAATTTCTCATAGTGGACATTGCACAACAGTGCGTGCATATACATTTATCTACTCTCATCAAGGGATTTCTCCCGCTACGGTATCCTTAGGAAATGCCAGCCCACTCGGGGTGGCACCCCATCAATAGAATCACCAACCACACACGAAATGAGGACTTTCATGTCTGAAAACACCCCGCAGCCGGCTGCACCGCAGCAGCCGCAGTTCACCCAGCAGGCACCCGCCGCACAGCCCGCATACGGCGCACCCGTCGAAGCACCGAAAAAGAAGAAGTGGGCGGCAGTAACCGCACTAGTCCTGGGCATTATCTCCGCCCTGACCGGCATCATTGTCCTGGGCGCATTTACCGCAATCCCGACTGTTATCTTCGCGATTATTGCCCTAGTCATGGTCAAGCGCGGCACCGGCAAGGGCAAGGTCATGGCTATCATTTCGCTCGTGCTGGTCGCGGTTGCGATGGTCACCTTCGTTCTGGGTAACAATGTGCGCGCTCAGAAGCGTGCGGAGCGTGAGCAGATGGCTCGCGAAGCAATCCAGAAGTGTGAGAGCAAGGAATTCGTGGGCGCCTACTACACCGAGAAGGACGGTAAGCGTTACTGCGCCTATGGCGGCTGGCTCTACCCCGTAGACAACAACAAGTAGACCGACCGTCTGGTCTAGTAACCGATGATGTGATGGGTGGGGGCGTTCGTGCGTGCGGCAGTCGCCGTGCCTGCGAGCGCCCCTCAAACATATCTTCTGGAGGCGCCGCCACCTAGCCTGAACGGGGCGCGTGCTCTTCCTATTCACCAACCACACGAAACGAGAAACCACCGTGCTTAGTCTCCCCCTGATTTTCTGGAGCACCGCCGCTACACTCGTAACAATTACGACGTTTTATGTCCTCATCAATTACGAGGTGCAGCGCTGGAAAGATAAGCAACGGCTACGTGAGGGTATTTATATCCGACGGGTTACTCGGCTTGAAGCTCTCATGACGATATTGACCCCGGCTCTCCCAATTCTTATGGCTGTAGTCTACATTCTTGAACCTGGCGCAGAAAGTATGAAGCTTGGGATAGTGGGTTTGTTGGCATCAGCGATATTTGTGGCCTACTTGCGCTATGTGCATGTCGCCTACGTGAAGACCTCCGCCGAGGGCATCGAGCAACGTATCTGGTTCTCCAACCCGACCCGCTACCCCTTCACCGCGATCAACCGCGTCGTGTTCTACAAAGCATCGAATTATGAAGACGATGACATGGTGGGGTTCTACGCCAAGTCAGGCACCCAGATTGCCCTGTTTAGCCCGTTGCCTCATAAAAATTACCGACTTCTGGCGATTGTACGGTTCAGGATTGAGAACGAACGTTGGCCTGACATGGACAACCCGGACGACGTAGCTCAGGTGGACCATTTGGATTGTGCTGGGAAGACGATGCGCTACTTTGAGAATTTGGGGAAGGTTACTGGCCTTGCCGACGTCTACATGTAGCACCGCACGGCATTAGTTTCGAATATAGAGAAAGTCCCTGGGCTGAGATATCATCTCTCAGCTCAGGGGCTTTCTGCGTACCAGCGGCTACTCACCTGAGCGCCGTCACCACCTGCCGGTGAATGGTCGCCCAGTCTTCACCCGAGCCTTGCGCCGAGTTAACTTTTTAGCCACCTAACCCATAGACCATCAAAGTACTCGACAATTCAACTTGTCAGAGCTTTTAAGCACATAGAGTATCCTTGGGAAAGGTACGCCACCTGCAGGTGGTGCACTTCCGGATATTCACCAACCACATACGAAATGAGGACTTTCATGTCTGAAAACACCCCGCAGCCGGCTGCACCGCAGCAGCCGCAGTTCACCCAGCAGGCACCCGCCGCACAGCCCGCATACGGCGCACCCGTCGAAGCACCGAAAAAGAAGAAGTGGGCGGCAGTAACCGCACTAGTCCTGGGCATTATCTCCGCCCTGACCGGCATCTTTGTTATTGGTTCGTTCCTGACCATCCCGACCATTATTTTCGCTGTAATCGCTCTGGTCATGGTTAAGAACGGCACCGGCAAGGGTAAGGGCATGGCGATTGCTGCTCTCGTGCTGGTTCTGGTGGCGTACATTGCGACCTTCGCTTTCTTCCAGATTCGTGCCGCGAACCTTGAGAAGTCTAACCGAGAGGCCCGTGAGGTTATCCAGAAGTGCGAGAACCACGAGCCCGGCTACTACATCATTGAGAAGGACGGTAAGCGTTACTGCAACGCTGGCGGCTGGGTCTACGAGATGGATAAGTAAACCGGTTTATTTGGTTCCATGATTAGCCGTCGCTGATGGAGGGGGCGTTCGCGTGTGCGGCAGTCGCCGTGCCTGCGAGCGCCCCTCAACCGTATCTTCTGGAGGCACTGCCTCCACCCTGCGCGATGGCTACGCGGCCTCTATTCACCAACCACACTAGGACAGCGAATGTTCAGAAAATTTCTTGCCGAAACCGTCACCAACGGCTCTATCGGCCTCAACCGCCCCAAAGGCTATATTCCTCTGGGACAGCGGCAGAAAAAGCCGCTTTTGGCTGTACTAGCTGCAGATTCCTTTGTATTGATAGTGTGCTTCTGGCTGCCATTAGAAATCTCACGTGATACGGAAGAACTGATTTCTATGTTTGTATTTTCAAATATTGTCGGTTTGTTCTTCTGGTTCTTGGCTATCCATTCGCATGCTTTCTATGTCCAGCAGAATGAAACCACTGTTAAATGGCGAAACTGGCGATTCAAGACCCGCGAGTTCGACTACAGCAGCATCACCAAAATACATATGCAGGTTAACAATAAAGGTGGCTACTTCGTCATTAGCAGTAGCCAGATGGGTAAGCGCCGTTTAGGTGTAAGCCCCGTCTTCTTTGACGTTACCTACATCTACCACATGATTCTCTTCCGCGAGCGCTACGGCGTTTGGCCGCCCAAGTACATCCCCGAACTCTTTGTAGAGTTCGGTGATTACGAGGAGATGGATACCCTGATCAAAATTCTCTGCTACGCCCACAAGTATGAGATTGGTTCCCCCGAAGCCGGAGAGTACCGACAGATCCCGGAACACCTGCAGCGCATCCTTGATGCGCACTCCACTACCACCACCGACTCCAACCCGATTGAAGGAGCGAATAGCTAAATGATGTCTCAAGAATCTGCTATTACCTTTTGGGGCGTATGCTCCATCATCACAACTATTTCCACGATTTTTACCCTTGCCGCTTACATCATCAATCGACGCCGTGACGAGAAGAAGAAGCGTGAAGGCATCTACATTAGTCGTCTGCGAGCGCTACTGGTGTACGTTATTGTCTTTATCCCGGGCTTCCCGATTATCCGCTATTTTTTGTCGCTCAATGGCCCCGAGACTAACCCCTATGCGGAGGGTATTTACATCTTCATGACTGCTTTCCTCTTGTTCTACCTGTGGCACGTCAACGCCACGTACATGAAGATTTCTTCTGAGGGTATTAATATGCACACCCCTGTTCGCGGGTCGAGGATCTGCCCTATCGGCGCGATTGATAGCGTTGTTTATAGCGAGTCCAAGGATGAAGATACCCCAAGCCGGATGTGGTTTCTCACTAAGTCGCGTGCACGTATTACCCCGTTGAACCCGAATTATGATGAGTACTATCTCTTGGTCATTACTCGGTTCAGGATTGAGTATGGTCGCTGGCCTGACCTGGATAATCCGGCTGACGTGGATAAGGTGAACCAGCTGGATAACCGTTATGAAGTCATTCCGTATTTCATGAATAATCAAGAGATTTCGGGTCTTGCTGACGTCGATATGTAGCCTGCCGGTTTGTGGGCTGAAGGCTCCTGGGGATGCGCGGCTCACCCCCACGCTACCCCGGGGCTTTCGGGGCTCATGCCCTGGTATCCTCAGCACGTAGGCACCGCCGCCTAACCTGGACGGGGCGCGGCAGAGTCCAAATAGTTGAAAGGGAAATAGCATGAACGCTATCTCTGAAACCTTTAGAATCCTATGGCTAATCTTCCTGTGGTTCTGCTTTAGCTTCATAGCTCTTGCATCTCTAGTGATGGCCGTTATTGGGGTATGGCCTTGGGGTGCGCTGTTCTTCGTTTTAAGCCCTCTGAATCTTGCTTACATAGATATGATTAACGCTGAAAATATTGGCTATAAAGCGACCGGAGGCCTCTTCCACCGCTTCTTTATTTTCGTTTATTCCATCAACGCGGTGGGCTTGATTGTACTGACGGTTCTGACGGCTTTCGGTGTACTCCAGGGGGACCCGGCTCCGTGGACCCCGGAGACGAACTTCGCCCCCTGGTACATGGTTGGCGGGCTAATCATCGCCTTCGTCCACACCCAGCGCATCGAGCCTAATGACGATATTCCTGACCTGCAGCGCATGGAGCAGATGGACAGGCGCTCAACCCGCGTGGGCGTTGTGTCAGCGGCTATTTTCACGGTTCTGTGCCTCGTGGTTCCTCTGACCAGTTTCATGACTGCAGGCTATGATCCGGCGGCTCTGGCGGTTGCACTCTTCCTAACCCCGGGGTTCCTGCGTGTTGTGCGTGAGGGCCTCTTCTACCTGCAGGGCACCCGATTTGAGGAGGGGTCTGAGGGGTACCGTACCTTGCGTGCCGTGTGCATCGGCGTGGCTGGCCTGGCGGCGTGTATTGCGCTCGGGTATGTGGGCTATTCGCTGGTTCGTCTGGAGTTGCTGCCTGCGATGTTCTTCGCGGCGGCGGTGGCGATGAATGGGTGGTCGGTGAAGAAGTACGTCACCGTGGGTATTACTATTCCTGAGAACGAAGACGCGGATTCCTCTTCTCATGCTAGCGTTCAGGAGGCGGAGTAAAACATGCTAGATACCATTTTTAGTATTTTCTGGGGAATTGTTTTGGTGCTGTCCATTGCTTCTATCCCCTACATTATTATTAGGTACGAGATTAATCGGCACCAAGATAAGAAAAAAGAAGCGCAGGGAGTTTACATTAGGCGAGTAAATCGCTTTGAGGTATGGATTTGTATATTTAATCCGTTCATTCCTTTTTTGCTATATATGGCCAATAGTCATAGTGGAAATATGGGTATCTGGTTTAATATCGCCGGAATTGCTTTAGCGTTATTCTTTTTCTTGTGTTGTCGCTATACTCTTGTTGCATATGTGAAGCTCTCCCCTGAAGGTATTGAGCAGCGCGTCTGGTCAGCCAACCCGACCCGCTACCCTATTAACGCGATAGACAGCATCGTGTATTACGAAACGCTGAATGTTGAAGATCAGGATATGGTGGGCTTCTATACCCGCTCCGGTAAACAGATTGCTGTCTTTGGTCCGACCACCCACAACAACTATCGGATCTTGGCAATTGTCAGGTTCAGGATTGATAATGACCGTTGGCCTGACATGAATAATCTTGATGATGTGGCGAAGGTGAATGAGTTGGACGATAGGGGTATGACCATTCTTTATTTCAGGAGTCGCGAGAAGGTTACTGGCCTTGCCGACGTCGACATGTAAATCGATCAAGAAATGAGGGAACAAGTGGAAGTTAATTATAAATTGCGGGAAAGAATTCTAGTAATTGCTTTAACTCTGCTGAGCGCATATATACTTTTTGTCATTCCTCAAAATGCACGCGATGACAGCGACGGTATCACTGCCACCTGCACCGTAACGAAGGCATATGCGCAAGAGCGTCGCGGCACGGATGTTAGTGGAATGACTGACACCGGGTTAAAAGGCGTCTTCGAGACGGAGGAATGCGGCACTCTCACGATGTACGCAGCTCCCGAGGGCTGGAAGATTTCCGAATATGTTAAAACCGCACAGCCTGGAAAAAAGTACCTATTCCACGTATTAAACTTATCCACTAAAAAAGATCGGGATTTTGATACGACCCGCTTTGAAGAAATCAAAGAATAACAACCTCATAAACTAAAAATAAAGCCCCCGCGGCCTAGAGTTCACTCTCTCAGCCGCGGGGGCTTTATCGTATCAGCGTGTCCTCACACAGCGAACGCTAGGAGGCGCGGCGGCGAGAACGCAGCACCATCACCGTGCCCGCACCAAGCACCAGTGCGCCACCCACAGCCACAGACACTGCACCAAAACCAGTGCGGGCAAGGCCGCCCTGCTGGGAGCTCACGCCACCCGACGCAGCAGACACACCGGACTGACCCAAAGAGCCGCCACCAGCAGAACCATCAGCCGAACCGTCAGCCGAACCCTGCGCGTTCACATCACCGGCAGCACCAGAAGCACCAGCCTGACCGGAGCCAGCCTGCGCAGCACCAGACTGTGCGGAGCCGGGCTGGTTAGCACCAGCGGTACCGCCCGGAGTTGCCGAATCCACACGGCGCACACCGCTAAAGTCATCCGACGCAGCGTTCGGGT
>ERZ773214.1080-NODE-1080-length-16418-cov-9.809631_pt1 | contig 16418 bp, 9 predicted proteins | sample MGYA00511238_ERZ773214 | MGnify/ENA primary metagenome ERZ773214 (study PRJEB29015, sample SAMEA2738157) | human oral metagenome | biome: human oral; feature: human-associated habitat; material: saliva | place: China | collected 2259 ...
TGGCGAGGTTTGCGTACCAGCTGATTGATAGTTGGCATTCAACTTCTCCTAATTACGATGATAATAAACGAGCTTGCTAAAGGCTCATGGCGCAAGCGGCAATGCAGCAAACATCCGCCTGCATCTCGAGAGCTGCGACTTTATCACACTGATAACCCCGCTTCACCCGAGAGAAACTCTATATTCTATTATAGCAAAAAACCTATTAAAAAGCAAGGTTTGCCAGTCTTCTGGACGACGGAGTCAGGAATGAACTCAACTGGTGATGTTTGGCAAAAGTTCGCTTTCGTCGTTTCCGACTCATCAGCATAGACACGCATCTATGGAGCGAATGCGACAAGCAGGTCAGAAATGGCGGCGGGAAGACCCGCTCATCGTACTCGCAATGGTCAGCGACTGGTCTTAACGACGCGATCAATGATCCGGTGGAAGGAAGCCCACCTGTCGTCGTGACCTCTGAGGCGGACTGCGCTGCGGACGCCGTCCGAGATAATGTTCCGGACAAGCACGGGCTTGTCCATACTCTCGAGTTCCTCGACGGGGAAAACCTCCCCGTCGATGTAGTTCATGCCGATCCTGTCACTTCTTCGGAAGGCAAAGGCCTCCCGCGGTGCGTACTGGGCAAGGATCTCGTCCGGGGTGTCACCCCGGAACTGAGCTTTGAACTCTCGGGGGATGAAGCCCCCGGGAATGAAGAAAGTAACAACGATCATGTTGGCGGCCATGGCCGCTCCTTTCTCCTCATCCAGCTGGAGTGCTGCTCGCGGACTTCGCGAGTGCGTGCATTTCTGATGCACACGAGACGAGGTCTCGGCTGCCAAGTGAAAATATTCTCTTCGCCAGCCAAGATCTCATCTCGTGTTTGCCTGCTTGTCAAAGTGCGCTTTCAGGCAAGGATTTGCTCGACTTGTCAATGAAAGCTGATATATATATATCACATATGGACGCACGTGTCAATAGATTTAGGCAATTTTATCGAATTTTATGCAAAAAAGCGCAAAAATAACAACAAACAAGTATTTTCGCTTGTTTGCGACGTTTGCAGCTAAGGCATGTTCAGTTTTACGCTTATAACCTTATGACTAAATTAAGCGTTGAAAATGGCAGTTTTGCACTAAACCCGAACTCTTACCGTATTAAAAGTTAAAAACGCAAGCAATATAGTATAATAAACGTATGAATCCGCTAAATGACAATGATATCCAATACGCTGGCCACCCCGAACAGGCGCCGCGGCCTGATCCGTTAGTGCCAGAACCGCAGCGCCGGCCGCCGCGCGACCCATTCCGTAAATTCCGCCTGATTATGATTGGCGCTGGTGTCGCCGCCGTTTTAGTGATTGTTGTTGCAATCGTGGTAATGACGCTCGCTCGCTCGTCAACGGTTAAGACAGATGAAAAGAAAAAAACCGACGAAACCAAGGTGGCTCACTTGACCGCCGCCGAAACTATCAAGCACGTCAACGTTTATTTCAAAGGCAAGGAAAAAGCCAAATCGTCAATCACTACTCCGGTAAGAGTCAAAGGAAGGAAATTTTACACCGTAGTGCCCGACCTCGATCAAGTTCAGAGTTTGGCTGGTTACGTTCCTAAGGATAAATCAACTTCGCAGCGCGAATCAATCGAGAAAAACATGGACTATGATGGTTTTACCCGCAAGGTCTTCTCGGAGGGCAACAGAGCAAATTATTTAGCTGATTTCACGCGCGGCGACGTCACTTGCCAGCTGAGTACCGATATTTCGCAGCGCGACAAGCTCGGCGATTGGATGGAGATTCGCTGTCTCGACACTAAAGTTTACGCTGAATACGCTGAGGCGCAGCAGCCGGTGGTTTCGGTTTATACCCCAGCCGTGAGTGCCGCTGGACAGTACGGTTTCATCGGTAAGCCAGCTCCGTTCAAGGGTGCGCTGAAAGGTTACCAGCTGCTAGAAATTCCAGTCAGCACAGTGTTGTATCAGCGAATGACTGCGCCTGACAATCTAGGATTATTCTATCAGACGCCAGACGGCTTGTGGCACTATTTCCAAGATCGTAATCGCAACATACTGGTCGCCTGCACTCTTTACAATAACCGCGAATTACGGATGGCCTACGCTGACCAAAAGTGCCAGCCGATTGGCGGCAGTACTAAAGATACGGTGACATATTCTGGCAAACGAGATTAGGTCTCGCCTTGTTCTGGCTGTTGGAGTATGCAAAGATACAGCGTGCCAAAAAATTAGCTGCAAAAATAATTACCGCTCATCTATATGAGCGGTAATTATTTTAACTTAGGCGTTTTTGCCTACGACTCAGCATCGACATCTGGCGTGATGTCGTCGGTCTCCTCGTCAACGCTTTCAGCGTACTCGTCGGCTGGCGAATCGTCTTTGCTAGTGTCGAGCGAACGGACACCAGTACCCACCGGAATCTTGCGGCCAATGATGACGTTTTCCTTCAGACCGTGCAAGTGGTCGGCGCGGCCGCTGGTGGCAGCACTGATTAACACGCGGGTAGTGTCCTGGAAGGACGCGGCGCTTAGCCACGAATCGCTCCAGATACTTACCTTGGTGATACCCAAGAGCATTTGCGCGTATTGCGCTGGCTCTTTACCATTAGCGACCAAAGTCTTATTCTCGGCAACGACGCGCGCTTTCGAAACGATATCGCCCATAACAAAGTCGCTGTCGCCTGGGTCTTCGATCTGGACGCGGCTAAACATCTGGCGAACAATGATCTCGAGATGCTTATCAGCTACGTCTTGGCCTTGCGCGGCGTAGATGCGCAACACTTCGTTGATGATATAGCGCTGAGTTGCCTCGGTGCCCTTCAAACGCATCAGGTCGTGCAAGTTGAGGGAGCCGATCGTCAAGCGGTCGCCTGCCTCAACGTGATCGTTGGCTGACACTACTAGCTGCGCAGTACCTGGAATCTCGTAACGGACTGGCGCGGCAGCGTTAGCGGCGATGACGATAGTGTCTTCGGCAGCTTCGACAACGCCGTCGAATGGCGCTACTAGCGAACGGCTATTATCGAGACCTTCGGCAAGGATATCGCCAGCCTTGACGCTAGAGCCGTCTTGCAATAGCGGTTTGCGGCCTTCGAGCGGCAAGCGCTCAACGCGGCCAGCCTCTGGCGTGACTTGGACAATGTACTTCTTGCCATCTTCCCAGACATCGACAGTACCAGCCATCTCAGTGATGTAAGCTCGACCCTTCGGATTGCGCGCTTCGAAGAGCTCCTCGACGCGCGGCAGACCCTGAGTGATGTCGCTACCGGCCACGCCAGAGTTGTGAAAGGTACGGAGTGTCAGCTGAGTACCTGGCTCGCCGACCGACTGAGCAGCGATAACACCAACTGGTTGAGCCGCGCCAACTAGCTCGTTAGTTGCCATGTCAATACCGTAGCTGCGGCGCGGAATACCCTCAAGGTTGTTAGTCGAGAGAATCGACTGAATCTTGACCTCGTTGATATTAGTGTCGGCTTCGATTTTGTTGGCGATTTCGCGGGTAATCAACTCGTTAGCGCCGATATAGCCTGGCACAGCATCACGCGTATAGCGCCCGTACAAGCGATTTCCGAAGCTGATCATCGTTTCTTCAGTTTCTGAACGGTAGATCATGTAGCCTTCGTCGTCGCCTTCTTCGTCCTCAACAGTGAAGACATCTTGCGAGACATCGACCAAGCGGCGTGTCAGATAACCAGAGTCGGCTGTCTTTAGCGCAGTGTCGATCAAACCTTTACGCGAACCGCGGGTAGCGACAAACGATTCCAAGCTCGACAAACCACGGGTGTAGTACGAGCGAATTGGCAGCTCAATTTCGCGGTTGGCGGCGTCGACCTGGATACCAATCATGGCGCTAGCTAGCTTGACGTTACTAATATCGCCGCGGGCGCCCGAGTTAACCATAATCGAAATACTAGTGTCGATGTGGTGCAAGTTGTCTTGGAGCAATTTAGTAACTTGATTGTCAACCTTGCGCCAAGCTGCTACCGTCAAATTGTAACGCTCGTCGTCGGTGATCAAACCCTGGTCGTATTGATCGGCAATCAACGCTGCATGCTTATCGCCTTCCTGGATTATCTCCTCGGTTTGATCAAGGTGGACATAGTCGTCCTTACCAGTCGATACTGCGGCCACTGTAGCGAAGCGGAAAGCTAAGCCTTTCATGCGGTCGGCCGTCTTGGCGGTTTCTTCGGCGCCATAACGATCGAAGATTTGTGCTAGAACTTTCTTCAACTCTTTCTTGGTCTGGACGTTATTGTTGTAAGGAAAATCGTCCGGCAAGATTTCGTTGAAGAAGACGCGGCCCAGCGTGGTGTTGTGGATCTCGCCCTTGGCGCGAACCCGAATTGGGCTTTGCAAGTGAAGCCGGCCCATGTCGTAAGCCAACTCAGCGTCGCGGCTGTTAGCAAAGACGGCGCGATGCTCGGTCTGAACGCTCGGCTTTTCATAGGTCAAGTAGTAGTTACCGAGCACGATATCCTGGCTGATGCTAAGCACTGGACTGCCATCGGCTGGTTTAAGCAAGTTGTTAACAGCGCTCATCAGCTCGCGAGCTTCAGCCTGAGCGTCATCGGATAACGGCAAGTGAACAGCCATCTGGTCGCCGTCAAAGTCGGCATTGAAGCCGGCGCAGACTAGCGGATGCAGCTGAATCGCCTTGCCCTCGACTAATTTCGGCTGGAAAGCTTGGATACTCAAACGGTGCAGGCTCGGTGCGCGGTTAAGCAAGACGTACTTGCCCTTGATGACCTCGTCGAGTGCGTCCCAAACCACTGCTTCGCTCGACTCGATCAGACGAGTAGCGCTGCGGATATTATGCGCGTAATCATGCTCAATCAGCCAGCTGATGACAAATGGCTTGAATAACTCGATTGCCATTTGCTTTGGCAAGCCGCACTGATTGATTTTAAGCTTTGGACCAACGACAATAACCGAACGTCCAGAGTAATCGACGCGCTTACCGAGCAAGTTCTGGCGGAAGCGGCCTTGTTTGCCCTTAAGCATATCGCTGAGACTCTTCAAGCGTCGGCGGTTGCCAGTGGCATTGACAGCCCGGCCGCCGCGCGCTGATGAATTATCGATCAAGCTATCGACCGCCTCTTGCAGCATGCGTTTTTCGTTACGCTGAATCACCTCTGGCGCATTCAATTCGATCAGTTTCTTTAGACGATTGTTGCGGTTAATGACGCGGCGGTAAAGGTCGTTCAAGTCGCTCGTCGCGAAACGGCCGCCTGCCAGCGACACCATTGGCCGCAGGTCTGGCGGAATCACTGGTAGAACCGTCATACACAGGCTCGACGGCTTGATTCCAGCTGCTTGCATACCTTCTAGAACCTTAAGTCTTTTTAGTAATTTTTTCTCGCGCTGGCCCCTGGCGTCCTCGGATTCTTGTTGCAGATCAGCGATTAGCTTGTCGAGGTCAATCTCGTCGAGCATTGCCTTGAGCGCGGTGCCGCCCATAGCTATTTCGACTAATTCTTCGTAAGCTTCCGGCAAGTTGCGATAATCAGTTTCGCTCATTAGAGCGTGCTTTTGCAAGCTTTCCAGCTGCGATTTCTTGGTGGTAAATTGATTTTCTAGCTCTTCGAGCTCTTTGCTCTGTTCTTCGGCCAAAGCTTTGACGTCAGCGCCGTCAGCGCCAGCTTCGCGTTCGTAGCGAATTTTGATAGCGGCGCGAGCAGCTTCAGTTTCGGCTTCGAGATCGGCTAGTAATTGGTCGCGTTTTTCTTCGTCAACCTTCAGAATTACGTACGTAGCAAAGTAAGCAATCCGCTCGAGATTACGTACTGTGATGCCCAGCAGCAAGCTCATAGCGCTTGGCGTGCCGCGCATAAACCAGATGTGGGCGACTGGCGCGGCCAATTGAATGTGGCCCATGCGCTCGCGGCGGACAATTGATTTGGTGACCAGTTCGCCGTTTTTATCGACAGCAGCTTCGCGCGAACGCACGCCCTTGAGCTTGGAATCATGCGGATTGATATCCTTGACTGGACCAAAGATTCGCTCGCAGAACAAGCCGTCGCGCTCTGGCTTTTGAGTGCGATAGTTAATCGTTTCCGGCTTAGTGACTTCGCCGTGGCTCCATTTTAGGATATCTTCCGGGCTGGCAACCACCAAGCGCACTGCGTCAAAATCTGCGATACCAGATGTCGAGACTACTCGTGCCATCTTACGCCTCCTCCTCTTCGTTATCGTTTGTATCGTCGTAATTATCGTAATCGCTTTCCTCTTCCGAGATTTGACCGTCATCGTCAATATCGCGCACGCTCATGCCGTCGTCGATATTGCCGATACCGTCAGATTCGTCAAGGTAAGTTTCTTCGTCATCGTCGTCGGAATTATCACTGCCATTGTTATCGTCGCTCGCTGGCACAGTTTTGTCGGCCGGGCCGCTAGTAGCGATGAGATTTTCGGCATCGATATTGTTGGTGTGTTCGTCAACCAGATCGACGCGCAGCCCCAAACCTTGCAGTTCCTTCACCAAAACATTAAAGCTTTCTGGCAACTTCGGGCCGGTGATGACGTCATGTTTGATAATTGACTCGTAAGCTTTAGCGCGGCCGTAAACGTCGTCGGACTTGATAGTCAGCATTTCCTGCAAAGTAGTCGCCGCACCGTAAGCTTCTAGCGCCCAAACCTCCATTTCACCGAAGCGCTGGCCGCCGTTTTGCGCTTTACCGCCGAGCGGCTGCTGGGTGACCATGGTGTATGGACCGGTCGAGCGGGCGTGAATCTTGTCGCTGACCATGTGGTGCAGCTTAATCATATGCATCACACCAACTGTAGTACGCTCCTCAAAAGCTTCGCCGCTGCGGCCGTCGAAGAGTTGGCTCTTGCCGTCTTTGGCGAAGCCGGCTTTCTCGAGTTGTTCTTCAATCGTTTCGTTGCTGACACCGTTAAATGGCGGCGTAGCGACTTTGTAGCCGAGAGCGCGGGCAGCCATGCCCAAGTGTGTCTCGAACAGCTGGCCCAAGTTCATACGGCTTGGCACGCCTAGCGGGTTAAGCACTACATCTACCGGCGTACCGTCGGCCAAATATGGCATATCCTCGACTGGCAAAATACGCGCTACCACGCCCTTGTTGCCGTGGCGTCCCGCCATCTTGTCGCCGACGCTGATTTTACGTAGTTGTGCGACATAAATCTGGATCTGCATTAGCACGCCAGCCTTTAATTCGTGGCCGTTTTCGCGGCTGAAAATCTTGACGCCGACAACTTTGCCGCCGCCAGCATTATTCATGCGCTGCGAAGTATCGCGTACGTCCTTAGCTTTTTCGCCGAAGATAGCACGCAGCAAGCGCTCCTCAGAGCTTAACTCTTGCTCGCCCTTTGGCGTAATCTTACCAACCAAGACATCGCCAGCGCGCACTTCAGAGCCAACCTGTACGATACCGTCCTCGTCGAGGTGGCGCAAACTGTCTTCCGACACGTTCGGGATATCGCGAGTAACAATCTCTGGACCGAGCTTGGTTTCGCGAACTTCAACTGAGTAATCCTTGATATTGACCGAGGTCAGTGTATCATCTTCGACCAAGCGGCGGCTGATGACGATAGCATCCTCCATATTGTAGCCGCCCCACGGCATGAAGGCTACCAGCAAGTCCTTACCGAGTGCCAATTCGCCGTCAGCGATTGACATACCTTCGATCAAGATATCGCCCTTAGCGACCTGCTCGCCGCGCTGAACTCGAACTTTCTGGTTGATACAGCGATCGTCATTGCTCTTGGTGAAATGAATTAAATCGTATTTTTTGACGCCGTCAGCGTACTTGACTTCAATGCTATCGCCATCAGCACGGATAACTTCGCCATCAGCTTCAGCGACAACCAGTTGGCTGGAATCACGAGCAATATTAGCTTCGATACCAGTACCGACAGTCGGCGACTGCGGCTGCAATAGCGGCACTGCCTGGCGTTGCATGTTTGAGCCAGTCAAAGCGCGGTCGACGCGGTTTTTCTCAATGAATGGCACCAGGCTAGCAGTCGAGCCGAGGATTTGCTTGTGCGAAGCGTCAATCAACGTCACTTCCGAAGCATCGACGCGGGCTGGCTGCAAGAATTTGCGGGCCGAAACACGCGGGCTTTTCAGATTGTTATTCTCGTCGAGCTTGACGCCAGCGTCGGCAATTACTTCGTTAACTTCTTGGGAAGCATCGAGATAAACAACTTCGTCGGTGACATGGCCGCCAACAACCTTGAGGTACGGCGTCTCGATGAAGCCATATTCGTTAATCCGCGCATAAGTCGCCAGGTTCAACACCAAACCGATGTTAGCGCCCTCTGGCGTCTCGACCGAGCAGATTCGTCCGTAATGTGTCGGGTGAGCATCGCGCACCTCGAAGCCGGCACGCTCGCGGCTCAAGCCGCCTGGCCCCATCGAGCTCAATCGGCGCTTGTGGCTAAGCTCTGAAATCGGGTTGACTTCATCGAGCAGCTGGCTGAGCTGGCTAGAAGCAAAGAATTCGCGTACCGCTGCCACGACCGGGCGGGCGTTAATTAATTGGCTCGGCGTGACATTTTCGAGATCAGACATTGACATGCGATCCATGGCGTTGCGCTGCATGCGCAGCATACCGACGCGGAACTGGCGCGCTACTAGCTCGCCTACCAGCTTGATCCGCCGATTGTCGAGCGCGTCGATATCATCGCCTGGCTCTTGGGTATTGTTCATGCGGATTAGCTCGCGGATAATAGCCACCAAGTCGCTCTTTTGCAAAGTACGATTCTCGGCGATATTTGGCACATCTAGCCCCAAACGCTTGTTCATCTTGTAACGGCCGACACGACTGTAGTCAAAGCGTTTGAAGTCAAAGAACATCCGTTCAATCATCTGGCGCGCGTTATCGGTCGTCGCCAGGTCGCCCGGGCGCAAGCGGCGGTAGACTTCAATCAAGGCCTCGTTGACACCATGAGCCGGATCTTTTTCGAGCGTAGCCTCGATATATTTAATATCACCAGTATCAATATCTTCGAATAGTTCTTTGATCTCAGATACTTTACTGTAGCCGAGTGCTCGCAGAAATGTCGTTACGGCAATTTTGCGGCGGCGATCGATCTTGACGTAGATAGCGCCGCTAGCGCTGGTCTCGAACTCCAACCAAGCACCGCGGCCTGGAATCAACTTAGCGCTGTATAGACTGCGCCCAGCACCCTTTTCGGCAGTGTAGAAGACGCCCGCCGAACGAATCAGCTGGCTAACAACTACGCGTTCGGTGCCATTGATAATAAATGTTGCCCGGTCGGTCATCCATGGGTAATCGCCCAGATAGATTTCTTGTTCTTTGACCTCGCCAGTCACTTTGTTGGTCAGTTCGACCGTTACCGACAGCGGCGCTTCAAACGTCAGATTATTCTCTTTGGCGAATTTCTCATCGTTTTTTGGATCCTCAAATTTGTAATCCTTGAATCGTAATTCAAGTTTTTGGCCAGTGTAATCCTCGATTGGGTTGAGTTCTGCGAAGATCTCGCTTAGGCCCGTCTCGACGAAATCTCTCCATGATTCCTTTTGATGGGCCAAGAGGTTTGGCACCTCGACCGCTGTGTCATCATTAGTGAAGAAGACACGTTTGACCGGGGTGTGCTGCGCCGTTGTTGCTTGTGGCATAGTACTCCTGCTTGATGGTTAAGTTTGATGAAACCGCACTAGGGTGATGATTCCCGCTCGCGATTGGCGCCGAAGCTTTACTAAATGTAGATACCGCATACCAAAAACGCCGCGCCACAGGCGCAGTACACAACCAACCCACATTACACAATCTTCATTAGCTCTAATTATAATCGCGCGAAGCCGCTAAGTCAAGAGTTTTGGCGATAAAAACAAGGAAAATCCCCGCCAGTTTTACCCGGCGGGGTGGCTAGGGCTGACTCCCCCTAGCTGGAGTCGCCTCCGTTAAGAGGCACTGTCGAGGTGGGTGGTGTCGCGCTGTGAGTCGCGCCAAACTATGGCGGCTTTGGCCATCGCGCGGGCGAAAGCTATCATAGTGTAGCTAACTAGCGCAAATAGGGCAGCACAAACCGCTGTCCACACTGCACCAACCATTAGGAATCTGAGTACTACAAGCGCCGCAGCTGTGGCATATAAAAACCACGCAGCTGCACTCAACTTGTAGTACCGTACCCTGTGCGCAGTATACACTCTAGTCGAGACGGGACTAAAAATCCCCTGGCTCTCCGACTGCAGGAACGCCCTGTGGGCGAGCGCAGCGACAATAGTTCCGCCACTAAACAAGGCCAAAATCATGGCCACAAGGATTCTAATCATTTCTTCTTCACCTCCTCAGGCTGGAACGATTAGAATATCTAAAATTATACCACAGCATGTCTCAAGACACGACCTTCTGTCTAGAAATCGCTACTCTGCTAGGAATCATCGCCGTTATCGTGCAGCTGTCAAACTAACCAGCCGCCGCTCCGACAAATTATTTTCCAGATTTCGCTGGTTTGCTTTCGCTGCTTTTGCGGCCAATTACCTCGTCGACTACGCCGTATTGCAGCGCTTCGTCGGCACTCATCCAGTAGTCGCGCTCCATGTCAGCTTTGACCTTGTCAAGTTTCTGGCCAGTATTGCCAGCAATAATTTTTGCTAACCGCTCTTTTAACTCTATCGCCTCGCGCAGGCTGATTTCTTGGTCGGTCACCTTGCCGTGAGTACCGCTCGACGGCTGGTGAATCATCACCCGGGCATTCGGCAGCAAATAGCGCTTGCCCTTAGCGCCGCTGCTCAGCAAGAAAGCACCCATGCTAGCCTGCAGCCCAATGCCGATCGTCTGGACGTCAGGCTTGATATATTGCATAGTATCATAAATCGCCAAGCCATCGTACACCACGCCGCCCGGGCTGTTAATATAAAGCTGGATATCCTTTTCGGGATCTTCGTTAGCCAAGTGCAGCAGCTGCGCTACGATGACGTTGGCCGTAGCTTCGTTAACTTCCTCGCCCAAGAAAATGATGCGATCCTCGAGTAGGCGCGAATAAATGTCGTAACCGCGCTCGCCGTCGCGCGTACGAACGATCACGTTGGGCACTAAGTAATTCGATGGTTTCATAGTCTGATTGTAGCGTACTAATTAGCACTCGTCAAGGCAGAGTGCTAATAACTTGCTATTTAACGCGAAATGTAGTATAATAGTAAGGTGGACGGCGCAATCCCGCGCTGCCTCATGTTTTTTCGGCAGTATTTTATACCATATTCAAAATACCTCGCTTGCGCTAGCGAGGTATTTTTTAGTAGGCGTGTTATTACTGCTATTTGCTTGCCGCTTCTGATTTCTTTGCTTTGGCGCTAGATTTTTTGCCAGCTGGTTTCTTGGCGGCTGGTTTGCCGTCTTTGCTATTTTTACCAGCCTTAGCGGGTTTATCCGCCTTGTTTTTGTCAGTTTGTACAGTTTTTGCTTTCTTGGTATCTGGAGTGTTCAGCTCAACCAATTTATCAACGGTCTTCTCGGTGATTAAGCGGTTGGCAATCTCGCGCTGAGCTTCTGGCTGGTCAAAGCGCTTGGCCATTTCGGCGTTGTTAGCATATTGCTGCTTGTAAGCGTCAATGTGCGCTGCCAGCTCGTCGGCGGTCGCTTCGATTGCCAGCTCTTTGCTTAGCTCGGCTAGTACCAGTCCGGCTTTGATACGAGCTTCGGCTGTATCGTTAGCTTCTGCCTCGACCCAAGCGTCGCGGTTAGCAAACCCGCGAGATTCGTAGTATTGATCCAGCGTCATGCCGCGGTACCGCAAATTTTGCACCAAATCCTGCTCCAGCGAGCGGATCTGGTCTTGGCGCAGTACGTCCGGCACAGCCACATCACTGGCTGCCACTAATTGCTTAACCAAACCATCTTTCAATTCGTCTAGCGCTTGGCGCTCTTGCTGCGCAGTGATTTCGGCTTCGATATCTTGACGCAAATCGTCCATCGAGGTGTAAGGGCCAGCCTTGGCAGCAAACTCATCATTCAGCTCGGGCAACTCTATCTTGTTGACTTTCTTGATAGTCGTTTCAAACACTACGTCGGCGCCCGCCAGGTCTTTGGCATGATAATCTTTCGGGAACTGCAAGGCGACGTCCTTTTTATCGCCCGCTTTGAGGCCGACTAGCGCTTCTTCAAAACCCGGGATAAAAGCGCCGCTACCGAGAGTCAGCGGATAGTCTTTGCCGGTGCCGCCCTGGAAAGCTTCGCCGTCGCGCTTACCGACGAAATCAATAATCACCTCGTCGCCGTCTCGCGCTGCTTCAGTGGTCTCGGTCTTTTCAGCCAAACCTTTACGAATGCGCTCAATTACTTCTTCGACATCTTTTTTGTCAATCTTGATTGCCTTTTTGGTTGCTTTGAGTTTCTTGTAATCGCCAAGCTTAACCTCGGGCATGATATCAGCCTCGGCCGTAAATTCCAGCGTCTCGCCAGGTACGAACTTCTTCAGCTCGACTTCTGGGCGGTCAAGTACTTGCAGTTTGTTGCTAAGGAACGCCTCGGCGACAGCGCGATTAATTGCCGCCTCTAATGTCTCTTGGCTAAGCGTGTGCGGGTCGGCGTGCTTTTTGACTACCGCAATCGGCACGTGTCCCTGGCGGAAACCATTAACCTTGATATTTTTAGCCATTCGCTTGAGCGCAACTTGTTCTGCTGTCTCGAGCTCCGGCTGGCCTGCCGCTACCGTTACCAGGACGCGGGTGGCTGATAATTTCTTCACAGTCGTCTTCATAACGACGTATTATAACAGATTATGCTCAGACTGGCTATTTTGGATAAGCTACAAGATATCTGACAAGTCGAAAACATCGTCGTCTTCGTCGTACTGCTGATGATGACGGCGATCGCTGACAGCAGTCACTACCCGCTCGAAGCTGACTTGTTGTTCGCTGTTTTCGCGAATATTTTGCAGGTTATACAAGCCCTTGGCGACAGACTGCTCATCAACCGTCATCACGTAGCGGACGCGCTTTTTAATAGCTTCTTTGACCTGGCGGTCAATCGGCCGGCCAGTATAATCAACTTCGACCGAAACCCGCTCGCTGCGCAGCTTTTCGGCGATTCGTTCGGCGTCGTCAAGTACGTTGCCTACAGTTACAATATAAGCCTGAGTAGCGCTCTCGAGGTGGTGCATACCGGTATGGCGCGCCAGCAGCTCAATAATGTTCGACATGTCTGATTGGCCGCCGACCGAACTTTGCAAGTCGTTATTGACGTAGCGTCCGCCCTTATATAGTAAGGCACTATGCGTAGCATCAGCTTCGGTGAAATCGAAAATAATGCCGCCAGTGTATTCTGGATGCGCCAGCGTGATATCAAGGATAACGTTATCAATTCCCAGCCGCTCTAACCGTTCATACAATGCCACTAAATTCACATAACATTCACTATGGCGGATAACTTCTGGCAGGTCTTCGGCCGACCTGGCGGTCAAAAGCTTAGATAATTTTTGCAGAACTTCGCTAGAGTGCGACAACCCGACGATATCAATCGCGCGGTCGCGAAACTTATCTGGCGCCAGCGTTCGCTTCTGTGCCAGCAGGCGCGCCATTAGGCTAGTTTGTACGGCGTCAAGATCAAGGTACTCACTCAGTAGCAAATCGAGCATCTCGGAGTCATTGATGCGCAAATTATAAGCCGAACGCTTTATGCCCATAGCGTCGAGGCCGCGCTTGGCGATAGCGATTGCTTCGACGTCAGCTCGCGGCGACTCGCAGCCGGCATGCTCGTAGCGCAACAAATATGCTGCGCTCGGATATGCTGATACGCTGAAAGCGCCCGCTACGATGTCGTAACGGCGACGATTCTGTAATTTTGACTCAGTGTCAATATCATATTCTTCATAGCCGTACAGTGTTGCCGTATTGCGCCACGATTGCTCGACTAGCTGGCAAGCGCGCACCGTATTCGGATAGTGCACGTCTGTATCGGCGGTTACATTGGATGCTGGTGCCATCATATACTTCTATTATAGCATAAATAGAATTATTTTGCAAGAGTGCTATCTACAAACTCTTTACAGGCGCACCTAAATCAGCTAGAATGGGTTTGCGCGCTAGATGTGGTTATACGTGTGGCAACTACATGGATAATGCGAGTATGTACAGACGCGCTGTGCGTTACTGAGAATCAGTGTATGGTCGTGACATAGTGCCTTACAAGCTATACACAGATGTGGCGACTGCGTGGGCAACGCAAGTATGCGTAGACGCGTAGCGCGTTGCTAAGAATCGGTAGATGTCGCGATATAGTACTTTACAATGACACGCAGATGTGGCGGAATTGGTAGACGCGCTAGCTTCAGGTGCTAGTGCCCTTCGGGGCGTGGAGGTTCAAGTCCTCTCATCTGTACCATAACTTGTGTTTAGTGGAACAACGTTAATACTACCCGCTCAGGCAAAGCGGGCTTTTTTTGTTGAGCAAATAGTTGCCTCGCAACTAATGTTTGTGGTTAAATAGAAGTATGACGAACGAAGAGCTAGCGATCAAGATCGATAACCTAAGCGATATCGTTGCTAATCTAGCAAAAACGATGGACGAACGGTTTAAACAAATCGATAAGCGCTTTGAGAAGGTTGATGAGCGCTTCGAGCAGATCAACCACAGGTTTGAGCTTATTGATGAGCGCTTTGAGCAGATCAACGAACGCTTTAGGCAAGTTGACGAGCGTTTTGAGCAAATCGATGAGCAGCTCGCTGATATCCGCAAAGACCACAAGACTCTGGTTGATATCGTGAAAGACATGGACCTGGCGGCAGATGAACGATTCCAGGAATTGAAAGCTGGGCAAGCCGAGCTAGCGGCTAACCAAGAGAGTCTGCGGGCCGACCTTGCTGTCGTTCGCCGCGAGCTATACCATGAGTCTGGTAGCCGCGAGATGGTAGACGACACGCTTTATAACTCGCTTGATAAGCGCTTGCGCCGAGTAGAGGCAAAGTTTCCTGATTTAGCGTCGAGCCAAGCAGCCTAGCTGTTTCGCTCAAAATATGATTTCTCTTCTTCTACGCTGATTTTTTGGTTTGCTTAACAGTGCAAGAGATATCATGCATGTCTTTGGTCGATCGATTAGAAGTACGTCTTTTGCTAGCGGCGCTAACAATTCTAGTAATCCCTTTTGCAGAAAACATATTTTCGTCAGTGTCTACCTATATCTGCGGTAAAATATCGCCGTTAACACTAGCGGTGAGCGATCGCAGATTATCGCCGACTTTGACGCCTGGATTCATAATACCGAGCGGATCAAAAACTTTTTTGATAGCCGCGTACATCTCGCGAGTGCGAACGTCAAGGTGTTTATACGCGAAATGCGCTGCGATTCGCCCTTCGGCTGCTTGGCCAATGAGTGCGCCATCATATTTAACAGCCAAATTAGATAATTCGTCAAAAATCTTGAATAATTTTTGCTTGTCTCCAACTTGACGCAGCGACAGTACCGGATGAACCGTGTAAGTTTCGGTTAGCACGTGCCCAGAAATAGGCGTATTACAATGCAGACGACCAGCCAAAACCGTTAATGCTTTAGTAAATTCATCAAAACGGGCAGCTGGAATATAAATGTCGCTATACAAATGCGGTGCAAAAGCCGGGTTTTTGTCAGGCAATTCAGCATAGCGAGCAACATCAAGTGCTGATAACAGCGCGTCATCGGTCGCGTCTTCGCTAGAAACGAATTTGACTCCCTCGACACTACTAAATGTCTTCTGGATTTTTTTGAGATTACGAGCGCGAGTGCGAGCATTGAAATCGTCAAACCCGGCGATAATGACTGCTTGCGGGTCAGCTCCGTCTAGGTTAAACCAGTCAAAGTGCCGGCCGGCAGCGGCAGCAGCGCTAAATAGCTGAGCGTCAAAATACTCGGCAAAAGCTGCGCCGCTATCACGCAGTATGCGCATAGCGTCATTGGCTACGCTAGCTGAAGCAAATACTAGCGCAAAAACCTCGTTGCTCTGGCTGCGGAACTCGGTGCGCAAAATCATCTCGCTGATAATACCTAGCGTACCCTGCGCACCGATGAATAGCGGTGTCAAGTCGAACTGATTTCCTCTCTTGACAGAGGCTATAGAGCTATAGCCAGACTTATCATATTCTGGGAGAGCAGTAATCACGTCGTGGTATTCGTCAATGATTGCGTCAATGCCGCGGTAAATATCGCCCTCTAGATTCTGCAGGCCTTTCTTGCGGCTGAGCTCGCGCCGGCCGAGCGGGCCTGTTTGCAAAATATCGCCATTTGCTAAAACGATCTCGAGCTGGCTGACAAAGGCGCTCAAGTCGCCGTATTTACCGCTAGCCAGTCCAGCCAGATTGTCGGCGATAGCTCCGCCAACTGTTCGACGCGCATCTAGGCCGTCGAGCGGCGAGATACTAACGCCCTGCAAACTTAATGCCTGATGTAGAGACTCAATGGTTGTGCCGGGCTGCAGACGAACTAACCGCTGTTTGGCATCATACTCAAAAACATTATTCATGTGCCGCGACA
>ERZ773214.1081-NODE-1081-length-16416-cov-14.129699_pt1 | contig 16416 bp, 16 predicted proteins | sample MGYA00511238_ERZ773214 | MGnify/ENA primary metagenome ERZ773214 (study PRJEB29015, sample SAMEA2738157) | human oral metagenome | biome: human oral; feature: human-associated habitat; material: saliva | place: China | collected 2259 ...
CATACATTTCCTTAATTAATACATAATTAGCTAATGTTTCTATATCTAAATTAGTTAAAATATCAAGTCTTTGTAATTCTTCTGAATAATAGTTAAATTCTTCGTGCAATCTTTTAGGTAGCTTTTTAGGAGGAGCGACCTTATCATTAAAGCCTTTGAGTTCTTGCTCTTGTCTTTCTTTAATTTCTTTTTTAGTTAAATGTTTCTTGCCTTTTTCTAATAGAACGCTGACAGGTTCTTTTTTTCTTCCCATAAAATCACTCCTCCCTATTACTACTCTATAACTCCGTCTTTGTTTATTATTTTATCTTTTATTAATGCTCCTCTTTCATTAAAAGCATATTGTTTTCCGTCAATATTTCTAACATAATTGAGGTCGCATACTCCCCAATCGTTAAAGTAGAATGTTTCCTCTCCAACAGTCAACCATTCTTCGCATAGCATTTTACAGTCTTTGTCAAAGTAATACCATTCGCCTTTATATTTCAACCATTTTCCACAATAAGCATATCCCTCACTATCAAAGTAATACCATTCGCCATTGATTTTTGACCAACTGTTTTTTGCATAATCTCCGTTCGGTAGTCTATACCACCATTTGCCCGTTTTTTCTTCATATTGCCAACCAATAGGCTCGTTACTTGCATTTAAGTAACCTTTAACCTTTTCTACAAAAACAGCCCACGTTATTCCGTTTTTACCTGCTCGTATTTGTTCAGGACAGTTTTTGCCTGTCCAATAATTATGCTGAACCATTTTTGAAATATCAATATTTTCTTCTTTAAGTATCATTGCTGATAACTTTGCACCATTTTCAATAGCTTGGTTATAATCTCCATCGCTGTTTACACAAATTTCTATTGATATACTTTCTGTATTGCCTTTACCTCTGCCATCTCCTGCGTGCCATATTTTAAAACTATGGTCGTGTGTTTGTATTGCTTCTTTGTCATCTACTTGCCAATGCCAACCATAGCCAACCCCTGACCTAGCTTGTAGTCTATGATGTGCCATTGCGTTTGCTCCTGCTGATGTATTTCCTGTTTGATGTATTGTTAGATAGTTTCTTGGATTGCCTTTACCAAAACTTACTCTATTTGAAACTGCGTCTGATACAATTAATCTTTTAATATCCATAAAATCACTCTCCTATAAATCACTATACTTTTGTTTTGTATAGTTTATTCTTTGATTTAAAACTTCTCTATATGCTTTCATATGCTCTTTTTGGTTAATCAAAAGTTCTATTTCTCGCCTATCTAATGGCTTTGTTTTTAAAGCCTTTTCAAGTTTTATAATTCTTTCATCTAATTGATTGTACTCTTGATACATTCTGTCTAAAAAATCAATTCTTTTCATATTTTTTTCTCCTATACAAAGAAAAATAAAGGGTGTTACACCCCTTATTTTCTATCGTTATTAGGTTCACTATATCCTAATGCTCTTTCACTATCTGATATTCCTGCTGTAGTAGGGTCTGTGATAACTCCAACTATTGCAAGAATAACGAAAATAGTTTCAATTATTCCTAAAAGTTCTTTTGAAATATTTGTAAAATCTACATTTACTCCAAAAAGTTCTAAAACTTGTTTTCCTAAAAGAGCTAGTGCAGGAATTATTGCTATCCAAAACGCTCTGTTTTTTAATCTTACTTTCCAATTAATTTTCATATTATTTACTCTCCTTTTTAATGTTCTTAATTTCTTCTATTGCTTCTTCGATTATATCGTTTCGAGGATTGAATTTCCCCATCTTAGCAGGTAACTTTATAACTTCCTTAACTCTTTCCTCAATAGTACAGTTACCTCCTAGTAAAGCATATCCCTCGTAAAGCTGTCTAACACAGTATATTTCTTCTTTGTAAATATATCCTCTATCTAATATATCGTTAGTATAGTTAATTATAAGCTGTCTTAAAATCGACCTTATCGAGTTACTTTGCTTTTCATCTTCTAATTTCATTTCTTCAAAAGAAATATTTAAGTTTACTAACTCTTGTTGTAACTTAACAACTGTGTTATTTAAGTTATTAATAACTATAACACCTGCCCAAAGGTTCTTAGCAAGTAACAAAATAGCACCAATCGCACTTGCATAACCTCCAATTTTTAAAATATCCACAATTTTTTCTACCTACCTTTCTATAAACGTTGAAATTTCAATAAATGGCTTAAAAATGCCCCTATTTTGCATTATTTTTATTTTTTAATGGTAAACTATGCCTAAATTATAGATTTTTAGGTATTAATTGCCAATAATTCGACCTAGTATCAGGCACCTCTCCATTTTTTACTTCTTTTATCGCTTTATATAATTCGTTATAATGAATTACATAGCTACCTAACTTATAACTTTTATCTCTTGAATAAAATTCAGCTTTATTATAATTATCAGCATATTCAGGATTGATATTTTTATCTGCCTTTTCAACAATCTTCTCCCATAGTTCAGGAGTATTAATAGGTATGTTTTCATAAGTGGAATTATTATCTTGCTTACATTTAAAAACAAGTCCTAAATGGTTTACATACTCGCCTTTACTATAAAACTCGCCTACTCCCCACTTTCTGAAAAAATCAGGATTTTGTAATTTTTCTTTTTCTGTTGATTTCTTAATTACAAATTCTAAAAGTCTTTGTGTTTGCTCCTCAATTTCTTCATTTGGTGTCTTTAAGACTTTACAAAGTCCAACAACTTTTTGTAGTTCTTTTTCAATAGTTGAAACATCACTTGCCACAACCTCTACATAATTAGAACGTCTGCCAATTAGTTCGTAACGTTCCTTTCCATTTACAGTAGTTACTTTGATTACTACTTCTGCTATTTCTTTTTCTTTTTCTGCCATTATTTTACTCCTTTGCTTTAAAAGTTATACAATCCAAACTTATCCAGTTTGTACTGATTTCACTTCTATTATCTATTAAAATATTTCCATCTTCATATATTTTTAAAAAGGCGAACTTAAAACCAGTGCACGGCACTGATATAATTAAATCTTTTTCAGGTCTGCAATCTGCTCTTGTTATTCTAGCCAACCATTCAGAAGTTGTATCCTTAACTACACCCTGTATATGAACCAGTCCTGATGGATCTTTAAAATATTTCAATTCATTCTTAGCGTTATAAGGCTTGGTGCTATTATAAAGGTGCATTTTAGTCCAATTTTCCACAACTATTTTTTCTATACGGATAGGTATATTACATTCAATGAGGTTTTCTTTTACTGCAGGTTTTCCAAAATTAAGTCCTGTTCCTGACTTGTGGATAGATAACAACACAAATTTTGAAGATATATCAAAAGTAATACTGTTGGTATTCTCCGTTGAAAAAGTATCACTAATCGTTAATCTGAATTGATAACGAGCATTTTCATCATTATTAAAAGATAATTTATTAGCTTGTTTAAAACTATAATCAGTTCCTGTAAATTCCGTTATCCAATTAGTTGCTCCCTCTTTCTTCTTTTCAATTTTCCAATTAGTTCTATTCTTTCCATTCAAACTAGACATTGTAAAATCAATATCCATTTTTACATTACGTTGGTCTGTCTGTGTTCTATCTCCTACAAACTTTGTTATCTTTGGTAATTCATAAGGTTGAACAGTTATTCTTTTTGTATATTCTTTTACTCTATCTCTTGTATCTATTGCTTTTACAACAACATCAACATTGCCACTATTTTGTATTATGTTCGTTTCTTCAACAAAAAAAGCACCATTTTTCGCTTCTGCATAGTGCTTGTTATTTCCAATATTTACTTCGATTTTTGAAATAGTTGATTGCTCTATTCCCTCTGCTTGAACCTTAACTTTTAGCTTACTTTGATTTTGAACGTATATACCTAAAGACTTAGCCTTTTCGTTTAGTTCTATTAATTCGACACTTGATATAGTAGGTACTAAGTGAAGAGGTACTTTCATATACCAACCTGTACTATAAGCTGTTTCGCCTATAAGTGTTTCTCCTCTATAAGTCTTAATTCCTATATCCATATAGATTATACTTGAATTAGGCTGTAAAGCATTATGTTCGGTGCTAGGTGTAAAAGTTAAATTAAGGTCTTTTGTCTTTTGTGCAATATAATGCCAATTACTACTGCCCTTTTCTCCTCTTATTACATACCATACATCATGAACAATATTGTCGCCCTCTAAAGCCTTATTTATGTGTATAGTATGTGGTGTTCCTAGTTCTCTTGTTCCCTCCATAGTATTTGAAATGGTACTCATTCTAGGTATCTTATCAAGTTCAATATTTACCTTTTCTATATCAATTCTTTTTAAAAAAGTTCCTCTGATATTAGCTTCAACATCTAATAAAGCACTTAAAGAAATATTACAAGTTCCGTCTGCATTATGATATATTCTTTTTGTGATTGAGCCGAGGTGTAATTCTTCTCCACCTCTTGAATTTAAGCTAGATACAATTTCATAGCTAACGTTATTAATTAAAATTGAGTGGTTTCTCTTGCCTGTGTAAATGTTATATCCACTACCACAAACTAAATAAAGGTTACAAGTTAAGTCGCTGAAATTTTCTTCTTGACTTTGTGTTATGTTCCAATCAAGTTTAGCTGTATAACCTCTCCAACTACCCGTCAATATTCCTCTATTCAACTTATCCCACCACCTTTATTAAATCTAAATTTCCGTTACTTTGTACTACAAAAGCAAAATCGCCTATTGTTAAACTGTTTTGTATCTTAGCTTTTGTGATACATAATTCGTTATTGCTTATATAAGCAACTTCATTGTTATTTTGTAAAAAACTAATCTTTTTATTAGTGATAATACATTTTAAGCTACTGTTAATCTCTGCTAGTTCAATATTTCCATTTATAAATCTAATATATTTTGATATATCATTAAATCTGTCTAAAATCGCTCTATTATTACTATCTAATAATTGTTGATAATTATTGAAATTAAAAGTAAACTCATCATTTGTTTGCTTAAAGCCTGTTGACATTTCAGTCCTGATTTTTGTTTGGTCTATCTTTAAATTATTTAATCTGTCAATGATATTCAAGTTATCACTTTGTAGGTATGCTATAAGCTTTCTTGCTTCTTCATCCATTTTTTCAATATCTTCTAAAGCAGGTGTCCACGTTGTTGCGACATTTCCCTCCTCAATTTTTAACTTATTCATAATTAAGGAAATGTCTTTACCTGATGTAACAACCTCTACATAAACTCTTTTTATTTCTTTACCTTTTAAAACAATTCTCGCTTTTTCTTTCGCTTTTACTGTGAATTTATCTTCTGCTGTATATTCATTTAAAAAGAATTTAATATCATAATCGGATAAATTTTTTACATCTGCACTAAAAGTGTAAACTTTTTTTTCGTTAAAATTTATTTGGCTTTCTTCTAAATTATAATAACCTAGAATATCACTAGGACTGTCCTCACTCCTACCTATAAATTTAACTATCTTATTATCTTTTAATTCTTCATTATCATTTTTTTCTTCTGTGTCTATATGGTTCGCTCCAAAGACTTTCCATTTTGTAGTATCTCCGTATAGACTTTCTTTTAATAGGTTTCTCGCTCCTACTTGAATTTCTTTGATTTTGTTATTTACAGTTTCGCTTACTGTTGTTATAATTTCATTGCTTTTTACTTCTAAAAGTGAATTTAATTCTTGCTTAACTTCATTGAATTTATCGCTAAATTTCGTTTGTACTGCTAAAGTAATGCTGTTTTTTAGCTTTGAAAATATGTTATTTACTTCTGCCCCCATATCTTCAAATTGTTGTCTAAAATTATCGTTTGAGATTATCTGACCTACAAAAGCTGTATCTACTATTAGTTTTTTAATCTTTGCTAAATCAATATTAGCTACTATTGTATTTAATATTTCAGTATCTGTAACAACTGCCTTTAACCATACAACATCTGCTGTAATACTTTCGATTATGCTTCGTTGTCCTTTTTGACTTCTTACATACTTTTCCGTTTCTGCATTAGATAAAGCCTTTATCTTTTCTTCATCTAAACTATTCTTCGCCTTTTCAATTTCTTCTTCAAGATTAGTTTTAATGCTTTGTAAAACTTGCTCTAAAGCTACTTTATTTTCCTGAATAGTTTTCTTCGTTTCTTTTTCTATTTCTGCTTTTGTTTTTTCTATTTTCTCTGTTGTATTTCTACTAACAGTATCTATTTTATTATCTATACTTTCATCAACACTTCGTACAGCTAGAGTAATTTTGTTTCCAACATCATTTTGTATATCTGTCTTTGTTTCTTCAATTTTATTGTCAAGTTTAGAATTAAGGGAAACAGTCGCAACCTCCAACTTTTTATCTACTTTAGTTTCCAAACTATTTAATAAATTTTCGTTATTGATTGTAATTTTTTTCTCTGTCTTGCTTAAAAGTGTATCTGATAAACTCTTTAGCTTATAGCCAAAATCAACTTGCAAATATCTAAATTCCATAGGGCTAAAGACATAGCCTATAACGTCTATTCTTTTATGAATGTTATAATCTTCATAATAGATTATGCAAGTATCATCAATATCTAAATTATATGAATTTATCTCATCCGTTCCAACTAATGAAAAACTTTCCTTTGGTAAATCTATTTGGTATATCTTAAAAAGATTTTCTCCATATTTTTTTAAAGCTTCAAGAGTTCTGAAACTATCTTCATATTCTCTAAAGTCTGCTAAGATATAAGGGTATTCGTTAATTAAAGGACTTTCGACAACTGTTTCAAAAACAACATCTTTATCCTTTTCGTTATCCGTTCTCTTGTTAGCTTTCATATAAAGTCTAGTTACTACATTGTCTGCGTCTTGCTTGATATTTATATCATTTACATTCTTTCTATTAGCAACTATATATTCTGTATCTTTACCACGTCTAGCAAGATATTTTATTTTATAATTATCAAATAAATAAGTTCCCTGCCATAATGTTGATATAGAAAATTCACTACTTAGCAAAACATCAAATAACATTTTATTTTCCATATTGATAGTATGAATATCTGCAATATCAGAATAAAAACTAAACTTGTTTTCATCTGAAATAGTGCTACTTATACTCTGAAAAATCGTTGAGCAACTTTTCTCTTTAAAAGAAAACTTTGGAACGTATAATTTCTTACTTAAAAAGCCTATGTGTTTAGCATAAATCTTTACACCTTTTACCAACTTTTGAATATCAGTTATAAAAAACAACTGTTGCTTATAGTTTGGTGTATCGCACTTTATAATTGAAAACTTTTTAAATAAGTTGTGTAATTTTGTTTCCTCGCCTGTTTCAAAAGCTAAACTGTGATTAAGTGGATATTCAAACTCTAAATCATATCTTCCATTCTTTTCTTCAACTAACTTGTCATTTCTAGCATATTTAAGGGCAACATACTCGCCCTTATTAATTTCTAAATAAATCATAGAGTAAATACCTCCATTGAATTTTAAATTCTGCCTTACAATTACTTAATAAAATCGGATTGTTTCCAATATCTAAATAAGGTATTTTGCCCCCAACAAAAGCACTGTTTTTAAATTCGCCATTTTGTGTAATTTCAATCTCTTGTAAATCTACATTTAAAGGGCTTAAACTATCTGTCTTAAATTCCATTTTTATTCCATTAATAGCTATAAAAAAACTTTGATTAGTTGGTGTAATTTTAATAAAAGGATATACCCTTAAATGTCCTTTATTTTCAATAACTCCGTTAGTATTCATTACTATTGTTTCTGTATTTCTACAACAAAAAGGTTGTAGAGTAAAAGTAACTACAACCTTTTTATAATCATTCTTAAATTTTCCATAAGTGATATTTGATACAAAGCCTTTATAAAAGATAGTATCATTATTAAAGTATATATCTACTATTTTTGTAGGTATAAAGTATTGACCTAGTTTTTGTATATCTTTTGTATAAAAAGTAATTGTAATAGGTATCTCATTCAAAATTTTTAAATCTTCTAAAATAAAGCCATCTCTATTATATTGCTTTATTAATTCAAAATTAGAATTAATACTTGTATCACTTATAGTTGATATACCTTTAAACTTAATACCATTGTAGATAATATACAGTTTATCTGTAAAATTATTAAATTTTATTTCTTGCATTATACCACCTCTTTATTAAGTTCGTATCTCATTTCTTGCATTATCTTCTTAATATCTCTGTCATCTCTAATAACTACATTATCAAAATGTACTGTAACTTCTTGCTTAACTATTTTTTCCTCTTTGCCCCTATTCATACTGTCAATTCCTCTATAAATAGGTTGCATTTGCTTTTTAACTTCGTTCTTAACTGCGTCTATCATTAGTCTTGTACTAGCTATATGATTAGTAATTCTAGTTCCTGTTGGCAAGTCCATAATGTCATCTCCTCTATGACTGCCTAACATTCGACCTGCTGTTCCTCTAGGTAAATCAAATAGTTCCCAACCCATTTCATTTACTCTAGTTCTAACCATACCACCATTTGCAAAACTTGGTAAATAGTTAGTGCCACTTGCATAACCTCTTAAATAGTTAGTTCCACTTGCGTGTCCATATAATGCACTTACAGCACCTAAATTTCCAACTGCTTGAACGTTAATAGTTACATTTTTTCTTTCAGGAATAGAATTAATTTTTCTTCTAACCTCATCTAAATTCCTAATAGTTCCGTCTTTATTTACTTGCACTTGTACTGGATTTCCGTTAAGGTCTGTAATAGTTCCATTTAAGTTTCCTGCACTATCTCTTGTAAAGCCCATTTGGTTTTCCAACATCTGTAATTGACCTACATTTAATTTTGTGCTGTTTGTTAGTCCTGCTGTCATTCTTAAAAACTCTGCTCCCATTTGTGTTTGAGTAAATTGAGTTGTTTTCATTAACTCTTGCAATTTCTTTTTGCTAGCTTCTGTACTTGCGTGTATTTCTCCTGTTTGATTATCATAACAAGCTATAACCTTACCTGTATTCTCATCAACAACTTGAAATACTTGTTTTGTTGTGCCTGTTGTAGTATCAAGCACCTCATTCCATCCTGTTTCATTTAATGTGTACATTTCTTGATGATATTCATTCCAATTTTTTAAATCTTGTTGCAACTTTTTATCATTATTAGTTAAGATTTCCCCTGAAATTTCGTCTATTTCTTGTGCTATTTGTGGGTATTTTTCTTTGACAGCTTCTAATAAATCGTTGTAATGTTGTTTCGCATTTTCAATGTCTTTATCTCTTGTTTCTTCCATTAGCTTAATATTTTTTTCTGCTTCTTCTCTTTCTGCACCTGACAATTTTTGTGCATTTTCTTTCGCTAATTCGATTTTAGTATCCCATTGAGCTTTTATATCTGCTATTTCTTTATCTGTTTGTGCTTTCTTTTCTTTTATTAAATCAGACTGACCTTTTAAATCAAGATTTCCCATTTCATTTATAAATTTTTTCTTCATATATAGTAAATCTTCTTGTGTCTTAGCTGAACCATTTAAGTTTAGTTGCCACGCTTCTTTATTGATTTCATTAAGTCTTTTGTTTTCTTCTTTTGTTAAGTTTCTTTGTTCTTCATAAGCCTTTTTAAGAATAGCGTTTTTCTCTTTTTCTAATTCTTCTAAATGTTGTATTTGTGTTTGATTGTCTTTTAATAACCATTGTACTGTCTTTTCTTCTTCTTCGGTTAATACTCCATCTCTACTAAAAGCCTGTCTTGTCGCTTGTTCAATTTCTTGTCCTTTTGCTTGTAAAGTTTTAATAGCTTCATCAATTCCCTTTGATATATCTGCTGAAATGTTATCAAACTTGCCGACTTTAAAATCCGACTTACCTAATCTCTCTAATTCTAAAGCTAAACGTCCTGTACTTTCTCTTGCTATTCCTACTTTCTTTGCAAATTCAGTAGATAAATGCCCTGTTTCTGAAAACTTGTATCCCTGTTCTTCAAGTTCTTTACTAGATTTCTTTGTAGTTCCTGTTAATAAATTTATCCATTTATCCCATAGAGTTACTTTGTCTTGTGCGTCTAAAATAGTTTTGTTTCCGTCTGCTAAAACACTATTCCACGTTGCGAAAGCTGTTGTAACAACTGCTATTGCTCCTGCCATTCCCCATACAGCAGGATTGAAAAGATTAATACCTTTAGTAGTCAATCCTACTGCACCACCTAATTTTTCCATAGCACCTGCTCCACCCTCTGCAACATTTACAAGATTTTTCGTTGTCATTTTTCCTAAAGCTAGGTTAATACCAACAATAACAGCTTTGAATTTATTAAGCATACCCATTGCCTTAAATACAACCCCTAGTCCTGCTGTCATACCTGCTAAGCCTACTATTATTTTTTTAAAGCCACTATCAAGATTTCTTATCCAACTTAAAAATGCTTTTCCATTTTCCATAATCTTCAGTAAAATAGGTAAAAACTCAACTGCTAACTCTCTCGCTACATTAGAGAATTGATTTTTTAACATTTTTAGCTTACTTTCTGTTGTTGCATATCTCTTTTGTGCTTCTGTTTCTAACGCTGTATTTTCTTCCCACGCTCTTTTAGACAAGTTCAGGTTTTTTGTTAATTCTTTGTGTCCTCCTGCAAGTCTTAATACTGTATCTCTTAATCTTACTTCTTTAATTCCTAAAGTATCAAGTACAGTAGTAATATCTTGTCCACTCTCTTTCATTTTGCCTAAGCCCTCTACTACAAGTCTTAAAGCTTCAGCAGGATTGTTCTTTACAACTTCTCTAAATTTATCAGCTGTTAAGCCTGTTATATTAGCAAAATTATGTAGTTGATTTCCACTTTCTTTTGCCATTTTTTTAATTTCTTTATCAGTTAGTCCTGCTTCTTTACCCATTTTTCTAAATTCTTCGCCTGTTCGACCTCCTGCACCTAAAACTTTCATCATAAACTTACCCATAGCAGTTCCACCTTTTTCAGAAGCTATACCAACACTTGTTAAGGTTGCTGATATACCTGCTATTTGATGGTCTGTTAATTTAAAGTTAGCACCCATACCTGCTAAACTATGCATCATACTTACGATGTCTGCTTCTGTTGTAGCTGTATTGTTACCTAAATCAACTATTGTACTAGCTAACCTATCTATGTTCGACTTGTCCATACCCGTAATGTTCGTATATTGTGCTAATAATTTCGCTGCCTCATCACTTGCTATGTTTGTACTATCGCCTAGTTTTATCATAGTTTCTGAAAACTTTTCTAGGTCATTAATACCAATACCTAATTGCCCTGCCATTTCCATTACTTTTGCTATTTCGTTAGCTGATTGTGGCATACGTTCTGACATTGATGTTATAGTCTGTTTTAATTTTTCAAATTGTTGGTCTGTTGCGTCAACTGTTTTTCTTACACCTGCAAAAGCACTTTCAAAAGCAATAGCTTCTTTAATTCCAAAGCCTGTAAATAATAAAGCAGGTGCTGACATCTTCAATAAAGTATTACCAACTTTATTATATGCTTCTGCTGTCTTTTGCAACTGCTCTTTATACTCTTTCATATTACTTATTTGCTTTTTGATTGTGTCTTTTTTATATTCTTCATTTACAAAACTTAAACTTGTTTTGTGATTTTTTAACTGCTCGTTAGCTAAATTTAATTGCCTTTTATAATCATCAGTTTTTTTAGTTAATTTTGTAATATTGCTTTCGTGTTTTTTAATATTATTTGTTAATTTATTTTCTAAAATTGCTCTATCTTTTAACTCTGTTTTTAAGGCTTTATGTCTATTCGCATTTTCTTTTATACTGTTAGAAAGATTTTTTACTACTGCTTGTTGCTTTTTGATTTCTGCACTAGCTTTCTCGTATGCTTGACTTTTTTTGCCCTCTAACTTCGCAACTTCTTTTTGTCTATCGTTTAAAACTTTTAGCTTTTTATTTTCTTCATCATAAGCCTTTATAAGTTGTTTTTTTTCACTATAAATACTTTTAAATTCTGACCTTACATTTTTTAAAACTTCTTGATTTTTTGTATATCCGTCTTGTAATTTTTTTAAACTATCTTGTGTTTCTTTTAATGCTCTTTTTTCGTTCGTTCTTTCTTTAAACGTTTCCTTTAAAGCTGTATTAATACTCTTGATTTTTTCTTCTGATATTTTTATAGCTTTTGAGTAATGGTCTAATGATTGTTGTAAAGTTTTATAACTGTCGCCCTGTTTTCTTAATGTATCTTGACTTACTTTATATGTTCTGTCTAGTGCTGTCAATTCTTTATTAAGTTTCTTAATCTTATCACTCGCATTATCTCTAGCTTCTATATCGACTGTTAGTTTTTTAGCCATTATTCAAAATCATCTCCTAACCCTATCATTGTAGTTGTTTCTTTTTCTTCTTTACTTTCTTCGCTCTTATTCATATCAGCGTGAATATCAAGCATTTTTAAAACTGTTCTTAAAGTCGCATTATAAAATTCATATTCTCGCTTATGCAAGATAACAGTATAAAAGTAAAATAGAAAATCAACATCTATTTCTTGTTCTTCTTCTTGTTCTTTTTTTTTAATGGTATTGTTAATTCTTCTTCTTTGTCGTTCTCTAAAACGCACTTACTAAAACAAATTAAAGTAAAATCTGATAAACTAACTATGATATTCATTTTATCTTTTTCACTTAAATTATATACAAACTCATCTAATATCTTGCCCTTTTTATTTCTTAGCATACAAGCTATTAAATCAAGCATATTATCAACTTTATATTGTAAAAAGTTTGATACATCTTTTGTTAGTCCTCTGCCTGTATGTTTTTGATAAACTCTAAAACTCTCCATTGTGCAATTTAATATATATTCTCTATTTTTCCATAAAACTTTTAAGCTGTTATCTTGTATTTCCATTTCTTTCTCCTAACCTTTTTAAAAAATTATAAAACAAATAGGGGGATGTTATCCCCCATTTATTAAGGTGTTAATATTTTTTCTTTTGTTCCTAAAACTGTTCTAAAGAATTTTGTTACAACATCAGTTTTTAATTTATCTTCATTACTTGTGATAAATCTGCTTATTGTTCCGTCTGTAACAGGTAAAGCCTTACCTTTTAATTGATATTTACTAAACTCAATATTTCCTGTTTTAGTATTATGTGTTCCACCTTCAGCAACTAATTTACAGTTATAGAAAACTCCAAAGCCTTTACTTCCGTCAGAATAAGCAAACTCAAATAAAACTGCTACTGAGTTTTGACTATCCTCTGAATTTACTGTAACTCCTCCATTTTCTATTGCACTTCCCTGAAGCATATTTTGTATCTTTGGTAGATATTCTGCAAAAGTTAAAGTTAAGTCATAAGATACGGGCATTGAAATTGTTGTATCTTGAATATCATCTGAATAAGCTTCCCCAGTCGCATACTGTGGTGTATATTGAAAGCTCTCAACACCTTTAACAAATACAGGCTCTGCATAAGTTAAAGCTGTTCCGTCATCTTTAGTTAATAAAGCTATATGAACGTTTTTAACCCCAAAAGGTCTTTTTCTACTTGATTGAATTGCCATATTTTTATTCACTCCTTATATATTTTTTTGAAAAAGTAAAACAAGTGTTATACCCTTTTACTTCTCTTTCTGTGCCAATGTACACAATGTTTTTAAATTTTAATTCTCTTAATTTCTCATTAATCAAATTATTTGTATCAATAATGTTGTCAGGAAAATAAACATTTATTATAAAGTCAACCTCTACAACATCAACAAACTCATCGGATATTTCGCTGTCCTCTGCTGTATAAAAATATCTAATGCTTTTTGATACATCCGTTTCTTTTTCCAAATAAAAAGTTGGAAAGCTTGTTAGCACTTCCAACTTATCAAAATCATTTTTAATTTGTCTAAAGTAACTTTCCAATTTCGCCCTCCAACTCTTTTAATAATTCTTCTTCCATTTTAGACTTGTTTTTTGCAACTGACCTATCAAACCAACCCTTATGCTTATCTATATACTTATTTGTTTTAATTCCAAAATACCATAAATGGAAGCCATAATTATTGAACCATATACCTTTCCATTCATTCCAATCAGCGTGGGCGTCATCAAAGCCAACTTTAACAACCTTTAATTTTTTAGTATCAACCTTTGAATAAGTGCCTATCTTTTCTCTCGCTGTTCCACTTCTCTTTGGCACGTCTTTTTTGATTTCACTTTCTAACTTTTTACCTGCTTTCATTATGCTTTCTTTTGGTAAAAGTCCTACATTTTCTATCTTAGTTATATCATCAATTAAGCTTTCTATTCCGTCAATTTTTAGTTTCATTTACAAACTCTCCTCTAACTTCTAAAATGTTATCTTCAAGTCTGTTGACGTACTTAATATTAAATTCTTTATTTTCAAAGATTAATTTACAAGAAAAGTCTAAATTTTTTAATGCTTTTCTATCTCTTACAAAAAAAGTGATTTTTTGTATATTGCTTTCTTTTTCGGTTGTTGTATATTCATTCCCATAAGCATATTTTAATTTTGCTCTTGTATCGACAAAAACAGTCCTATTTTTAATCGGTTTTCCGTCTTGGTCTTTCTCTATTCCTATACTCTTTTCTTTTAAAACTAGCCTTATTTTTTCTTTAAATTCGCTAGTCCTAAACTTCAACCTGTAATTTCTTTCATCATAACTCATTATCGCACCTCATTTTTATCAAACATTTTTTGGATTTTTAAGTGTTTTCGTTTTATTTTTTTAACTATATTTTAATTGATTGATAATGCTTTGTAATGAATTATTATTCTTTAAATTACTGTTATTTTCAAACGTTCTTTCACGTTCAATATAATGAAAGTGTACGAAAAGAGAAATTGCCAATAAGTAAAGTTTACTTTCTTTTTTTGTATCTTCGACACCTGCATTATGCAAATATTCTTCGCCACTTTCTATAAGTGCTTTTATTAAGTTGTCATCATCTTCAAAATCAACATTCAAATAATTCTTTACTATTTCTAATTTCTCTATATCGTTCATCTTTATTACCTACTAACTAAGCTTGTGTAAATTCGCCTTTAACTAATGCTTCTTTATCAAAAGCCTTAGTGTCAAATCTCATTCTTGACTTGATAGAAATTTTATCATTTGCCCATTTAACTAAATCAGTCATTTCTATTGTTCTTCCCTCACGTTCAAAGTGTGTAATAGCTTCATCTAATGCACCAATATAGAATGGAACTTTTTTAGCCTTTACAGGTAAAACTTTATCTGTTACTACAATTACTGTGTATTTGCCCTCTAAAGCTTTTACGTTAGGGTCTGTAATATGGTCTTTTAAAAGGTATCTATCTTGTTTATCCTTTAAAGTATCTAACCAATTATATCCCGATTGATTAGTTAAGATAACTGTTTTATCTAATAAAGCAGGGTCAATTTTAGTATTTAAAATTGTCTTAATATCATCATAAGTTCTAATTGCTACAGGTGTAGTTGCTATTGCGTCTGCAACAGTTAAAATTGCTTTGTTTTCTGTTGCAACTTCTTTTTTAGCTAACCAATTTACAAGATAGTTTTTGATATTTTCTTTTGTATCTTCTAAAAGTTCTCTTGTAACGTCTAATACACCACCATATTTAACAACTTTGTAATCAACTGTTTCAAATTCAGGATTAGCTACATCAGTAAATAGTCCACCTTCTTCGATTGACGCAAAAGGAACACTATCAGCATTTTTTTCAATTACTCTTGAGCCTGTTAATGTATTTACTTTTTCTACTCTTACATACTTTTTCAAAGAGTTCAATTCTCTTTTTCTTTCATTGATTTTTGTTGAAATATCCTTAGGAACGATTAAGCCTCCGTCTTTATCAACACTTTCTTTCATTTCGTTTGTAAACTCAATTCTTCCTGATTTTACATAGTCTAAAAATCTGTTTTCGATTTCTCTTTCTTTTTCTTCTTCGGATTTTTCAACTGTTTTACCAACTTTGATATTGCCCTTATCTTCAATTACAGTTCCGTTGTTAAGCACTTCAAGTTTTTCAAGTTCTTCAAGTTCTCTTAAATTTTCTTCTTGTACTCTTAAATTTTTGATTTCATTTAAAAGCTCTTTTGCTTCTTCAACTTTACCTGTTGAATTTAAAACTCTTGCTTGAGTTTTCTTTTCTTCGATTAAATTTAAAATTTCTTTTAAAGTCATTTCTTACCTCCAATATTTTTTTATTTATAATTAAGCTAGTTCAATTTCTAACTCAATATCTTCGTTATTTTGTTGTTGTTCCTCTGTCTTTTCTTCTTCAACAACAATGTTTTTGAAAATGGCTGACGCTTCTTGTCCGTTCATAGCCTTTTCATTTTTCATTACTTCTTTTAGTTCTTCTCTTGAAAGATTAGAAAAACTTTCGTAAATATCTAAAATACTTTCTTCTGTCTTGTCTAAAGTTTCAATAGTCTGTTTCAAGTCATCTGCATTGCCATAGGTCATACATAAAGGTTTATGTATTAAAAAAAGACTTCCTTTTTCCATAACAATTT
>ERZ773214.1083-NODE-1083-length-16410-cov-99.719596_pt1 | contig 16410 bp, 13 predicted proteins | sample MGYA00511238_ERZ773214 | MGnify/ENA primary metagenome ERZ773214 (study PRJEB29015, sample SAMEA2738157) | human oral metagenome | biome: human oral; feature: human-associated habitat; material: saliva | place: China | collected 2259 ...
GCCGCGGCGTGCCTCTTCGTCAAAAGCAATGAGCTTTGCCATAAGTGTCCTCCTGGACGATCGGATTTTTTCCTTCACCCTTGCGGGTGCGGTACATCTAAAATCGGGTGGCTCCCCCTCCACCACACCCCCGTTACGTAAGGCGCGGGCAGAGTAGGGCGTAAAGCACCCGAATGCTACATCAATTGTGGCACCCGCACCGGCATGGAGCAAACGTTTAAGCCCAAGGTTGAAGGGTTAATCGCCCAGTGCTTAATCTGTGCTCATTAAGCCCGCCAAAAGGGGCGTTAACGGTGTACCCGCCGGGAGTGCGTGAGGGGCGTTAAAAGCATCAACCCCACCCGGCGCATCAGTGGAATTGCGCGGATGGAGTTGAGATTGGGTTGAGCAGAAGTCGTTATGACAGAAACAGCGGGCGTGGGCTCAAATTCACAGGCTCAGCTTCACCCGAGCAACCGCCTGAACCTATTCCGCTGCAGTAGCGGAGCCGGTGTAATCCGAGGACAGAACCACGATAACCTCGTGGTTGCCCATCTGCACATCGGAAGTTGCCTGACGCACCTGAGTAATACCCAGCTTCGAGGCGATACTCTGCGCCTGCGACTGGTAGCCCTCAGCGTAGTAGACCACGCTGGTTGCCGGTGCCGCACCCGTGTAGTTTGCCGTCTCGCTGATGGTGTAACCGGTCAGCAGTGCCGCCGCACCGGATGCGCTACCCGCCGGAGCCGCCGCATTGTAGACCGCCACGGAGATGGACTCAGCCAGACCGGTCTTCGTAGCGCTTGCCGACGCGGAAGCCTTAGCCGGCGCAGAGGACGCCGACGCGCTTGCGGGGGCGGAGCTGCTCTTCGCGGTGGACGCCGAGTACTGCGGGGAGGCGGTGCGCGGCGCGTACACGTACATCGCGCCGCCGATGAGTAGACCGACTACGCCTGCAGCTACCAGGGGGATAGCGCCCTTGGGGCTCTTTGCCGGGTCAGCATTGACCGCGCGGTAGGTTCCGCGGCGGGCGGTATTTTCGTCTACCTCGTCAAATTCGTCGCGGGGGTAGCTCATTTATCCTCATTTCACGGGTCTCTGTTTACCGGCTGGTACCGTACCGTCCTACCGGGCGCGCGGGCGCGGCTACGGAAGGTGCGGTCTTGGTGTTCTAGTACCTAGAGTACCGGCTCAACTAGCGAGAACCAATGTGAACGCCCCACAACCGGCTGTGAAAGAGACGCACACCGCACAGTGTTCAATCTCTAGCTGAACTTGAGGTGCGCGGGGGTGAAAGCAGGAGTTGGAGGGCACGCACGACTCCCCCAATTCGAGCCCCTAGTCAGCGTCTCGGCGGGCGCGCAGAACGTCGATCATCTGCGGCGCTGCGGCGCGTACCCGCTCATCGTCCAGCATCACGTTCAGGCGCTGGTAGTAGGCAATCGGGGTGAAACCGGCGGCGATAATCGCTTTCTCTTTGGAACCCTGGTGTTTGAAGCGGCGGCGCTCCACCTCAAGGATGCGGCGCTCCACCGGGGTTAGGCCGCCGGACTGGCTCTGCGGTTCCGACTGGTTTTCTACTTCCGACTGGCTCTGTACGGTTTCGGCGCGTTCCTGTTCTGACACGTTCCCTCCTGTCTGTAGCTCACCTGCCGTAGCTGGCGTCTCCTAGCGTGTGTATTCGTCATCCCCTAGTCTAGAAGAGAAACTCAGACTAGAAGAGAACCCTAGTCTGGAGGAGAGCCTCAGTCTAGAGGAGAAGCATTCGTCCCGCGCCCGGCCCCGTCACCGTTCGGGTCGCATCAGCACCAGAGATTCCCCGAGGAGATTCATGAACCAGCCCCTCAGCAGCATTATGAGCGAGGATTGGGCGGCAGCACTCGCCCCCGTCGAAGAGCAGATTCACGCCATGGGCGCTTTTCTGCGTGAGGAGCACGCGGCGGGGTACCGCACGTTCCCGCCTGCCGCCGATATTTTCAATGCGTTCCGCCGCCCGATGAGCCGGGTGAAGGTCCTCATTATTGGTCAGGACCCCTACCCTACCCCGGGCAACGCGATGGGTCTGTCGTTCTCGGTGCACCGCGGCATGCCGCTGCCTCGTTCGCTGACCAATATTTACAAGGAGCTGCAGGACGACCTGGGTATCGCCCCGGCTGATCACGGTGATCTGTCCTGTTGGGCTGATGAGGGCGTCATGCTGCTCAACAGGGTTTTGACGGTGCGTGAGTCTGATGCGGGTTCGCACCGCGGCAAGGGTTGGGAGGAGATCACCGAGTGCGCTATCCGTGCGCTGGTGGCGCGTAACCAGCCGCTGGTGGGTCTGCTGTGGGGCGCGGATGCACGCAAGTGCGCACCCATGCTGCAGCCGTACCCGAGCGTGGAGTCGGCGCATCCTTCGCCGCTGTCTGCTCGTCGTGGTTTCTTTGGTTCGCGCCCGTTTTCGACCGTGAATTCTTTGCTGGTGCAGCAGGGTGCGGAGCCGATGGATTGGACGGTTCGCTAGAACGGCTCGCTAGGCGCAGTACAAGAGCCGGTGTGGGAGCTGGCTCAATGGGCGTAGCGAAGGGGCGGTAGCTTGTGAGGTGAACTCGCAAGCTACCGCCCCTTCCCTACATCCAATATATGCAATATTGGCTATATACCCTTGAAGGAGGGCTAAGAATCTGCCGGTTCCACATTCCGCGGAGTCGTAAAATGCTGCAGCGCATACTGCATCGTGTAATTACCCAGAGCAACACCCGAAGCCATCGCCACCACAATCGAAACCGCCGTAATCATATTCTGCATACCCAGAATCACATCCGTCTCAACCGTCAGCAGATACATGCCGCGGAAGAACGACAGACCCGGCAGCAAGAACGTAATCGCAGGAATCGAGAAAATTGCCTGAGGCACATGCAGACGGTACGCAAAATACGTGCTCAACGCACCAATCACAACCGCCGCACACGCCGTCGGACCGCGACCGGCACTCGGACCAGCAAGCAACTCATAGCCGTAATACGCCGCCAAACCGCAGCCCGTAATGACCATCAGCCAACCGACCTTCACCAGCTTCGTCTGCAAAGTAATTGCAAAGGTTGCAATCGCCACAAGGAAGAAGAAAGACGCCACCAGCGGGGTCGTCGGCTCAAAACGCAGCTGCTCAATATCCAGGGTCGGGCCGTTGAAAATATTGATCGCACTCACCGCGGTCGCAATGCCGACCACCAGACCCAAGAAGCTCATGCCCGTCGACACGAAACGACCCGCAGCCGTCACCGGGAAGCCGTTAATCGCATCCTGCACGGCACCCACCAGACGCGGAGTCGGCAAGAACATAATCATGCCCGCAGCAACCACCAGAGGCGCCGAAATCGGCTCACCCTGACGCTGCAGCACCGAAAGAATGGACCCTTCACCGCCCAGCCAAATCGCCAAGAAGGTCATCAGACCCGCGCTAGCGGCCATGCGGAAGAACGCCGGAATACCAATCGAACTCAACCACTGAATCAGCAAGTACACGGGAATAAAAATAATCACCGCACTCAACGCCGTCGCAAAACTCGCCCCCAGCGCCGCCGTCAGGGTTCCAGCACACGCCAGATTCGCCGCCCACACCACCAGAGGTGGAAACGGCTTGGGTCGGTGCGTAATCTGGCTCAGCTTCAAATCGGCGATTTCCAGGGTCATGCCGCCACGAGTGATCTTATAGATCAGGCCGTACACCTCAGAAAGCGCCTCATAGTTCTCAGTGGAGGAACGTACCACACGCACCAGGGTGTGGGTAAAACGCTCGTCTGCGTTCGCATTGCGCTTGGCGATGCGGGACTCCATGTAAATATCGGGGTCCGACGTGTAGTTGATGGTCACCGACTGGTTCGTAATATCTACTTCCACCGAGTCCAGCCCGTACGCCGAAGAGACCGCAATAATCGCCGAGTCCACGTCCATGGCGTCCGCACCGTAGTGGAACATCGCCTCAGCCAGGCGCAGGGTGAAGTTCAGGGTATCGCGGGCGTACTCCTTCTCACGGCGGAATGCCTCACGACGCTCATGCTCGTCGGTGCGGATAGTCGGCACAAACTGACGCTGAGCGATGCGCTGGGCGCCGCGCGGGGCGGCGGGTGCCGCCTCCTCAGTGCGCACGAAGGAGCGGAGGCGACGCGAACCCCAACGGCCGCCGCTACCGCGCCCGTGGAGGCCCTGAGCGCCCCTATCAACCAGCGGTACGGAGGTGGTGGGCATCGAGACGGGCCCGGTCTTCGGCATTGCGGCAGGATCCGCGCCGAAGCGTCGGGCAGCGTGCGAGTTAGGCACCTGCGGAATCATGCCGGTCATGGGCACCGGCTGGGAGGGGCGAGTCAGCGCCTCCTCGGTCACCATATTGCTGGCGGTGATGGGGGCCGTGTCCTCACGGTATGCGTCCAGGTCGTCGTCAGGTACGAGGGAGGGGTCAATGACGGTGCGCGCACCGTGGCCATTAGGGCTCAGCTCGGGGTCGCTGGCGGGCTCTACCTCCTGCGCGGGGATGCCCATGTCCGCTGCTGCTTCTTGGAGTACTTCGCTGACAGCTTCTGCTGCGACGGTACCCTCCTGAGCTTTCGCGGCAGGGGCCTGCTGAGCCAATACGCGGCGCAATTTCTCGTCGGTGACCTGGTCTAGTGAAACCAGGGGAAAACCGCGCTTACCGGCAATGTAGCCCGCGGTAGTATTCTGCTCGCTTCCTTCCGTTGCGGCAGTGTTTGCTTCGCCTGCATGCGAAGCTTCCCGCGAGGTGGGGTCTGCGGGGGTGTTCCTCGATTCTGCCAATGTCCCTCCCAGATAGACAGTGCCTTTTTAGTCTAACAAGGGCGCGATTCTGCGGTAGCACCGGGGAGCAAAAATACTGTTTTTCTGGGTGTTGTTTTCTGCGCTAAAGGCACCATGTGTGACCTGCGTTGGATAGCTTCATTGAAATGATGAGAAAGCGGGGTCGCTACTGTACGGAAAATATTGTGGTGAATATTTTTGCGGGTATTTCGAGGAAAAAATAAAGGTTATTTATACATTAAGATTTAGCGGAGAAATAACCCCCTTATACCTCCACCCATAACGCAATGAAACATGAATTATTCATAACAAAAAATATCCCGCCACCGAAGTGACGGGATATTCACGCTTTAAGGCGGTAGCCTTCACAGCATCTGAAGCGCACCGCTTAGGGGTTCACCTCAGAGGCGAGAGTCAATTACTCAGCGTCGTGGTCGGTCTCGAGGATCTTAACCAGCGAGTCCAGAGCCTCTTCAGCACCTTCGCCCTCAGCGCGCAGGACAACAACGTCGCCGTGCTTTGCACCCAGGGACATCAGGGACAGAATCGATGCAGCGTCCATAGCCTCATCTGCGGGCTCACCCTTAGCAGCGATGGTCACCTCAACGGGGAGGTCGCCAGCTGCCTCAGCGAAGATAGCTGCCGGACGTGCGTGCAGGCCAACACGGCTTGCAATAGTGGCTTCGCGCTCTGCCATTATGTTTCTCCTTTGATCAAGGAACCAAAAATATATCAGTCCCTATTCTAAATGAACGGGGCGCTTCAGGACCCGCCCTTACTCTATAAATTGTACCGTTCAGCCGTACGCTAACAAGTACAAAAATGCCGGATGCAGAAATAAAACTCCGCACCCGGCATTTTTATGGACCCGTGCACCGCCTAACACACCCCATCAAGGCGCGGCAGGCAGCCCCGGAATCGTTTTAAGGCTTAGAGGCCCAGCTCGTCCAGAATCGGCAGAGCCTTGCGTGCGCTCTCCTTCGCCTCAGCAGAAGAAATCTGCTGCAGAGCGATAGCCGCAATCTGCTGTGCCTTCTCCTTGGTCACAGACTTCAGAACCGCAGCCACAGCGGGGATAGCGCCAGCGTTCATGGACAGGGTGTCAACACCCAGACCAATCAGAACAACAGCCAGAGCAGGGTCAGCCGCAGCCTCACCACAGACGCTCACGTACTTCTTCTTACCCGCGGTGACCGATGCGCGCTGAGCACCCTCAACGGTCATCTTGATCATCTTCAGCACTGCAGGCTGCCAGGGGTTGTTCAGGTGCGCCAGGTCGCCCAGCAGACGGTCAGCCGCCATGGTGTACTGGGTTAGGTCGTTGGTGCCGATGGACACGAAGTCGACCTCGCCCAGGATAGCCTCAGCGTTCATCACAGCTGCGGGGGTTTCAACCATCACACCGTGAACGGGCAGGCCAATCTCCTTGAGCATGTTCGCGAAGTTGCGTGCCTCGGAGGTGGTCGAAATCATCGGAGCCATAACCCAGATGTCAGCGTCGGAGTTCTCCGAAGCAAGCTTAATAGCCTCCAGCTGGCGGGTCAGAACGCCCGGAACGGTCCAGTCGGTACGGAAACCGCGAACACCCAGTGCGGGGTTCTCTTCGGGGTTCACGTTCAGGAACGGCAGGGGCTTGTCAGCGCCAGCGTCCAGGGTACGAACCACAATGTGCTTGCCGGGGAATGCGTCAAACACAGACTTGTAGGTCTTAGCCTGAGTCTCGATGGAAGGCTCAGCGTCGTGGCCCAGGAAGCCGAACTCGGTGCGGAGCAGGCCAACACCCTCAGCCTTCAGGCTTGCAGCCTTCTCGGCGGACTTGCCGTCACCAACGTTTGCGTACAGCTCAACGCGGGTGCCATCAGCCAGCACACCCTGACCGTCAAAGTCAGCGACGGGCTTACGGTTTGCGTACTTGATTGCTGCTTCGCGGTCAGCGTCGGTGGGCTCGGTGTCAACGATGCCTTCGTTGGAGTCCACGTATACGACGGTGCCGTCAGCAATCTCGGTCACGCCCTTAGCCGCCACAATAGCGGGCAGGCCCAGGCCGCGAGCCAGAATAGCGGTGTGTGCCTGGGGGCCACCGTCAGAGGTGATCAGGGCGATAACCTTCTCGGGGTCCAGAGTCGCGGTATCAGCAGGTGCCAGGTCAATAGCAGCCAGGATGAACGGCTCATCAGAAACGGGGATGCCAGGAGCCTGCTGGCCGGTCAGCTCAGCAACGATGCGGGCACGCACATCGTGGATGTCGGTGACGCGCTCAGCCATGTAGCCACCCAGGGCAGCCATCTGGTCTGCAAAGGAGGTCGCAGCCTCCCAGATAGCGCGCTCGGGAGCCATCTCCTGGCTCTCAACCAGCTTGATAGCACTCTTGATGAGTGCACGGTCGGTAGCCATCTGAGAGGTGGACTTCAGAACAGCCTTACCGTCGCGGCTTGCATTCTCTGCGCGAGCCAGCAGGTCTTCCTTGACGCGGACCGATGCGTCCTTAATGCGCTGCGCTGCAGCCTCAGCGGTCTCACCGCTCAGACGCAGGCCATCCTTGGGTTCCTCGATGGGCTTAGGCATCTGAAGAACGGGGCCAATAACGCGGCCGGCATATACGCCGACGCCCTTGTAGGTAGTCATATAGTTCATGTCCTATCTGTGGTTTGTCTACAGTGTAACGTGTTTTTTCACGCTCATGCCTGCAAACAGACGATCAAATGAAGGTGAGGTTATACGGCCTTTACGCGGATGCCTTAGAGCGGGCACCCAGAGACTTCAGCACCACGTACAGCAGCGCAGAAACAACGGTACCGGCAACAACAGCCGCCAGGAACATCAACGGGTTCTGCGCCAGACCAATAATCCAAATACCACCGTGCGGAGCCGGGGAAGCCACGTGCGCACCCATCGAGATTGCACCGGCAATAGCGCCACCAACAATGGTCGAAGGAATCACGCGAGCCGGGTCAGCCGAAGCGAAGGGAATAGCACCCTCAGAGATGAAGGATGCACCCAGCAACCACGCAGCCTTACCGTTCTCACGCTCGTTCTCGTTGAACAGCTTGGGGCGCAGGGTGGTTGCCAGAGCCATAGCCAGCGGCGGAACCATACCGGAAATAATGACGGCAGCCATGATTTCCTGGTTCACGGTCGCACCCGAAGACAGGCCAGCGGTTGCGAAGAGGTAAGCAGCCTTGTTGATGGGGCCACCCAGGTCAGAAGCCATCATGGCACCCAGGATCAGACCCAGCAGCAGAGCGGAACCGCCAGACATGGAGGTCAGCCAATCCTGCAGGGTGGTCATAACCCACGCCAGGGGCGCACCGAGCAGCAGGTACATTGCCAGGCCGGCAACCAGAGAAGTCACCAGCGGGGTGATGACCACGGGCATCATCGAGCCAAGCCAGCGGGGTAGCTTCAGGATGCCCAGAGCGTACGCAATCAGACCGGCGAGAATACCGCCAACAATACCGCCAAGGAAGCCCGCGTTTACCGCAAGAGCCACCGAACCGGCGATGAAGCCCGGAGCAATACCGGGACGCTGAGCCAAACCGTACGCAATGTACGCGGCAAGAGCCGGAACCATCAGGCTCAGACCGAAACCACCGATGGTCTGCAGAACAGCACCCAGGTACAGGGTCCAGTGCACATCACCGAGGTTGAACAGGGTTGCCGACTCGAGAATCGCCTTGGTGTTCACATCGCCAAGGTTCGGCACCGTAATTGCCTCGAAAACGAAGCCCAGAGCGACCAGAATACCGCCGGCAGCAACGAACGGAATCATGTAGGAGATACCGGTCATCACAGCCTTGTAGATGCGCGAGCCCCAAGCGCCTTCGGTAGCGCCTGCGCTATCCTCACCGCTGGATGCGGCAGCGGCAACGCGTGCACCGTTGGGGTTCTCAGCCTCAGCCAGAGCCTCCGCGATCATTTCCTTAGGCTCGTCAATACCGCGCTTGACGGGAGACTCAACAAAGGGCTTACCTGCGAAGCGGTTACGCTCACGCACGTTCACGGACACCGCGAAAATCACGGCGTCTGCGGCGTCAATATCAGCCTGGGTCAGCTTCTCATTACCCGAGGAGCCCTGAGTCTCAACCTTCAGGTCGTAACCGAGCTCTTCAGCAGCGTACTTGAGGGCGTCCGCAGCCATGTAGGTGTGAGCGATACCGGTGGGGCATGCAGTCACAGCAACAATCTTCTTCACCGGAGCCGAAGCGGCGGGGGTTTCCTGAGCGGAGGTGGCAGCTACGGCAGGTGCAGCCTCGGCGGGCTTAGCCTCTGCCTTCTTCTCGCCCACGCCGAGCGCACCGTTGACCAGTTCAACAATCTCTTCAGCCGAGGAGGCTTCGCGCAAGGATGCGGTGAACCTCTTCTTCATCAGGGAACGTGCCAGAGTGGAGAGCAACTTCAGGTGAGCCTGGTCAGCGCCATCCGGTGCAGCAATGAAGAAAATCAGGTCGGCGGGGCCGTCCTTAGCGCCGAAGGAAACTGCCGGGTTGGGGCGTGCCATCGCCAGGGTCGGCTCGGTGACAGCAGCGCTACGGCAGTGAGGAATCGCAATACCGCCGGGGATACCGGTGTCGGTCTTGGATTCACGTGCCTCGGCAGCCGCATAGAGCTGCTCGAAGTCGGTAGCGCGTCCGGCATTTACGACTGCCTGGGCGAGCTTGGCAATTACGTCGAATCGGGTCTCGCCGAGGTTCTCGTCCAGCAGGACGAGATCTGCGGTGATCAGATCAGACATATTCCCTCCTCGGGTATGTGTTGGGGCGGGAAGAGGCTTGGCGGGGTGCCAAGTTTCTCCCCTGTATGAGTTCAAGGTGTGTGCAACCTGTGTGTGTTGTGTTCGTATATGCGTGTGGGTGTTGAGGTAACACCCCTGCATACATTCCCTTCTGAGAATAAAAGCTGGAGGTGCGAAAACAGTCCGAATTAGAGCTGCAGCTGACGAACAGTGACCTTCTCAGGAGTGGTCTGCTCCAGCGAAGGCATACGGGTACCGGGCAGAGCAGCAGCAGCCGAACCGTGAGCTACCGCCTGAACTAGGCAACCGGGGGCATCCTCACCACGAGTGTGAGCAATCAAGAAACCGGACAGCGAGGAGTCACCGGCACCCACAGTGCTACGAACCTGAATCGGCTCGTGCACAGCGTGCCAGATACCCTGCTCAGTGACCAGCACGGCACCGCCGCCACCGAGGGTGGCAAGCACGTACTCGATGCCGTCGCCGAGCAACTTCTGGGCGGTGCGGGCGGTCAGCTCGGGGCTGGCCTCCAGCTCCTCCCAGTTGTCGCTACCGGTCAGCTGAGCCAGCTCCTCCGAGTTGGGCTTAATCAGGGTGGGCTTATGCTCACCGGCAACGGTCGCAATCAGCGGCGCCTCCGAGGTATCAATAGCAATCTTGCCCTCGTAGCCGGAGGCGCGCAGTGCCGCCACCAGCTCGGAGTAGTAGGTCGGCTCCAGACCCGGAGGCAGCGAACCAGCCAGAACCACCCAGTCGGCACCCTTGGAACGCTCAACCACCAGCTCGTCCAGCTTCTGACGCAGTTCGGCATCAAAAACGGTGCCGGGGGCGTTCAGCTTGGTGGTGGTGCCATCCGGATCAACCACGGTGATGTTCGAGCGAATCGGCTCGCCGGTCGGCAGGTTAGCGAACTCGACGTCCACAGCCTGTAGTGCGGTCAGCACCGGGTCGGTGGCTTCACCGGGCACAATGGCGAGGGTCGGTACGCCGGAAACCTGCAGGGCGCGGGAAATATTCACGCCCTTACCACCGGGATCCTGTACGGCACCGACAGCACGCTGCACGGCACCGTGAGCCAGGGGTGCACCGAGTTCAATGGTGCGGTCCAGGCTGGGGTTGGCGGTCAGAGTAATAATCATTAGGCAATCACAATCTCAACATTTGCGGCCTCGAGTGCCTGGCGGAGGGCACCTTCGGGCTCGCGATCAGTAATGAGGGTGTCAATATCCTCGAATCCGGCGAAGCGGACCAGGGATTCCTGACCGAACTTCGCGGAGTCACAAAGCAAGACCACGCGGCGGGCTGCCTTGCAAATTGCGGTCTTGACAATAGCTTCGTTCATGCCGGGGGTGGAGATGCCGAAGTGGGCTTCAATGCCGTTGGCACCGATGAAAGCAATATCGGGGCGCATGGTACCGAAGTGCTCTGCGGCGCGTGCACCAACAGCAGCCCAGGTCATCTTGCGCAGCTGGCCGCCAACCAGTTCAAGGGTGACACCCTCGGCTTCGGCGAGCTTGACTGCAATGTGCAGTGCGTGGGTGATGATGATGCGGTCGTTGCCGGTCTTGAGGCTGAAGTTCTCGGCGCCGATGTGGTCGGCGAGAATCTCGATGGTGGAGCCTGCGTCCAGGACGATGGAGCCTGCCTCGGAGTCGCGCAGCATCTGGTATGCCTTGGTGGCGATACGGCGCTTCTCGGGGGTGTTCATGCCCTGTCGGGAGGAGATGGAGGACTCCAGGGAGGTGGACTGCTCAATGGTGACAGCACCACCGTGAACACGGCGGAGCTTACCTGCCTCTTCCAGTGCGGCGAGGTCACGACGCACGGTCTCCATGGTCACATCGTAACGACGTGCAAGGTCAGCGCCGTTGACACGACGTGCGGAGGCAACAAGCTTTGCAATTTCGGCACGGCGTTCTTCTGCGAACATAACTCTGGTGTTCCTTTGGGCTAGTGGGAGAAAATCTGTGCGTTCTTTTCTGCGTTCTGCTCGGCTTTTATGGCCATGAGAGACATGGCTTCAATGAGCCAGCAAAACACTTGAGGGTAATACTTGATTTTATGTGGGTTTTTGTGGGCAAGTCAATATAAAACGCTGTATTTGCCGGAATATTACCCGAATGTTCCCTACCGAAACCACACTATATCGAAGGTCACTGCCTGTTTATGTCTGTTTGACCTAATGAGCTGTTGGGTTTTCCCACTCCCCACCATCCGCACAGTACCAAGCACCTACGCTGCGCCCTCATGAGGGCAAAAAGTGGAGGCGCCGGCTCCGAAAATCCTCGACGAAAAGCCTCACCAAGAACCCTCGAAACCAGCGCCTCCACAGGGCACAGAACCTTATTTACCTGTACGTTCGCGACGCACGCGACGCCAACGGTGCACGCCCAAAGCACCCGCTGCGCCCAGCAGGGCACCGGAACCGTTCATCAGCACATCCACCGGGTCGCCGGTGCGATCAGGCATGAAACTCTGAATTGTCTCAATGCAGGCGCTGACCAGGAACCCCGCGTACAGCACGTGCGGGCGAGCCTTCGGCTTGAGCAGCAGGGCGAAAAGAAAACCGCCCGGAATGAACATGATGACGTTCGAAAGCTGCTCGATGCTCGAATAGGTGATGAACGCAGGCAACCAGCCCTCGGCGTGGCCGCTATCCAAAAACTGCGCCAGGCGGCCGCCCATCTCGTTATCGTCCACGTGCACGGGGGCGAACACGATACTCGCCACTATCGCGCAGTACAGCGCCGTGACGGGCCAGAGAATCAGTCGCCACACGCGAGCGCCGAAGTGACCGCTACCGGGTTGTGCTTTACCAAACAATGCGGCCCACCTCGTCGAACTGCTTGGTCGAGTCCCACGCGAACAGGCCCGGCACGTCAATCGTGAGCGGTTCGGCGTTCGGCACGGTCACGGTCCACTCTTCACCGGCTGCTGCGGAGAGAGCGCGGCGGATAAAGCTGCCGTGGCTGACGGCAATAATCTTCTGGTCGCCCGAGGCTTCAGAGAGTTCACGCACGATATTGCGCAGGGTACGCACCGCACGAATGTACACGTCACGCTCGGATTCCACGTTCGGGTAGTAGCGTTCCGGGGCGCGGCGTTCGGGGGCGGGAATGTCCAGGCCCTCACCGGCACCGTAGGCGCGTTCCACTAGCTCGGGGTAGGTCTTGTGCACCTGCAGGTCGAAGTGCTCGCCGACCAGCTGCGCCGTCTCGTGGGCGCGGGACAGCGGCGAGGACACCAGCACGGTGAATTCCAGGCCCATGTCGGCAAGCTTCTTGCCGGTGGTGCGTGCCTGCTCGCGACCGGTGTCGTTGAGCGGGATGTCGGTGATGCCCTGCATCAGGTTTGCCTTGTTCCAGTCGGTCTGGCCGTGACGAATCAGGGTGAGGGTCGTGTTCTCGGCACCCGCCGGGACCTCTTCGGGGCCCAACTCGGGTTCCAGGTGCTGCACGAGCAGGCGGTCGATTGCGTCATCCAGGTACTGCAGGGGCACCTCGGTCAGGGAGGCGTTCACCGGGATCGGGTAGATGCCGTCCTCGTTGAGCAGTTCGGGGTGGCGCTCAGCGACCAGGGCGGTCATGATCATAGCGATCAGCATGCCGTGCGCAGCGACCACAACGGTCTGACCCTCATATTCACGGCGGACGCGGTTCAGCGCCGCGAGGGAGCGGGCGAGGAAGTCCTTCTTCGGTTCCACATTGAAAGCATTGTTGGACTGGCGGGAGGCGAGAATCAGCTCGCGGGTAGCGATCTGGCCTTCCAGGTCGCCAAAGGAACGTTCCTGGAAGCCGTCAACGGCACCGCGGTAGGGTACGCCCAGGCCTTCGGCTACGATTTCGGCGCTTTCTACGGCACGGGAAAGGGGCGAGGAGACGATAGCGTCCACGGCGGTGCCCTCAGCTGCTGCCTGCTGCAGGGCACCGATAGCGGTGCGGACCTGCTCTCTGCCGGTGTCGTTGAGGGGGATGTCGGTGCCGCCTTGGAAGCGGTGGTCAATATTCCAGTCGGTCTGGCCGTGGCGCAGGAAGATGATGCGGGTTCCTGCCTCGGGGCCGGCTACCGGAGTGATGATGGGGGTGTTCTGTGCGTCGGTCATCCTTCTAGTATGGCATTGCCCCCGCGCAGTTCAAGGGGGCAAGAGGCGTATTCTCTCATGAAGCGCACTCATCCCGCGGTATGAGCTGCGGGGCGGTTGAGCACCCGGTCGGGCAAATTTTTTCAGGGTTTTCCCATATTTTTCAGCCCCCAGACGGAGGGGTGAGCCGCCAAGAAGCTGAGATGATAGAAGTGTACTTCCGTTAGTTCATACCCAATGAAGGTTGTCATGACGCAGAATCCTCAATCTCAGAACCCGCAGTTCCAGGCTCAGAACCCGTACTCAATGACCCCTCCGCAGGCGGCGCAGCCTGCCGGTCAGTATTCCGCTCAGCCCGGTCAGCAGGGTCAGCCCGGTCAGCCGAGTCAGCAGAGCCAGGCGGGCTACTATCAGGGTCAGCCGCAGGGCTACCCGGCTCAGGCGCCTCAGCAGATGCAGCAGGCGCCCTTCGCACGCGGCGCGATTATTTCTGCCCGTAACCTGCACAAGTCGTACGGCAATAACCCGGTGCTGCGTAACGTGAGCCTGGATATTTACCCCGGCGAGTCCGTGGCGATTATGGGTCCTTCCGGTTCCGGTAAGACTACCCTGTTGCATGCGCTTTCGGGCATTATCAAGCTCGATGCTGGTTCTGTGCTGTTCAATGGCCCGGCCGGTCAGGTGGCGGTGGAGTCCCTCAGCGAGCGTGAGCGCACCTCCTTGCGCGCTAACTCGTTTGGTTTCGTGTTCCAGCAGGGTCTGCTGGTTCCCGAGCTGACCGCGGAGGAGAACGTCTCCCTCGCAGCGATGATTGCCGGTGTTCCCCGCCAGCAGGCGCGCTCCATTTCGGCTGACCTGCTGAACCGTCTGGGTTTGGGGCAGATGCTGGACCGCCGTATGGGTGAGATGTCCGGCGGTCAGGCGCAGCGTGTGGCTATTGCCCGCTCCCAGGTGAACGGTGCCCCCGTGACCTTCGCGGATGAGCCGACCGGCGCGCTGGATTCGAAGACCGCGCGTGAGGTGATGGCTCTGCTGCTGACCATGATTCCGCAACAGGGTAAGACTCTGCTGGTGGTGACTCACGACCCGAACGTGGCGGCGGCATGCTCCCGCGTGGTGTACCTGCAGGACGGTCAGATTGTGAGCGATCAGCGCAATAGCCAGGGCGGTGTTCCCGCTTCCCAGAACCACGCTCAGAGCTTCGGCGCTCAGTCTCAGGCAGGTGCATAATGCAAATCTATGCTCTACTCGCCAAGCGAACCCTATGGAGTTCGCAGGCGATTCTTCCCGTGCTGGCTTTTGCCGCCTCCTCGGCGCTGTTTTTGACGGTTGCCGGTGGTGTTCAGGCGCTGAGTACTTGGCTTGAGCACGCCAACGTTGACCACGAAATGATCAACCTGATGGGCATTCAGAAGCTCTACATGGGTTTGGCGTGGGTTGCCGCTCTGGTGCTGATTGTTCCGCTCTTTACCTTGGGCGCTTCGGCTGCTCGTTTGAGTGCCCGCCGCCGTGATGAGCGTCTGGCTTCCTTGCGTCTGATTGGTGCCTCCACGACCCTGATTGTGGGTCTGTCTGTTGCGGACGCGCTGGTGTACTCTCTTGTGGGTTTCATCATCGGTCTGTTGCTTTACCTGGTGCTGATTTTCCCCTTTGGCGCCCTGCACTTCATGAACGTTCCGCTGGGTGCTGAGAATATGCTCCTGCCGGTAAGCGTGATTTTCTACTGCTTCCTGGGTTGTATGGTTCTGGCGGCTCTCAGCTCCCTCTTCGGTTTGGCGAAGGTCAGCATCAGCCCGCTGGGTGTGCGTACCCGCGCGAAGGCTGGTTCCGCCGGCTACATTGCTCTGGGTATCGGTGTTGTTCTGGTCATTGCCGTGATGATTCTGGCATCGACCTCGAAGGGTTTCAGCATGTTCTCACCCTTCCAGGACGGCGGTGCCGATAGCGCGATTAAGAACCTAGCGGTTTTCATTGCTCTGCCGGGTCTGCTGATGATGGTTGCTATCGACCTGATTGGCACCTTCCTGGTATGGGCGTACGCAAAGATTCGTGTGCGTATGACCCAGAAGGCGTCAGTTCTGCTGGGTTATCGTGCGGTGCTGGAGTCCCCGCGCGGGGCGTGGCGTCAGGTTTCGGGTGTGGCACTGTCGACCTTCTTGGTGACCTTCTTCGGCCCCATCCTGATTCTGGCAGGTGAGATGAACAAAACGGCGAAGGAGGTAGGCCCCGCCGCCGGCCCCTTCATGACCATCATGTCGGACATGTTCCAGGGCATGCTGCTCATGCTGTTCTTCTCGTACCTGCTGGTCACTCTCTCCGCAGTGTTGAACCAGAGCGCCGCCATTTACGAGCGTGGTTCCCTGTACTCTTCGCTGAATATGATGGGTACCCCCACGAGGTTGCTGCAGGCTTCGCGCCTTACCGTGGTTTTCGGTCCGCTGGTGCTCATTAGCGTGGTTTCTGCGCTGCTGGGTCTGCCGCTGACGGCGTTGATTGCGGCGCAGGGTCTTTCCGGTGAAATTCTGACGAAGATGTTCGGTATGACCTTCGGCGCTATTGCGCTGGGTCTGGTACTGGTCTATGTGGGCCTGCTGGCGACCATTCCGTTTATGCGTCAGGTGACCCATAAGCCGGTATCCGCTCTCTAAGCTGTTTTAGCTTCTGCCCTCCCGTTGCGTCCGTTCTGGATGCGGCGGGAGGGGTTCTTCATGTCCGCGTTTGTGTAGCGTACTTACACTGCGTGCTTTTGTGCCCTCACCCGGTTTGAGCCCCGCATGTTTTCTCACGCACCGGGCCACCGCTTCCATAGCCTAAAGCCCTGTGAGAG
>ERZ773214.1086-NODE-1086-length-16388-cov-3.150064_pt1 | contig 16388 bp, 17 predicted proteins | sample MGYA00511238_ERZ773214 | MGnify/ENA primary metagenome ERZ773214 (study PRJEB29015, sample SAMEA2738157) | human oral metagenome | biome: human oral; feature: human-associated habitat; material: saliva | place: China | collected 2259 ...
GACTTCTCTGCAATTAAAATATTTCTTTCATCGTTTTTATCAATCTGAATTTGTCTCTCTAATTCTTCATGATTTTTAATAGAAAAATATTTGATTAAATTACCCATAAAATGTCCAAAAATTCCACAACCAACGCCAATAAATATATAAGGAATAATAGCTATCATTTTATCTGTACTAACATTTTTATTGTGAAATAAGAATCCAACTACAACTAACCCTATTCCTAAAAATGCAAGAAAACAAGCTTTTACAACATTCTTATTTTTTTTCATCATCTTCTCCCTCCTCATAAATAAAAATATCTTCGATACTTACACGAAAATACTTAGAGATTTTAAAAGCTAAGATAATCGAAGGATTGTATCTTCCATTCTCTAAAGAGCCAATCGTCTGCCTTGATACCTCCAGAATAGAAGCTAACTCTTCTTGCGTTATACCGTTCGATTTTCTTATTTCCTCAAGCCTGTTCTTCACATTAAAACACCTCCCACAAAAATGACAAGCTTACTTTACATATAGTGTAATTATTCTCCCCTAAAATGTCAAGTAAACTTTCCTTTTTTGGAAGGTGAAAACTCTTTATTATTGATCTTTATTTATTCCTTATATTGTATCACTTTTAATCTATTTTTATCTATATATTTTTTCACAAAACACGGCATTCCCCTAGTAATTAGTCTATACATTACTTCTTGTAATCCATTTTATTTCTTTGATTAAATCTAAAATCCTCTCTCCGTTTTAGAATATCTAATTTAAAGTTTTGGGCTTCATTTTGAACCTCATAATCGATACTTTATTTTCTATTAAACAACGTTACAATCACACCATTTTTAGAAATATAATATTCTTTTAGGTATTTGTTAAAATTAGCATAGTCCTAAAACATTCTTCTTATTGTTTTGCCTGACTTAAATACCAAAATGAAATATACACTATCACTGCAATGAAAATATTATGGAACAAACCTAATTGCATTTGATTGAAAACAAAATAATATATCGTAAAAACTAACGCAATCACAATATTACTTTTAATCATTTTTTTCGAACCAAACTGTTCTTTTCCAATCAGTATAATGAATAAATGGCCTAATAGTATCATTATTATTGACACTATTATAGAAAACTCTGTTGACCTTAACAAAAGCGTGTTTCCTAAAAAGAGTAGAATAAATCCGTAAAACCATTTTTTATTGTATACCATAATACTCATCTCCTATACATTTTTTATTGTAAGTCTATAAGTCTAGTATGTCACCTATTTTTTATTTCATTTTCAATTATCGATAACTCAATAAAAAAAGAATACAACTCTCCAATAGTAAAACTCATGACAACACACACTGTCATCCTCTCCTACATCGAAAAGTCATATTCCTAATTTTCTTACGCCTCAATCACTCGAACGCTCTCATCTAACTTAGCCCAGTGGTTTGTTGGGCCGTGTCCATTTCCTACATAAATTGGTTGAGCAATCGCTCCTTGAATAAATTTACGAGCTGTAATAATGCTTTCTCTTAAAGGTTGTCCTTTTGCTAATTCAGCTGTAATACAAGCAGAGAATGTGTCTCCTGTTCCATGGGTAGAAGCTGTTTGAATTCGTTTAGCTTCTGTCCAAAAGGCTGTTCCATCTTCTAGTAAGATAAAGTCTTTTACAATATCCAGCGTTCCATGTCCGCCTTTAATAATGACATTTTTTACGCCAAGATTTTGTAAAATAGCTGCAGCTTGTATCATATCTTTTTCTGTTAAGATTTTCTTGCCAATTAATTCTTCCGCTTCTGGTAAATTTGGTGTACATACTGTGGCAATTGGTAATAATTCTTTTTTAATCGTTTCAATCGCTTCTGGTTGTAATAATGGATGTCCACCTTTAGCAATCATAACTGGATCCACAATTAATGGTCCAAAATTTACTTTTTTATAATTTTCTACTACAGTGCGAACGACTCGACTATCTGCTAACATTCCTGTTTTTGCTGCACGAATATGAAAATCACTTGCTAATGATTGAAATTGCGCATCAATAAATTCACTAGGTACTTCATGAACTGCTTGTACTCCTAAAGTATTTTGAGCTGTTAAAGCTACAAAAATACTCATTCCAAAAACTTGTCGAGCTTGAAATGTTTTTAAATCTGCTTGAGCTCCTGCTCCTCCTCCTGAATCAGATCCAGCAATGGTCACTACTTGAATGGTTTCATTACTCATTTGCTTCCCCTCCTAAAATTTCCGTTACTTTCTTTCTTAAACAGTGACATTTTTCTTTGATATCTTTAGCTTTCATTATCTCACTGACAATAGCAACACCTGCAATCCCAGTCCCTTTTAAAGGTTCCATATTGTCTTCTTTAATACCACCAATAGCTACAATCGGAATCGATACTGTTGTGGCAATTTCACGAAGAGTAGCAATAGACGTTGGTTGAGTAATTACTTTTGTCGTCGTTGGATAAATGGCTCCTACTCCTAAATAATCGGCTCCATGTTGTTCTGCTTCTAATGCACGTTCAACTGTTTTAGCTGTAACTCCTAATATTTTGTCTTTACCAATGAGTTTTCGTACCACTTCAACAGGTAATTCATCTGCTCCAATATGAACACCACTAGCATCAACGGCTAAACAAACATCCACTCGATCATCAATTATAAGAGGAATGTGATACGTATCTGTGATAGTCTTAACTTTTTGAGCTAATTCATAATATTCTCTTGTACTACATTCTTTTTCTCTTAATTGCACAAGAGTTACACCAGACCTACAAGCTTCTTCTACTTTTTTCAAAAAGTCTTCTTCTTTCCAATCATAACGTGCCGTTACTAAATAAAGGGTTAAAGTTTTATTTAACTTCTTCATTTGTCCAGTCCTCCATTTTTAGCATTTCTTGCCAATTTTCTTGGTATAATTTGGATAATTGATTACAAGTTTCAATTCGAAAACTTTCCATTCCATGATGGAGTACCTTACTCGCTTTTTCTCCACATACATTAAAATAAGTAATCGCTCCAATCGTAGCTTCTAGCGGTTTAATTCCACTTCCTAAAACTCCTGTAATTAAAGCTCCCACTACATCTCCTGTACCTGTAAATAATTCTAAAGAATCTACTCCATTTTTTAGGCAAAAACTTTTAGTAGCCGTAACGACTATGTCTTGTTCTCCCGTTGCTAGAAAAAGTGTTTGAGGATAAATTTTAGCTAACTTCCTTAATGCGTGAGCTAATTCTTTTAATTCCATTAAACTTTGGTCTTCCTTTGCACTATCGACTCCTTTGGCACTACTCTTTAGTCCAGCTAATCGTCTCATTTCTGAAATATTTCCCTTCACAACGGTAATGCCAATGTCTAATAAACGTTGTACTAAAGCAAGGCGATTAGATAGTCCCACTATTCCAACAGCATCTACAACAAGTCGTTTTTGATAAGTATTCGCTAGTTTCGCTGCTTTGATAATGCAAGATTCTTTTTGCTCTGTTAAATGACCAATATTTAGTAATACGGCAGATGAAACCTGAATAACCGAATCAATTTCTCGTTTGTCTTCTGCCATAATTGGTTTTGCCCCTACATATAATAATGCATTTGCCACTAATTCCTTTGTAATCCCATTCGTGATGCAGTGAATCAAAGGTCGTTGTAAAGGAAATACTTTTTCTAAAACTTTTTGCATAATGGACATTCCTTAGTTGGTGCAAATAATTTTTGAATACGTTGGATAGTTGATACATTTTTTAATTTTGTCCAAACTAACCAAGCAATTGTTGAACCAATAATTGCTCCTCCACAAAAACGTGGTGTATAAACAAACCAGAATAAACCAGTTGTTGTTCCAGTAAACCAAACCATTACAGGATAAGATAATAAAGAACCAATTAATCCTGTTCCAATAAATTCACCAATCATCGCTCCATAAATGTTCTTAGTCATTCTTGCTCCAATCCCTGCTAATAACGCTCCAAATACTGCTCCTGTTAATGCTAAAGGTGGAATCGCTAATAAAGTCATACGAAGAATCGCTGTTAAAAATGCCATTGCAACTCCGTATACTGGTCCCATCAGTATTGCTGCAATTACATTAATCGTACTAGACATTGGTGCCATTCCTTCAATGCGCATTAATGGGGATAAAACCACATCTAACGCTACCATCATTGCTAAAAACATAATTTTTTTATTTCTACTCATTTTTCAAACCTTCCTAACCTTCCAATTTCCATTTTTCATGTGTATAAGCCATTTCCCAAAATAGGTACTCAAATTGGCAACTACGATAAAATGCTTCTATCATCTCTTCTTTTATTTCATCTGTTGCCTCTTGATATAATCGTTCGATAACACCACATTCATATTGAACGGCTTCTTTACTGTCTTCTCCCGCATACGTCATAATCCATCGTTGATACATTTCATGAGGTGAACCTTGCTTGATTAATTGTTCCCCAATGGCTTGATATAACCACGGACAAGGTAACATTCCTGCACAAGCTACGACTACATTTTTTTCTGCTAGTTGTCGATATAAATGTGATACATAATTATAAGCAGTTGGAGCAATCGGTGTATTTTTGATTTCTTCTTCATCAATGCCCAATTCTTGAAAAAATTCTTCTCGAATTAATTGTTCCCCTTCTGCTAAATGTTGCGAATTTCTACGCATTAATTCTTTCACTTCTGCATCATCTGATGCATCAGAAATGATTTGATATAATTTACTAAAATGTTCTAAATAATAACGATCTTGTAATAAATAATAACGAAATATAGAATCACCCAATGTCCCATCTTGTAATCCCATTACAAATGGATGTTCAAAACTTCCTTGCCAATAACGTTTTGAAACTTCAATCGCTTTTTCTGTAAATGTCATTTTCCTACCTCCATAACCATCCAATACTATTTCCTACTACAAATAATAAAATCATCCATCCCAACGCTTTACCATCATTTTTCCAAATAATCGATGGTGTTCGTTTTCCTTTTTCATCAAATCCATGGCTAATCATCGCTTGTTCATATTGCTCTTGTAAGTGATAAGCTGTAAAAATTACCTTGATATAATATAAGCTTGACCAAAAATGTAAGGGGCGACCTCTTAATTGACTCGCTTCTTTCATTTGAACAACTTCTCTTCGAATATATGGAAAAGCATGAATAATCACTAATAATCCATAGACAAAATGAGGTGGCAGTCCTTTTTGTTCCAAGACTAATAATAATTCTTCCAAATCCACACTAAATGCCATTAAAAATCCTAATAAAGCAAATGCAAATGTTCTTGTAAACATCACTGAAGCAAGCTCTAAATGAATTCCTTGAACACGAATCGACCAATAACTACCAATCGCTGGAAATAATGGAACAATAATGGTTGCACCAATAACACCCCACTGCTTCTTCCAAAGCAAATACAAGAATCCAACAACTAATACAAAACTATTCAAGACATTTGAAGGAACAAACGATAATTCAATCGTTACTAATATTAGAAAAAGAGAAAAAGCTAAACTTTTAGACTGTTTTTCCATATTGAATACCCCCTTTTTGTAATGTCTGTTCAGTAATTTGAATATGATGTTGACTCACACCTTCTAAAGGAGCTAATCTATGAGAAACCACTAATAATTGTTGATGATGCATTTGTTGATTCCACTTCATCCATTCTCCTATTAACTGACAACTTCTTTTATCTAATCCTGTAAAAGGTTCATCCAATAATAAAAAAGGAATATCCAAACTTAGCATACAGATGAGCTGAATCAATTTTTGTTCTCCTCCACTTAAATACATCAGACTTGTATCCAGTTTTGAACCTAATGGTGTTTCTGAAAGGATTCGTTCTTGCCACTCGTGAGCATGAGCAAATCTTTTCATACCAAAATTCAATTCATCCCTTGGCATTAAAGTGACAAATTGATGCATCGCTTCTTGAACGGTCAATGTTAACAATTTGGAGCGATTTCTCTTAGTTATTTTTTGCCCTTCATACATAAAATTGCCTTTTACTTTTGATAATTGAACCATCGCTCTTAGTAAAGTTGATTTTCCGACACCATTATCTCCTGTTAAAGTCGTAATCCCTTTTTCTAAAGAAAAGTCTGGAATCGACCATAAGCCTTCTTTTATAATATTTTGAAAGGTGAAAAACTTCTCTGTAGAAGCGCCCTCTTTTTCTAATGGAATAACTGAATGATTCGACAACGAACTAATCGGAACTGTCTGCAAACGTCCTTCCTGAATATGTAATACACGACTTACATATTCGCTGTAACCATTCGTATCATGGTCACTAACAATAACTAATTTTCCCTTTTGAGAAAGTTCAAATAATAATTTCATTAAGGAATGTCTACTTTTCTCGTCAACGCTAGCAAATGGCTCATCTAATAATAAAATTGGAACATCCATTGCTAATAAGACTGCAATCGCAGAACGTTGTTGCTCTCCTCCAGATAATTGAACAAAAGGACGATCTAATAAATGTTGCGTTACTGTATCCATCGTAACGTGATGAATTCGCTTTTGAATTTGTTCATAATTAAACCCTAAATTTTCAAGAGTAAATGTTAATTCGCTCCTTAAATTTTTCATCGTAAATTGACGATAAGCTTTTTGAAATACAGTTCCCGCAATGGTTGCTCTTTCTACAGGTATCATAGAAGAAATATCTTTTCCTAACAAGTAGCACTGTCCTTCAAAAGTCATCGGTTTAATGCCCGATAGAAATTGAAATAGAGTTGACTTTCCACTCCCCGTATCTCCTGTTAGTAAAATGAATTCGCCCATTTCCATTTGGCAATGGAGATGATGAAGAATTTTAGTTTTCCCTTGCCAAACACTAACACCTTCTAAAGTGATTCCATTCATTGATTAATTTCCTCTTGTAGCTTTTACTTTTTCTAGTACATTCATCACAATTTTTACAAATACTACACCGAAAACAAATACAGAAATAAAACGAACAACGATTAATGCAACTAAAAATCCTAAAGAATAAGCTCCATATCCTAATTTGAAATACTCATAAATAAAACTAAAGACAACAGTCCCAATCGCACTTAATGTAAGAGAAAACGTATCATATCTCTTATAACCTGTTGCAAAAAATCCAGCTTCTGTTCCTAAACCTTGAACAAAACCAGAAACTAAAACTCCAACTCCAAAATGAGAACCCATTAACATTTCTGCCAAAGCAGCTAACATTTCTCCAAGAGTCGAACTTCCTTTCTTCTTCAACAGTACCCCAATCATTGGAGCAGCCATTGTCCATAATCCAAATAAAATTTCATTCGCAAAAGGTTTGTACCCTCCAGGTGTTAATGCCACTTCTAATGCGACATACAAAAATCCTGCCCCCATAAATACGCCCCCAAAAAGAAACGCTAATAATGCCATTAAAATGACATCTTTCAAACTCCATTTTTCCATAAAAAAACTCCCTTCGTTTTCAAAACAAAAGGAGGCTCATTCACTAACATTATGTACATAAGCAATGAAAACTAATTTTTGATTTCTGACATAAATCCATCATAAAAATAATATCTTTTTATATCAAGCAAACAAATCATTAGAAAACATTACTATCGTAACATTCCACATTTCCCTTCGCTGGTACTATCCAGATCAGGTTCAATGGGTATAATCTCAGCCAATTGGCACCCCAAATGTTTTGGTTTTATTAAATTTTCTTTTATCATATCATATTTGAAATCATTTTCAACTTATCTGCTTAAAAAATATTTTCAATTCAATTATAAGTAAACGCTATCAATTATAGTATTGATTTTTTATAGCAGGAGTGATACTATAGTGACATAGAAATCTGAGATGTGCGCGGTATTTACTAAGTGTTGACCGAACAATTAATGACTTTTTAGGGATTCAGATTGTTGTTATGGATAACAAGCCATTGCACTTGGAAGTTAAGAAGTAACTCATAGAAGCCCACCTGCTTAGAATGCGGGTTCAAAACTATCAAATACATCAAACGGCATCACCGGAAATCTATCAATAAAGTTTTTACTTTGGACCACTCTTTCGAGTGGTTTTTTCTTTTATAAATGGATTTTATCTTTATGAACCCCCTTTTAAAACTATTTCATAGTGGTATAATAAGGGTATAAAGATGAAGGAGTGATTGTTATGTTCCATGAATATTCAAAAATTTTAGTTCCGGTAGATGGATCGAATGAGGCTAGATTAGCTTTTGAAAAAGCAATTGAGGTAGCTAAAAGAAATCGTGCTCAAGTTTTAATTGCTCATATTATTGATACACGAGTTCTTCAAACTCCTACTGGTTTCGAAGGAAATTTTAATGAAGAAATTCAAAGACAAACAGAAAATTTATTCCAAGAATATCGTCAATATGCCCAAGAACATGATTTTAATGACATCGATTTTGTTTTAGAATACGGTTCACCAAAAGTTTATATTTCTAAGAATATTCCAAAAGATTATCAGATTGATTTAATTATGATGGGCGCAACAGGACTAAACGCAGTCGAACGTTTATTTATCGGTTCTGTATCAGAATACGTCATTAGAAACGCCACCTGCGACGTCTTAGTAGTTCGCACCGACCTAGAAAACCAACGCCAATAAGAATGTAGAAAAAGAGAACTGGAAAGAATTCCCGTAGTAGCAAGAGATTCGCTTTGCAAAACTATTGACATCCATTAATAAATTTTCAACGTCTCTTACATGAGTGACACTAAAAAAGTATAGAAAAAGAGAAAAAAAAAGACTTTTTATAGTAGCTAACGTAATAGAAGCCACTTTGGCTTCTATTACTGGAACAATCGAGACCGAGGCTCGATTGTTAGCCATGAGATTCGCAATGCGAATCTGCTGGCGTCCAAGCTACTATTTCTAAAAAGTCTTTTTTCTCTTTTTCTATTACGCCCCATTAACGGGTTTTTGAATCCAACAGGATTGTCACTGGTCCGTCATTTAGTAACTCTACTTTCATATCCGCACCAAACTGCCCCGTCTCAACAGGAATCCCAGTATCTCTTAACAAACCATTAAACTGCTCAAACATCTCAATCGCAACATCCCCAGGAGCTGCCTTTGAAAACGAAGGACGATTCCCCTTCTTCGTATCCGCATATAAAGTAAACTGCGAAACCGATAAAATCTCACCGCCAATATCTTGAATACAACGATTCAACTTCCCCTCTTCATCTTCAAAAATTCTCATCTGAACAATCTTACGAACAAGATATTCCATATCTTCCATTGCATCATCATGCGTTACACCCACTAATAAAAGAAAACCACGTTTAATCTTTCCAATGACTTTCTCCTCAACTGTAACACTCGCATGAGAAACACGCTGTAAAACAACTCTCATAATTCTTTCCTCTTTCTCGCATTCGATTATGAAATCACACGACGAACACTATAAACATCAGGAATTTGATTAATCTTCTTCACAATAAATTCTAATTGTTCCGTATTATGAATTCCTATATTGACCGTAATTGTAGCCATCTTATTAGAATCCACTTTACCATTTACAGAATTTAAAGACTTCGTAATACTATTGATAACATTTAATACTTCATTGAGTAAACCATTACGATTGTAACCTTCAACGACTAATTCCGTATCATATTGTTGCTTAGAATTACCCGTATCTTCCCAATCTACATCAATTAGACGAGTTTGTTGATCTTGTTGAACTTTAACATTCGGACAATCTTTTCGATGGACAGAAATGCCACGCCCTTTTGTAATATATCCAACAATTTCATCACCCGGTACTGGATTGCAACAACGACTTAACCGAATTAATAAATTATTAACTCCCTCAATAATGACGCCATTTTCATGCTTAATACTCATTTTTTGAGTATCTTTCCGTTGAACTTTTTCAGTCGTTTGTTCAAATGCTTCTTCTTGCATTTTTTGTTTTTCAATTTCTCGACGAGCTTTATCTGTTAATCGATTTGCAACTGTTTGAACAGAAACTTCCCCAAATCCAATCGCTGCAAATAAATCATCTTCATTTGCAAAATTAAATCGACCAGATATTTCTTTTAATTGAGTTTTTGATAAAAAGTCTTTTGGAGAAAATTCTAAATCAACAATTTGTTTTTCTAGTAAATCACGACCACGAAGAATACTTTCTTCACGATTTTGTAATTTAAAGAATCGACGAATTTTATTTTTCGCACGAGTTGTAAAGACTAAATTAATCCAGTCTCTTGATGGACCAAATGAATTAGCAGAAGTTAATACTTCTACAATATCTCCTGTTTTTAACTGATAATTTAATGGTACAATTTTATTATTCACTTTTGCACCGACCGTCTTATTTCCAACTTCAGTATGAATATTGTAAGCAAAGTCTAATGGTCCTGAACCTAATGGTAATTCAGAAACATCTCCTTTTGGAGTAAAGACATACACTTTATCACCAAAAATATCTTCCTTCACACTATTCATAAAGTCATTCGCATCTTTTGAATCATCTTGTAATTCAATTAAATCTTTAAACCAATCTAATTGTTTTTGAAGAGGATCATTCGATACTTTTTGCGTATTTCCTTCTTTATAAGCCCAGTGAGCTGCAACCCCGTATTCAGCAACAGCATTCATTTCAAATGTACGAATTTGAATTTCTACCGGTTTACCACCTGGTCCAATAACTGTTGTATGAATCGATTGATACATATTTGCCTTCGGCATTGCAATATAATCTTTGAAACGACGAGGCATTGGTTTCCATTTCGTATGAATTGCCCCAACAACTGCATAACAATCACGAATACTATTCACTAAAACACGAATTGCTAATAAATCATAGATTTCATTAAACTCTTTCTTTTTATCTTTCATTTTTCGATAAATTGAATAAATGTGTTTTGGTCTACCGTAAATTTCAGCTTCGATTTCTAATTCTTGTGTGGCTTCTTCGATATTCACCACTGTTTCATGGATATATGCTTCACGTTCATCACGTTTTGAATCCATTAATTGAACAATACGATAATATTGTTGTGGGTTTAAATATCTTAATGATGTATCTTCTAATTCCCACTTAATTTTATTCATCCCTAGTCGATGAGCTAAAGGTGCATAAATCTCTAATGTTTCATTCGCAATCATGCGTTGTTTTTCTGGTTTATGGAATTTTAAGGTTCTTAAATTATGTAAACGATCAGCCAGTTTTACCATAATAACTCTTAAATCATTCGCCATTGCTAATAACATTTTACGATGATTTTCCGCTTGTTGTTCTTCATGAGATTTATATTTAATTTTCCCTAGTTTTGTAACACCATCTACTAAAAATGCAACATCTTTGCCAAATACATATTCGATGTCTTCAATCGTAAATCCTGTATCTTCAACAACATCGTGCAAAAATCCTGTTGCAATCGTATCTGGATCTAATCGCAATTCTGCCAAAATTCCAGCTACTTGAATTGGGTGAACAATATATGCTTCGCCAGATTTCCTTACTTGATCTTTATGAGCGAAGGTCGCATATTCAATGGCTTTTTCAATGAACTGAATACTTTTTTCATTCATATATTCACGACAGAGTGAAATCACATCTTCAGCCGTATAATTTTTATTTTTTGACATATACGTTTTTCCCCTTAATTCATTACAGTAACTGTATTAAACTATTATTTGTTACTGCTTTCTTAACTTTAGATAATACTTATCCTATCTCTTTCTTAGTCTTCCGTCAACTATTTCTAACCTTTTAAAAGTTCGAAATGATATGATAATGCAGCTAATGCATACATAGGGGCTGTTTCAGCTCTTAAAATTCTTGGACCTAAGGCACAAGAATGTATTTCCTGGCTATTTAAATACTCAATTTCTTGTAGATCGAATCCACCTTCTGGACCAAAATAAAAGGCAATCGAATCTCCTTTTTGTAACGAAGTCAACGTTTGAACAAATACTGCCGCTTCTCCTTCTTTAGCAACTTCTTCAAACGCAACTAATGCTTTTGTCGATTGTTTTGCTAATACGACACTTTCCTTTAAAGTCATTAAATCTAATACTTTTGGAACATGTAGTCGGTGGGATTGTTCTGCAGCTTCTTGAGCAATTTTTTGTAATCTTTCAATTTTCTTTTGAGATTTATCCTTTGTCCATTTCACCATATTCCGTTTCATTTCTACTGGTACAATCGTATGAACACCTAATTCTGTTGCTTTTTGGACAATGGTTTCTAATTTATCTCCTTTAGAAAGTCCAACAAAAATCGTAACATCAATCGGTAATTCTACATTTTGTTCTTTATGTTCTTCTATTGTTAACTCGAATGGAGATAGTTGAGTAATTTTTGCGATATACAATTGTTCTTTTTCATCTACAATTTCACAACATTCTTTAATATTCATACGCATCACTTTTACCATATGATGCTCTTGTTCTTTTGGAACGGAAATCTTTTCTCCGACAGATTGAATGACTTGATCAATAAAATAACGTTGCATCCTCTTTCACCTAGTCTTTCACTTTTGTCATAACAAATGTATTCCATTCACCCATTGTGAGTTGTTGTTTTAAAGTAAATCCTGCATTTTCATAAGCAGAACGTACTTCCTCTGCTTTTGACTGAATAATTCCTGATAAAATTAAGACACCATTTTCTTTTAAATTATGATAGGCATCCGTAGGCATCATTAATAGTATTTCAGCTAAAATATTCGCTACAATTAAATCTGAAGGTTGATGAATTCCTTGTAATAAATTATTTTCATAAACAGCAATTTCTCCAACTTCTGGATTTAAAGAGATATTTTCTTTAGAAACTCTTGTTGCCATCTCATCAATATCAAAAGCTGTGACATCACTTGCACCTAATAGTTTAGCTGCAATACTTAATACACCAGATCCTGTCCCAACATCTAGTACACTCTCTCCACCACGAACATATTGTTCCATTGCTGTTAGTGATAATTGAGTCGTTGGATGTGTTCCTGTTCCGAATGCTAAACCTGGATCTAATCGAATTAAGAGCTCATCTTCTTGTTGTTGTTGATACTCTAACCAACTAGGAACAACTGTTAAATATCTTGTTACACGAACTGGGAAGTAATATTTTTTCCAGGCTTCTGCCCAATCTGCTTCTCCTACTGTTTGTAAAGTAACAATCCCTTTTCCAATTGTTAATCCAAAAGATTTTAGTTCTTGAACTCTATTTGTAACTATTTCAGTCATTTCATCATTCCATTGATTTGGTTGGAAATAAGCTTTAACAAAAACTTCATCTGTTTCATATAAAGACTTTCTTTCTACTGAAAGCCATTCTAATTGTTCTTGATTTAATTGATCATAATCGAGAGGATCTTCAATCGAAACTCCTTTTGCTCCAATTTCCATAAAAATTTCACTGACTGCCTCTACACTTTCTGTATGAGTTACTACTGTAACTTCTAACCAATCCATTTATTGACTCTCCTTTAATCATTTATCATTGTTCACAAGACATTATAACAAAGAAAATAAAAATTGCCTAAAAATTTAATGTAACATATTTGTAATTTTTCCGATTTTTTAGTATGATATTGAAGATAGAAAAACAATAGATTTTTCACTGCTTGTAAAAGACATTTTTGCTTCGAGTAACAAGCATACTAAGCCGAAAATAAGTTAATTTATTATAGATATTAAGGAGTAATGAAACCATGACAAGATTTTTATCAACAAAAGATATTTTAAATAAACAATTTAAACGCTCATTTAGAGGATTTGACATTGAAGAAGTAGATGCATTTTTAGATTTAATTATTCGTGATTATGATACATTCCAAAAAGAAATTAGCTTTTTACAAAGTGAAAATGAGCGTTTATTAAATAAAGTGGATGAATTATCTAAACAAGCAACTGTCACAAAAGGAACTCGCTCAGCTAGCATTCCTTCTGCTGGAGTTACAAACTTTGATATTTTAAAACGTTTAGCCAATTTAGAGAAACATGTATTTGATGAAAAATTAGAAGAAGATGACGAAGACGATTTAGACAAAACTCGTGTCATTACCCCAATCAAAGATTAATTATACTTGTAAACTTTGAGTAATCGCGGTAGTGTATTCACTGCTGAGGAAAGTCCATGCTCGCACAGTCTGAGATGTCTGTAGTGTTCGTGCTTAGCGAAACCATAAGCTAAGGCAACGATTAGTTGACGGCAGAAAAAATGGCTAAGGAATTTCTATGCCAAAGTATTCTTGAAAGTGCCACAGTGACGAAGCATTTCTGGAAACGGAAATGGTGGAACGCGGTAAACCCCTCGAGCGAGCAACCCAAACTTATGGTAGGGGCACTCTTTATTAGGAAATGAACGAAAAAAGAGGCACATTTGTGTAGACAGATGATTACTGAAATCAATTAGAACCTGCTAATTGATGGAACAGAACATGGCTTATAGAAGTTTGCATTCAGGTTATTTACCGGGGTCTCCCGGTATTTTTTTTGAAAAACAAAACTTTCATAGAAAGGAAATCATTATGACAACTTATAAATTAGTCGCCACTGCTGCAGCTGGCATTGAAGCACTTGTTGGAAAAGAATTAAGAACTCTTGGATATGATTGCCAAGTAGAAAATGGAAAAGCTTATTTTACTGGAAATGATTATGATATTGCAAAAACGAATATTTATTTACGTACCGCAGATCGTATTAAAATTGTTTTTGGTCAATTTACGGCTAAAACATTTGATTCATTATTTGAACAAACAAAAGCACTCCCTTGGGAACAAATTTTACCAGTTGATGCAGAATTTCCCGTATCAGGAAAATCAGTTAAATCAACGTTACATAGTGTTCCTAACTGCCAATCTATTGTAAAAAAAGCAATTGTTAATCGTTTAAGTGCAGCATATGCACGTAGAACACATTTACCAGAAACAGGAGCACTCTATCCTATCGAAGTTTCTATCCTTAAAGATGTCGTAACATTAACGATTGATACAAGTGGAACAAGTTTATTCAAACGTGGCTACCGTACTGAAAAAGGTGGCGCACCATTAAAAGAAAATATGGCTGCTGCTCTTGTCATGTTAACAAATTGGTTCCCGGATAAACCATTTTACGATCCATGTTGTGGTTCAGGTACCATTCCAATCGAAGCTGCTTTAATTGGATTAAATATTGCTCCTGGATTAAACCGTTCATTTGCAGCTGAAAAATGGACATTCTTTGATCCAAAAGCATTTGACACTGTTCGTCAAGAAGCAAGAAAAGAAATTCGTACAGATGTAACATTAGACATTCTTGGAGCTGATATTGATGGTTCTATGATTGAGATTGCAAAACAAAATGCAATTAAAGCTGGCGTTAGCGAGCATATTGAATTTAAGCAAATGCAATTAAAAGATTTCCGTACGAAGAAAGAAAATGGTGTATTAGTCGCTAATCCACCATATGGGGATCGTTTATTATCTGAAGAACAAGCTCAAAATATTTACCGTCAAATGGGACAAACGTATGAACCATTAGAAACTTGGAGTAAGTATATTTTAACGAGTGATTTAAGTTTTGAAGAGCATTACGGAAAACAAGCCACTAAGAAACGTAAACTTTACAATGGTGCAATTCGTACCGACTACTTCCAATTCTGGGGAGTGCGTAAACGTAAACCGGTTAGTGAATAAATTAATGGATGTTATATGTAATGAGTTTTAATTAAAATACAAAAAGAAAACTTTTCTAAGTAGTAGTACTATAAGCCACAGAAATGTGGCTTATAGTACAGGAAACTTTGAGACCTAGGCTCAAAGTTTAGCCATGAGACCGCAGGTCTGCTGGCGTCCTTACTACATAGAAAAGTTTTTCTTTTTTATTTTAATTCTTCAACTACATGAAAGGTAACGTGGTCTGCTACTACATCACATTTTACGGTATTTCCTGGTAAAATACTTGAACGAATTAATTCTTTTGCTAATGGTGTTTCAATTTCACGTTGAATATAACGAGCAATTGGTCTAGCACCATAAACTGGATTATAAGCATTTTCAGAAATCCAATCTTTCAATTCATCCGTGAACTCTAATTGAATCTCTTGCTCTTGTAAACGAAGATTCAAATCTTTCAACATCTTATCAATGATGCCATGAATATGAGTTCTTGATAATGGTGTAAAGAAAATTGTTTCATCAATACGGTTTAAAAATTCAGGTTTAAATGTACCCTTCAAGACACTTTCCACTGCTTGTCTCGTTTCAGCATCAATTGTCTCCCCTTCAATTTCTAATAAGAATTGGGAACCGATATTACTTGTCATAATAAAGACCGTATTTTTAAAGTCGACGACTCTGCCTTTTGAATCTGTTAGACGACCATCATCTAATACTTGTAATAAAATATTAAAGACATCTGGATGTGCTTTTTCGATTTCATCTAATAATACAATCGTATAT
>ERZ773214.1090-NODE-1090-length-16362-cov-4.161710_pt1 | contig 16362 bp, 16 predicted proteins | sample MGYA00511238_ERZ773214 | MGnify/ENA primary metagenome ERZ773214 (study PRJEB29015, sample SAMEA2738157) | human oral metagenome | biome: human oral; feature: human-associated habitat; material: saliva | place: China | collected 2259 ...
CTGGATTGAAAGGCTCAATAGGAGATATAAGAGGACGATAAGAATGAGAACATCGATGCCATCAGACAAGTCGGCACTTTTCCTTCTGGCAAGTGCTGCCGTGGAAGAGACAGAAACAACATGTGCCAGGAAAATTCATCAATGGAAAAACTGGTAATACAAGAAATAAATATAAGTATAAAACAAAGAAACGAAGATAGCACTCACTTACTTTTAGGACACTACCAACTTGATTTGTTTCATGATGGACTGAATTTCAAAAGTTAATACGGAATCACCTATATAAGCTATTTCGCAATGAATTATATGCGAATTAAGTTTTACCAAATAGAAATTAAAAATAAAATGATGTCATCTCAAAAGATATAATTATTTTTGCATTTTAGTACTATTGTTTCCCAACGTACAGCATAGAACTATATTTCATTGATATATGTTGAGGTCTTGATAATTTAGAAAATAAACGTAATGAAGTAATAAAGAGATTTATGGCTATCAAGTTAAACAGAGGCGCAACCCATGCCAAGAAGGATATAAAAGAAGGTGATATTTTTTATGTCTACAATGATTATTACAAGAAATATTTCTTTGGCAAAATTCTTGTAGATATATCCGGGCGACTTACGAAGCACGTTGAAAAAAATAGTGTTCTTAATTTCTTCTCTGATTGTTATCTGGTTGCTGTATATAAAGAAATTTCCGATACACCAGAATTAAATAGTCGGGAATTTATTATCCCTGGTTGCTTCATCTACAAAACCAGCTTTAATCGTAGAAATAGAAATGGGTTTGATTGGACACATTATGCTTATGAAGCTGTTGATTACCATGCTTTAGAATTCCCGGAGTTTTTCCTTTGTAATGATGATGGGATTTCGCTTGTACGTGGTGAACTCGAGTTTCGGACGGAATTATCTCGCCAACAGGAAGAGGAATATAAAATTAGAGGTACGAAGTCGGGTAGTATAGATTATTCCAGTGCTTTGCTGTTGCAAGGATATAATGCCTATAACGATAGAATAAACTATCACGATCTTCGCCTGTTGCCGGATCTTCGAAAGCACATTTACGATATGATAGGCGAAGATTCTAGTATAACGTATTATGAATTGGCTTTGAAGTACGGCAAGGATACGGGGCGTTTCTATATAGATGCCTTGTCAGAAGAATCCCAACCAGTCAAGTCTGTGGAAATAGACAAAAATACAGGATTTCCAAAAGAATTATTATGCGGAATTGCGTGGAGCTTCAGACAAAAGAGATATTCATCGTTGGCTTTATTTGCAGATGCCTTACAAGCGTATAATGAAGAACTTTCAGGCAGATATATCCCTAATATTTGGACTAATGAGCTGAAACTGATTGGTAGTTGTATCCTGGTGCAGTATGAGTATTGGGACGATGAACTGGAAGATTCAAGGGAAGAAAAGGTGTTCTTGCAAGCAGACAATGGCAGCTGTTTTACAGCATCTGAACTCATTTACAAGATTCATAATCAAGTCTGCGACAAGCTTACTAATGACGACAATGTTTTCTTTGAAGGACTACAGATGTTTGAAAGAGACGATGTCAATTATCCTAGAATCCCTTATTATTTTATACTTCAAGGCAGTTGAAGCTAATATTAAAAGTTATGAATGAAATGATAAAGAGGCTCTTTGGCGACAAGTTCTCTCGTGCGAATAATATAGCTAAGTCTGTACGTTCTTTGCAACGAGTGCCAGAAAAGGAACGGCCGAGGATTGTTAAGAAGGCAGTTTTCAATATCTACGTGATAGGTTCTATTATCATCCTTATCTCTCTGTGGCTTTATTTTTTGGGGAATGAAGTAAGTTCTATACCGATAGGTAATCATCTTGAAGGTGAAACATTCAGGTCAAGGAGAGCTAATCTCTACTTACATCTTCTTGTGCCAGTTTTCATTCCGTTGATTTTTATTTTCGGTATTCCTTTGCTCATTCGTAACTATATCATCAAGAGGATTGTTGACAAGGAGTTTCCGAAAGAGCAGAAGTTACAATAGATAATGTATTATTGCCGTGCTGTAAAACTTTTTGGGGCAATTTCTGTTAGTAATTATTGGTGTCCGGTAAAAAAATATGATATTGGGCTAAGTGCTTAAAACACAATACTCTGCGATTAAATACTGGTTGTATAGGTAACGATTTGGAAATGAGCGATATTCTTGAAAGCTCATTATTTTGTATAACCAAAGAACGCTCACTGTTTCTGTTGCAAAGGTAATACTTTGCGTTGAAAAGTGAGCATCCCTTCATGTTTTTCTTCTTTACCGATGAAAGAAAAAGCGATTTACAGCCGTTGTGAGCGGTTGCGGTGAATGAGTTGTTGCCACTTTTGCTCACACTAATCGGAAATGAGACCTCTGCAAAACTCCGTTTGCTCAAAACACTACGCCTGACTATCAGCAAGTTATGTCATTCAAAGTCCTCTACTGTGGGACTTTTGCAGAGGTCTCGAAATATTAATTAGACCATAAGGTATCCATTCTTCGTTCATTGTCGGGGGCTATTCTTTGTGCATGCGCTTTCAATAATGAATACGATGGACACACCATTAAAAGGAAAGATTTCACATTCGGTACAATCCTAACCAACCATTTTGGAAAACGTAACTTCCTGCGTCATTTCGGCTAGCTTGAAGGTTATGTGTGTGAATGTATAGTTGGACCAACAGCTGTTACAGAAGCTACGAATATACCTCCTGTGAAATCTTTGCCTGTAATTCTTTATTCAAATTAAACATTGTCCAGCGAGTGAAGATGTACTTTTGCTTTTTAGCAAAACGCAATATCATTTGTTGATCTTTCATCTCTGCAATGCCCATCAATGTAAGGAGCTTTTGCTTATATGCATCATCCACAAAGGGACAAGTCATCATATCCGCCGTAAGAATCGTGAGTTCTGAATTGCGTTTACGCTCCGACTCCGCAACAAGCCGATACTTTTTCAAAATCTTATCTTTCAACACTGTCTTTTGCTCATTATAACACTTATGGTTAGCATAATAATACATCAATATAATGCATGCGAATAGGTTATACTGCAAGTCACTTTTATCAATAAATGATTTAATAACTTCAGGTGCGAACAGATATGCAGAACCTAACTCTTTGGCTAATATTAACAGATAGAGACTTTCATGCAAGGTATTTCGATGTGAATCCGTTGTAGCTAGTACCAAGGCTATTTCATCTTGAATCTTCTTAAAGATAATGTCCTTGCTTATTGTTTGGAATCTAACCTCAGGATTAGTTTTGAAATCACCATGCCGCTTTGCATAGATAACAATGGAATTCATTATCTTCTGCAGTTTCAATGTAGTATTTACCTGTCTGTTGCTATTAAATACGAAGAACGCCACATCGACTATAGATACAAGATAAGTTGTGAGTTTCCTTTGTACTTTTTGTACATGAATTTCTACTTTATTTTTATCTGTATCTTCTTTTGACATCAGACGCTCATATTTCTTGAAGCCCATTTCATATCGATTAAGAAAAGCGTCAAGGCGTTGGCTCATTTTCTCAAGCAGATAGTTTGCTATATCGCGATATTCAATCCCACATTCCTTAACTATTGCTTTTATTTGAGTATTTACCCCATTTGCAGGCAGGTATATATTGAATTTCTTATATAGTATTTCCCTGTCTTTATCCGAATTTTCGTCTTCAGCTTCATCTTCTTTCTCCACTTCCAAATTTGACTCTACTTCTTCCCAAAGTGGAGTCGAGAATATATGGCTAAATAAATATTCAATTCGCTGTTTGGCTATTGTAACCTTTGTTATAAAAGGTCTTTCAAACTCTTCAGTTTTGGACGGACTGATTTGTAATTTGAATTCTTTCAGCCATTTTGTTAGACTTTCCATGAAGAGACTCCTATCCTTTTCATCATTATAGAATAGGAAATAATCGTCAACATACCGATAACACTCATAGTTAGATTTCTGACAAAGCTTTTCTTCCAATAATTCCTGCTCAACCTTTTGGTCTATATACTGAAGTATAATCTCTGCAAAGATTCGAGAGAATTCCGGACCTATTACAATACCATTCGTTTCACGAGCATTGACCGACTGCATTAGATTGTCAAATGCATCACCAACCCATGAACCATGATATCCGGGCAAAACCTTCACCTTGTCCGCACCTCCTGCAGTCGCCCAACTTATGGTGTGCGTGTAAATACTGTCGAAACAGCTCTGTAAATCGAACTTCACAAGATGTTTGAATTTCTTTTCTGCTCGTTGGTATCTGTAATCCTCATAGAACTTGTATATATTTGAATACTTCTCGTAACTGAAGTAAGTTTTTAAGTTCTCATACTCATTGAAGAACAATTCAACTTTGTCGCTTTCATGTCCTAACAACTTTCGATGAAGTCGATCTCTATAGTAAAAGTATTGTGCTATCTTGTGTGGTTTGCGAAGAGAGTATTTACTCTGATTGCAAAGATATAGTATAGAATACTTATACTGATTATAAAACTCTACTACTTGCCACTGGCTATATGGATGTATAATTGATAGCGTTCTGTTCTTATTCGGCTTGTGAGCTATGTTGAAATGATAAGGATAGAATAGAGCATTTAGTCGATGTTGGAGTGTCCCGATTTCATTACCCTTTTCATAACATCCGAATAGCAATGCAGCAAAAGCATTCGCATCCTTTTCATCCAAACGTTTAGATTGTTTCAATATATTCCACGTGATATTATCAACCTTTTGTTTTTCACCAACCCATAAATACTTGGCAAGAAATCGATACAAATATCGGTTTGAGAATATTATAGGACATTCGTAGGGCAAAACATCGGAAAAGAGAACTCGCTCTTTGCTATAACTAAGCTTTATCTTCTTTCTCTTTCTCATACCCACGATGATTTTATAGTTCGTAGTCTTTGCTTCTTTACTTTGTAACGCTTGTGAGGGTAATCAAATCCTTTTGTGAAAGATAGTAAAGCAAGCTTTCGTTTCAGTCTATCCTCTAGTACAGCCCTATCTGCAATTGCAATAGATGTCTTTGAAGAAAGACTCAGCCTACCTATGTTGCGACTCAATTGTCCATCCAAGTATGACAGATTTCTTTTATTATCCAATAGCTGATTGGAATAAAAGATGCCAACCTTAACTCCTTTCTTTGCGTTATACAGATTTATGTTGCAGGTCAATACATGAAGTGCATCAAACAAATAGTGTGCTGCTACATCGAAACCTACTATATCAATCATATTGTCAAAAGTAGTGAACGACTTATCTATTCTATTTGTAATACTTTTCAATTTGTCTTGAGAGAGCGAGAATAGCAGACTATCTTTATTCTCATAGCCAATATGAATATTATATCCTAATAGATTGAAGTCTAAATCTATTGCATTAGCCGAATCATACATATAGCATTTTCCTAAGCCATCTGATGGTGTGTGTATTGTCAATCCCTTTTGAGAATAAATTTCCTTAAGCTCTTCAATGTACCAATCTATTGATTTATGGTATTCATCTCTGATATCAGGGTGAATAACAAGCACCATATCGTCCACATATCTACCAAGAAATAAAACACCTGGCAAAAATCTCTTTATCACCTCATCTATCTTGGACAAATAGAATTCAGATAGTAGCGAACTGATAGCGCAACCTCGTGGAATACCAGTTTGTAAGGTTGGCACAAGTGGGCGCAGATTCTTGGCTTCAAACTCCTTTCGGATGAGTCCTCGCAAAAGGGATTTACTCTTTACATCAAGCAGATTGTTACCCTCCAAATACTCAAACAACTTATCATGTGGTATCGACTCGAAACAATGACAAACATCCGTTCGGATGATATAGTACCTACTTTTATCCTCCCTCAACAGCATCTTTAACTGAGAAAGTATCTCGTCGCGACTTGACATGGATATCTTAAACAGCTTTTTCACATTTCGGCAAAGAACTTGCATTGCGAAAAACTCTTCAGCTGTAGCTCCAATAGAATAAACTGGTTTCTGCGGATCTTTTGACGCATCTGGCGTAAGATTGAAACGAAAACTACTTGATAAAATATTTAAAGATACTTTGCTAAGATGCTCTTGAAGCAAGGCTTTCTGTTGCTGGGCATTCTCCTTCATCGATTGCTTTAAGTGGTCAACATGACTCGTTTCTTCCTCGGTACGCTCTGCCTTTTTCTTCCGCAATATCTCATCTCACGATAGTTCTGAGCTGCATCTAAATATTCAAGTGAAAGATACCTTTTCTGCATCTTTCCCTTCCTATTCACCGCATTGAACGCATCATTCAGCGAATCGTAGTTATATGAGAAGCTATACTGAGACATCTCTTAGAATTTGTCTATCTATCTGTTATTCAACCACTCCTCCTTCAGTTTGGAAGTAGTTGATTTGCTTTTTATTTCGACAGAAAAGCGCAGTCACCGATACAAAATATTTTGAATAACTAAAGAACGCTCACTGTTTCAGATACAAAGGTAACACTTTGCGTTGAAAAGTGAGCGTCCTTTCGTGTTTTTCTTTTTTCCCGATGAGAGAAAAAGCGATTACAGCCGTTGCGAGCGGTTGCGGTGAATGAGTTGTTGCCACTTCTGCTCACACCAGTCGGGGACGGACAGACCGTTGATGGTGAGGACAGGCTGCCGCTTCTCATTGGTGGTGATGCGCATCTCGGCATTTTCCTCGGTGAAGTTACGTTTGTACATTCCAGAATACACATCAGCCGTACTATGTACCGCTACCTGCTTTTGGTGCATTCTGACAAAGGTGTCGTCATCAATGCCCATCTTACGGAGCAACAGACGGATATTGAGCAAGAGGTAGAAACTGTGGAAGAAACACCGAATGAAACTTCGCTCCTCCTCATACGCCTTGATTTCCTTCTGCTGTCCGGCTATGGTCTTGTCTTTGGCTGCAACGGTATCCTGCAGGAGAATAACCTCCTTGCGGATTTCGGCTTTCTCCTTTTCTGAAAGGAACTTCTGTCGCTCCATCTCCCTCTCCAACTCTCCGATACGCTTCTCAGCCTTGTCAAGTTCCGTGTTGCCAAAGAGCGAGTAGAGCGTACCCTTTACCCGAAGTTTACCTGCCTGCTTCTCCAAATCCCTTACCTTTTCGATAAGGTCGGCTTCTTCGGCTTGTTTCAGTTCCGTCTCCTTGAGTATCTCCTTGTAATACTCCATATTAGAGCGGTGCTTGGCTTCCGAGCCATATATACCTCTCTCCAACCCGAAAGGTTTCATCTGTTCTGCGTATGTGGTTTGGTACTCCTCCAATTTCTTCGGGGTAAGCACATCATCGGCACAAAGCCGTACCTTGTTCTTCTTGGTCTTGTACTTGCGTTTTCCGTTTTCGGCTTCGGTCTTGGCTTTCCGTCTTTCTCCTTGCACGATGGGTACTATCGTTGCATGGATATGCGGTGTTTCCTCATCAGCATGGAGCGTAGCTGCCACTACATTTTCCTTACCAAAGGTGGAGTAAAGCCATTGCATCGTACTGTCGCACCACTCTCCCAAACGCCCCTCGCTTTCAAGCCGGAGCATATCCTCGTGCGAGCCAGAAAGGATAAATCGCAAAGCCTTGACTTGGTTGTCTGCTACCTTACGGTAGATGTTTGCCGTGGCAATGCGGTGTTCTATAGCTTCCGTGCGGTTGGTGACACCTGCGGGGAATTGCACCAACTCACGGTTGAGGTGCGTGCGGGTGGCATCGACATTGTTCGGCACGAATGTACGCTCGATGTGTGCGCTCATTGCCGAGTCGTTGCCCCGAGCCTTATCTATGTGTAATACTGCGTAGCCCATAAATTGAAGGTTGCTTTAAGGGGTATCCAAAGGGGCGGAGTCCCTTGGCTCAGGAGGGCTTTTTTAGCGGTGACGGAGTGGAGCGTGAAGAAAATGCCCTAATGAGCTATGGCATTTCTACTAAATGCCGCTCCGCCCTGTCCGAAGCCCACCTTTACGGTAATTGCATTCTCTGAATGCTCAGAGGGCTTTGTTTCTAAGTTTCTTTTGGAGAAACTTGCAGTTGAGCAAACTGCCTCGCTATCGAAACAAAGTCATCTGTCAGCTTCTTGTTCTCTTTTAGTCCCTAAGGATACCCGATTGATACTTGGTTATAATTGCATTCATTTGCCTTATCTGCGAAATCCCCGTTTGACAACCGATTGAGTTTTCTTCTGTTTCTGTTCCATCGCTTTCTGACGTGAAACGTGGTACTCGTTGAGGTCTTTATATCCGCCATAATGTCGGCTCATATCCTCTGCGCTCATTCCTGCCGATTGAAGAACTTGCATGGCTCGCCGTCCTGCTTCATCGTTGTCAAGAAATGCACGGACGCAGCCAATATGATGTTCTCGGAGATATGTAACGGCTCTATGGATGTTGCTTACGGAGTTCAGCACAAGGCTGGGAGCGATTTCTTTTCCTTTCATCGTGAGATAGGAAAGGAAGTCCATAAAGCCCTCGAAGATGCAGTGAGGGACGTTGTTCGCATCTCCTGCAATCACGGATATGTCCTTTGGGGCAATTGTTCCCTTGAATGTCTTGTCGTCCCGAAGCTCATATCCTCCTGCACGGTTGGCAAATCCTATGGCGGTGTAAGTTCTTCCTCCCACCTCATAGCATACGGAACGCAGATAGGGTTTGGCAAGTGAAAGGTCAATCTTGCGTTCCTCCTGCAAATAGCGTTGCAGGTGTGGGGGCAACCCCTCGCTGATGCCGAGAATGTGCCTTGCGCTCGGGGACAGTGCAGCGACTTTTTCCTTTGGAGGAGTTGCACTATGAAAGGAAAGGTTGTTCCCTGCCAAATGGCTCATTGCTTTGTGAGCATCGCACCCTTGCAACAACATCACAAGGTCGATGATGCTTCCACCTTGACCTGTGCCGTAGTCGTGCCACAGGTTTTGCCGAAAGTCCACTTTCATACTGGCGTTGAGGTCTTCTCGGTAGGGTGCGTGATAAAGGGCATAGCCGTTATAACGCTTGGCAGGCTCGATACCGCAGGCATGCAGATAGTCGGCTATCGGTATCGCCTTGATGTATTGTAGGTCGTAATATTCGTTGTTCATTGCTGTTATCGTTGGATTTGGATTATTCATATTCATTTGTTCGTTATTTCATTGTTTACTCTGTTTTCTCTTTTGGGAATTTCCCCATTTTATCTTACTACCCTTCGACACTCGGATAAGTGATTGACAGTGAAAGAGAAAAGTGTAACACTTCGTTTGGTTTTATCCTTCGACACCTCCTATCTACACCTTTCCTCATTTATTCTCTCTTGTAGAAGCGTAGAAAGATGGTAGTAAGCCGTGTCGCAAGATAAATATCCCTTGCAATCCTTTCTCTTTCACTGTATTATCCTTAGTTGTAGTAACGTAGTAAGGAGAATAGGAAAGAAAAGAGAAAGGGGTATTGCAAAGGAGTAGGTAACAACAGGGGGCTATGGCGGTTGCTCGGGGAAAATCTTGCGAACGGCATACACATATACAGGATTGCCATTTACCCTGCGGCATTCTCTCGCATAGCCTGCCTTTCGCAGGGCTTCACCCATCCGCTTGGCGGAGAGGGACTGTCGGGTATAGCAGGAGAGATAACCCACGATTTCCGAATTGGTCATATAGAAACGCTTGGTGGCTTTCTCCGCTTCCGTGGGAAAGGTGAAATAGCGGAGCAACAGCTCCATCTCGGTCGTATAGACTTGGAAGGCTTCGCTGTTTCTATGCAATTCAATAATCTCTTCATCATTAAACCAATAACGAAACCCCTCATTCAACAAGGTCTTGGCTTCGCCATACACGGCATCCGTCGGAATGCTCTTGGCTCTGTCTATCTCTATCGCCAGCACCTCAAAAGGGAGGAAGCGTCTGCTTCCTGTCGGGTCGGTGAGGAAGTCGTTGCCATTGACAGAAGCCACGAAACTTGCCAAGTGAGGTCGCTCCTCGATATGCTTCTCGTAAGGCATACGGTACTTCACCTGCGGACAGGTGATAAGGTTCTTCAGTTCGTTCTCGTCCCGTTTGTTGAGGGCTTTGAGCTGGTCGTCAATGTTGATGATGAGATTTTGACCGATAAGACTCAGCACGTCTTTCTCCTGTGGGTATATCTTCCCCGTATAGCGGTAATCGGAGAGAGACGGAGGACAGAGCAGGTCAAGGAACGTGGTTTTGAATTTTCCCTGCTCGCCTGTCAGCACAAGGCAGGTATGATTACGACATTGCTTGTCGTCCATCGCATTGGCGACCACTGCCACGAGCCACTTGGTGAGGTATTCTTTCCATTTCTCAGGATTGGCTACCCTCACGCAGTCGGCAAGTGCGGTAATCGCTCCTTTCTTGGCTTCTTCCATTATCGGTAAGCTGTGGAAATAAGCCTGCACAGGATTGATGCGTGGGGAGAAATCGCTTTCGATGATGCTGTACAGGTTCTCGGGCGAGGTCTGTACGCCCGCTTCCTTGTCCAATGCTCGTTTGAGGGTATTGATACGGTAGCGGTCTATGGCTGTGTAATCGCCCGTTCCTCGCAGACGGTACTCTGCCTGGTTTAACACGGTGTTGTAACGGAACTCGTACCGATCCGAAAGGAACTCCTCTATTTGGGTATTCCTTGAAGTGTTGTCATTGTTTTCTTTTTTCATTGTGCGGATTGCTTTCTGTTACTTGTTTTTGATGTTTGGCACGCTTATGATTGCCAAAGCCAAGTTAGACAGCCTTTTTCGCAGAGCCAAAGGTTGCGGTGTTCTTGCATCAGAGTACATCACTTTTCTCTGCTACGACACAACGAGAAAGCCCCCTTTTCACTCAAAAACAGAGAGAAACAGGCAAAATAAGTGTGCGGATTGCACGATGGATAACTGTGCAGTCTGCAACCTTTCGCAAGGTTTCGCACTATCCGAAAGGAACAAATGGATTTTCGGGCGGTGCAGGAGGATTTGAAAAGGAAAAACAGGGGATGTATGGTGTGCGGACTTCCTGCCGTTTCCCTCTTCTTCCCTGCTTATCCCAACCCTTTCAAAAACCGAAAACTCCTGCTTACTTTTGCGTCAGAAATCAATAATAACGCAAATAAAACAACAACGAAAAATGAGATTTACAGCTATTGACACCTCTGCTTGGGAGAAACTGAAAGAGAGCATTGTGGAACTGACCGACTGCTTCAATGAGCATTTCGCCCCACCTGCCGAACTGCCCGACCTTCTGCACAATGGGGATGTGTGCCGAATATTGAACATCAGTAAGCGGACACTCCAGCACTATCGGGACACCTCCGTGTTACCATTCATTCAAATCGGGCATAAGTGCTATTACAAACATGAGGACGTTGAGACACTCCTCGCCAAGTCTGATACTCATAAATAAAACGAACTATGGAATACGAAACCATCAGCAAAGAAACACCCGAGATGAAACAGCTCATCTCGGGTATCAGAAACCTAACGAAGCGTGTGCGAACAACGGCACAGACACACCGCCCCCTGTTTGAGGGCGAACTCTATCTCACAGGACGAGAGGTCTGCGAAAGGCTCTTTCTTTCTCCCCGCACCTTACAGGATTATCGGGACAAGGGCATTTTCCCATACACGCAGATTGCAGGAAAGATACTCTATCGTATGTCCGACCTGCAACGGATTTTACAAGAGAATTACGTAAACAGAAACCTGCATCAATAACGGTGCAGGTTTTTCTTTTTCCTTCTGTATAACACACTCTCGTTTTCAATTTGCATTAAATATTTGAGTTTTCTTTGTAGAGCCTATAAAAAACAATACCTTTGCAGTTGAGCGTATTATGTGTTTAAATATCAAAGACATCCTCTCAATAATATGAAAATAAATTTAGAAGCATTTAATCTGGAATTACTACAGAAGAGTCTATTATCCGAAGAAGAGAAAAAGGTTCTTCTTCGTTTATGGAATGATGAGTATCCTATTATTATATCGCATAGTTCATTGCAGAGTTTTAATCATTACTTAGATAGTTTAGAGAATGTCACACACTATTTATTGATGGACTTGTCGTACAATATAATCAAAGGATGGGCTTTTACATTTGATAGAGATGGTCTTCGTTGGTTTGCTATTATACTATCTCCGACTATTCAGAAAAAAGGAATTGGACGTATAATACTGAAATATCTCATCTCAAAAGAAAAGCATCTCAGTGCTTGGGTTATTGACAACGATAGATATGTTAAATCTAATGGACAACCATATTTGTCGCCCCTGTTATTTTATACAAAACTTGGATGTAGAATATCAAAGAAGGACACATCTACATCTGGTGAACTTTCAGTTGTTAAGATAGACTTTTAGTGACATTATAAGGTTAAATTTACGCCCCTCTACTATTCACCTGTTTATCTTCTCACCTAATTTTTGTATTACTACCACATATAAGGTTTTATTGCATTTTTAACTACATTGGAATGAAAAAAATAAATGATATTCTTAATCATATTCTGCGAATTGAAAATGGGTTCAAGCATATCAACGATGGAGCTACAGAAATAATGAAAATGTATCCCCCAAAGCAATGTTTTGAATTGGCACTTGACTTGTTCAAGCACGAAGCCTATCAAGCCCGAATGTTAGCAACTACATTATTTGGACTTTTAGCTGTAGAGAATGATAATGCGCTTCGTTTTTTAAAGGAACAAGTAAGCACTGATGAAAATTGGCGTGTGCAGGAAATGCTTGCAAAGGCTTTTGATGAGATTTGCAAACACAGAGGATATGAAGCGTCCTTGCCACTCATCGAAGAGTGGATAAATAGTGATAATCCGAATGTTGTCCGTGCAGTAACGGAGGGATTGAGGATTTGGACAAGTCGCCCATTCTTCAAAGAGAACCCATCGGTTGCCATTGCCCTAATCAGTAAGCACAAAGCACACGAAAGCGAATATCTTCGGAAATCCGTTGGAAACGCTTTAAGGGATATAAGCAAGAAGTACACAGAATTGATACGGCAGGAAGTGCAGCAATGGGATTTATCCAATCCTCGAATTATGTTCACTTACAAACTTGCAGCAAAGTTATTAAAGTAAAAAAGATATATCAATGAAACAGAAAGTATTATTTATCATATTGAATGAATACACGGATTGGGAGGGGGCTTTTCTCTCCACAGCTCTTCACGTGGGCGTGATACCGGGCGGTGAAATAAAGTATGAAGTGCATACCGTTGCCCCGACATCGGACACAGTCTGTTCCATTGGAGGTTTCAGAACTTTGCCCGATTATTCTTTTGAGAATATGCCGAAAGATTATGCCGCATTAGTGCTTATCGGCGGCAACCGTTGGGACTCGCCTGAAGCAGAACTTGTCGTACCTTTGGTACAGGAGGCTTTGGATAAAGGTAAAATCATCGGGGCGATATGTAACGGAGCTTCGTTTCTATGTTTGCATGGTTTCCTAAACAACGTAAAACATACGGGCAACGGTCTCGACCAACTTAAACAATGGGGTGGAATCGGTTACACTAACGCAGAGAATTATGTGGAAGCACAAGCTGTTAGTGACAAGAATATTGTTACGGCAAATGGTGTCGGACATTTGGAATTCACTCGAGAGATGCTTCTATTGCTGGAAGCCAATACTCCCGAAAACATTGCTTCATGGTATGATTTCTATAAAAACGGATTTGTGAGATAAAATTATTTTTCTGAAATACTAAACTTTATGATCGTAATGTCAAACATAAAAGCCACGTTTCCGTGCAATTTACAGAGCGTTTGGCAAGTCGTAACATCGCTAACAGACTATTCGTGGAGAAGTGATGTTGAAAAGATAGAGGTCATATCAGACACGCAATTTGTAGAAATAACGAAGAGTGGATATAAGACAACTTTCACGGTAACAGGACAAGAACATTTTTGTCTTTGGGAGTTTGACATGGAGAATGACAATATGAAAGGACATTGGGTCGGTGTTTTCTGTGGCAATGAAGAGAATGCTACGATTGACTTTACAGAACACATTGAGCCTAAGAAATGGTTTATGATTCCGTTTGTGAAGATTTATTTGAAATATCGGCAAGCTCGGTATGTCAGAGATTTAAGGAACGTGTTAAAAAAAGGATGACCATAGAGTTTTGTTTGAAAATAGAAAAGCTATGCCACAAATATCTAAAGGAGGAAAGTTTATCTTCGGTATCTCTCATATTCGGGAAGATTTGACAATTCAGATACCGAAGCAAGCTATCCATGAATATGCTCTTGCTGATGTTGAAAACATCATTCTGATTACAGGAAGCAAAGCGACGGGAGGCTTCTGTATAACGACCTATCCACTTCTTTCTTCTTCAAAACTGTGTCATATATTGACAGATTGCCCCCAATTAAGGGAACAGACGCTACCAATGGGCAAACTGATAACCTATAAAGGGAGGGGTTATACTTGGGTGCCAATAGGAGAAGGAGGAATGATCAGCCTAACCCCTGAATTGATGAGAGCATTAAGATTGCAAGTCCATTCTGAATTATTGGCTATCAGGAGTAGCAATATCGCTTTCACAATGGGTGCAAAAGGGCCTTTGTGGGGAAAAGAACAGTCTTTCAATGGTGAAATTACACGATATTAGTCGTAGAAAGGACTTGCTCCACAAAACGGAGCAAGTCCTTTCTGTTTGGTCTTAACCTCTCCTTTTTTGTGTGAGTTTCTCCATATCCATTGCAATCTTTTGATCAGTGATTTGAGCGTAGATTTGCGTGCTGGCAATGGATGAATGTCCCATCATTTTGGCAATGCTTTCTATCGGAATACCAGCCTCCAAAGTCATTGTGCCGAAGCTATGTCTTCCGACATGCCAAGTCAGCGGAGTGTGAATACCACACGCAAGCCTACTGCTTTAAGGCTGGCAATCAGTTTGCCTTTGCTCATAGTGTCGGGAAATATCTTGTAATCCCCCTTGCTATTCTCCTTCGTGTAAAGTGAAAGTATCTGCTCTGCTATCGGATGCAGGGGTATCAAACTCTCTACCTCTGTTTTCTGTCTTGACTTGCGAATTTCGGGGTAACGTGGGCATATCGCTCGGTCGTTTGGATATTGCTATGCCCCAACATTCGGCTAACCGTTTCGATTGGAACACCTCGTTCCAAAGTAACCAAGGTCGCAAAAGTGTGGCGACCAACGTGTGCCGAAAGGGAAATAGAGATGCCAGCCTGAAATTGTAAGGCTTTGAGTTGAGTAAGATATGCCGAATAGGCAATGGGAGCAAAGAGCGTGATTCGTTCGTCAGATTGATAACGCTCTATCAAGTGTACGGCTTTAGGCAAGAGCTTTACACGACAAAGCGTATCGGTCTTTTCTCTGCGGAACTTCAGCCATAACTCCCCCTTATCGTCCGTAAAGAGATGCTCCCGACCAAGGGTAACCATATCGTAATAGGCGCCCCCCCGTAAAGCAAGAAAAGAGGAAGAGATTACGAGCTGTTTCCAACTCCACTTCATACGGCTCAAAAGTCAAGGCTTGCAACTTATCCAATGAAGCTCTGTCCAATGCACGAGGTTGTTTATTCTCTCCTCGTTCTATCTCCACATGGGCGAATAGTTGTCGTTCAGTTAATCCTTCACGATACGCGCTAAACATCAGACTTTCTTCACCGCTAAAGTAATAACCTTGCGAATGTCACAACTTCCCGACAGAATAGTGTTGCAAGCATTCCAAAAAGTCTTCCTCTACCTGTCCGAAAGAAATATCTGTCGTGTGGTACTTCTCGCTGATAAAGGCTTGCAGGTGCTTACGAGTAGTGTAGTAACTCTTCAAAGTAGTTGCCTTTATTTCGATGCCTACCTTTTGTGCCATATCTTCAACCATTCGGTTGTATCGTTCCAAAATGGTGATTTGAGTTTGCATACTTCCTTGGAACAGCTCTTTGATATCAGTTGCCGTAAAGACTTTTCCTCGCTCGCAAAGGACTCGATAAGCTGACTGTACCGAGAGAAGCAAGCGTTCCAACTTGCCATTCGTTGCCACTGCTTCACGGCTCTTGCCATTCAATCTGCTCTCACGAGCGTTCCACAACTTTGGATTGCACGAGAGCTTACAACTAAATTGGGCTATAGTTCGCTCGTAGGTTATCCGCCCCATGATCGGAGCTTGCCCCGACTTGTCCAATCCGCTCTTTTTCAGGTAGAGCAAAACCTTCATTTTGTCTTTTTCCATACGCCTCTTTTTATGGGCAAAGTTACCCGATTTTGAAGCGTTTTCAGCTACGCAAAACATTGTGGTACAGAGCATAAGAACCGTAATCACAGAAAAATGAGTTACCGAATACTCTTCTGTCAATTACCTTCTTCTACTTCTTCGTTACCATTCGAGGAATGGACTAACGGTTTGGTAATGGAACTTCTGCATAAATCCACAT
>ERZ773214.1103-NODE-1103-length-16273-cov-2.686953_pt1 | contig 16273 bp, 19 predicted proteins | sample MGYA00511238_ERZ773214 | MGnify/ENA primary metagenome ERZ773214 (study PRJEB29015, sample SAMEA2738157) | human oral metagenome | biome: human oral; feature: human-associated habitat; material: saliva | place: China | collected 2259 ...
TGCCGCCCCCCCCTTTTTTCCTAGCACTGCCGGTCTAGTGCTGCGTCGGTTTCGAGTGGATGAAAGGAAAAGCTCCACTACCGACATCCCCCGGCGCCGGAAGTTAGACAGAGTATTCGGTTCGGAGGCGGCCCGCGCAGCCGCCCCCTGCCCAGGGTCCGGAGAAACAAGGCAGTTTGGCGCGGGTATCTCTACCAAGTCCTGCCTTGTGTTGTAATCAAGTATAGCACCTGTTCAGGCCGCTCGCGCGGGCGTCGTACCGATCTCCCTCTTGGCGCTATTTTCTACCGTCGGTTCCGCTGGGGCTGGCGTCGCGTTGTTCGCGCCGGTGACCCGGGCGAGGGCGGTGAGAAGTGCGAGGAAGGCCGCGCATCCGCCACTGATGGTCGCGGAACGAAGATCGGCACCGGAGATAACACCGGCGGCGCTCCCGCCGACCATACCGAGCACGGTCTGGCAGAAGGTTGCGATCACTCGCTGCGTGGTATCGCTCAGAAAATCATGCATAATAGATCACCTGTCCAATCTTGATATCATCGGGATTAATTCCTGGATTAGCCGCAAGAATCGTGCTCATGCTCACGCCGAGGCGCGTGCAAATGGTCTGCATAGTATCTCCCTCACGGATGGTGTACGACGGCTTGGAGGCCGCCCTAGCAGCGTCCATGGCCGCAACAAGGGCGTCGATGTCGGACCGTTGTGCCGTCTTGGCGATGAGTTCTCGGATGTCAGCGAAATTGCGCGGAAGCCAACCGATCTCGATTGCTGCATCGGTCATACCGGACTCACCATCCCCACGCTTCTCGATGCCGCCTCCCTTGGCGAGCTTGGCAAGCTCGCCAACGGTATCAGCAAGGTTCTCAAGCCGCATATCCATGTAAGCGAGAGTGTCATTAAGCGAAGCTTGATGCCCATCTGGGCGAGTCACAATTGAGTCCAAAGCCATTTCATCCTCCTTGTTGTAGGTCCAATTCTTTTCCGTGAGCACTGCGTATGCTCCGGCACAAGCTTTAGCACGCAGTTCATATGCGGGAGTGTAATAGTCGGGTCGGCCGGCGTTCACAAGTCCGGAAATGGCGTTCCAGTTCCGGGATTGAATGTAGTCGGAGCTGATGTGTCGCGAGAAGTAGTAGATTGCGGTGAGCCAAGCATACTGCCCGCTCGTGACAACAGTCGGGTCGGAGATGATGTTGGTGTTGTCACCGTGTTCACGAAGCCAGTCCTGAAACCCGTCGTAGTTGGACTTCCAAGTCAACTGGATCATCCCGCGGCCGTACCAGGGTGCGTACGGCGTGTTCGGGCCGCCGTATTCCACGGTGGAACAGTACCAGTCCGTTTCCTGCGCCGATTCGCCGATGATGGCAGCAACCGCTTCACGCGAAGTCAGGCCGTCCGCGTAAGCAAGGGCCGCTTCGAGCTGCGCGCCCAAATCCTGGTAGGAAGCGATCCTGGAACGTCTTTCCCAGGCAACTCCTTGTACTTCGACGGCTCGTTTGATGGCTTCTCCAAGAATTTCACCTGTCATTCTTCTCCTTGTTTTCTTGCCAACGGCGTTCCGCGTCCGTTTCAAGTTTCTTTATGCGTTGTTCAATCGATTCTACACGTTCCATGATTCCAGGTCGTGCGGGTACGCCGGGGCGTGCTTCAGTTCCGTTGAAATCATCTAGCATGTGCTCTAGTTTGCGCATGATGGGCAAAACACGTCTACCAACAATACTCCCAATCGTGGCGAGTAATGCGAAGACAATGATCCAATTCACTAAGAATGTTGCTTCTATGTCGTGGATATTTGGCATGTTCCTCTTTCCCCTGTCTACCTATTATAAGTTTCAATGAAAATGTTTCGGGCCCGTGCCGAGGCGAATCGCATTCTGCCTTGGTTGAATGCCCATCGCAGAACTGCGAGCGGTCCGTCACCATAAGTCATTAGAATAGTGTTCTCATCGACAAGGTTCGGTTCACGGGTGATGAACCTCTGTTCCCCCGGTAACCGTGTCGTGGCCCACCAATCACCGTTCCGACGTCTCCAGAACGCCAATTTCCCTGTGGTGTAGACAACTGTTTGAATGTATGTTGCATCGTCCGGTCGGGACGGCTCCAACAGTTGTGGTGTCGCGTCGGAAAACATATTGCCGATCGCGTAAGCGGCGTATTCCGGGTCCGTTTTCCGCACGAACCTGCCGAACCTCGTCTGCGCGACCCGACGGCCATATGCCCCAGCTGGCGGGTAATGTGCGCACACGAATCCATCCGCGGCCATGTGCCATTCCTGATCGTCTGGGACAACATTCCATGCCGCAAAATAGGGGCACATGATTGTTGCCGCGTTACCGAGTAGGATGAGCCGTGTCCGGTCCTGGTACCGGTCAACAGTGTTGTAGAACTCTTGCAGTAGTTTCACTTCGTCAGTAATGTACCGTACAGAGCCGCCCGGCGGTAGCACGGCTTCATCGAAGATGATCCAACGTACTTTCGGGTAGGACACGCTCTTCTGCGTACCAGCCGTCGAAAGAACCGCGAAGTAGCCGGCCGTGACCCATTCTTGGGCCTTCTTGTCAGCGCCAGGGTTCCTGCACCATTCCACAAGGTTACCGCGCACCCGGAACCCGGCCGTCAGTTCGGTCGGAAGATCCGCGAGGAAACTCATCTTCCCAGACTGTTCGTTCTTGTACCGGCGCAAATAGATGAATTCATCACCGTACTTCAGGAATCGGTTCAGAACCATTGCTTTGGCCCCGTAGGTCTTCCCGATACCGCGGCCGCCAACAATGAGATTGATCGCCGCATTGCGCGACAGGATCGGCCTGTAGTCATAAAAATCAGACATACCGACGCACCTCGTTCGACACTCCTACGGTGTAAGCACTCATCCGTTTCACGGTCGGCCCTCTACCTGGGCCACCGTGCCCACACGTCTGACCATTCCCGATGTACATTTCCACATGGTCCCACGGCCAACCACCGCCGCCCCAAGAGATGAGGATCAGATCGCCGGGCTGCATCTTGTTCTCGTTGTTCTGCGCCGAATTGCATATATATTTCCCAGCGTGTCCGAGAGTGCCGGTGTAGCCGATGGCCGCCGGGGTGCCGCCCATTTCCTCGCGGGTTTTGACGTGCCCTTCAACGTACGCGGTGATAACGGTGGAAGAGCAATCGCCGCCGCCGGATTGGGACATGTTGTTCCGTACCCAAGCGTCCTGAGAGTAGTAGAATGCGCCTTGGTGCGCCAGCATCCAATCGACGGCCGGCTGCGCGCCGCCAGCTTTCACAACATCCTTCGTGACTTTCAGGACCTCGTTGATGGCATGATTCCGTTTGTCATTGCCGTACGGTGATCCTGCCCACGGGTTGCCGCGGTTGATCGCGGCGGACACGGGCGTCCAATCTCCGGTTCTCTCACCGCCGCATTCATCCGCCCATTGACACAGGTCCTTCCCCGCCCAGGTGCGGGAGGTGAAATAGTACGGGCCCGTTGCGGCCGCGTTCTTCACGTCCAAGAGAACATCAGGGTTGGAAACACAGTCAACGCCCCACCAATCCGAGAACCCCCGGTAGTTGGATCGCCAAGTCAACTGGATCATTCCACGGCCGAAGTAGTTGTCCCCGGTTGTCGCGGAACCAGCATATTCTTTGTAAGTCTTGAACCAGTCCGTCTCTTGTGCGCATTCGCCGACAAGGCATGCTCTCGCGTTCTTGCCGATGAACCGGTCGCCGCATTTTCTGGCGATTGCTTCGTTCATGGCCGATGCGATTTCGGCGCATGAATTCACCATTGCGGATTCGGGTGAGCCGGCGGACAGGGCGCCGGCGCGGACCATTTCCTCGGTGATGTACACTGCTTGCCCGCCGGAGCCGTCGTCATTGTTGGACGGGCCGTTGTTGCGGTTCTCGACGCGGCGCCGCACCTGCCAGGTCCGCGCCCCGGTGTACATGCCCAATTCGCATGTCCCGTCATTGTATCTGATGAGGATGTGTGAACCGACCGCTTCGAGTGATTTGATGTCAGGCATTAGTTCGCGTATTGTGCGATCCAGCTGAACGTGCCGTACACCTTGAAATTGTCATTTTCTTCTTCATCCTTCCAGGTAGGCATCTTCAACATTCCATTAAGACCAACGTTCTCGCCACCATCATTTCCGAAGAACACGGTGTAGATGTGGCCCCAGAATCCGTTCACGAATCCGGACATGTTCCTATGGCCCGGGTCCGAACAGAATCGGTCCTTGAACGGGCTTCCATCGGTGATCGTCTTCCAGTCGCGGCCCTTGTGATGATCGACAGTTGCCGAAACGTTGCAGTACACGGTGTCGTTGTGCTGCTTGTACGACATGGGCGAATCGGTGGGGGACTCGTCCAACCGCTTCAGGGAAGGCTTGACGTTGGGAATCGGAATCCACCCGGTGTCGTATTCGTTCGCCCGGGGCACGGACAACATGTACCAGGTGTAGCTCCCCTTGTTGGTGTGCTGGGAGGACGGGTGGACGATGTAGTTGCCCCAGGACATGTGCACGTTTGTACCGGTCGCGACGACAATGGCGGTCTGCGCGCCCTGCGCGATGCACTGGGTGGTGATCTCGGACAGGGAACAGCCGGGTTCGTCGTCGCGGGCGTAGACGAGGCAGAAGAACCACTGGTTGGTCTTGGTCTTCCCGATGATCGTCCACCCACCGATATAGGTCAAATAATCGGAGTACTGGCTGTTGGGAATGACTCTTGCAACGCCACCATCGATACAGATCGGGCCGCCGGTGATTGACATCACAGTACCTTCGTCGACGTATTGCTGTGCGGTCTTTCCGTCAGCCCGGTAAGCGGTTTGGACTCGGCCGTCCGGGTAGACAAGCAGCGCGTCCTGATCCCCACCGACCATACCGTTGCCCATGACTCCGAAATTCTGAAGCGCCTTCGAATTGTTGATTTGGAGGCCGGACGGGACGACATAGGGTGCGCCTTCAAGTGTCGTGTTCCCGGATCCACGTGGGTTGTCGCCACCGATCGCAATGGAATAATGCTGTTCCCTGATGATTTGATGAAGATTCTTCATCGAGGACGCGGCGACCTGCCCGCACGTATCATCCGTCTGTACCTTCTTGAACGGGATCGGAGTTTTCCCGGAGATAGTCACGAAATCATAGTCGTAGTTGTTGGTGTGAACGTATGCGTGGAATGCCTGAGAGTTTTCCTCGTATTTGGCGTTCGCCAGCGCGTATGCCTCATTGGCGCGGCTCTTCGCCGAATTGGCGATGGCCGCCAGATTGTTGGCCGCGTTCATCGCGTTCGCCGCGTTGGTGCTGGCCTCTTGCGCCGCCGTGGTGGCCTGCGCGGTGGAATTGGTGGCCTCATTGAGGGCCGCCGTGGTGGACGTCTTCATCTCGTTGGAAGTCGTCATCGCCGTGGTGGCGATCGCGGTGGCCTGATCGATCTTGGCGTTCTGCGCCCCGATGGAGGAATCGATCTTCATCACCATGTCGTTGTGGTCGCCAAGCCAAGTCGGCTTGTCCGAGTCAACGAAAATAGGAAGCTCAATGTTCTTGGTCTTATTGGTTGCCCCCATGATTAAACCTTCCTGTAATCTCCAAATTCAACATTGATTTTACCAGCGCCATACAGGTCATGACGCCGCGCAGAAACGTTTTCCGCATCCAAATCGTGCGCGGTCATGTCACGAACCGTGAGATCGCCGGCGAACCAGGCGTACACGCGCACATAGTCGTAGACGCGGCTCACGGCGTCGGAAACGGTTTCGTCCTGAAGCCCGTCCGTCGGGTCGAAACAAATAGCGGTTCTACCAATGACCGCCTTGAAATTCGAAATGTCGTTTTGGATGCGGTTAATATCATCCTTCAACTTGATGGTCCGGTCCACGAGTTCGGCCTTGATGGCTTCATCATGGTCGTCGGAGTACTTCTCAAAATTCTCTGTGAACTGGTTGATGTTGTTCGAGATCGAATTATAGTTCTTGTTCAACTCGTCCAAGTTGTCACGCATTTTTTCCAACAGGTCAAGATACGTGTAATTGTCCGAATAACTGAACGGAGTGATGTTCGCGAGTGCGGGCGCGTTGAAGTACCCACGTGGATCAATATAGGCCATAGAATGTTCCTCCCATGAATCCTGGTAGTGGTGCGGGCCACGGCGTCGGTCCGTATCCGTCACCGTTGTGCCACAGCCCGATGAAACAATCCGCAAGAATATCAATGACGAATCGGTCTCCGGAAAGCAGATTCTGCCGGTACGCTGCGATCGCCTGTGCCGGGTCGATGTTCCGGCCTGTCACCTTCGTCGTCGATGAGGACTTGCCCGCGCCGGCCGATGTGTCGGTGCCTGATTGTCTCGACGACGAATCGCCCGACGATTCCGATTTGGTTCTTGCCCCTGAAGTCGCATAGTTCCCCTTTGGGGTCATGGCGACGTTCGGCATGTCATAGTTGGTCGTGGTGCCGTCAGACTCTGATTTCTGGGTGGTGCTGCCAGAACTGTTGGACGTGGAATGCTGGGATGATTCGTTCGCGCCGGAGAACACGGTCGAATAGTCCAAGAAATTTAACGGGTCATACTGGTTCTTGATTGTTTTGAACATCGGGTTGAACACATCAGCCTGTTCCCGGAGTTCGTTGCGGATCGACCACATGAACATTTCAACAGTTTCGAGACCGATCTCTCGGAACATGTAGTGCTGTACGATCGCATCGTTGAGGTGCTGACGGTAGGACTCGTCAAAAATCGGGTACTCCCGGAGACAAGCTTCGTCGAACTTGGTGCGACCGCCGACATACTCAGTGATGATCTGCCGGAGCGTCGGCGTGAACACTGCCACCGTCTTCAACCCCCTCTTCTGTCTCCGGTCCGACCGGTTCTGAATTGTCAGAAACGATTTCGTTGGGCCGCCATTCGACACCAACCGACAACCCGTATTTCACATTGATCATATCACAAGCACGCCGCCGTGAATCCAACGCCGTCCCCCTGCACATCGATACGATATCATCGTTTGCTGCCACTTCATCAGCAACCAGACGTTCACGCTTGTCCTGGTTGGACGCATTGATCCCGAGAAGATTCATGCACTCGTTCCAGATACGCGTTTTCGCGACCTGGATGTCCGAGATGTCCTGAGTCTTCACGCCCAGGTCAACCGCTTGGATCTTGTCTGCACGCCGTTCCCCGAACGTCTCATAAGCCATCATCACCGGGGTTCCCTCGACAAGCTGCCGATAAGCGTTCTGAAGACTCAGCTTGGCTTTTTCGTCCCCGACCAGAAGCATCGGGTGCCGGACCCCGACGATGTCCATGTCGATCGTCAAATCCATGTCTGCAAGACGGGCGGCATAGGTTGTGACAATATCCATGTCTGGCACCCTCAGATTGTTGCCCCAGATCGGCACGCACTGTGTGGCCTTGAGTCGGTCGTGCACCCACTGGTTCCCGATCACATCGAATTCGAGCGGGTTGTCGTAAATATCGATGCCCCGACCCGTCCCCGGAAGGGCAAGATACGCGCCCAGATCATTGCGCCAGTAAAACACTGCAAGCGCCTGTTCGAACAGAATCTTCTCAAGAAACCTGACGTCGATCTCTGAAGGAAGTCCGTGCCAGACGAATCGACCCATGCACAGATCAGCAATTTTCCGAAAATACATGTTGACGAGACGGGCTCGAGAATTCTGTACAGAATTCCGCGCGAACATGTCCCTTTCATGCCGTACACGTGACTTAGCCAAGGCTGATCTCCCTAGTACATTTATTGTCATAAAGGTCGGCCGGAATGATGTCATCCGGGTTCTTCCACACTGTTACACCTTTTTCTAGGATACCTCGTAATGTCTGCTTATAAATCTCCGGAATATCGCCACCAATACTGACTTCACGCATTTTCCAATACGTGAACCGCTTCATGAGCGACAACCCGCCGTCCCGGATATACGGCGACCTGTTGTCGTTGAACACCCTGAAATTCACATTGCGATCGATCTCGTATCCATAACGAAGCCAATAATCACCGATACGCCGCTGCGCGGACGCGGAAAGACACTTTATCTTCGCGACAAGTCGCATACCGATACCGGCGAACATAAAGTTGTCACCGCCCGCTTGACCGCTGATTGTCGGCTGTGTGAGTTTGCAGTCCTGCTTCTTGGCATTAATGCCGGCGATTGTGTTCTCGTAATCGCCGTTGGCCGCATAATTGGCGTATGCCCGGTTGGTGTCACGCATGTAGTTCCCGAGCGAAGCGTTGTTTCCGGCAATGGCCGCGGAAGCCGCATTGCTCGCTGAAGTGCGCGCGGTGTTCGCGCCGGTCTGGATACTCGTGTTGAGTCCTGTCGCCGCGATCCCGGCGGCGCCGGAAATGACACCGCCGATGTTCCCGGACAGGGCCGAACCGGCTACACCGAGCGCACCCATTCCCATTGACACGCCAGCGGAATCCCAAGCGGCCTGGTTGCCAATGGAATTCACTTGAGAAGCAAGGTTCCGCTGAACCTGGTTGTTCTGCAAATTGTTCGCGATACTGGCCCCGGCCTGATCATAGGCCAAGTTAGCGCCAGAAATACTCTTGTCTCTCACCCATTCGGCCGACTGCGCAGCATAAGTAAGACTGTGCGCCTGACCCGCAAGAATGTTCAGATAGCCGTCGTTGAGGACACTGAACTGTGGCAGATTGGATATCCACGTTGCCATGTCGAAATCTTCGCCGCCAGACAGGGCCGGCGGATCAGGCCGATCTTTCCAAAACACCCAATTGTGCTTGTTCGGCCAAGCACCATATCCCTCAGGGATATAACCAACACGAGGGGACGGGAGACACAGTGAGGCGTACTCGAGAACGTCAAGATCCACCTTGTCAACAAGCTCCGGCTTAAGCATGATGGGAGTACCGGTGTAAGTCGTGAGTTCTATCATCGTGTACGGAGATATGCAGAACTTGTCCAAGTCCTGATAGGGCCGGATGAGAACCAACTCGCGGATCTTCTGCCGAAAATCTTTGATCATCTTGATCCGTCGCGAATTCTTGAACGCCGGCGAACCGAGAACCTTCCATGCCCCCTGCCCGCCAACCGTGCACTTGAACCCGTCCGTCGGGTCAACCCAATCGCCGTTCACTGCCATGACAGATTGGATGCCGGAAGTCACCCAAGGCGCATTCTTCAACCCGTTGATCGCCGCCATGTATTCGGCAACATTCTGGAAGATATACAAGTTGAGACTATTGGGAACTGCTTGGAACTGTGCACCACCCGCCGATTTCAGGTGCGGATCATCCACCGTACCAGGATCTTCATCGAGACAAGTCGAAGCCCACACCATGATTTTCGCCGATCCCGGCGTCATGAGCAATTCTGCACCGGTATGCGCGGTGAGAAGTTCACCGCCGATGTCCAATGATTCCGGGACGGCAAGATACTCTTGCCCCCATTTCTCCCACTGATCATTGTTGGCGATGCCAGCATGGCCCCGCTCGAGAAAGAACCGGCCGATCTGGCAATTCGAGCCGACAACATACGTGCACCAAGCATCGATCTGGACGACAACGTTCGTCGTGTTCGGCGCAACGAACTCAATGTCGTTGATGAAATAGAAGAACCGGCGAGGCGTATCGGTTTTGCCATTGGGCCACTCCCCAGGGAGCGCCGGGTTGGTGGCAACAATATAATTGTATCTTATTGCCGTGCTGTAAGGAACATCTAAACGGATGGACCTACCAGGGTAAATAGGCGTGGAATGTTTGTATTCCACGTGCAGCGCTTTCTTGGACACATAGTCGTATACGGAATCTGCCGTCTCGAAATCAACAATGTTCCTGTACGTTGCGTCCCAAGGCACCGCAGCAAGCGTAAGCGTCGTCCCCGGCGTCCACATTGCTTCGCCGAAATCATTCACATACCCTGGTAGATCCATATCAGAATTCCTTCTCTAGAATATCTTCCCCCGCATTCATATTACATTAATGCTTAATGGCCCACGTTTCCACGGCCGGGGTGACAGCGATCTTGTCGGAATCATCCGACACGGTAGAGTCCGCGATGGTGCCCCGCACGGTGATTTCCTGCGCCTTCTCGGTCCGGGAAATGTGCAGCACACCTTCCTGGGTGACCCTGGTAGCCGGCGAAGTCACAGCGGAAACGATTTCCCACATGACACCGGGAAGCTTGGTGTTCCCACTCGTGAGATCGGCCGTCAGATTGGCAACAAGTTGTACAGTGTCTCCCGGCTTAAGAGGCGGCGTAACACCGTTCGCGAGACTGACAACGAGGGCAGACGGATTCACGAGCTTGATGGGCTGAACCGTAGACTGATCGCCGGAGGTGAAAGCGATCGCCGGGACGAACAACGAATTCGAAATGATTTCGTGGTGGTGGAAGAAGTAATTCTTCCACAGCCCGGCCGGGTTGTCCATCGAAGTATTCTCAATGAGAGTGTCGTGCACCCTGAAGAAATCACGAGTGGTGAGAATACCATGTACCTGTCCGCCAAGATCGAACTGATCCTGAGGGATTTCGATCGTCACAATATCGGGATTGGTGTCGGACCGGTTGAACGCGGCCGAGAGACCATTCACGTCGATGATGGACTTCACGCGCGGGGTGACGAAGGCGACAAGATCTGCCCTGTCGGCGAACACATGCCGCCGAGCGGCATTGTACTTCTTGGACGGGAACTTGAGAATCGAAGCGTACTCGCGCAGCGTCCGCAAAAACTCCTTCGCATCTTTGTCCATGTCCTGCGAATTCTCAACATCGGGGATCTTCTTGTAGAAAAAGCCCTGCTTGTCATGGTACTGACTGAAAAGTCGGGTCATATACAAGAACTCGTCCCAGTTGTCCGACGACTCGATAGTGCTCATGAGCTTGGAAACGAAATCCGACAAGCCGCCTTCGTCAAGGAATGCACGCCGCAGAATGTCATAGTTGATCGTCAGATCATACCGGCCCTGCCGATCAATCGTATGGTAAATGGACTCAACATCGGGAAGGTGCTGCCCGAAGAGAACCCTCTGGTTCTCATCCTCGTCCACATTGTAGGAATACTCGTGAAGAAGGTTCACATGATATTCCTGGACCTGGGAACCGTACTCGATCTTCTGCCCCTTGAAAATAGACAGGGGATTGTGCCATACGAGGCTGCGCCCAACCGAAGTTGCGATCCGGTTGATGAGCGCATCGGTGAACTCGTTCACATACGCTCTAGCGGAAAAAATATTGTCGGAAACAGCCCTCATGCCCGCCTGGTTAGCGGCCGGGACGCGATCCCGGTAAGAGAGAGAAGCGTCATTCCTGACGGCATCCACAATCTCAATGTTAGAACTCCTAAGTGTCATTACTTATCATCACCCTTCTCGATTTCCTCTGTAATCTTCTCGATCGACGGCTCTTCATCGTCACTGCCATCGTCGTTCGAGGCATCATCTCCCGAACCATTCACATCACCCGATGCCGGCTGTGCCATGATCAGATCATAATTGACGGCCTTGAGCTCAGCAATCTCCGTCTGCGCCTGAACAAGCTCCGCTTCAAGCTGTTCGATCTTGGCGGAAGCCTTGTCAATAAAACTCATGGACTCGTCATAAGCGGCAAGCACCGCTCCGACATCGTCCGGCAGGAACCCACCATCACCGGGTTCACGAAGCCGAGTAAGAACAGCATCGTCCACAGGAACATCCTCCTTCAGAAAATATCTTCTTGAATTTTATTATAACCATAAAAATGGGGGCGAGAGGATTGATTGTCCCCCCGCCCCCGGCAAAACAGTAGGAGCGATACCCGGGCAAGTGCACACCGAGACACCATCTCAGAAGCGATTGACGACACAACTCAATGTGGGTCTACACGTCAACCAGCTGTACAAGCTTGGCGGTCCGGTCGCTGCTACATGTCTCCAGTATAGTACCATTGCGCCAAAACCGGCGCTTATACATCGCTCGAGCTCCACCCGGAACATGTCTGACTGTTTTCGTCCTGAACTCGAAGTAGCCACGATGCAGGATGGAATACATCGTTGGCGGGGGCGATAACTCAGGCACACCGGCGCAGTGCACGCACGCCAGCCAACCACCGCCGCCAACAGCATATGCCTTCAGCCCCCAAACCACAAGAATGTTACCGACTGTAGTCATTCTCCATTCTCCGAACCGGCACAAGCCACGGCCCTGCGATGAACCCTGTTCCAAACCTCTACCCAGAAAATAGATCCCATCTGTGTCACAATACAGCCATTCAGGCCGCGATTCGATGCGCTGAAGAAGCTTTGCCCGCTGATATGCAACAACAAACACAGCAATAGGCAGATATCTGGCATTCTGCGGCTTGTCCTTCATTACAGTCTTCCACGTAACCGTACCATCGAACCGTATTTCAGGAATCCGATCCTCGAACCTCGGCCTACGGGCGAACTGTCCAATAAGACCATTGACCATGGTTTTGATCGGCTTCTTGCAGATCCCTTTAGCATATTCCTTTCTAACAAACATGTCCGCGGCCGGATCGCCGAGCAAGCGCAATTGCGCCCTCGCATCAAGTTGGTCAAAAGCGATCCACTCGCCCCACCGTAGAACATCGACAACGTAATACTTGTTTATCGTCTCCCACTCCACTGACGAGACAACAGCAATATGGTCTTCAGAATCTTTGAGATACCCACCCTGAGCGGCCATTTCATTGTCCGCAATAAATGGCGGAATACAAATCGGGTCACGCAAGAAGAACTCAAATTCGACTTCCCCGATCCACAACATGTCAGTTGGCGGTTCTCCTTCACCGCTTGCTACGGGCATACCGCACGGGAGGGCTTCAACCGCCAAACAATACAAGTAAGCCGATGAAACATCCTCATTCATTATGGCATCACCGTTAGAAATTGCTGCGAACGCCTTCCGGACGCCCCGCTCATCATGCCCGAACTTCCAATCCGCGCCGATGGCGCACAAGCCAGATCTGTATGCCTTGTGCACAAAACCATACATTGACGACGGAATTTCCGGGAACATCGCATCGAATTCTTCTTCATTGATGTTGCGGACATCCCGATAGGCGCGAGCTGCCAGCGAAACGGACGTCACCGCGAACTGCGACAATTCGTCCACTTTCTGCGCCCACTCTTCCACAGTCATGCAATAACCGATGTCTCGCGGGACCGAGCCGTTGGTGTCAGCACCGACCCATCGCAGCCAGCATCCGTTCACAACTGCGTCAATGGACATGACCTCGTTCCCGCGCCCGGCGGCAGCCACGAAGCATTCTTCAGGACCGAGCTCATCCCGCGGATCATGGTATTCGATCTCATCAGCAAGCAATGACCAAACGATTGCTTCTCCCTTGACGTGCATGTCCGGAAGAACAATCGTGGCCCGATGAACACCAATTTCCGCCAATTCTTTGTGGAATTCAACAATCGAATCGCCACTCCATATGCCAACATCCCTAGTTGCCAGATCACACAACTCGATCTTGTTCAGAGCAACACCACCATCATCGCAATCGCGATCGCGCAGAAGAACTCGCCCAGCGTAAACACAAACATTCATGATCACAGAGCCTCCATCTGGCCAAGAATCTGTTCCGTATCAGACAAGTCCCCAATCCACGGATTGGAATACGGGTCTTTGATGGAATTCATGAATCGCGTGTCACGTCGTAAGACCGCGACTTTCGCCGACGAAAGCGCCTTCAGGCGTACAGCGATCCCATCCGAGCCGGGGATATTGCGAAGAATCCGCAGAATAACGTCCAAATCAGAACCGTTAATATTGCCCTTGTGTTCCTTCTCGCGGCCCTCAACAATTTTCACGAGAGCTCTCTTGTCACGAACATATTGAACTTTCACTGCTTTCCGGCTGAAAAAGTCCATGTCCTCTTTCAGCTTCCAAAGTTCACCGATCGTCCTGCCACCACCTTGCCCCGGCCGCCAATCCATGACTTGCTTTTCTTGCCGGTGGACACGCCGCCACGCATTCCTTTCAACCTTCCGAAGTCGCCTAACAAGCGCAGGATCAACGATTTCGCCGTTGGCAGTGGCCTGCAAACCACGTACAGTGAAGTCTCGCAGCTGTTTCGACAAGCGCTCAAGCTGCACCATGTTCTGTCTAGCGACATTTAACCCGACTCCGGCAAGCGGATCATATTTTGCATTGGCTTTGAGAGACCAATCAATCCGATTCCGAGACCGTCTCTGAATCCTACGCGCCCTTTTGATGAGCGCGTTGACTTCCGCCCTCTTCTCGGCAAGTTCGCGCCGACGCGCCGCTGATGTTGACACCACAATCTCCTTTCACAGTTCGTGGGGGGGACGGAGTACCCGCCCCCCCACGAACTTGTTTTTACCGCTTATTCAAACGATACTGTGTACGAATTTCCCCATTCCACTCGTAATTCTCGGACGTCAAAATCACATCAGGGCACTCATCCGAAATAAACTGTGCGACCGCCGTGAGCCCCGCGTCCGGATGATTCTTGATCCACCGCTTGTCAACCCCGAGAATCGCGAGCTGACCGAAGAAGAACGCGAGCGCGCGGGGGGTCTCACCTGCCCTCAGCCAGTGGGTGACGTACTGCGTGGACCCATTAACATCCACGTTGAGGCGCATGCGAATAACGGGCTTTTTCGCCGGATCATCCTCATAGGCGGCCGCAGCGACAACCGTCGCGTCGTAACTCCCCTCGGGAAGCTTCTGAATCTCCTTGTTCTTCACGGCAAAAGCATCGGAAATATTGAACATTGTATTCTACCTTTCTTTATCTGGGTTTTCAATCGGCCCGGTCGCCGGGTCGAGACACGCACGTGATGAGAAACCAATTATCATCATCACGCGCCCACGTATTGAATCGACGGACCATCAACCGCAACTCATGATTCTTCGTATTCACCATATCATTGATCGCCGCTGCGGCCTGACGGCCACGCAATGGATCGATAAGCACAAAAATCTTGTCCCCGAACCACACATTCATAGCATGCCGGTAAGCATAATCAAGAATGTAATGGCGAAGCTTCACCGCCGCGACATAACAACTATCATCGAACATCTTTTCCATCTGAACCTTCCTTTCCACCACAACCCCACTTCACAGCAATGAGAAGATGCACGTTGGTGATAACACGCGCAAGTGTCTGCACAACAACACTTTGACATTCATCGCTCTTGAAATCTACAGATTGGCTCTCGACCTCTACGCCATTAACAAGGAACGCGACATGAACACCGCCTCGAGACCCCGGCCTACAGGAAATACCGACTCCCTCATATTCCCAACCACAAGGAGCGTCTTGTCGGGCCCCGGTCTCATAAATCGGATCCGAGCCGTTGAACATCCTCATCATAATCAACTGACGAATCAAATCATAATTCACCATAACTAGTTGCACGTCCCTTCTGCCAAGGCCTCACACAGGCCAGCAAGTTTGATCAATTCTCGAACACCGACCATTACAGCGAACCAGTAACGACTGGCTGACTTCAACACGGTCCCATTAACTTCGATGGTATAGAGATGTTCAGAAGAAGTAGGCTTCACCACCGCACGATAAACGACAGGGAACAGTCGTTCATCACAACACCTCATAATGATCTTCGTCACCAAAAGCCCCGGCAATCTAACTGACTGCACAGTCCACTTATAGGCAAGACCAGCGGCATCGACTTCGTCTTGAAGAACGTTCATCAGAAAACCCCACCCGTGCGATTGACGGCATCGGAAATCAGCCCAGACAGGGCGTCCACGAGAGTTTCAGGATCCGGGTCAAGGATCACGTCAACGGGATCATCGGAACCGCCGATCTTGATGATCGAAGACGTGACAATATTATTCTGCGCATCACTGAACCAAGAGACCGCGCCCACCTCATCCGGGCCAACCTCATCGTTGAGGGCACGATTGGGTCGAACGAGCACGACGTAAGACGTCGTTGAACCCGGACCACCGAAAATAGCCGTCGAAACCAACGCCCGTGCAGTATCGTTCTCTGGGAACTCACGGATGCCCGCAGCAATAATCCCAGAAGCTTCCCGCGCATCGAGAAGGCAAGATACCTGATCAAGAAGAACCATCTCTGTAACGTTCATTTCTTTTCCTTTCATCTTGACGTCTCTAACATTATCCCACTCTTCTGACCTGCACAACCCTCTAGCGAATATTCACAGGTTTCTCAGCCTTCTGGCAAATATTCACAGATTTCTCAATATGTCCCCATAATGCCTTGTCAACCCCTAGTTCTCTTAGGGCGAACAAGCTGTATAAGGGAGTATAGCGAAGTATAGTGACGTCTAGCGTCACCTAACACG
>ERZ773214.1114-NODE-1114-length-16140-cov-3.797078_pt1 | contig 16140 bp, 10 predicted proteins | sample MGYA00511238_ERZ773214 | MGnify/ENA primary metagenome ERZ773214 (study PRJEB29015, sample SAMEA2738157) | human oral metagenome | biome: human oral; feature: human-associated habitat; material: saliva | place: China | collected 2259 ...
GTGTAGTTAGGAACATCATCCTCTTTGACGGTGTAGACAATCTCAGTGCCGTCAGCTTTGTACTTGTCAAGACCGGAGAATGTATCAGCCCAGCTGTTAGCTTCATTGAGCGTTACCGTCTTACCGGTATCAGTACCATCAGCAAGAAGGTGTACGGTGACAGGTCCTGCCTTAGGTCCAACCCATTCCTTCTTTACAGGAACGTTGACTTTCTCGGTATTGGTGTTGGTGATGGTAAAGCCTGTTGTAGCGTCACCAGTAATAGCTCCTGTGTAGTTAGGAACATCATCCTCTTTGACGGTGTAGACAATCTCAGTGCCGTCAGGCTTACATTTACGGAGATTATCAAACTGTCCCTTCCAACCGCTAGCTTCATCAAGCGTTACCGTCTTACCGGTGTCAGTACCGTCAGCAAGAAGGTGTACGGTGACAGGTCCTACCTTAGGACCAATCCAACTCTTCTTTACAGGAAGCGAAATCTTAGTTGGCTTATTGGTGACTTTCTGAATGGCACCACCTGTAGGGGTTACCTGAAGTGTGTACTCATCAGTTCCAAGCTCATAGCCTTTAGGAGCAGTTTTTTCTTTAACCTTATAGGTACCTTGTACTAATACACCAGAGGCAACTGTGCCATCCGCTCCTGTAGTAAGTTCAAAGGTGCTACCGTCAGGTTTAGTTACTGTAAATACAGCATCCTTCAAAGGTGTCGTACCGTCTTCGTCAACCTTAACAATTTTGATCTTACTAGCAAGGTCACCGCTTGCACTACCGCCACTCTCAGCAGATTGATGCGCTGCAATTACTTCTTTCTGCTTCTGGTCAGAATTAAGCTTCATTTTATTCTTGAGTATTGTACCAGGAACATAAGTAGATCTATATATGAGTCGGTATTGATCGCTCGTATTTCCCAAATTAAGCGTAAACGACGTCATATCTGCCGAGAATTTTAATTTGCCACTATTAATAAGATCATTCGCCTTGTATTCTTCTAAAACGCTGGTCGTGTCTCCCATTTTGTCATAAACAACTTTTCTCAGAATAAAAGACTCTTTGATATAAGTCATACCTGAGGAACCAAGACTGTCAGTAACTACCGCATTGGTTAACGTAGCTTTACTAAAGTTAATTCGAGACCACCATTCTGCTTTATTCTTATCTGAATCTCCTGATCCTTGACCCCATTTTGTTAAGTATTCTTCCTCAATTGGCTTTGACCCAGTAATATTTACACCTGTAGAGGCTGTGTGTGACTGTCCTGGGACATTACCATTAACGGTCACTTCAAACTTGTTTTCTTGATCTTTTTTAATTTTTGTTTCATCAAAGCGGGCTGCTAGGTTAATAGTTCCTTTTACGTTATATTTATTCTCTACGCCTTTACCGAAGGTAACATGAACCTTACCACCAGTATCATTGGGGCCAGGGGTTACATGAGCATGTGCAATAACATTTTCGCTATCATCTGTGATATCAAAATCTCTTGCTGTTGTACCTGAAGGGAACTTCATATTATTTGGAAGATCAATATCAAAGTAATCTCCCTCATGCAAATTAGCACCGTGCCCCGTTGCACTCCAATCCATCTTCAAAAGGAACGTGTTTGAGTGAAAAAGAGTATCTGCCTTTTTATGATCTACAGTCTGAATCTCAAAATTCGTGATATTTACATCAGCAGCCTTAGGTGCCGCAACGGCACTCGTAAGCATTACGGGAGTAATCAAATTACTTGAAAAATCTTGCTCAGCCATCGTTCCAGTAGCTGCTCCGGATAAAGGGCCTGCCCTTGTACCATTGATGTCCTGATTAGCACCGTCCTCAGATACCTGTTGCTCTGAAGAGGAGCTTTGCTTATCCTCGGGAACAGTCTTGACTTGCTCTTCTTGAGTCTCTTGATCTTTAGCCTCAGAGCCATTCAAAGCTTGCTCAGTAGCTGCCTGAGAAGCATTGTTTCCAGATGTACTCTCATCAGCAAATGCATTAAGAGCACCTCCTGGAATCATAAGGCTCACGGCAAGTACTACTCCCAAGAAATTGCAGAATTTCTTTCTCATGGTGTACCTCACCTTTCTTTCTGCTTAGCTGCCTTGCATCTAACATACCGACATAAAAAACCTTTTTCCAAGCTGATAGCAACCATCGTTATCACACTTGGTAAAAGCTAAACAATGCTTGATAAGCATACTTTTAAATTTGTGGTAAATCAACTAACATATGCAGTATCTTCATGAATGCACATTTTAACTTCACAATTATCCAAAGAAAGTTTTGAACTCTCAAAGACACTTCTTATTTTAGAAGATATCTATCTACCTGTATAATCATGAAAAAGTATTAACTAGTTAACTTAATCAGATAACCAAAAGACTCAATACTCTTTAAGTTTTTAAATACACTTTAAAACTCTCTTGTCTGTCCGATAAAAATAATTAGAAGTTTCGATATCACTATATCCTTTAAAACTTTCAACCCTCAATAGCCGAAAACCTCTTATATAGAAGTCTTCGTTTTTTATTACTACCCTCCTATTAATAAAGTCTAAACGTGCTATAGTTTTTTGTGAAAGTTTCAGGGATGGGTGCAATTCCCTACTGGCGGTAACGTCTAAGCGCATAACAGTATGCGCCATCAAACGAAGTCCGCGACCCGCGCAAGCGGCTGACTTGGTGAGAATCCAAGACCAACGGTACAGTCCGGATGAAAGAAGCGGAGATATCAATATGTCTACAGCTCATACAACTCATCAGTCTCATGCAGTACATGCTACCAGCACATCTGTAAATGGCTGGTCAACCAAAAAAATTGCAATCCTTTCCATGCTGTGCGCAGTATCGGCAATCTGCACTCTTGTATTGCAATTCCCTATTTTGCCTGGTGTAACCTTCCTTAAATATGATCCGTCCGGCATTATCGCCCTTCTCGCCGGCATTGCATACGGACCGGCAGCAGGAGCCGTTGTATCAGTCCTTCCCTACCTCGTACACCTCGCAACCGAATCGGGAATCTACGGAACCGTTATGGCTATCTTGGCGACACTTACCATGACGCTTCCTGCGGCTGCCATCATTCACGGCCACACAACTTCTACCAAGGTCATGATTTTCGGCCTTATTGTAGGCGGTATCTGCAGCGTCATAGCCTGCATCGGAGACAACCTCGTCGTCACACCAATCTATACCGGCATGAGCATAGATGCCGTTATTGGGCTTATTCTGCCTGCGCTTCTCCCCTTTAACATCGTTAAAGTTCTTATCAACGGCATCGTATGCGCCCTTATCGGTAAGTCTGCTCTCCGTGCTCTTAACGTCTTTTCTTCTCATGCATAATCCAGCGAACACTACGGCAAAAACAGAGACCATCGCATCTTTAGAGGACGTCACTTTTGTCTACGAAAACGGTACGGTGGCTCTCGATCACATTTCATTGAGTATTGAGGCCGGTAAACGTACCTGCATTATTGGAGCTAACGGTTCCGGTAAGTCAACCTTAGCCTCGCTTCTCTCCGGTCTTTCCGCTCCTGATTCAGGCTCAGTAACACTCGTTGGCGAGAAGGTCTTTGTTGCCGGAACACCCAACTTTCAAGCGTATGAACAGACTCGGCAACAGCTCGGGTTGGTGTTTCAAAATCCAAAAGATCAAATAGTTACGAGCATCGTTGATGAAGACATTGCTTTTGGCCCTGAAAACCTGCAGGTTCCCAGCAATGAAATTAGTAGGCGCGTAGCACGGGAGCTCAAACGAGTGGCCCTTCTCGACCGCGCTCATGCAGACCCCGCAACGCTTTCAGGCGGCCAACAACAACGCGTAGCCATTGCCGGAGCGCTCGCCATGAACCCCAAGCTTCTTATTCTTGATGAGCCCTCCGCTTCGCTGGATGTAATTGGTAGACGCGGCGTCATGAAACTGGTTGATACGCTTTGTGGTGAGGGTCGCACCGTTGTCCATATCACGCACTTTATGGAAGAAGTAGTTGGCGCTGATCGCGTGGTTGTTCTGAGCCATGGACGGATTGCCTTTGACGGAACGCCGACCGACTTTTTTGCACGAGAAGCGCTTGTGACGTCTCTCAACCTCAGAGAACCCTTTGAGGTCAAACTGGTAAACATTCTGCGCGCGCATAACATAGCGCTCCCCTGGACCATCTCAGCGGATGAACTGTTTCAAAATCTGTGTGCACTTCTCGGCCAAGTGAGTGCACACTCAAAAATTGACGCTTCAAAGCGTGACGAAGACGGCTTTGACCTCACAAAGTCCCAGCCGCCCACAACAGACACCAAGAGTCCCATCGTTTATGTTGAAGATGTTTCTTACGCATATAACCAAGCTGCCCTTACCGATGTTTCATTTGAGATTTTAGCCGGCACGACCACCGCACTCATTGGCGCTACCGGATCAGGAAAGTCTACGCTCGCGCGCCTTCTGTGTGCCCTTGAAGTTCCTGACTCAGGTCACATTACCGTTGACGGGATACCCACGGATTCCAAGAAAAACCGCCGCCTTTTGCATGGCACCATTGGCTATGTAATGCAGCACCCCGAGCGGCAACTTTTTGCGCAAAGCGTTTTTGAGGACGTTGCGTTTGGACCCACTAACTTGAAGCTCTCCAAAGAAGAGGTAAAAGAGCGTGTGGAAGAAACGCTGGAGCTGGTTGGGCTTTCTCACAAAGCACAAGCCTCCCCCTTTGAGCTTTCCGGGGGACAGCAGCGACTTTGTGCTTTAGCCGGTGTTTTAGCCATGAGGCCGCGTATTTTAATACTCGACGAGCCAACTGCGGGTCTTGACCCTCACGGCCGAGCGCATCTGCAATCTATTTTGGACGCCGTCCGAAAAAACGGCACCACCATCGTGGAGATTACCCATTCCATGGACTACGCAGCCCTTGCTGACCAGGTAATTGTCCTACACAAAACTCACCTTATTGCCACGGGTACACCACACAAGGTCTTCTCCTCCCTTGGCGAGAAGGAACTTCTCTCTTTGGGCCTTGGTCTCCCACGACCACTTCTATGGTCAAAGCGAATCTGGGAGAAAACCGGCATAGATCTTGGCCAGCCTCTTTCTTTACATGAACTTGCGAGTGCTCTTCTCCGCCAACTGAAAGATCAACAACTGCGAGGTGAGACGCATGGCGCTTAAAATCTCTGTCGGCCAGTATTACCACGCCGATTCTCCTGTCCACGCGCTTGACCCTCGAATCAAGTGTGCATGTGCGCTCACGCTTATGATTTCGACGTTTTTTGTACATTCGGTATCTCAACTGGCATTTCTTTGCATTAGTGCGCTTTTTTTCATGGTTATGGCAAAAGTTCCCGTCAGGCAGGTTATTGCATCGATTATTCCCATTGCCTGGCTCTTGGTGTTTCTCGCCATCTTCAATGTTTTGCTTACACAAAACGGAAACCAGCTTTTTGCCTGGGGGCCTTTTACCATTACCGATATGGGGACGTGGTCAGCAATCCTCTATCCCGTGCGTATTTTAGTTGCAATTTTGATTGGTGCGCTGCTTATGCTCACCACAACGCCAAAAGAGCTTGGCGACGCATTTGATGCCGCATTTTCTCCCCTGTCGCGCATGGGTCTTCCCGGGCACGAGCTTGCCATGATATTCTCACTCATGCTGCGCTTTATTCCCACACTTGCCCACGATGCCACCGCAATTTCCGATGCCCAAGCCTCTCGAGCCGGAGACGTGGCACACGGGTCAATTATCGCGCGTCTGCGAACATTAAAATCGGTACTGGTAGCACTTCTTGCAAGTGCCACTCGGCATGCAGAGAACCTGGCACGAGCGCTTGACGCTCGAAACTACGTGGCCGGAGCAGAACGTACCCGCTGGCATCCCTATACGCTGCGCGCCCATGATGGAATCGCACTTCTCGTTACGTGCGTGTATATTGGCGGACTGGTGGTTTTGAGGTAATGGACAACCAGATACCGCTATCGGTAGTTCAGCAGACTAAATCCCCATGCCTTCGACGTGTCCTGTCTTTCTCTGAGCGCTCACACTGAGCTTCCACAACAAAATCGCTGCAACCGTCCAAAGGGCGAGAAGTGCCGTCAAAGCTCCGATCCATGCGGTGATTTCAGGGCCACCAGTGCTCCCAAGTTCTCTTGCCGCATCGGTAAGCCAGCAAAGTGGCAACAGATGCAAGGCTTTTGTAATTACACGGGGAAAATACGTAAGAGGAATGACGCTTCCACCCACAAGAGGAAATACAACGAGAAGGACGTTAGTTACCGCAAAGCCATCGGAAAAGAAAAGACCTGCTATAGAACCTAAGGATCCAAAAATGCTGCCTCCCACGGTAGCGAAAAACAACAAGATGCTCAGCGATAGTAAAGAAAATCCACCAAATCCTGCCAACCACACTGCAATACCTGATGTAATAAGTGAGCTCAGAAAACAAATGAATGTAATCACAACATACCGCCACATAAACATGCGGACGGTTTGATGAGACGAAAGGGTCAAAAAGGTTGTAGTCTTAGCAAAACGGTCAAACACCACGATGTTAGCGGAGCATTGCAAAGCTAAGATCCACGCAGACCCCACAAATGCCGCAACCAGAGCAGACAGCGACGAGTCAGAAAGCTGCATGCCAAAACAATAAAAGAAGAGGTATGTCAGAAGTGGTTCGACCAGAAACTGTACTACGAATGCGTGCAGAGATCCCCAGCTCTGAAGTGAGGTAAGGGCAATCCGCGTACACGAGCGCAAAGTCTGCGCATACCACCTCATGCGTTGACGTATCAAGAGAAGTCTCCTTCCCTGCGTACCCGCACAAATGAAGCAGCAACTACCTTGCTTCCAACAATGGCAAAACAAATCGAAAGCGTACAGGCAGCGATACAAAGCAGTACCAGCTCTTGAACGCTGACAGCCGCAAGAATCTTTACCGCAACGGTAAGCGGATGGATACAAAAGAGCAACTGTACGGGTTCGCTAAAGTTTGAAAGCGGTACTACGATTCCGGAGATAAGCCATACACCGGTAAGAATAAGACCTTCGTAAATTGAAGCTCTTCTCGTCAACAGATATAAGGCAGAAAGCCAAAGAGCAGACGCAGTGCAAGCAAGTGTTGCAAGAAGAATTGCAAGCAAATAAACCGGGCAAACCACGACTTGATGAAACCAAAGGAAACTAAATAAAAGCGACGCTGGTATGCCCAAAACAAGTCCCAAAAACGCCGCCGATACAATAAGAGGTACAAAAACCGCAGGTATTCCTTGTGGACTTAGTAAAAGATACGGAAACGTGCCTTGAAACCGTTGGTAGCCGATAAGACCGGTAGCAAGGGTGGTAGCAGCCCACAAAGAGGCGATGACCGAATACACCCAAAACGCTTCACTACCAAACGCATCACCTGCAAAGGAGAAGGCCTTCAGAAAGGAAAAACTTACGCCCGAGCCTAAAACGCTAATAATAAAAAACGGTGTATGCAGCAGCGTTCGAACATGAAAATTTAACATCATAAGTTCGGAAGGCAAAAAGTCCAAAATGTGTATCTCTAAAATGCGCTTCGCTTTATCGTTCATCTTTCTTGCGCCTTCCACTCAAAAGACCCAGATAGACTTCTTCCAGCGAGGGGTTTCTCTCATTAACCTTTTTCCACGTAAACGTTCGCTCATCAAGCTCGTTCGGGACAGACGAGGTCCAAGCAACATCAATGTAGTACGAATCAAACTTATCGAGAACCTCAACGGATGAAACGCCGGCCTGTTCTTTAAGCTTTTTGATCTGGTCTTCAGAAACCGCATGTGCCAGATAGGTAGACACATGATTGATCTCAACGCTGCTTCTCATCTCTTCAAGAGTTCCTTTGAAAATACTCTTGCCATCTTGAATGACCACGACCCTGTCAGCCAAAAGCTCAACTTCTCGCATGGTATGTGTGGTCAGAAGAATACCGCTGGGGACATGACGCAACTCTGAAATGAGCTGACGAACATCTGACGCGCTCTCTGGGTCAAGCCCTGCCGTAGGTTCGTCCAACAATATCAGGCTGTTTTGTGCGACAAGGGCGCGTGCAATATGCAGCCTCTGTCTCATTCCACGCGAAAATGTTCGAACCGGCTGATCTCTGACTTCAAAAAGATTAACTTTTACCAGCGCTTCATTGATAAGAGCTTTCTGCTTGGTCAAAGGAACACCGGATACCTGTGCAAAGAAAAGCAAGTTGTCCACCGCAGAAGCACTCAGATAAAAGCCGTCTTCTCCGCCAAGAAGCAAAGAAAGGTGTTCGCACGCCTTGCGCGGTTGCCGCACCGCATCAACGCCGCAAATCTCCACAGTGCCGGAATCGGGAAGAAGCAGCGTGGAGGCAATTTTTACGGTGGTAGTCTTTCCTGCTCCGTTGGGACCAAGCAAACAGACTATTTCTTGGGGATGTATATCCAGCGACAAATCCAAAAGGACGTTGCGTTTTATTCCCTTTGCTTTATAGGAACGGCAGACCTTTTCCATATGAAGTACCGGATGTGTATATTGCATTATTTAAGCCCTGCCGATCAATTCATGTATTACTACTCACAGTATAGCAATTACCCTCGTAGCACCTTCAGTTGATTTCAATACAACCTTTCACACTAAAAACTTGTTACAAAACAGGCACTTCTCGCCAAACGCAACACCTGCGCTGTAATCGTACCGTAGAATAGAGATGGTTAACTGAGCGCTCTGCACGGGAAAGGTGGACCTATGGTCTTGCGCGTCTATGTTCAAAGAAAATCCGGTTTCGAAGGTGAGGCAACTTCCCTTCTCAAAGAGATTCAAGACTTGCTTGGCATTACTGAACTGCGCCATATAGACCTCATCAACCGCTACGACGTTGAGGGCATCTCCGAAGAGCTTTTTGAATCGTGCATTCCCACCGTCTTTTCCGAGCCGCAGTCTGACATTGCAACGCGCACTATGCCAGCACTGCACTACGCTGACGAACAGAGTCTTAGCGAGAAGGGCTCCGATGGGAAGAACCTTGGCGAGAAGAGCCTTCCCGTCCACACGTTTGCCGTTGAGTTTCTCCCCGGCCAATTCGACCAGCGCGCCGAATCCGCTGCCGAATGCGTGCAGCTCATCAGCCAGGGTGAGCGTCCGACGGTGCGCTCCGCTCGCATCTATGTCCTCACCGGCAATCTTACCGCCGCCGACATCGCTGCCATTAAAAACTATGTCATCAATCCGGTTGAGGCACGCGAAGCGTCACTTGATTTGCCTGAAACACTCAAAACCGCCGTTCCCAATCCCGACGATGTCGAAATTTTGAACGGCTTTCGTGAGCTGGACAAAGCGGGACTCAAAGATTTTCTCGCCACACGCGGCCTTGCTATGGACGCATCTGACCTCGCGTTTTGCCAGCACTATTTTTGCGAGGAACACCGCGACCCAACCATTACCGAAATCCGCGTGATTGACACCTACTGGTCGGATCACTGCCGGCACACCACCTTTAACACCGGAATCACGGGCGTACAGATAGACGATCCCGTCATACGGGCGGCTTTTGAGAAATATCTTTCCCTGCGCCACGAACTCGGCCGAGAAGACCGAGCCGTCTCGCTTTGGGATATGGCCACCGTCGGTGCCAAATACCTGCGCCACCGCGGCATCCTTACGACTTTGGATGAGTCCGAAGAGATAAATGCCTGCACCGTTAAAGTAAAGGTCGACGTCAACGGTCATGATGAAGACTGGCTTTTTCTCTTTAAGAACGAAACTCATAACCACCCCACCGAGATTGAACCGTTGGGCGGCGCGGCAACGTGTATCGGCGGAGCCATCCGTGATCCGCTTTCCGGACGCAGCTATGTCTACCAGGCCATGCGCGTAACCGGCGCGGCGGACCCCACGGTTCCCGTATCCAAAACGCTCTCCGGCAAACTTCCTCAGCGCACCATCGTCCGCACGGCGGCAGCCGGGTACTCTTCTTACGGCAACCAAATCGGTCTTGCAACGGGTCAGGTCTCTGAGCTCTATCACCCGGGATATGTGGCTAAACGCATGGAAATCGGTGCCGTTGTCGGCGCTACACCTGCCGATCACGTCCGCCGCGAACGCCCTGCGGATGGTGACGCCATCGTGCTCTTAGGAGGTCGCACTGGTCGCGACGGCATCGGAGGTGCCACCGGCTCCTCCAAAGCTCACGACGCCTCTTCCATTGAACGCGACGGCGCAGAGGTCCAAAAGGGCAACGCACCTGTTGAGCGCAAGCTTCAACGGCTTTTCCGCCGCGGCGATGCGTGCCGCTTGATTAAACGCTGCAACGACTTTGGTGCCGGCGGTGTTTCCGTTGCCATCGGCGAGCTTGCCGACGGCCTGGACATTAACTTGGACGCGGTGCCTAAGAAATACGACGGTCTTGACGGCACGGAGCTGGCCATTTCCGAATCCCAAGAGCGTATGGCCGTGGCGCTTGACCCCAATGACGTTGCGGAGTTCTGCCGCTATGCCCGCGAGGAAAACCTTGAGGCTACCGTGGTTGCTCACGTAACCGAAGACCCTCGTCTGGTGATGCGCTGGCGTGGCGAGAAGATCGTTAACATCAGCCGCGCATTTCTCGCCTCAAACGGCGCTCCTAAGTCCACGACCGTACGACTGAAAAAGCCCGAGACTTACACGCGTTACAGATGCGCCTGGGCAGGATCTACGCTGCCAGAAAGGCTCCGCGCGTTGGTACAAGACCTCAACGTTGCCTCCAACAAGGGGCTTTCCGAACGCTTTGACTCTACCATCGGCGCAGCTACCGTGCTTATGCCCTTTGGCGGCACACGTCAGCTGACGCCTACGCTTTCCATGGTGGCAAAGCTGCCGGTTTTTGGCGAGACAACCACGGTCTCGGGTATGGCGTGGGGCTTCAACCCCTACCTCATGGAAACCGATCAGTTCCGCGGCGCGTATCTTTCCGTTGTTGAGTCCGTTTCGCGCCTGGTGGCAACGGGCTTTGCCCACACACGGCTCTACCTTACCTTCCAGGAGTACTTTGAGAAGCTTCGCGATGATCCCGCTCGTTGGGGTAAACCTGCGGCGGCGTTGCTTGGTGCTCTCATGGCACAGATTGACCTTGGAATCTCGGCTGTCGGCGGCAAGGATTCCATGTCCGGTAGCTTTGAGGACTTGGACGTCCCGCCCACGCTGGTCTCTTTTGCCACCGGTCTTGCGCACGTATCCGATGTTGTTTCACCGGAGTTCAAAGGTGCGGGACACCGACTTGTTGTTATCACCCCTGCCTACGATGATAACGGCTTGCTGCCTGAAGCGACATCTCTCAAGACAGTCTTTGAGCTGGTCACGTCACTTGCGCGCTCCGGAGCCGCCCTTGCAATTACCACACCCGGCTACGGCGGAGATGCCGAAGTGCTTTTCAAGAGCTGCCTGGGCAACGGCATCGGCGTTGAACTTGAGCCGGAATATGCGGCCGATAAGCTCTTCTCGCCGGCATACGGTTCTTTTATCGTCGAGCTTAAACCCGGAGCTTCCCTTGATGACGTTGACGGCATTACCATAGCTCCGCTTGGGGTCACGACCTCCGAATACACGTTCTCTGCGTGTGGCGAGAAGATCGACCTCGCCTGGCTGCAAGAGGCGTGGGAGCGTCCGCTTGAGGGAGTGTTCCCGTATCGCAGCCACGGCGCAGGTGAGGATTCCGACGCTGCTGAAGGTAGCGCTGCCGGTGGAAACGTTGACGCTGTTGAAACGGTCACGTTTGACGGTACTGCCATACGACACAAATACAGCGGTCCCACACTCACCCATCCTGCACGACCCCGCACGGTAATCCCCGTTTTCCCAGGTAACAACTGTGAATACGACGTTTCTCGTGCCTTTGAGCGCGCCGGTGCCAAGCCCACGACGCTCATCATCAATAACCTTACGGCTTCTGACATTGCCGAGTCCGCAAACGCACTCGCCGCAGAGATCGACCGCAGCCAGATTGTCATGATTCCCGGCGGATTCTCGGGCGGCGACGAGCCGGACGGTTCCGCCAAGTTCATCTGCGCGCTGTTCCGAGCGCCCCAGGTCACCGAAGCAGTCCGCCGACTCCTGAACGACCGTGATGGCCTTATGCTGGGCATTTGTAACGGCTTCCAAGCCTTGATTAAGCTGGGGCTCGTTCCCTACGGCGACATTCGCCCCATGGACGACACCTGTCCGACGCTCACTTTCAACACAATCGGCCGCCACCAGAGCAAACTCGTTCGCACTCGTGTGGCATCCACGCTGTCGCCATGGCTTTCTCGCTGTACGCCCGGCGACATCCACACCATTGCCATCAGCCATGGCGAGGGTCGCTTTGTGGCTTCCGAGGAACTTCTCGCCCGTCTTAAAAACGCAGGTCAGATTGCCACGCAGTATGTTGACGTGGAAGGTATCCCAAGCATGGATCTCTCGGTCAATCCCAACGGATCCGTTTGGGCTATTGAAGGCATTACCAGCCCCGACGGTCGCGTGCTGGGCAAGATGGGGCACACCGAGCGCGCGGGCTCCGGTCTGTACCGCAACATTCCCGAGCTTACACCGGGCGACCAGTTCCAACCGCTCATCGAAGGCGGTGTTGATTATTTCGCATAGGCGAGAAGCCCCCGGATAGCCGAGGCTTGCCTGGTTAAAAGCCTTATCCGGATGGCTGAGCTGCCACTTGCATTTCTCCGGCTGCATACTTTGCGATACTGCAAGGTATGCAGCTTGGTATACGTACGTGGTATACGCATCCAATTTAGTGCATACACGAGATTTGGTACGCATGCTCAATTCAGTGCGTGTGTGCAATTTAGTCTGTTCCAAAACACCGAGAGTTCTTCTCGCCCTTTTATAAATATGCATCAAACCGAACGTTTACGGGTGATTCGATTCACAACTAAACGCTCAAATTGACAAGAAACCACAACTAAACACGCATTTCGCTTTCAAAAAACACCCGCAAACCCCTCAAATGACGCGGTTTCATAAGAAATCTCATTAGTGGTGATTTTCCGAAACGCCAAGACATGCCGGTCTTCTTTACACGGCTTTCAAAATCATCCTAAAAGCAACAAGCTTGACCCGTTTCCGTCCCCTCTCGGGGATGAGGTACTTAAACCATGGCTATGCCCGCAAAGGTTGGTACTTCGACGGCAAGTTTCCGTCCCCTCTCGGGGATGAGGTACTTAAACCTTTGATTTGATTGACTTTATCAAGAAACAAAACGAATTTGTTTCCGTCCCCTCTCGGGGATGAGGTGCTTAAACCACAGAGGAAGAATTGCATGAGGCTGTAGCGTCCTTGGTTTCCGTCCCCTCTCGGGGATGAGGTGCTTAAACCCAAGAACGCTTGCAGCGGGTACACTCAAAGTTACTGATGCCGTTTCCGTCCCCTCTCGGGGATGAGGTGCTTAAACCGTTGCAGCTTATCGCTTTTTATGAGCATAATTGGGGCATGGTTTCCGTCCCCTCTCGGGGATGAGGTGCTTAAACCATTTCTAAAGATGATTTTTTTAAGAAAATCAACGCATAAACGTTTCCGTCCCCTCTCGGGGATGAGGTGCTTAAACCTTATCAGTTGAAGGGGATACACCAACGGATTGAAAGTTTCCGTCCCCTCTCGGGGATGAGGTGCTTAAACCAAGAAAGAGACTACACAGCAGTCAAAGGCTCGTTTTGTCGCGTTTCCGTCCCCTCTCGGGGATGAGGTGCTTAAACCGGTAAGCGTGCGGGACTCTTCAAGCGTATCCCATCTATGGTTTCCGTCCCCTCTCGGGGATGAGGTGCTTAAACCTTACTTACGAGACTTATCAATTAGATGTCGAACGTGCTGAAAGTTTCCGTCCCCTCTCGGGGATGAGGTGCTTAAACCCACAGAGACAGCAAGGCTTGTCGGCCATTGGAATAAGTTTCCGTCCCCTCTCGGGGATGAGGTGCTTAAACCATTAAACGGTGTTGCATGGATTGATGATGTGCAGGTTAGTTTCCGTCCCCTCTCGGGGATGAGGTGCTTAAACCGGTTTCGGCCTTTGCGAGCGACCATGGCGTAGGTAGCCACGTTTCCGTCCCCTCTCGGGGATGAGGTGCTTAAACCGAAAAAGAAAAAGAAAGCTATGGACGACTTCCTGAGCAAGTTTCCGTCCCCTCTCGGGGATGAGGTGCTTAAACCGTGGTCGGCCTATATGTAAGAAAGCACCCAAGAACGTTTCCGTCCCCTCTCGGGGATGAGGTGCTTAAACCGCGAGAAGTAGTAGCAAGAAACGTGAGCGATTTTATAGTTTCCGTCCCCTCTCGGGGATGAGGTGCTTAAACCTTTTAGGTGGCGATGAATACGGTCGCAGCCTATACAAGTTTCCGTCCCCTCTCGGGGATGAGGTGCTTAAACCTTATAGAAGACGAAGCCGCAAGCTACGCTAAGGACACCGGTTTCCGTCCCCTCTCGGGGATGAGGTGCTTAAACCGGACATGATAGCCGTTTTAGCCGCTAGTATCCTAGCTGTTTCCGTCCCCTCTCGGGGATGAGGTGCTTAAACCTTGCTCGCTCACTTATATAAGCGATGCAGCCGACCACGTTTCCGTCCCCTCTCGGGGATGAGGTGCTTAAACCTCTATTGACATCCGCAATAAAAAGTGATTACGGATATTGCCCATTATACAGATATATCCCCCTCGTGTCATAACCAAACCTCACATATAGCCTTAAAAGAAAAGACTATCCTCTAATATATTCTCATTATAAAAACCGTAAACAATTGACTCACAATTTCCTGAAATTCTAAAAATCTGTACACTATCATCAGCATTATAATATGCCTTAGACAGCATTAACCTTTCAATAGAAGTACTCAACTCTTTTATTTGCGATTGTTTAAGTTGAGCTTCAAAAACAGACTTCTGCACACGGGTACCATAGCTCTTAAGTATCTTAACTAGGCAACGATACTTTTTTGCGTCCGATATGTCATAGAAAATTAATGTATAAAATCGATCTTCAGAAGGAGAAGCGCCATTTATCTTTCCATGAGAAACTTGGTGTACTTTAGGAAGAGAATTATTCACGACTCATTCGCTCTCCAGATATAAGGAACATATATACTTGCATCGTTGTAATCGATAGCCTTAATTAACTGTTCTATTTTCATATCAAGCATAACTTGAAAGCCAAAAGACTTCTGATTTTCCAAATCTAAGAAGTATCTCTGGTTCTTGGCAATAACATCAGAAAAGCGAGCAGTCAATTTTTTTGACGCCTCACGATTCATATATAATGCTCCAACATCATTTTTATAGAAATCTCCTACCTCAACTTCCTCATCATTCACAAAATCAATAACTGTCTTGTCTATCAGTGGAGCACGATACTCTTCTATTAAATCAGATGCTAAAGAAGCATGTCCAAACTTAACTTTGTGCATAAAGGCAAAGTACGGATGCAAACCGTGACGCTCTATCGCACCGATGATATTTCGATAGAACAAACTATATCCATACGAAAGCATTGAATTTACTGGATCTTTTGGTGGCCTTGTACTCCGTCCCTCAAACATAAACTCTTCGTTTCTTAGTAGCTTAGGAAGACATGCAAAGTAATTTCTTGCAGCATTGCCTTCAAAACCCACCACCATGTCAACACTATCTGCAGAATCTAAATTCTCTAGAGAATGTAACAAACCTTGCAATTCTCTTGTTTCAAATGAATATATATCTGAAAAGGACATGAGGAGCGTGATACTGTTTTTAATTTTTGCTGAAACAATCTGCTTTGCCCACTGTAAACAGAATGATGGATTATCCGTAAGATAAATCTGTCTTTTCTGCCGTATAGGATTTATAGATTCTTGAGAGCTTATGCCACCAAAGTAATGCCCGTCAAGAGAGTAATATGTTATCGGCACACTCTCTTCTATGCACTTGCGAATCAGTTGAGTAGATAGCTGAGCCATACCATACACCGCAATTCCATCAACGGCATGAAAGGGAACTTCTCGTACCTTCTCCCCGTCAAGACGCTTAATGACCACTTGCCCGTTAGTACAACCGAGCTTTAGATCACTCTCCGTAAGATACAGATATGCCACTTGTATCAGCCTCGTTTTTGCTACAGGAGTTTGCAGATTGCCTCGTTGACGCGCTTATAGAGTCCAGGCTTTACGTCATTGAGCTCGAGCAGGGACTGCATTACCTCCTCCA
>ERZ773214.1120-NODE-1120-length-16104-cov-24.663530_pt1 | contig 16104 bp, 10 predicted proteins | sample MGYA00511238_ERZ773214 | MGnify/ENA primary metagenome ERZ773214 (study PRJEB29015, sample SAMEA2738157) | human oral metagenome | biome: human oral; feature: human-associated habitat; material: saliva | place: China | collected 2259 ...
AAAAAGACCGGGTATGATTGCTTCAGCAATCTATCCGGCCTTCTTGGCTTGGTTATTTCTTACTATCTATGCATTTTTCTTCCTTTCCCTTTAAGAAGTTTGGCTGAAGTTCAGAAATCAGGATTGCTGAAAACATGAACACAAAACCGATAGCCTTATTAACAGTCATGTGCTCATTAAATAATAATATGCTGAAGATTATTCCGAAGATATTTTCAAAGCTCAAAATTATGGATACACTCGTAGGTGATTCTGTTTTCTGTGAGATAGTCTGGAATAGAAAGCAAAGTCCTGAGCACACGATTCCCAAATATAGCACTCCGAAAATGACTCTCTGATTGATCTCTATACTGCTTGAATGTTCTTGAGTCAGAGTAAATACCCATGCGAGTATTGCAGCTACCGTGAACTGAAGCAAGGTTATCAACCCTGGTTCCTTGTCTTTCCCCCACTTAGCTATAGCTACAATCTGACTAGCCCAACATAGAGAACTTAAAATTGAGATACTATCTCCAACACTTATACTAAATGTTCCTACAACAGATACCAAGATAATCCCGATTGAGCATAATGATGCGGCTACGATATTATATCTCTTTGGTTTCTCTTTGAGTAACAATCCTCCGATAAATGGGACAAATACGCAGTAAGCCGAGGATAGGAATTGGCTCTTTCCAGGCATTTCAAGCATAACGCCGGTTGTTTGTGTAAAATATGCACAGAACAGGAACCCACCGATAATGAGTCCTGATTTTATATAATTCTTATCTATTAGTTTTAATTTCTTGTGATAAATAAAAGCCAATACCGTGCTTGCAATTGTAAATCGCAGGGCAAGTAACCTCCCTGGAGGAATGAAATCTGTGGAGCCCTTGACCACAACCATAGAACTGCCCCATGCAACTGCAATGAATAATAATAAGAGTTTTCCTTTAATACTACCCGCTTTCTGCATAAAATAGCCCCTTTCTAATTTACATGTTCAGCGCACGTTTCTCTTTATTGTCGCATTAAATTAATTCCGAGTCTTAATGCTAAATAGTACTAAATTTACATCTTTACAGTATATTATATGATCTTTAGTATATCAATAAAAAATGCCTCGACCCATAAGGGCCGAAGCAAATATTTGATCACATTATTAAGAAATTTTTTAAGTCTTTTAATCACCTAAATGAGCCTTTTAGCTCAGTAAATTTCGTAGTATGCTACGCTCTCTTTCTTCTGTAGGAAACAACTCCTGCAAGAGCTGCACCTGCGAGAACGAGAACTAGAGCATATGTAAATGCATTTGAACTGTCGCCAGTCTTCACAACATTTCTGTGCACAGCGCCAACTCTAGCCATTCCTGGTCTTGATGCTGCACCAGCACCTGCTCCAGGTCTTGAGCTTACGCTCGATCCAGCACCTGCTCTAGTTACAGAGAAGCTTGTAGATGCGGATTCTCCACCCCTGAACTTAGCCTTGATCGAGTGTCTTCCAGTACCTAGGCTTCTGATGTAGCTCTCTCTTAGTGTTAGGACAACACTTCCAGCCTTTGCTTCGTAGTTTGAAGGATCTACAGTCTGTCCATCAACTTCGATTCCCTGGAATCTGTCGAACACTTTGTCTCCAGCAGCATTCTTGTCTACTTCTGTATTCTCAATCTTGAATCCTAGATCTCCAGCACTCCATACGGCATCCTTACCAACTGTGAAGTTATATCCTGTAGCAACTGGTGCTGGAGTAGCAGTCTTCTCGTAAGTGTATGTAATTGTATTGTAAGGGAATGCCTTTACGAATACAGTTGCACCATTTAGTCTTCCATCCTCCAGTGAATCTGGTGTTGCAAGCATTGCGTCTAGCAGGGCCTTATCTGGATCTGCTTTAACTAGCTTATAGCCGTCGATATCCTTTGCAGTTAGTCCAAGTGCGTATAGCTCATGGATTCCGTATGCCTTTACATGCTTTGGTTCAGCAACCTTGTTTCCGTTCTTATCAACGTAATTAACCGTGATGGTTCTCAGCTTAGTGTAGTCATCCATGTTAAATGCAGCATTAGAAGTATCTATTATGCCATCATTTCTTACGATTACAGTTGCCTTGAGGTTCTCGTCAAAGTTCTCCCCATCTGGTGCGAATGTTAGTGTGAATGTATGATCCATACCAAGTGCACGAGGAACGAGAAGCTCGATGTGCTGTTCGTTCTTTGAAGGTACATTTGGAAGGTACATGTTGCTCCACTGCCATCTGTAGGTTGCTCCGCACTCGTATACTGGCTTAGCTGGCCACTCTGTTCCGTTTTCGTCAACAACCTTTACCTTCATCTTCTTGGCATCAAGATTAGTTCCACGTAGAACAGCATTTATCTTGAGTGATACGTTGTGACTCTTGACGTCTACTTCGTAGATTTCTGGAGCAGGGTTTTCATCACTTGCTCCGCTGACCATAACTGTAGATAACGTCTTGTCTGCAGCGTTCTTTCCTGCAGGTAGAACGGAGACTATATCGTATCCCTTTATATATGTCGAATAAATCTGTCTGCCATATATTACAGGGATGATTCTGTATGTCTCAGTTCTATCTGTTGCATTTGCTGGTAAATCAGCAGTTACAACTGCCTCAGTGTTGCTCTTCACGTCAACAGTGAGGTTGTACGGTGTAACGTCACTCAGCGTAACATCATTCTTAGCGACATTTACATTGAACTCAGGAAGTCCTGCTACGTTGTTCTTTAGATTGTGACCCTTAATAGTCGCTACAAGATGTCCTCCGTTTGAATCGAATGTAATCTTATTAAATTCCATCGAATCAACGTGAGCTCCATCTGTAATATAACGGAAGTGTTCTCCTGTGCCATCCATCTTGTATTTTAGGTATGCACCCTTATCATTCTTAAGAGCGCCTGCCTTGACCATTAGATATGAAGGCACCTTCTTATCCTTATCAGCAAGCTGAATAGTTAGAACATTTCCCTCTAATGTTACTGTGTCGTTATCGGTGAGCTCAACCTTCTTGCCTCCTCTGTCGGAAAAATAGATGAATTTCTTTATATCAATCTGGCTGTTAAGAGAAACTGGTTTCTTAAATATAACGTTAAACTGGCCATCTCCCATGTTATAAGCCGACCAATCATCGATATCCAGCGCAAATGTCTTTGCTCCTGCTGGAATAACAGAGTTATCACCTGTCTGCTCCTGTGCCTTTGCAGCAACAGTTAATAGCTGTTCCTGATTGGATAGGTCTTTAATTGCAGAATAATTTACATTTCCCTTAGTTGCCACTCTGAGTGCGTAAGAAAGCGTTGATGTGCTGCTATTTGCAGGAAGCGTAAACTTAACCTTAGCGTGTGTGTCATCAACTACTTCTACCTGTGTAGGAAGTAGGGCATCATCCACAGTACCCTCTGGATTAACTTTATAAACCTTTGCCTTAAGAGCATCTACCTGAGTAAATCCAACACCGCTTAGCTCTGCAACTACTGCTCCGCCGTTTGAGTCTAATGATGTCTTGTCGTAGCTTACAGAGTTAACCTTTACCTCAGTTGGAGCAACTGGTGTCACACCTGTTCCAGGTGTAGAAGATCCCGACTTCCCTGCCTGTACAAGCGAGAATGATGCGTCAACATCCTCATAGCTGAAAGTATAGCCCTTCTGCTTCTTAATCTTATATGTTATCGAGTCTGCACTTGTATTCTCAGGAATCACAAGCTTGATAGTTCCTGTTGTATTGCTTGTCGCAACTAGCTTTGCCTCGATATTTGTCTTTGTTGAACCAGCATATACCTTTAGGTTGATAGGATCCCCAAAGTCGAGGTTCTTACCAGTAACCTGAACGTTCACGGTCTTTCCTGCTGCTGGAACATTCTTATCAGCAACGCTTAGTGATGTTATTCCCTTATCTAAAGAAATAGAATAACCAACTACATCACTAGTCGTAGGAGTTCCATCTGCTGACTTCAAAGCTCCTGCCTTGAATTTTAGACCACTATAGTACTTATAGCCTCCTGCTAGTTTAATCTTGACATTCTTTCCACTAGCGGTTACCTCATCTGAAGCGTTCAATGGAGTTTCCTGTCCGTAGGTTGTCAAAACCACCTTTTCTTTTGCATCATCAGCCAATGTAACATTGTCGCTAAATGTAACAGTTACAGTGTCAGATGATGTCCACTTTGATCCTTCGATTATCGGTTTGAAATTAGCAGCTGAAACGCTCGGTAGAACAACTCCGCTCGTCATCAGCATTGCAACCGAAAGGACCATAGTTGAAAACTTTTTAATAAAGTTTCTCATGCTTTCTTTCCTTTCTTTTTCTTAATATGTGACTAATAACATAGACATAGTTATTCTAATACATTCACACAACTATCACTGTTTGATTTATCTATAACAAAAGCCCCAAGTATAGATATAATCTATACTTGGGGCTGCCTTTCTTAAACTCGTTAATATTTCAACGCTTTAAAAATTTAAAAAAATTTAGTTATTTTTTATCAGATTGTATTTATTTACATAATTTCTGAACTATCGAGCACTATCGTGAACGGTCCGTCATTTAAAAGGCTAACCTTCATGTCGGCACCGAACTCACCACGCTCAACTACATTTACACGTTCCTTACACCTCTCGATTATATATTCATATAAAGCGTTTGCCTCATCAGGTGCACCCGCATCGATGAACGATGGTCTGTTGCCCTTCTTGCAATTTGCATAGAGCGTAAACTGGGAGATAAGGAGAAGTTCGCCACCTACGTCATCTAGGGATAGATTGGTCTTTCCATTCTCATCTTCAAATATCCTGAGCTTGATCATCTTATCCACCATCTTATCAGCGATAGCCTTGTCGTCTTCCTTCGAGACGCCGATGAGCACCATGAATCCCTTGCCTATCCTGCCCAGCTCATTTCCATCAACGACCACATCTGCATGTGTCACTCTTTGTATTACAAATTTCATATGTCTTAACAGCTCCTTAAATTCTTGATTTTTCGCGAATATTTTCATAAAATTATAGCATTATATAGATATAATTACACGATTAAGAATATTCAATTGGAGGATATTATGAACCCATTTAAAAATACAGTAGCACTCAACAAGATCAGAGCTGGCTTTCGTAAATACATGAAGCATGTGCCAGCAATCAGAGCCGCGCAAGCACAGGATGATCACGCTAAAGCACAGAGGCTCATTCGTAAAGCGGAGGATGAATTTTGCGATTATACAGGTAAGACGCTCGGGATTACGGTTGATGTTATTAATCCAGAAAACATTCCTGCCAAGAGCCCTTTTCTCGTTGTTGCCAATCACCAAGGATATGCAGACATATATGCGATGATTGCGGCTTTCCGTTCTACTCAGATAGGTTTCATCTCTAAATCCGAGACTAAGAAGCTCAAGCCACTCGCTGATGTTATTCGAGGCACACAGTCGGTATTTATCGACCGCGGCAATCCTCGTTCTGCCGTAAAAACTCTCGCAGAGGTTACCGACCTATTCAAGAAAGGATATTCTTTCGTAATATTCCCAGAGGGTACGAGAAGTCACAGCAATGATATGGGGCATTTCAAGGAAGGCAGCTTTAAATTTGCCCAGAAGGCCGGCGTGCCAATCGTACCAGTTTCGATTATCGATTCATACAAGATATTTGAGGAGCACAATACATTCACTGGCGGAACCATTAAGGTTGTAATCCACCCGACTGTAGATCTCTCAGGCATGCCTAGAAAGGAGCAACTTGCTGCGCAGCACGAAGTTGAAGATACTATAAGGGCTGGAATCGAGAAGTATCGCTAGATATTAACTGCGCTCTCTGAATAGGAACTAAGCTACTAAGTTTTAAATATTGGAATCACGATAAAACCACTGCAGCCGCACTTGCGACCACAGTGGTTTTTAATTTAATTAGAACTTTTTACTTATATGTCTAATTCTATTATTATTTATGCTCTCTTCCTTCTGTAAGTAGCAACCCCTGCGAGAGCTGCACCTGCGAGAACGAACATGATTGCAAAAGTGAAAGTGCTTGCGCTGTCTCCAGTCTTTACTACCTTCGCACGCACTGGAGTCTTCTTAACTACTCCTGGTGTTCCAGGCTTTGGAGTCTTTTTAGATCCAGTTACTGTGAAGTATGTAGTTGCAGCATTTGCACACTTGAACTTAGCCTTAATAGTGTGCTTTCCTGTTCCTAGACTTCTGATATAGCTCTCCTTAAGTGTAAGTACGACACTTCCTGGCTGTGCTGTGTAATTTTCTTTATCTACGGCTTTGCCATCTATTTCGATTCCCTGGAATCTGTCGAATACTCTTTCACCAGGCTGATTCATATCTACTAGAGGATTCTCTATTTTAAATAGCAGATCTCCACCATTCCATACCGCATCGTTACCTACCGTAAATCTGTAACCATCCTCAGCATTGACAGGGTCTGGCTGAGGTGCTGGCTGTGGTGTAGGTGTAGGCACAACAGGCTGAGGCGTTGGCTGTGGTGTTGGGGTAGGAACTACAGGCTGTGGCTGAGGTGTTGGCTGTGGCCTTACCGCATCATTCTCGTCTGCTTCCTGAATAAGTCTAAATGATATAGTAGGTGCATCCTTAAAGAAATCATCATATGTCTTACCACCGTCAACTGAGTACTTAAATATGTAACCGAGTCTCTTTCCAGTCCTGTTCTCAGGAATTGTTACATAGCAATTACCAGCAGTGTTGTCCTTTACATTAAGAGTTGCCTCTATATTTGTAGGCTTAAAGTTTGCTGTATTGCCTCCGGATTCACCTGAATATAGCTTAAGCTTAATATCATGTCCATTATCAAGCTTTAAATTATATCCACTTGCACTTATTTTTAAGGTTTTTCCCTCTTTAGGAACCAAGTTAGTAGTTGGTACTCCTTCGTATTCAATGCCAACGCGGCTAAGAGTCTTTTCAACCTTGATATTTGATAGTCTGATATCTTCAGTGTTCTTTATATTTTCATCGTTTACATCTACTAAAGAACCTTTCTTGAATACCACACCTGTATACTCTTTCTTCTGTCCTTCTAGAAAATGTATATAGATAGTGTCGTTTAGATATCCAAAGTCATCATGAGGTCCTAAATCAACTTCCCTGCCATCAGAAGTGAGCAACTTTAAACCTGCTTTGCGGTTCTGTGGAAATGGGTTAACTTTGATATTGCGATCGAACTTTACTCTAATCTCCTGTGGTGCAGCCCATCTTGCATCAACTGGCTTAGCATTAAACTCAGCTGCTGAAACGTTAGGCAGGAAAACGCCACTTGTAAGGAGCATCGTAGCCGATAAAATTAATGCTGAAAACTTCTTGAAAAAGTTTCTCATATTACGGTTCCTTTCGTCTTTCTTAATCATTTTGCTAATAACGTACTTGTATATTTTACTATAAATAAATATACATTACCATAAATATGACTAAAATAGTCTTGATTAATCGTATTAATTCTATTAAAGTGCTATAATTTTAGGTCTTTCATTTTAAAATAATATTAGAAAAGCACCGCATCCATTGAGGATGCAGTGCTTTGCGATTATATGATTCTTGCAAATAAATCTTAATATTTTATCTATTAAACCCTTTTTCTTCTGTAATAGCAGATGCCTGCAAGAGCTACGATTGCCATAATTAATGTAGCTTCATATGCAATTGCCATATTACTGTCACCTGTCTTTACGATACTTCTATGAACTTGTGTTTTCTTAGCAATCACTAGGTTTTTAGCTTTGCTCGAAGCACTTACGATTGACCCAGAGTTTCTCTGTGAATTATTACCAGCAACTGTAAATCTAGCTTCAACAGCCCCATTCTGGAAGTAGATCTTTGCAGTGTGACTTCCGTTACTAAGAGTCTTGAGATAACTGGACTTAAATTTGAGTCTCAGGCTTCCTTTAGTCTTCGTATAATTATCTGCAGATACTAGAACTCCATCCACTGTAACGTGCGAGAAATTATCATATGTATCTTCGTCGCTACTCTTTGCCTTTACTACTATTTCGAGAGCTTCATCACCGCTATTCCACTTTAGCGAACCCTTGTTTACAACGTAGTATTCCGCCTGCTCATTGCTGCCGTACTCGATTACGTTGTTGTACATGGACATGGTGTCCATCAGGAACTTAACCTTGTCTCCATCTTGGCTAAACTTAACCTTTACCGGCTTTCCTGCTTCATCGATGTAGTATACCTGCTTTACGGATTTCCCAGCGGGCACTTTGCGAGTTACTTCAAATGAACCATGTGCTAGCTTCGAGATTTCCACGCGCGCCATGTTAACAGTGTCGATATCGACAACGTCGTAATCTTTTCCTTCAAATCCCTTTACGGAGCTATTTGGAAGAATTCTCTCATTAAGGGCGTACTTACCCTCTGTTCCGAAGTTGAGTCCTGTCAATTCTACGTTATCATCATAAGTTGATATCACAGTGTCATGCTTGTGGTCATCTGCCTTGTCAAACACGATAAGAGATAGCACATTTCTACAGCTGAGGTGGTCATAAGGATGCTTTCCAGAGTTCCATTCTGACTTGTCCTTTACAGTAAGAGGGAAGGAATCCATCGCATATGTGCCTCCCGAAACCTCGATCATGTAGTTATTATCTTCGATTAAGTCGCACTCAATAAATCCATCCTCATCTGATGTCACCGTTACAGTATCAATTGGACTGGTGAGTTTAAACTTTACGTTCGGTGCCGGCACCTCACTACCTTGCTTATCCTTATAAAATACAGGTAGCTGAACCCTTACTCTTTTATGATTATCCGTACCATCTGCAGGCTTAGTGCGCTTGATTAGCACTAGCTTATCGACGGTCTTGCCATCTATCTTGTAGTTCTTTGGCAGAGCTCCATCCTTATTTGAAGTGATATAGGCATTATCCATATCATATACTTTGTCGTCGATAGAAATTATGTAGTTGTTGTCTTTTACTAAAGTCAATTCCTTTAGCTTCGAATCTGCAGAAACGGCATTAGTCTCATGCTGCTGCGTTGTGCTGTTATATACGGAGAACTTAATCGCCTTATTAACAGGAACCTCTTTGCCGTTAACCTTTTCATATATAGGAAGATCCTCAAGCTTAACCTTTTCCGTCTCATACACCTTCGCATAATCAGACGGCTTGTATTTACCCTGCTCATCAGGCTTTACAGTTGGTTCATCCTCCTTAGGGCCAGATTTATTCAGCTTCTTCCATAGGTCTGGATAGATGTAAATATCCATCACCGTCGCCTTGGTGAGGTTCGGTTCAAAGTCTGTCTCAGGATATGAGATATATACGTCATCTTCCGAGTACTTGCTTATATCGATGCCGTTGATGATAATAGGTTTCTTTGCGTTAATGTCAAATACATTTCCTTTTTTTAACGAAACGTATACGTGCACATTCTTCTTCTGGAATTTAACGTCTACCGTATCGGCATAGTCTGGTTTAGACGAAGTTAGCTTTCCATCTGCCTCAGTTATATTAAGGCTTAGAGATACATTATTCTCTTTTGGCTTGGTATTCTCTCCGCTCTGACCGCCCTTCTTGATAAGCTCCCATGCCTCTGGATATATATAGAGGTCGAGCATTGCAGTCTTCTTGATCGAAGGATCAAAGTCAGACTCTGGATATGAGAAGTAAACAAGCGAGTCCTTATACTTATTGAGGTCAACACCGTTAATAGAGATAGGCGTATCTCCGTCCACCTCGACCTCAGAGCCTGGCTTAAAGATGATATTAACTTTTACAAATTTCTTCTCATGCTTAGCCTTGATGCTTTCGACACTGCCTGGTGCAGTGCAAGTGATTGTTCCATCCTTGTCTGTGGCTTTGATTTCAACCCTTGAACCATTCGCATTTGTCCCTGCCAATGTGTTCATAGGCATGAGTCCAGCGATGAGAAAAGCAGCCATCAAGATGACAAGGGTTTTAATTAAATAATTTCTTGAAGTAGTCATTTAAAATACTTGTTCCCCCCAAATATCGATATAGTGATAACTTAAAAGCTCTTAATCATAACTAATTAACTAGTCATGGTTAAGAGCTTGAGAATTTAGTTTACCATTTTACTATTTATTTATTAAATAGATAATTTCAATGTGGGCATTTTCTTCTTTAACTAAATTCTATTGTGTTTGCATTTTTTGCGGCGTTTGAATTTAAAGTACTGAAATGATTTTTTCATTAAGTTTATCATACGTTTTTAAATCATCGTCTGTAATTTTTATACCTGCATATCTAGAAAGTTCACACAGCATTTTAAATATATCTTTTGAATTCTTCCCTTCTAAATTGCATATCGATTCATCTGTTATGCAAGTGATGTTATGAGCCGCACGATTGCGTACACTTTCTTCTATATCTCTTATTTTGTAAATAATCTTTTTAATGTTTAAATCGATTCCACCCTTGCCATTTTCATCAATAATTGCAATATAATCAAAGGACTTTACATATTTATTAGTTTCTTTTACCCAAGCTGAACCCGACCTCTTGTCAAATCTTATTAATGAATTTAAATCAACAATTTGTGTTTTCTTGATAATCATCTCTAATAGCTTTAGGAATACAGGTGAAATAGATCGAATATAATCCGCATACTCCTCTTTCTCTAGTTTGATTTTCATAATCATAAGATATTCAAAGATGTTCCAATGATCGCCTTGCTTAATTGGATAAATATCATAGTTTCGTCCCCTATCGGGGTTTTCGTTTTCTAATCCTATCTCCTTTCCTTAAATTCTTTGACTCATGCACTTATGCATTGTTCTTTCTTTTATCAATTACAGCTACAACTATAGCCAGAATTATGATAAGTAGCTCTATTAGCATAAGTTCAAACTGTAAGAGAATCAAAATACCTAATACTGGAAATAACATAAACAGTGCCACAATATAAGCTACGCAATAACCAGTCATGCTTTCCCCAGTATTCGAATCAGTTCTACGCACAGTAAAAAGTAAATAAGCTAGAGTAAGTAATTCAACTAGCAACATTCTTCTTAGCATGGTTTGGCTATATCCAGAACTCCAAACTATATAGTAAGCAATTGATTGCAGTATAAGCATCAAGCTGCTACATGTTAACATCATTTGATTTTTCTTCATTTTCTCTTTCCACCTCTATTTCTTTCAAATAACGCAGTCAAGATCTCTCAAGACCAGACTAATAAAGTTTTCGTCCCCTATCGGGGTTTTCGTTTTCTAATCCACTTTTATTTTCTAGAGTAATATTTAATTTACAGAACATAGTTCCTCCATACTACAAAATAATAAATAATACTGTAGTCTGATTATAGCATTTATGTATCTATTTAAATACATTTCAACCTTTTATACTATAAAAATTTTCTATTAACTTGTAATTTAATACATTGATATACAATCAGATTTAAAGTACTACACTCATATCCAAAGAATACCTTAATCAAATTAATTCTATTTTCGCACTTAAAAAGGATTGGATGAACCAATCCTTTTTACCTATTTATTTTCTAATATGTATATCACTTAGAGCATCGTATTTTCTCTTTAATTTTTAGAAGATATCTCACACATATTTAAAGCGTTTCTTATCTCCCACTATGATCGAACCCCTTAGATACATAGTTGTTATCACCGTTTTCATTATTTGGCACGATTACACGGGAGTTATTCAAGATTTCGATCTGCTTCTTCATATCATTAATGCATAGCATCGCCAGATTCATTCCGAAATCCTGTCTGAGCACTAGTCTCTGTACATCGATATCCTTGATATTCTCTGGCATTGGATATGCAGGAACCATCCAGCCCTGCATACGGAGACGATCTGCTAGATCATATAGTGTCCACTCCACCTTTACGTCGTCCTTGAGCTTCCAGCAGATGATTGGAATCTGTTCTGCACCCTCAAGTACCTCGAAGATACCCATCTTCTCAATCTCAGAAGCCATGTATCTAGCAACCTCTAGAGTCCGCTCATGGATTTCCTTGTATCCCTTAAATCCATTTCTAAGCAGCATATAATACTGTCCGACAATCTGCGAAGCACTACGAGAGAAGTTAATCGCCATAGTTGCTTCCTCGCCACCGAGATAGCTTACCCAGAATATTAATTCCTCAGGGAGAGCTTCCTTACTGCGCCAGATTACCCAGCCAACTCCTGGATACACAAGCCCGTACTTATGTCCAGATGTACTTATCGACCACACATTCTTAAGTCGGAAATCCCACTCTAATTCTGGATCGATAAATGGAGCAACCATACCTCCGGAAGCTGCATCTACGTGAATACGAATTGGCATATCAGCATGCTCTTTATTGTATTTCTCAACAAGGTTATCGAGTGCCTTTACATCATCGTACTTTCCAGTATAGGTTATGCCCAGTATCGCTACTATTCCGATAGTGTATTCATCGACATAATCCATGACCGTGTCCATGTTAAGCGATAGATGATCGAGGTCGATTGGCACAGTTCTCATCTCTATATCCCAGTAGCGGCAGAACTTCTCCCAGCACACCTGATAAGCTGATGAGATTACGAGATTAGGTCTTCTCTCGGTAAATCTATCTACACCAGCTGCATCTGCTAGCTTTTTCCATCTAAATAGCATTGCTAGTCCGCCGAGCATGCACGCTTCAGATGAGCCAACCGTGGAAGTTCCGAGTGGCTCTTCCTTTTTATCCACATTCCATAGCTTTCCAATAATATCTACGCAGCGATTTTCAAGGTCTGCTGTCATAGGATATTCATCCTTATCAATCGCATTTTTCTCGAAATTCTCTGCCATCAGCTTTGTTACCTCTGGTTCCATATATGTCTGACAGAATGTCGCAAGATTCTGTGTCGCATTACCCTCAACACTCAGATACTGTCTGATCATCTCTGCAGCCACTCCTGGTGCAACTGGCTCATCGTTTATCTTATCCTTTGGCATTGCAGCACCGCTAGTCTCTGTACCGAAAATAGGTGTGCGGTAACCCGTATCATCATTCAAAGAAGATAGACTATCATTCAGTTTTACTTCGTTATTTTCCGAATTTCTCATTTCCGTACCTCTTTTCATCATTAATTGACAATGGTTTAAAACATTTTACTATCTTTTGTTTGAATACACCATATCTACTGATAAATGGTTACTTTTCATCACCTGTAGCTTTTCCGTTCGACGACCATCTATGCCTATTTGAATAGATAATCAATGGTGCAGCCATCGAAACGATAAAGCATACTATCAACACTATTTGATATACCCTGTTATCTGCAGCAGTAAGCTTTGATGAAGGGAAGAATGAAATGACTAAAGTTACAACAGTCATAAATAGTCCAACTGCAGCAACGACGATCTTTACCGCGCGTCCTCCAGGAATATGGAACTCACGCTTCATATCTCCTTTTCTTAGGATTAATACAAAGTAACCTAGGAAGAAGAGCACGTATGCAGCTAGGTAAATTACAACCGTAAGTCCAATCGCTGTTAAGTATCCGACTGATGAATCAGAACCTCCAGCGAGTGCAATCGAACCGCATAATACAGCATCCCAAATTGTAACGATTACAGCCTGAAGCATAATCGTGAATACAGATACGCCGTTCTTATTAGTCTCTTCAAATCTTGCTGGTAAAATTCCATCATAAGCAGCTTCTAAGAGTGCTTTTGATGGTCCTACAATCCATGCAGAAATCTCTGCAAATACTCCAAGTGCAAGCAAGAGCGCAACTACAAATACGATCCATCTATACTGTTCTCCAAAATGATTTACATAGATATTCTCAAAAGTCTCAATTACACCATAGGAGAGATTTCCATTTAAAGTCTTGGCTGGAAGAGTAGTTGCAACTGCTAGTCCACCAACGGCATCCAAACAGATAGTAAGTACCGTAAGCATAATCATGACTTCAGGATACATTTTGTTTGGCTCCTTAAGTTCATGAACATGTGATGCAGATGCTTCAACACCCATATAAGCGAGAATGAATGAAGCGAATATTACAAGCGTCTTAACATCGGAAAAATCAGGTACTAACGATTTAACGCTTAAATCTATTTGTGATTTTCCACCAGTCATGAAGTAGGCAACTAAGCCTATATTTAAAATTAGGATAGGAACTGCGATTCCTCCAATCAATCCAATCTTAGAAATCTTCTCAGTGTACTTCGTTCCTCCAAGCTGAGCAAATGTCAAAACCCACACGATAACCGCAACGCCGATGAACATTGCTAATGGATTTTTATATAAAGCATCTACATTGAATACATAAGCTAAAGCAGCAAGGATGAAGAAGCACATTGTTACAAATCCAACTGTTATCTGGAACCATTGAAAGAACAGTGCCGAAAAACCCCATCGCTGGCCCAGGGTATTTCCTACCCAAGAATATATGCCGCCTTTCTCCCAACCTTCAACGGTTGCCATCTCAGCTGCACAAAGTGAAACAGGTAAAAACCAAAGTAAACCACCAACAACTAGGAAGAAAACCAGCTTAAACCCCGAAGATGCAAATGATGGATATTCATATACAGTCATAACCATCGTTGCGGTCATTGCGAAAAATCCAAAGACTCCAAGCTGATGAACCGCTTTTTTCTTATTTAAATCTTTATCACCCATTACGATTCCCCTTTCTATGCAACATTCTATATTGCATTTTTAGTAAATGCAATTAAATTGTACGATTAATTAATAACTATATATACATTCGTTTATTAGATACAATTCGAATTGTTTTAAATCACTAATAACTTTTTACGGGTTTGGTATATACCCATAGACTGTTCATTTCAAGGCATAAAATTTTGTTTTTTTAAACATGCAGCAAATTTTTAATTCTATTAAAAAAAATTGTGATTTACCCTAAAATCGCTATTTTTTCATTAAAAAATGGCTGAGAAAGAATCTCAGCCATTACAAAATTATAATTGTTTTATACCAGCGTCATCTGCTCGCTATCAGCCTTTTCCTTCTTGGTCATAGGCTTCGAAGCATCATCCTCGTCGAGGACCTTTGCAAATGATACGATTTCGTCACCAGACTCAACCTTCATGATCTTAACACCCTGAGTTGTTCTGCCTGACTTCGATATCTCGTTAGCTCTGATTCTGATAATTACACCGTTCGAGTTAATCAGCATAATCTCATCATCCTTGCTCACAAGTGTCGCTCCAACTAGCTCACCAGTCTTCGAGAACTTAGTTTTATCGTAAGTCGAAACTCCTTTTCCACCTCTGGTCTGAAGTCTATACTCATCGAGGCTAGTTCTCTTACCAAAGCCCTTCTTAGTCATCACAAGCAGTTCACGCTCACCAGTGCTATCGAGCTCCATAGATACGACTTCATCGTCCTTATCTAGCGTGATAGCTCTTACACCACCGGCACTTCTGCCCATGCTTCTAACATCGTCTTCGTGGAATGTTATTGACTTACCTTTCTTGGTCACAACATATACGCTCTCTTCACCGCTCGACTGACTTACAGAGATGAGCTTATCATCATCCTTAAGCGTGATAGCGATGAGTCCGGTCTTACGGTTAGTATCGAACTGAGACATTGGCGTCTTCTTGATAGTTCCATTTCTAGTAACCATGATTAAATAATTGTCGTCTGCAAATTCCTTAACTGGTATAACCGCAGTTACTCGCTCGCCCTGATCGAGGTTTAGGAAGTTAATAACCGGAGTGCCCTTCGCAGTTCTCGATGCTTCAGGAATCTCGTAAGCCTTGATTTTATAAACCTTACCTAAATCTGTAAAGAACATCAGATAGTCGTGTGTCGACGTGATTATGAGATCCTTTACAAAGTCTGAATCTCTAGTCGTAAGTCCTACGATTCCCTTTCCACCGCGGCGCTGTGCCTTGTAGGTGTTCTCTGGAACTCTCTTGATATATCCGAGATGTGTAAGCGTAACTGCAACATCCTCTTCATCTATCAAGTATTCTTCATCTATCCCACCATCATCAGCAACGATTTTGGTTCTTCTGCCATCACCGTACTTCTGCTTGATTTCGGTAAGCTCATCCTTGATAACACCCATTAGCTTGAGTTCGTCAGCTAGAATTGACTTGTAGTAAGCAATCTTCTGCATGAGTTCGTTATGCTCGTTCTCAATCTTCTCACGTTCCAGACCCTGCAGCCTAGCTAGTCTCA
>ERZ773214.1123-NODE-1123-length-16055-cov-59.926938_pt1 | contig 16055 bp, 12 predicted proteins | sample MGYA00511238_ERZ773214 | MGnify/ENA primary metagenome ERZ773214 (study PRJEB29015, sample SAMEA2738157) | human oral metagenome | biome: human oral; feature: human-associated habitat; material: saliva | place: China | collected 2259 ...
CCTCCACCTCCAAATCCGGCTCCGCAGACGTCCTCGAAGCCCTCGGAATCCGCCTCGACATGCCCATTCCCGCAGTCGCCGAATGCGCTCGCGAGACCGGCATCACGTTCCTGTTTGCGATGACCTTCCACCCGGCAATGCGCCACGTGGGCCCGACCCGCCGCCTGCTGGGCATTCCGACCGCGTTCAACTACCTGGGCCCCATGACGAACCCGGCTCGTGTGAAGTCCTCGGCTATCGGCGTTGCGAACCCGGTCATGGCTGAGAAGATGGCTCACGTCTTCGCGGAGCGCGGCGATCACGCCCTGATTTTCCGCGGCGATGACGGCCTGGATGAGCTGACCATCGCCACCACGAGCCGCCTGTGGGAGGCTGTAGACGGCGAACTGACCGAGTACCGTTTTGACCCGACCGAGTACGGTCTGCAGAACGCACCGCTGGAGCAGTTGCGTGGCGGCGACGCCGAGTACAACGCGGGCGTTTTCCGTGCAATTTTGGCGGGGGAGGGCGAGGCCCCGAAGAGCCCGCTGCGCGCCATTCACGACGCTGTGGTGATGAACGCTGCCGCTGGCCTGGTCGCGTACCGCCCGACCAACGGCGAAAGCTTTGAAGCCCGCTTCACTCAGGCGTTGGCTGATGCACGCGAATCTATTGCATCCGGTGCAGCAGAGCGCGTGCTCAATGCCTGGGTAGAGTTCAGCTCCAAGCGCGCAGAATAAAGAAGCCCAGAATAAAGAAGCTCAGTAGCTGATGATAGGCACCCGAGATGGGCGCACCGAATGGTGTGAGCTCGTCTCGGGTGTTTGTCGTTTACCGGGAGATACTGAGGAACCTGAGGTTCGGAGCATGTGAGCGTACTGCTAGCTGAGGTGCGCGGAGCGCAGAGAAAGGTGTGAGGCGTGCGGAGCTCAGAACCGCGGACGGAAGAGCGTAGTCGCAACAGTCGCATTACGGGGACCGCAGTTCGACCCGTGCCAGCTAGAGCGTAGAAAGCACCGGTGAGCAGCCGGTGGGGTAGTGAAAAATAGATCTACTTTACATAATGTATATTATCGGCTTTTTAGGGAGGTCTAGAATGAACCCAAGATTCCCCATATCTAAATAAAGTCTTAACAGTTCATGTATTAACCTCACCCGGCCACCAGAACTGTCGCCAGTACTCAATCCACCTGAAATAATGGATATACCCCGCATCACGAAGGTGTCGTCGCCTCGTGTGCAGATTCAACGTCAACCACGCCGGTTGACGTACACCAAAGGAGAAAACTCGTGGATTGGCTCTTTGAGACACCCTGGACACTCTGGGTTGCACTCGCCCTCGTTTTCGCCGTCATAGAAATGCTCAGCCTCGACCTGTTCTTTCTCATGCTGGCGATTAGCGCAGGCGTCACCGCAGCAATATCGCCCTTCGTGGATAACATGCTGATTCGAACCGTTATTTTCGTGGTGATCTGCCTGATTCTGGTTCTTGGCCTGCGTCCGCCGCTGCTGAAAAAGCTCAATAAATCAGCCACCGGAGCTGTCACTAATGCTGAAGCACTCGTTGGTGCTGAGGTGCGCGTCACTCAAGATGTGACTAGTGAAACCGGTTTGGTGGTACTGGCTGGCGACACCTGGACGGCGCGCACCGCCTCCGGAACGCTCGTAGCAGGATCACACGCGAGGGTACGAGCCATTGAGGGTGCTACCGCAATCGTAGAGCCTCTCCCCCACAACTAAGACCAGCAACTAAGACCCATCTGAATACCGGCCCTAGAAGCAGGTTCAGATACCCAAAAACACACCATATAACTCACCGATAAGGAGAAACAATGCCTATCAGCCTTATTCTGACGGTCCTACTCATCCTCTTCGTGCTGACGATGCTCGCAAAGACTGTGCGCGTCATCCCGCAGGGACGAGCCGGCATCGTCGAACGACTGGGTAAGTTCCACGCCGTTCTCAACCCCGGCCTGCACATCGTCATCCCCGTAGTTGACCGCGTGCTGCCCCTCATCGACCTGCGTGAACAGGTCGTTTCCTTCCCCTCGCAGTCCGTGATTACCGAAGATAACCTCGTGGTCGGCATCGACACCGTCGTGTACTTCCAGGTCACCGACCCTAAGGCTGCAACCTACGAAATCACCAACTACATTCGCGCCGTGGACGAACTGACCAGCGCAACCCTGCGTAACGTCGTCGGCGGCCTGAACCTGGAGCAGACCCTCACCTCCCGCGACCAGATCAACGCCGAGCTGCGAGGCGTACTCGACTCCACCACCGGCCGCTGGGGCCTGCGCGTCTCCCGCGTGGACATCAAGGAAATCCAGCCCCCGGCATCCATCCAGGACTCCATGGAAAAGCAGATGCGTGCAGAGCGTGACCGCCGCGCCGCAATCCTCACCGCAGAAGGCCAGAAGCAGTCCGACATTCTGACCGCAGAAGGCGAATCCCGCGCAGCCATCCTTCGTGCAGAAGGTGAAAAGCAGGCACAGATCCTCCGCGCAGAAGGTGACGCACAGTCCGCAATTCTGCGCGCAAACGGTGAAGCAGAAGCCGTGCAGAAGGTCTTCGCAGCAATCCACGAATCCAACCCCAGCCAGCAGCTGCTCACCTACCAGTACCTGCAGACCCTGCCCAAGCTCGCCGAAGGCGACGCCAACAAGCTCTGGTTCATCCCGACCGAACTCGGCGATGCACTGCGCGGCCTGGGCAACGCATTCGGCACCCTGCCCGCATCCGACCTGGCAGACGCACCGAAGAAGCCCGCAGCACAGGCACCCAAGAGCGCACCGCAGGCACCCGGAAGCTACGGCATCAACGGCTAAACGCGAAATCTAACGCATAAAAAGGCGTGAATCACCAAAAATCACGCCAAATAAACACCACCACGCTGGGCGGGTGGAGACTATTACCGATATAATGGATGTTTTGTAAACGTTCGAGGGAATAGCTCTCCCCCGCCCAACGTTATGCCTAAAGCGCCAAAGAGCGCACCCGACGACACTGGAGGAAAAATGAGCGATCGTAGCCTGCGCGGTATGCGCCTGGGTTCCCAGTCGATGGAAACCGAATCGAACGTACAGCCCGCGCCCCGCCAGCGCGTCGAATACCGTACCGCAGACGGTGACCGCGTTTTCGTGACCTTCGCGGCAGAAGCAGAAATCCCCTCGGTATGGACCGCAAAGTCCGGTAAGGAAGCATACCTCGTCAACGGCGACTCCACCGCAGACGCCGAAGAAGAGAAGCCCGCACGTACCCACTGGGATATGCTCATGGAACGCCGCAGCATCGAAGAGCTGGAAAAGACTCTGGAAGACCGCCTGGAATACTACCGCAAGCACTACGCGCTCTAAAAGCACCGTAGACATGCCGTAGAAACGCTGTAGAAGCCCGCGCTGTAAGAAGGCCCGCTAAGCACCACTCGTGCTCTTAGCGGGCTTCTTCCGTTTGGTGCTGGCTTTCTCGGTACGTGAGCCAGGAAAAGAGCGCCACAGAAAACATCGAAAGACCGGGGGCGGATACATAACGTATCCGCCCCGGTCTTTCGTTTACAGCCCAGGCGCGAGAAGCGTCTGTGCAAGAAGCTACAGGTTTTACTTGCCCAGAGCCTTCTTCAGCTTCTGAACGCGGTTAGCCATACCCCAGCGAGTCACCTTAGACATGGAATCAAAGATAATGTTGCCGTCCATCTTCGAAGCGCCAATCTCACGCTCAACGAAGGTAATCGGAACCTCAACAATCTTCAGACCAGCCTGCTCAGAACGCCACGCCAGATCAACCTGGAACACGTAACCCTTCGAGTCAATGCCCTCAAGGTTCAGGCGCTGCAGAGCGTCACGGCGGTACGCACGGAAACCAGCGGTAATGTCCTTAATGGAGGTGCCCAGAATCAGGCGGGTGTACAGGTTAGCGCCGCGAGAGAGAATCTGGCGGTGAGCAGGCCAGTTCTTGGTCTTGCCGCCGGGAACGTAACGCGAACCAATGGCCAGGTCAGCGCCCGCCTCCACAGCACGAACCAGAGAAGGAAGCTGCTCAGGCTGGTGCGAGCAATCAGCGTCCATCTCAATCAGAACGTCGTAGCCTGCCTCAAGGCCCCAATCGAAGCCAGCGAGGTACGCGCCACCCAGACCGTCCTTAACGGTGCGGTGCAGAACGTGAATCTGGGGATCCTTAGCCGACAGCTCATCAGCAATCTGGCCGGTGCCGTCGGGGCTGTTATCATCCACCACGAGAATATCCACCTCGGGAGCTGCCTTGCGAAGACGCTCTACCACGATGGGCAGGTTCTCCTTCTCGTTATACGTCGGGATGACAGTTAGAACGCGCATATTACTCCCTCACAGGTGCATATAAAACAGGCAGTGTAGGTATCCAGTATACCGGGTAAACATGTGGGCAACTGAACCATCGGGGGGCTTCCACTGCCCCTAAACCGCCTAAAAAGGTGTTGACAAGCTAAAAAATTAGTTACTTTCAGTGTAAATAGATTCCAGGATGGGCAGAGTCGAATCCTCCTCCAGCGCCGGAAGCAACGGAATGCGAGCGCGGGGGTCGGTGCTCCACGATGCTACGCGGGAGTCGGGTGCCTGGACCATGAGGGCTTCGACGCGCCACTGTGCTACGTATGCGGGGGTGTCGGGGGTTAGCTGGCCGGTGAAGGGGTTTTCTTCGTGTGCTAGGCGGTAGACGCCGCGGGTGAGGGCGGCGAAGGCGCTGCGTGCGGAGATGCCGTGTTCGTCGTTGACGAGTTCGCGGATGAGGGACCAGGCGCCGGGTGCGTAGAGTTGGGTGTCGGAGCCGAGGGCGATGGAGGTGCCGGTTGCGTTTGCGCGGCGTGCGACGGACGCCACAGATTCACGTGCTTCTCCCCCGGCGTGTGCGAGGAGTGCCTGGACGGTGTCGTTGGTGGCTTCGTCTTCTTCAGGTTCGCAGACGCTGAGGCCGAGGTTGATGCGTGCTTCTGCCAGCTGGGTGAGGTATTCGTCGGTGATGGGGTCTTGCGGGGTGCTGATTGCCGCGTCGAGGCGGATGGAGAGCCAGGGGTGGTTCTCGCGTACGGCGAGCGCTGCATCGGCGGCGGCGGCAAAGCTGGTGGATGCGTCGATGGAGAGCAGGAGTGCGGCGTCTTCGGCAACCTGTGCTGCTGCGGGCGCTTCGGTGGGTGGGATAAAGATGCCGACTAGCTGCAGGCCCTTGATGGCGCGTTCGCCTTCGGTGAGGGGGCGTAGTGCCTTGATGGCGCTGATCAGTTCGTCGATCTCAATGCCGGTGGCGTTGAGGATGAGGCGGATGTCGGGGGCGCCGTGTTCGGCGCTGTAGTAGCTGAGTGCGGAGACGAGGTCGGGTACGTCTTCCATGCCGGCGAGTACGGTGTGGGTGTGGTAGCCGGCTGCGCGGTATGCCTGCAGGTAGTCGAGGATTTCGGGTGCTTCTTTGCCTGCGACCGGTGCCAGTGCACGCGCGAAGGCGGGGGTTAGCAGGGCGCCGTCGAGTTCGGTGATGGTGGCTGATTCGTCGGCAATTGAACGCGCGCCTGAATCGGAACCAACCCAGCGGACCGTACCGTCTTCGACCAGCATTGCGGTTGCGTACGGGTCGACCGGGCTGTACACGCTACCATCTACAAAAATACGGGTAGACATTAGAATCCTTTCACCTTTGAGGCACGCCGGAGCGCACATGAAGGCGGGCACTTCACTTGTGCCCGCGTAGCTCAGCTGAGCATCTCATTTGAGTATAGAAGCACCCCCGCTGCCTGCGGTAGTTCGTTCGTCCTTAGATGGGGTGGAACGATGCACTGTAGCGGGGGTGGTAACCCGAACCGATCGGGTGCGGTGTAGCACTATGTACGGTGTAGCTAAGGTGCGGGCTAGACGTCGAGTGCGACTACGCCGCGGCGTACCGCCTCGATGGCTTCTTCACAGCGGGCGCGGATGACCGGGTCCAGTGAACGGATGTGCGCAATCTGGTCTAGGGCGTCCAGTACCTGCTTTGCCCAGCGTACGAAGTCGCCGGCGGCAAGGCCGGTGTCCTCGATTGCCTTTGCGAGGTGTGCGCCGTTCGCCCAGGCGTACATGGGTTCGACCAGGCCGAAGTCGCATGCCGGGGTCGGGTTGACCTTGAACTGTTCCTCTGCGGCGTTTAGGTCGGCGAGGCGCTGCGTAATCGTCGCAATGGGCGCGCGCAGGGACGGGTGCGGGTAGTGCGTCAGGTACTCCACCGCGTCGCGCTTACCCTGGTAGGTCAGCGCGGCAACGGTTGCAGCGATCGCGGCGGGCTCCAGCCCGTCGAGGAAGTGCGCGTCCAGGCACAGGGCGGTCAGCAGGTCGCGCTCGCCGTAGATGCGGCGTAGCGCCTGGCCGCCGGTGGTTAGCGACAATTCGCCGTCTTCGGTGCGCTCGACGTAGCCGTAGCTTTCCAGTAGGCGCGCAATGCGGTTGAAGACCTGCGCGATCGTGTTGGTGCGGCGGGCAATCTGACGGCGCAACCCTTCCGTCTCAGAGTTGAGCTTCTGCCAGCGCTCAGCCCAGCGCATGTGGTTCGCGCGGTCGGAGCAGCCGTGGCACGGGTGGTTACGCAGCTGAGCCTGCAGAGCCTCCAGCTGCGCGTCAATGCTGTTCTGACGAGCCGGGATGTTCTGCTGTGCGAGCGCACGCGGGGCGCGGCCGTCGTAGAGTGCCTGGCGTATGCGGCTTGCGGTGTCGCGGCGTTCCTTGGGGGTTTTGAGGCTTAGGCGCTTGGGGATTTTGATGCGTGAGACCGGTTCGATGGCGCCTTCGAAGTCGCGGGTTGAGGCGGTGCGCTGGTGCGCGTCCTCGGTAAGGATGCCGATGCGCGGGTCGGCGTGCGAGTCGGAGCGGGTGATGACGACTGCGTAGCCGCGGGAGCGGCCGTGCGGAATGTAGATGATGTCGCCGGGTAGTAGCTGCTGGATGCTGTGGTGTGCCTGCGCGCGTGCGTGGCGTTCGTTGCTCTTGGACGCTTTCTTTTCCAGTTCGGTGATTTGGCGGCTGAGCTGGACGTATTCGGTGAAGTCGCCCAGGTGGCATGCCATGGCTTTACGGTAGCCTTCTAGGGCGCTTTCGTTTTTGCGTACGCGGGAGGCGACGCCCACGACCGACTTGTCTGCCTGGAACTGTGCGAAGGAGGATTCCAGGATTTTGCGGGTGCGTTCGGCGCCGTAGGAGGCGATGAGGTTTGCCGCCATGTTGTAGGTGGGGCGGAATGAGGAGTTCAGCGGGTAGGTGCGGGTTGAGGCGAGGGTTGCCACGTGTTCTGGGGACATGCCGGGGCGCCACATGACGACGGCGTGGCCTTCGATGTCGATGCCGCGGCGGCCGGCGCGTCCGGTTAGCTGGGTGTACTCGCCGGGGGTGATGTCTACGTGGGATTCGCCGTTGTACTTGGTGAGCTTTTCCAGGATGACGGTGCGTGCGGGCATGTTGATGCCCAGTGCGAGGGTTTCGGTGGCGAAGACCAGCTTAATCAGGCCCTGGGCGAAGAGGGTTTCTACGACCTCCTTGAATAGGGGCAGCAGGCCGGCGTGGTGCGCGGCGATACCGCGGATCAGGCCGTCACGCCACTCGTAGTAGCCGAGGGTGTTCAGGTCGCGGGTGTCCAGGTGGGCTGTTGCTTCGGCAATGTAGGCGCGGATGGTCTGCTGCTGTTCGGGGGTGGTCAGCGTAATATCGGCGGATACGCAGTGGCTGACCGCGCCGTCGCAACCGGCACGGGAGAAGATAAAGCAGATTGCGGGCAGCAGGCCCTGCTCGTCGAGGGCGCGCACCATCTCCGGGCGGGTAATGCGCTGCGGACGCAGAGGCTTCTGCTCACCGCGCGCATCAAAGTCCCGGTCGTTGCTGAAACGGTCACGACGGTCCGAGCGGCCGCGCTCGCCGCTGCTGAACGTCTCATTGAGCCAGCCTTCACGGCGGTGACGGAAACGTTCACGCTTGCCGCCGTAGCGTCCACGGCCCGGTGCGGAACGGAAGCCGGGGCGTAGCGCCTTCAGCTGCGGGTTCAGACGCAGACCGGCAAGCAGCGGGTTGGCGCCCGCCTCCACGGTTGCGCCGCGCTGCTTAGCCTTCTGTGCCTTCTTCGCCTGTTTGCGGGAGAGCTTCTCCTCCGGCTCCTGGGCGCCGTTCTTGCCCTGGTCGTGGTTCTTGCCCTGTGCGGAGTTGTCTTCGGGTACGAACAGGTCCACCACATGGTGACCGACCATCATGTGCTGCCACAGGGGCACCGGGCGGTGCTCAGAAACAATAATGTCCGTGCCGCCGCGCACCGTATCCAGCCACGCACCGAACTCCTCAACGTTCGACACCGTCGCCGACAGAGAAATAACGTTCACATGCTCGGGAAGGTGAATAATCGCCTCTTCCCACACAGCGCCACGGAAACGGTCTGCCAGGTAGTGTACCTCATCCATCACCACGTAGCCCAGGCCGGTCAGCGTGGTCGAGTTGGCGTAGAGCATGTTGCGCAGCACCTCGGTGGTCATCACGACCACGGGTGCTTCCGTGTTAATGCTCGTATCGCCGGTCAGCAGACCCACGTAATCCTCACCGTACGCGCGCACAAAGTCGTGGTACTTCTGGTTGCTCAGCGCCTTAATGGGGGTCGTGTAGAACGCCTTCATCCCGCGACGCAGCGCCAGGTAGATACCGAACTCACCCACAATGGTCTTACCGGCACCGGTGGGCGCGGCAACGAGGACGGAGCGGTCCGCCTCCACGGCGGCACACGCCTGACGTTGAAAATCATCCAGCGGAAATTCAAGGGATGCCTCAAAAGCGCCGAGGGCGGTCTTCGCGTACGCGGCGCGCTCTCGGGATGCGGCGTAGGCGGCAGCGTAGTCGGTGCGCTCCGCTGGGGTCTGCTCGGTAGAAGCGTTAGAAGTGTGTGCGTCGGATGTGTGCTGTGCGTGGTGCTTGCTCATAGTATGTCCAGTGTAACGGTTCGCCCGGCAGGTGCCTTCAGAAAGCATCCCGGAGGGGCACTAATCCGGTATGGGCGAACAGCGAGCGCATCGGCAGCTATTCTTTTTCGGGCGTGCGAAAGGGGCGGGATACAGGTTCTCTGTACCCCACCCCTTTCGGCTGTCTCGCTTACAGCGAGCTATTCAATTTAGGACGTCTTCTCTTCGTCGAAGTAACCCATCTTCGCCAGGTCTTCGCTACTGGTTGCGGTGTTCAGGCTTGCTTCATCCGAACCCTGCGCCAGCTTGGCAAGCTTGCGGTCGCGGCGCTTGTCGTTAATCATGCAGATGCCGATTGCTGCGAAGAAGAAAATCAGCAGCGGCGCCATGAGCACGAACATCATCATGATGTCACTACCGGGTGCGGTCAGCGCTGCAATCACTGCAACGAGCACGACAACCCAACGCCAAGACTTCAAAATGGTGGTGCCGCGAATCAGGCCCAGCATGTTAATGCCGACCAGGATCACCGGGATGATGAACGCGCAGGAGAACGTAACAACGAACTTCAGGATGAAGGAGATGTACACGCCCGCGTCAATGAAGTTACTGTCGTTGACGGGGGTGAACTTCAGCAGCGCGTAGACCACGCCGGGGAGGGTGAAGTACGAAATGGCGACACCGCAACCAAACGCGAAAATAGATGCGGTGAGGAAGCCGAAGAGATACTTCTTCTCCTTGGTGTGCAGTGCCGGCAGCAGGAATCGCAGCGCCTGGTAGAGCCAGACGGGAGAGGCGATCACCAAGCCGATGTACATACCGACCTTAAGCAGCTGGTCGAAAGGAGATGCGACGCTACCGAAGTTCAGGTTTGCTCTGCGGCCGGTTTCTGCGTTGATCTGCTGCAGGGGCACAGAGATCATTTCGATGAAAGGCTGGTAGAGGAAGACCGTACCGATGATGGCTGCGATGACGGTTGCGATAGCCGCTTTGATGAAGCGGTCGCGGAATTCGCGCAGGTGTTCCTTGAGTTCCATGCGTGCTTCAGGATTGACTTTGCGGTTGCGCACGTCCTGGTCAGGTGTTGCCACGTGGTGTCCTCTGGGTGTCGGTGCCGTGTGTGATTCGGCTGAGGGGGTCTGGTGGGGTGTTTATGGGGTGGTGCCGCAAAACCCGTGCCGGCCGGTGGGCTGGCACGGGTTTTGAGCGTTGGGGCGTGACCGTTACTTGGTTTCGGTCTTGCCGTCCTTGCCGTTGTCGACGACCTCAGCGGTGACGACCTCTTCGCCGTCCTTCTCGCGGGGGTCCTTCTTGGAGTCGTTCTTCAGACCCTCAACTTCGGTCTTAAAGATGCGCATGGACTGGCCGAGGCTGCGTGCCATGCCGGGCAGCTTGGGTGCGCCGAAGAGCAGGACGATAAGGAGGATAACGACGATGATGGTCGCGGGGTGGCTGAAAATCTGGCCCATGGTGTGCCTTTCTGGTTAGAGCAGGTCTCCGATGTTTTGAGGTTGGCCGAGTCGATCTCGTCGGGAGACCCGTCGCTTGATCCGCTCAGACCTGCGTGTCTGCTTACCTTGTTCGTAGTTATTGTATGCCTCGGTGATGGGTGTGAATACCCCGAGGGTGGTGTCTCGCGGGAGTTTTCGGCTTGCGTTCGCTTGCGCTGCGTCGAATTGTCCCTCGATTGACTCGACCCAGGTTACGGTTTCGTCAAGGAGTGTGAAACCGCGAGTGAGTGCTTTGTAGGTGAACCATGCCAAATAGAGGAGCGAGCAGATGATGAGCGCGCCCCATAGCAAAATCCAGAACCACCAAGACATGAGCACCATTATACAAGTTTTAGGTTAATGTTTTGGCCCCTTGGATGGGTTTTTAGGGTGTTTTTGCTAGTGGGTGAAGTTCTATTTTTCTGCGGGCTCAGTGGGCACACCTGCGGGCGCACCACTGCGGCTGCTCGCCCTAAGGGTTTGCAACTGGTCAAGCAGCGCCGCGCGCAGGTGCGCCGGACCGATGAGTTCGAGGGCACCTCGATGCGCGATGACGGTGTCGAGGATGTTCTTATCGCCAGCACCGTGGGCGTTGTTGTAGTAGTGAATACGCACGTACTGGGTGCGTGAAGCCTTCTTCACGTGGTGGGTGCTGCGGCGCATGTACGTTGCGGTGAGCGTATCGAGCGGTTCACCGCTGGGAATATGCTCGGTCGGGTGAATCCGCAACTCAGCGAAGGGGTTGGTCTGAGTGCTGTGCTGCTGCGCGTGCCAATGCGGGACGGTGTCACCGGTGACCGGGTGGGTACGACCCGCGCCCGCCTCGTGAATGTGGTTGATGCGGGTGAGGCGGAAGTTACGCCAGAAGTTGGGTTCCTTCTCCCCTACCTCACTGTCGGCAGTCTCACCGGCGGCTGCGTGAGCAAAAGCCTCAGGTACATACTCGGGCACTTCCTCACCGCGCGCGGCATAGTAGCGTTCCTCAGCGGTACGGCACCACGCATGCAGATACATGTGGTCGCGATGCAAAACCAACGCATACGGGTCCACCAGACGGTCCGCCGCACGCTCGGAGGTACCGTAACCAATGGTCACGGCGTTGCCGCTACTCAGGGCGGCAGTCGCCTCCTGCAGCAGCGGCTCCTCCGGGGCGAAGCACAGGTGCTGCGCATAGACGGGCGCGTTCGGGTACGCGGCGGCGAGCGCCGCACGGATACTACCCAGGCGCGCATCAGCCGGGTGCAGAATATCTGCGGCAGAGAGGGTAAAGACCAGGATGGCGAGCTCGGTGTCGGTGAGGCGCGCGTAGTCCAGCAGCGTGTGCGGGGTGGCGCCGCCAAAGTCCGGCAGCAGGTTAATGTAGGTGGGCTTGAGCGCGTCCGGGTCCTTGGGGTCAGAGTCGAAAGGTACGGTGTCTACCAGCGCGAAAATCTCGGGGATGATGGTCTTGCCGAGTTCGCGGTTTTTCTTGGTATCCACACTGTAGAGGGCGTTGAGCTGGTTCAACGGCATGGGCGCCTCATCGTGGACGCTCGCCCAGCGGTCGGCACGGTGCAGACCCAGGATCAAATCCACCAGGTCGTCGAGGGAGTTGTTACGGTTGCGCTGGTTAATATCTGCCCAGGTGCCGGGGTCTTCAACCGCACCACTGTGCAGGTCGGTGAGGGTGCGCAAAAGCTGCTGCTGGGCGGCGTAGCTGTCACGCTGGCGGGTAGAGGCAGCCTCGGAACCCGAATCAGCAGAGTCTGATTCAGCAGAGTCTGATTCAGCGGGCGGCTCAATCACGCAGCTGTAGCTGGTCGCCGCCACAGCGCTATCAATCGTGCCGTACGAGGGCACAGTGAAAGGCTCCGAAAGCGTAGAATCGGCGCTGACCTCGGCAACAATCAGGCTCTCTTCGTAGCCCTCAATGCCCTCAAGCCAGTTCTTAGCGTTGAACGTCGCATTGATGGGGGTCGAATCAATACGCGAGAGCATCGTGAGCTTCTGAATACGGCTAGCACGGAACGTGTACTCCTTACGCGCCGCGCTCTCGGTGTAGTACCCGACGAAATACCAGGTACCGTAACGGTAACCAATACCGGCAACACTGACCTTCTCCTGCAGGCGGGTCGCACCGGCAGCCGTCTGATAGGTAAACGTGACCGTCTTACGCTCCGCATAGGCGGTAAACAGCTCATTCAGGTGCGGGTTATCGCTAAAGTAAATGCGCTGAAGAGGCTCACGGTAGGTGTACAGGTTCTTCGCGCGCTGACGCTTGCCGGTCTTCGGGTCCAGAATCTTCGCGGCGGCGAGCGCCTCATCGGTGAGGTTCTCGCTCGTGAGCGCAATCTTACGCAGGATGCGGTAGGCGTCATCCTGCAATTCGGTGCCTTCCCAGCCGCGCAGGATGGTGTTGATGAGGCGGAACTCCTCGGCGGTGGGGTTCCAGGCGGGCAACTTGGCGGCGTTGCTGGGTTCGAGGCGGTAGCGCTCCCCCAGATCCGTGGTCACGTGGGTGATGCGCGCGCCGGCATCACGCAGGGTCTGCTTGGCTCGTTCAAAGGCACGTTCCTGGGCTTCGCTGAGGGAGCCGTTAGCGCGCGTGCTAATACCGAGCAGGGTCAGTAGCTCGTTGCGGCTGATGCCCTGGGTTCGGGTTGCGGTGTCGGGTGCCTCGGCGGCGGTGGCGAGGCGGTGAAGAGTCATGTAAAGCTGAGCTGCGGTGGACATGATTCCATCATACCGTGTGTGTTCCGCGGCACTTACTTTGCGTGCGGGTACGCAAAAGCCCGGCGCCCCCTCCCACCAGCGGGAGAAAGCACCGGGCTGCGTGTCTCTTACGCGAGAAATGCGAGAACCTGGCTAGTTCTTAGCGGACGTCCAGCAGGTCCACCACGAAAATCAGGGCCTCGCCGGGCTTAATGACCGAACCAGCGCCGCGGTCACCGTACGCCATGTCGGCGGGAATCTCCAGGCGACGACGGCCGCCGACCTTCATGCCGAGCAGACCCTCATCCCAGCCGCGGATAACCTGGCCAACGCCAACCTGGAAGGGCAGCGGCTCGCCGCGGTTCCAGGAGGCGTCGAACTCCTCGCCGGTGGAGAAGGCCACGCCGACGTAGTGGGTGAGCACGCGGGAGCCGGGAACAACCTCAGCGCCTGCACCCTCGATCAGGTCGGTGATGACCAGCTCGGTGGGGGCGTCGCCCTCGGGGAAATCGATTTCGGGCTTTTCGCGGTCGAGGTTACGCTGACCGAAAGACATGGGTGTCTCCTTTGATTGGTTCGAAATGAATCGAAATAGTGGGTGCGCCCGCCGCCTAAGCCGTATAGGCGGCGAGCGCGGTATAAAAATGTGGGTACCGAAAATATGGGTACCGGGCTACTGCGCGGTCGCAGAAGCGGTAGCCGCCGGGGTCGCGGTCGCAGAAGCGGTAGCCGAGGCGCTCGCCTCCGCAGCTGCTGCGCTAGAAGCTGCCTGAGCACGCTGCAGGGTCTGCGGGTTCTCTTCCGCACCCAGAATATCAACCACGAACACCAGGGTGCCCGAAGGCTTAGAACCGCCGGTGTCATTACCGTACGCCAAATCAGCCGGGATGACCAGCTCAACGCGGGAGCCGACCTTCTTACCCTTCAAGCCCTGAGTCCAGCCCTTGATAACGCCCTGCAGGGAGATGCCCATCGGGGTGGCGGCGTCATAGTTGCCGTCGACGACCTTACCGTCAGAGTACTGCACGCCAATGTAACGCACGTACACGGTATCGGTTTCCTTGACCTCGGGGCCCTCACCGTCGATGAGGTTCTTCGAAACCAGCTCGGTGACCTCAGGCTTATTATCTGGCAGCTTAATCTCAGCCTTGCCGGTGGACTCATCCAGAGTGAAGGACGGCAGGGACGGGTCAGCCTCGACAGCCTTACCGGTTGCGTACTTGGGCAGCTTCGTCTTCACGGTGTACACCTCAACGTTAGTTGCGGTACCGGGCGAAGCGGTCGTAGTGGTCACGCCCGCGGTGCTGCGCTGCTGCAGAACGTTGGTGGTGTACGAGAAAGAACCGCCAACCTTAATCTTCTTCAAGGTTTCGTACACCTGCGGTGCAGCCTGCTTCAGCTGATCGTTAATCGGCAGCAGAATCGGCTCGCTGGAGTAAGTGGAACCGTTGAGCTTGCCATCGGTGCCTTTGAATACGGCAGCCTCAACGAGCACGTAGTCACCATCGTTGATGGAGTCGCCGTTACCTTCCTCAATCACGTACGCGGAAGGGCTAGACGCGGCGAAGGGAGTCGCGAAGGACGCCTCAGGCTCAGCGGTCGCGTTCTTCAAGGTGTACTTCACCTTAGACAGGTCGCCGTTGCTGGACTGTGCGCCACATGCGGACAGTGCGAGCGCGAGAGCTGCCGCGCTGGCACCGAAAATAGTGAGCTTAGAGCGTTTGGTCATAGTGTTATCCTCTGGGGTTTTCTGTGAGAGTGGGGCGTGTGAGTGCCCGTGTGCCACAGAACAGTTTACAGGTATAGGTTTAGCTGTTTTATGCTACGGCACGTAGCTGTGCTCAAGCTGTGTTGCGGCGCGCAGGTGAGCCGGGAACTTTGGACGGTGACACACCGTGCCGTGACGGTGGCGAGCCCGGGGCTTTAGCAGTGCTATTTAGCAGGGCGGCGGGAATGCCGCCTCCTGATGCTGACGCGCCTTAGACGCCAGCAGGCTCAGCACCTCCTCCAGCTCCTCACTGCCGGTAGCGAACGGGTCCTTGCACACCAGCGTGTGCTGCGGGTAGGCGTTGAGCTTCAAATGCACCCAATCCACGGTGAACTGCTCCCCCGCCGCAACCGCCGCGTTAATGAAGCGCGAACGCTGCAGGGCGCGAGTGTTCGGCGGCTGAGTCTTCGCCGCCTCCGCAGCACCCTCGGGCAGGATGCGCTTGACCGCACCGCGACGAACCAGTGCGTGGAAGACACTACGCTCCGGGTCGATGTCGTGGTACGCCAAATCCAGCTGACGGATGCGGGCGCTCGCATAATCGGCAGGCTGACCAGCCGCGCGGGCGCGGGCAATATACGCATCCAGAAGCTTCTTCTTAATCGCCCAGTCAATCTCAGTATCAATGCTGCTGTAGTCGCCGGACTCGATAGCGTCCAGGGTGCGCTGCCACAGGTCCAGGGCGTATTCCACGTGGTGGTGGTGCGCGCCGTACTGCTGCACGTACTGGCGTGCCGCATCCAGGTAGTGACGCTGAACGCTCAACGCCGTGTAATGCTTACCGTCCGTGGTTTCGAAGGTCGCGGTGCCGGTCAGATCGTGGCTGATAGCGCGCAGAGCCGCCGGAACAGACACAATATCCAGGCTCGTGACCGGGAAACGATCCTCCAACATGCGCAACACCAGGTCGGTGCTGGCAATCTTCAGCAGGGTCGTCGGCTCCGCCATGTTCGAATCGCCATTAATGACGTGCATGCGGCGGAACTTCGAAGCGTCCGCGTGCGGCTCATCGCGCGTGTTAATGAGCGGGCGAGCGCGCGAGGTCGAGGTGGACGCCGCCTCCCAAATATGGTCGGCACGCTGCGAGAACGAGTATGAGGGCACACCCGTGCTGGACGCCGGGTCGGTCGAACCGGGCACCGGGCCACCGTTCGGGTGGGTCTTACCGGCACCGACCAGAATCTGGCGGGTCACCAGGAACGGCACG
>ERZ773214.1125-NODE-1125-length-16051-cov-14.423356_pt1 | contig 16051 bp, 11 predicted proteins | sample MGYA00511238_ERZ773214 | MGnify/ENA primary metagenome ERZ773214 (study PRJEB29015, sample SAMEA2738157) | human oral metagenome | biome: human oral; feature: human-associated habitat; material: saliva | place: China | collected 2259 ...
TTTCAGTTGACAAGAAGGAAGTAGTTGTTAACATCGGCTACAAGAGCGATGGTATCATCCCTGCTTCTGAATTCCGTTACAACCCAGAGCTCAAGGCTGGTGACAAGGTAGAGGTTTATGTTGAGAACCAGGAGGACAAGCGCGGTCAGCTCGTTCTTTCTCACAAGAAGGCTCGCCTCCAGAAGAGCTGGGAGAATATCAACAAGGCACTGGAGAACGACGAGGTTATCCAGGGTTACATCAAGAGCCGCACTAAGGGTGGTATGATTGTTGACGTATTCGGTATCGAGGCATTCCTTCCAGGCAGCCAGATTGACGTTCACCCTATACGCGACTACGACGTATTTGTTGGTAAGACAATGGAGTTCAAGGTTGTTAAGATTAACCAGGAGTTCCGTAACGTAGTCGTTTCACACAAGGCACTCATCGAGGCTGAGCTCGAGGCACAGCGTAAGGAGATTATCTCTCACCTTGAGAAGGGTCAGATCCTTGAGGGTACTGTTAAAAACATCACATCTTACGGTGTATTCGTTGACCTCGGTGGTGTTGACGGACTCGTACATATCACTGACCTCTCTTGGGGCCGTGTAAGTGATCCACATGAGGTTGTTGCTCTCGACCAGAAGATTAACGTTGTTATCCTCGACTTCGATGAGGAGAAGAAGCGTATCGCTCTCGGTCTCAAGCAGCTCACTCAGCACCCTTGGGATTCTTTGGATCCTAACCTCAAGGTTGGCGACCACGTTAAGGGTAAGGTAGTTGTTATGGCTGACTACGGTGCATTCGTAGAGATTCAGCCAGGCGTAGAGGGCTTGATCCACGTTTCAGAGATGAGCTGGAGCCAGCATTTGCGTTCTGCACAGGAGTTCATGAAGGTTGGTGACGAGGTTGAGGCAGTTATCCTCACACTCGACCGCGACGAGCGTAAGATGTCTCTCGGTATCAAGCAGCTCAAGGAAGACCCATGGGAGGCTATCGAGGTTAAGTATCCAGTAGGCTCTAAGCACACTGCAAAGGTTCGCAACTTCACTAACTTCGGTATCTTCGTAGAGCTTGAGGAAGGTGTTGACGGTCTTATCCACATCAGCGACCTCTCTTGGACTAAGAAGGTTAAGCACCCATCTGAGTTCACTTCACAGGGTGCAGAGATTGAGGTTGTAGTTCTCGAAATCGATAAGGAGAATCGTCGCTTGAGCCTCGGTCACAAGCAGCTCGAGTCTAATCCTTGGGATGAGTACGAGGCAATCTACACTCCAGGTTCAATCCACGAGGGTAAGATTACCGAGTCTATGGACAAGGGTGCCGTTATCTCACTCGCTGAGGGTGGTGAGGGTTTCGCTACTCCAAAGCACCTTGTTAAGCAGGACGGCACACAGGCACAGCTTGGTGAGGTTCTCCCATTCATGGTAATCGAGTTCGTTAAGGACACTAAGCGTATCATCCTTTCTCACTCTCGTACATTCGAGGAGGTTAAGGAAGAGCCACGTCGCCAGCGTCCAGCAGCTCAGAGCAAGCCAAAGAATGATGCAGCTGCTATCAACAACGTTGCTGCAGGTACATCTCTCGGTGACCTCGGCGTTCTCGCTGACTTGAAGAAGAAGATGGAGGGTGGCAAGTAATTTGCGCACTAAAATCTAACATAAATAAAAAGAGTATCAAATTTCTTGGTACTCTTTTTTTTATTCTCTTAGCTCTTTGTTGATCAGAACACCTATTCATATATAGGACTATCGTAATTGCATATCGGCTGTACACTACAACGGAGCCTTATCTTTACCAATCTTGTTCTTATGTGAAACTAAAAGAATGTACGCTCACAAACACCAGCCCACTCCCTAATAGTTAATCAAGAAACTGCTTGAAACTTTCCATTAAATTTAGTATCTTTGCAAAAAAAAACGAAATGCAGGAAAATAACAATCAAACTTTATGGCAGATAATTAAGAGTTATTTCAATGTCTTACCTGACAAAGACGGCGAAAAATATGTTATCAAACAAATAACTAATGGTATCAACTTTCAAGGTTCTAATCTCTGGATACTTATCTTTGCCGTATTTATTGCATCCTTAGGCTTAAATGTCAATTCAACGGCAGTAATTATTGGTGCTATGCTCATCTCTCCACTGATGGGACCAATCATCGGTATGGGATTAGCTCTTGGAATTGCTGACTTGGACTTGTTCAAACAGTCCATAAAAAACTATTTGGTAAGTACATTCATTAGCGTTGTTACTGCAACAATCTACTTTACACTTTCACCTATCACGGATGCTCAATCCGAACTCTTAGCACGCACATCGCCTACCCTTTATGACGTATTGATAGCTCTTTTTGGTGGTGCTGCTGGATTCTTAGCTACGTCAACAAAAGGAAGAAACAACGTGGTGCCGGGTGTTGCCATTGCCACAGCCTTAATGCCACCACTTTGTACAGCAGGTTATGGACTGGCCGTACAAAACACATCCTACTTCTTTGGGGCATTTTACCTTTATTTCATCAATACTGTTTTCATTGCTTTTACAACCTGTCTTGGTGTACGCTTTCTGCATTTTCATAGAAAGCAGTTTATCAATCTTGAAAAAATGAGACGAGTAAATTATTACATCGTCAGCATTATCATTATCACAATTATCCCTGCAAGCTACATGACATGGAACATCATTAAGCAAAGTGTATTTGAAAATAACATAGAGAATTTCGTTACAAAGGAACTTAATTATAGCGGAACAAACATTCTCTCACACCAATACGACCTAAAAACCAAAACCCTCCATGTGGTAGCGGTGGGCAATCCGATATCAACTGATTCGATAGCTAAAGCACAAAAAGCGATGACTAATTATCAGCTTGATGGCTACGCACTAAAGGTGATACAAGGATCTAACTCTGATAGCTTATTACTCCTACAGCACAAGAATAAAGGTCAGTTGATGGTAGGAGAAAAAAATACGGCTGAATGGCAAGAACTTGCATATAACAACGATGTGCTAAAGAAGGAACTAACTTCTTATACACGTTATCCTGTACTTGCTAACGACATGCGAGAAGAACTTAAAGTCGTATGCCCCTCAGCAAAGAGTATTATGCTTTCAAAAGCATCTGAGTCTTTCGTTGATTCTGCTTCAATTAAAAGTCATATCGTGGCTATAGTCAAAACAAACAAGACACTTGCCAAAGACAACAGAAAGCAGCTATATGACTGGCTGAAAGTGAAGGTCAAATCTGACAGCCTTGAACTAATTATTTTACCATAATAATAGTACAATACAAGAGTAAGAAGTACCAAACCATCACGGGTTTGGTATTTTTTTTATGCGTAACAGGCTTGTAGGGAGAGGTAGCGCACAGGGGGCCTCACCCCCAGCCCCTACTGGCCTCACCCCCGGCCCCTCTCCGAATGGAGAGGGGAGTAGTATGTGAGGTTACCCATACAGGGCTGCTCAAAATAGGAGAATATATAGGGGTAACTCGGTGATCACTCCCCTCTCCATTCGGAGAGGGGCTGGGGGTGAGGCTTTTAACGGCCTTCGTCCAACAGCTTACACAGAGCGTTACAGCTGTTGTTGATAATATAATAGAATTAAGAAATATCTTTACAAAACAACAACATACCATTCCTTAAGACAACAGATACACAAAGTTCAAAATTAATCTATAATCTTCTGAATTTCAAAGCATTACAACATCGCTTCAAGAAGACGCCCTTCAAGGCCTAAGAAGACGCCCTTCTTGATACTTAAAAAGCGTCTTCTGCAAGCTAATCAAGCACCTTTCAGAAACGAGTTAGGCGTATACTGAAAAACAAGAAACGAAATATTCTGACAAAAGACTCCGTTCCTACCCTCTGAAACAAGATGCGACAACACCATATTATCATGATTCGAATAAACAAAACAAACCTTGCCAACGACATCCCACATCACAGAGTTGTCCAAAAAAAACTCTATACAGGACGCGCGTTGGCAAGGTTATATTCTCAAGTTCTAAACTTTTACAAATGAATTTCTTAAAGATAAAGCGAATAAACAAGGTGAGTCTCTTGAGTTAGGAGTGATGATATTATATATTGGAGATATATAACAAAAATTACGACTAAAACATTATTTTTAACGAATGACCCACTGTCTTAAAGAGAAGATTGCCAACCTATTCTATGGAAAACACTTCATGTGATATCACAACACCTACGACAAATACTAAAAAACTCTTACGCTAAGATATTACAATCTGTCTGAAATGTTGAAGTAGTTTCTCCATCCTATCCATCAACTCGTCGAAGGCTTTTGCTTTACCATATATATAGCCATCTACCATATTTGATTCGTAATCAAGACGATAAGCCTTCATTAGTTCATTTTGGGGGATAAAATTAATCATAGTGGGATAATCTTTATCATAGTCCACATATCCCAAATGATAAAACCGACGACGATGTTCTACAATCGCCTTGTAGAGTTTACCATCATTCAATGCTTTCTGGGCAAATTCCGTATCCATCAATCTATCCAAATCATAAAGATGTCGAGACATACGTAGGGATCTCGGTTCCTTCTTTTGAAGCTCTTCATTAAGTAGCAATGCCTTTTCCAAAAATGTTCTTGATGGCGTTACAGTCTTAATTGATGCGGTCATTTCATCATCCTCTTCAGGGAACTTATCGAAGATAAGAGAGTGAATTTCACAATATTCATGAGGCTCAGACATAGACAGACAACTTATTTCTATTTTAACTCTCGTATCAATAAGCCGCATACTAGACGGCAATATGCTTTGATAATTGACAAAAATTACAGTCGGATCACTATCATGGTCTATAGGTCTTGGAGGTACCCCAGCGATTGTTTCATTCTGAACAGAATACCCTTTGACTCCCATTTTAAAGAGTTCTGCAGAAAGTTCTGCAGAAAGTTTCCCATGAATATAGTCACGTGATGCTTTCCTTAGTTTCTTTACCTGATTGTTGTTTTCGCACTTTGCAAATGTCAAGTTAAGGACACTCTCAAAGAATTTCCTGTCAAGGGAAATGTCTATATCTTCACTGAAGCGGTTGATGAGGTTCCATCCTTTACTCAACGAAGTTCCTCCTTTGAAAAGAAGCCACTTCCCACACGACGTATTGAACAATGCCTTGAGAACTACTGTTACCCACCAATCTTTCTCTACGGCATTATCTTCGATACTATTTTTCAAGGCGACCGACTGTATCATCGCTATGCGTTCGTCATTACTATGACTTTGCCAACTACTCATGCTTGCTATTTAATATCTTTATAATGCTTCGTCTTATCCATGTAGGCATGACCTTTAGATCATCCGTCATGGTTTTGTCCTCTGGATATCTACTTAGTATTACACTAATTGCGCTTTCCCACTCATTATTATAGTTTCGTTCTCCAATAGCCTTCATTGCTTGTACCAAAAGGCGAGTAACCTGTCCTTTCAAGGCAAAGTTCTTAGGTACTCCCCTTTTGAAAGTGATAGTTCTATTGCCACACTTGATTTTTCTTGCAGACCCACTGGTAAGAAAGACGGGAGACATAGTCACTTGTTCTGACAGTCCGAGCATATTCAACGCCGTACTTCCTGTCGGGAGAATCTCCGCATTGTCTCTTTCTGCAATCGCATGAGCAAACTCCTCAGTAGTAGGGTAAACTATACCGAATTTGGTTTTCTTCGCTTTCAGGTATATACCACGAGATAGTCTTAACAATAATCCCTGCCGGACAAAATCCGATAAGACTTTGCCAACATACTCATCGTTGTATTCTGGGAAGCTATTGTTAAAGAACAACGTACCAGTGTCAGCTTCATCAATACGGCCCCTTAGAATATCAACAACCTTCTTTTCATTATCGCTTATTAACATACATTAAGTCGGTTATTTATGCAAAAATAACGAGTATTTACCATATTTCCAAATTCTTCGACGTATTTTTTTTATGGCCTTATCATTTCCATTCGATTTCAGAATGGCACTTTGCAGAGCTAAGAATATAATGGTCAACAGTATGTTTTATGGGAAAATATTCAATAGTAATAGCATGTAGCATATTATAACCGATATAGAAAGGAAATATAACCATCACTTAACCATATTGCTAAATGGGAATGTCGACGACTGTAAAGATGCCGGTTTCCTCATTTCTGACAGACATTGTTCGCAATAGATAACTTCTTGAGCCATCCAATATTATCAACATCAAAATCGGATAATACTTTAGGAAATGGACTACTACATAAATATGTATATTATAACTCTGTACGAATAGAAAAATTCTATGTTAATCTTGACGTTTCCTCCTCACTATCAAGTGGTTTCCATCAGCATAAGATTATCTTTATTTTCAAGGGTTAGGTGTAAGCTAATCAAGCACCTTTCAGAAACGAGTTAGGCGTATTCTGAAAGACAAGAAACGAAATAGTCTGACAAAAGACTCCGTTCCTATCCTCTGAAATAAGCTGCAACAACATCGTATTATCATAATTTGATTACACAAAACAAACCTTGCCAACGACATCCCACATCACAGAGTTGTCCAAAAACAACTCTATACAGGACGTGCATTGGCAAGGTTATGTTCTCAAACCCATAACTTTAAGAAAGGAAATTCTTAAAGAAAAGAGTTAAGAAGCAGGTTATTCAAATTCCATTACAAAGTATCCAACTTCACTACTAGTTGTATTAACAGAAACAGTATTCTTATCGAATTCTAACATATAACCGCAGTTACCATTGTTATTGCCAGCACTTGACGACCAGTAGCAACCTTTCTCACCTATTTCACACAAATAACCACCACTATAGAAGCCTAATGCTGGGAGGAAGAAATAACGTTCCGCAAAGAAACCCACAGGTGCACCTTGTGTTACTGACTTACTTATCATACCCCAATTTTCCCTCATATCACCATAAAATCCAGGACCATAACTTTCGGAAAAGGATTCTGTTAATTTAATAAATGCTTTGTTTTTAACCCACATACCACCTTTGTACAGATGTCCCATAGTTGTCCAAATACGTTCGCCGTCCCAGCGAGCATCTCCTTTCTCAGCATACCACGCTAACTCATTAGCATTAGGCATATTCTTACAAGAATACTTTGCGTCATCACGTCCCAATCCTTCAGTGCTACGATAGTAACTATCACTATCAGACTTAGGGTAGTTTGAGTTGTCCTTACCCGTTAGCACAGGCTGCCAAGGGGCAGCAGAGTTCCACTCATGACCATTCCAGTAATTATTCTTAGCGTCCCACATATAATATTTCCTACCGTCATAATCAGTTACATTGAGGTTGGCCGTCATATCATAGTAGTCGTTCTTCTCGTAGTCGAACGCTGGGTAGGTCTTAGTAACGGCTCCCTCAACCTGCGTGACATAGTCTTTTATCCAATAACGAACGGTCAGGGCGTGTGTGCCTGGGCGTATCACGACATACGTACCATTCGTTGCTACGTTCGCAGCACTGGTTTTCAAAGGGAAACCTTGGGCATAGGAGCCATCTCCCTTGGTAGTCACTGTAATCGTCTTACCGCTACCAGAGCCTGTCAACTGGCCTGACGTTGTGTCAAGAGTATAAGTATCAGTGATGTCATTATCGGAGGTCACTTCAATCTTAGTCAGATAACAGTTCTTTACAGCATCATTCTCTGTAAACGGCTGAAACACGAGGATGGCCACTTGATGGTCGAGACGGAAATTGAACACACCGTTGCCACCTGTCGCATCAGCCGTACCACAGTCGCCTGCCTCACCAATATGAGCGGTGCTGTTAGGGGTCTTCTGAGTCTGTGTGGCAGAGATAGTTACGTTATTGTTAAAGCCTTGTTTGCCAGGGTAATACACCTTATAAGAGGTGTGATCAGTGTACTTACCAGGCACTTTGAACTTGAAGCTGGCTGTCTTCTCCGTTGGAGCATTGCTACTCTTGTGCCATGTTCCATTGTCATCCTGCACATAGATATGGTCACCAGACTCCCAGAAGAAAGCACCATCATCATAGTTGAGTGACGTACGAGTTGCTGGGTTGCCTGTTACGAATGTTGTTAGATTATCGTTGTTCGCCGTGTTTGTCTCTACAGAACCTTGTGCCACATCTTCATTAGAACAAGCGGTAAATGCCATCACAATGCCGCACAATGCTATGAATGACAGTAGGCGCACCTTAAAATTATGTTTTCTCATTATTTATATTGCCCTTTTATGCTAATTACTTAATTATATACACTCTCCTTAGATTAGTCACTCCATAACGAAGTAGTACCCTTGTCTGATGCGACCTCATCGTCGTCGTCATACCAGTCAAAGCCTTGCTTTGCATTAGATGCCTGAGGTCCAGGCTTACGACGACCGGGCTTGTGCTGACTGTTAAACGAAGTACCTACCAAACATGTCTCGTTGTTAACGCACATCATCACGGTATAGGGTTTCTTATAAGTCGCTTTATTCGTATTATGTTTCATAACGTGTTGTATAATATACTATACTGAATACTTATTTTAATAATATACTTTCACTACTGACAGGACGAAAAGTATTTACACTCACATGGATAAAGTGAGAGTATGAGGGTGAATTAGAATGGGTTTTATAACAGTCTACGTTATCCTAATTAAAGAACCTTACGCAGTATCTCATTGCCTCCGTACCTTATATAATATAAGGTGGTACACATTCTCTAATGGTTTTATCCCCTGATTACATCCTTTAGTAATTAATTTGAATTTTATCAGTTGCAAAGTTAATGAATTCCTTTTAATCTCACAAGACTTTGAATAAAAAGCAACAAAACGCCTCGGTGCATCTCTGCCCCCAATTGTCTACCGTCTTTATGTGATGACACAACTATTCTTTCTCTTGTCAGTCTCTGACCCTCCGCAGTCCTATGACATGCGTTATGAACACTGATTGAGAAAAGCCTCTTGTGTTTTGTGTGTTCCAACCCATCCCTAATCATGAATAAAGAAGGTTTCAAAAGTAAAGCAATTCGGGCAAAATAAAATTTGCTGTCACTCCTGTCATCTATCTTGAAGACTTAACTCACTAATTTACAGAGCGGTTACGTCAAATGTTAAAAGTGACAGCAAAACAAAATAAAACTTTTCTTGTAATATATGCGTAATCATCCCCTTTATTCAAGACTGGTTTTCGGTCCTTATTTCGAGAGTGTCCAATCGGATTCACAAAGCCATAAAAAAGGGAAAAGGCGAGTCGTCGTAAGGACAGAAACGAGTAGCACAATGAAGAAAGAACATGAGCTTCTATATCCTTGTTTCTTTGTTGTTTGAAATAAATATCGTACCTTTGCAGCCAAATTATTATATAATAAGGTATTAGAAAAAGATGATTACACTTTCAAACCTTGCTATCCAATTCGGCAAGAGAGTTCTATACAAGGACGTTAACTTAAAGTTTACACCAGGTAATATTTACGGAGTCATTGGTGCTAATGGCGCTGGTAAATCAACTTTATTACGTGCCATTTCTGGCGACTTAGAGCCAAATAAGGGTACAGTAGAGCTGGGCCCAGGTGAGCGTCTGTCTGTGTTGGAACAGGACCACTTTAAGTATGACGAGTATAAGGTTATGGACACAGTCCTCATGGGACATGAGTCACTTTGGCAGAACATGAAAGAGCGTGAGGAACTTTACGCCAAACCAGAGATGACAGAAGAGGATGGTAACCGTGCTGCCGACTTAGAGTTGAAGTTTGCTGAGATGAATGGATGGGAGGCAGAAAGCAATGCTGCACAGTTGCTTCAGAACCTCGGTATCAAAGACGACCTACATGAGAAGCAGATGTCACAGCTCTCTAACACTGAGAAGGTGCGTGTGATGTTGGCTAAGGCACTCTTTGGTAAACCAGAGAACTTGCTACTCGATGAGCCTACCAACGACCTTGACCTTGAGACCGTTGAGTGGTTAGAGGACTATCTCGGTGAGATTGATGAGCATCAGACAGTTTTGGTGGTATCGCACGACCGTCACTTCCTCGACTCAGTCAGCACACAGACGATTGATATCGACTTTGGTAAGGTGACCGTCTTTGCGGGTAACTACTCTTTCTGGTACGAGAGTTCACAGTTGGCATTACGTCAGGCTCAGAACCAGAAGATGAAGGCTGAAGAGAAGAAGAAACAGTTGGAAGAGTTCATCCGCCGCTTCTCTGCCAACGTAGCAAAGAGTAAACAGACCACATCTCGTAAGAAGATGTTGGAGCGTCTGAACGTCGAAGAGATTCGCCCATCAAGCCGTAAATACCCTGGAATCATCTTCTCAATGGAGCGTGAACCAGGTAATCAGATACTCGAGGTAGAGAACTTGAAGGCCGTTGACGAAGACGGAACAGTACTCTTCGATAACGTCAACTTCAATATAGAAAAAGGTCAGAAGGTTGTCTTCCTCTCTCGTAATCCAAAGGCGATGACGGCTCTCTTCGAGATTATCAATGGTAATCGTCAGGCAGACGGCGGTACATATAACTGGGGTATAACCATCACCACAGCTTATCTCCCATTGGATAATACAGAGTTCTTCAACTGTGACTTGAACCTTGTTGACTGGTTGTCACAGTACGGACCAGGCAACGAGGTGGCTATGAAAGGCTTCTTGGGACGTATGTTGTTCAAGCAGGAAGAGGTTGAGAAGAAGGTGAACGTACTCTCTGGAGGTGAGAAGATGCGTTGTATGATAGCACGTATGCAACTTCAGAATGCCAACTGTTTGATACTTGACACACCTACCAACCACCTTGACTTGGAGAGTATTCAAGCATTCAATAATAACTTGGTGGGCTTTAAGGGAAATATCCTCTTTAGTTCACACGACCATGAGTTTATTAACACTGTGGCCGACCGTATCATAGAACTGACGCCAAAGGGTACTATCGACAAGCTGATGACTTACGATGAGTATATCCATGACGAACAGATAAAGGCACAAAAAGCAGGAATGTACTAAGACTGTTAAAACATGGCATACTATTTGTAAGGGTATGTGATGACTAATAGTGCAATAATTATGGACAAGAAACAGAAAAATATAAAGGTTGAAGGCGAAGAGTTGGAGTTGAACAATGAAGAGGCAACTCAGCATGAAGCTGACACGCAGAAAGAAGTAGAAGCCAACGAAGAGGAGGCTTCTACAGAGGAAGAACATGACCCCTTGACAGCTGCACAGGCTGAAGCTGAGCAGTGGAAGGATAAGTATATCCGCTTAGTGGCAGAGTTTGATAACTACAAGAAACGTACGTTGAAGGAGAAATCGGAACTGATTCTCAACGGAAGTGAGAAGACCGTTGCAGCTATCCTACCTATCCTTGACGACTTTGAACGTGCCACTGCAGATAAGACAGAAGACCCACAAGCTATCAAAGAGGGCTTTGAACTCATCTACAAGAAGTTTGTGAAAGCCTTAGAGACACTTGGTGTACATAAGATTAAGACCGACGATGCCGATTTTGATGTCGACTACCATGAAGCTATAGCCATGGTTCCTGGTATGGGCGACGACAAGAAAGGGAAGGTTATCGACTGTGTACAAACGGGTTATACGCTCAACGATAAGGTGATACGTCACGCTAAAGTAGCTGTAGGACAATAAACAACAATGGAGAAGAGAGATTACTACGAGGTACTCGAAGTAAGCAGAAGTGCCTCTGGAGACGAGATAAAGAAGGCTTATAGAAAGCTGGCTATTAAGTATCACCCAGACCGCAATCCGGGTGATGCTGAGGCTGAAGCGAAGTTTAAAGAGGCTGCTGAAGCCTACGACGTACTACATGATCCACAGAAGAGACAGCAGTATGACCAGTTTGGCTTTGATGCTCCTGGTGGTGGCTTTGGTGGTGGTAATCCATTCGGTGGAGCTGGTGGTTTCTCTATGGACGATATCTTCTCTATGTTTGGCGATGTGTTCGGTGGACATGGTGGAGGCTTCGGTGGATTCGGAGGAGGCGGACATGCGCCTAAGTTCCGTGGTAGTGACCTCCGTTTGAAGGTTCGTCTCTCATTGCAAGAGGTAGCAACAGGTGTTACTAAGAAGTTCAAGGTGCGTAAAGATGTGGCTTGCGAACACTGCCATGGCTCTGGTGCTGAGGCAGGAAGTGGCACAGAGACCTGTCCTAACTGCCATGGTTCGGGTGTTGAAATCCGTACACAACAGAGTATCTTTGGTATGATGCAGACCCAGACCACTTGTCACGTATGTAATGGTGAGGGTACGATTATCAAGAACAAATGTACTCATTGTCAAGGTGAAGGCGTTGTCAAGGGTGAGGAGGTTGTCGAAATCAAGATCCCAGCAGGTGTTGCTGAGGGTATGGTAGTCAATGTTCCTGGTAAAGGTAACGCTGGTAGACACAACGGTGTGGCTGGTAATATACAAGTGTATATCGAAGAGGAACCTAACGATACCTTCGTTCGTGACGGACAGAATGTCATCTATAATCTCCTTCTCGATTTCCCAACAGCTACATTAGGTGGGCAGGTTGATATCCCAACCATCGACGGTAGCAATGTAAAGATTAAGATTGAACCCGGCACACAACCTGGTAAGACACTCCGCTTACGTGGTAAGGGACTGCCAGCAGTACAAGGTTATGGCAGCGGTACAGGCGACTTAGTGGTTCATATCAGCATCTATGTCCCTAAGGAACTGAACAAGGAAGAGAAGAAGCTAATCGAGCAGTTACGCGATAGCGAGAACTTCCGTGGTGACAACTCTACCAAGCGTTCTATCTTTGAGAACTTTAAGAAGTTGTTTTGTTGAGCAAGTTGATGAGTTCTTACAAGTTGACAAGTGAACAAGTAAACAAGTTGACAAGTTAAATGAGTTGATAAGTTTAATGAGTTGAACAAGCTTACGAGTGAACAAGTCTTTATTTAGCAATGAGTTTACAAATAGAATTGAGATAATGATTATATGCCCCATTAGACTTCTTTGGCTAATGGGGCTAAATTATTTCATCACCTATCATCACCCTTCATCATCCTATCATCGCAATTCATCAACACCCAACACCTATCAACCAACACCTATCAACCATCACCCAACTATGAACTACCAAGAAACCATAGAATATCTATTCAATAGCACTCCCGTCTTTGAACATGTCGGTGCATCCGCTTACAAAGAGGGACTTGAGACGACAAAAGCGTTAGACGAACACTTTGGTCATCCACATACCCACTTCCTTTCCATTCATGTTGCAGGAACCAACGGAAAAGGCTCATGCTCGCACACGTTGGCTGCTATCCTCCAAGCTGAAGGATATAAGGTCGGACTCTATACCAGTCCGCACCTCGTTGATTTCCGCGAACGCATCAGAGTCAATGGAGAAATGATTTCAGAACAGGAGGTTATCGACTTTGTCGAACAGGAACGCGACTTCTTTGAGCCGCTGCACCCTTCTTTCTTTGAACTCACAACAGCCTTAGCTTTCAAGCACTTTGCCCAGCAGAAGGTTGATATTGCTATCATCGAAGTGGGCTTAGGTGGTAGACTCGATTGCACAAACATTATCACTCCTATCTTATCGATTATCACCAATATATCACTCGACCACACCCAGTTCCTCGGTAATACGCTCGGAGCAATCGCAGCAGAGAAGGCTGGTATTATCAAACATCGTGTGCCTGTCGTTATTGGTGAGTCTGTCCCTGAAACACAGATTGTTTTCAAGGCAAAAGCACAGAAAGAAGATGCCCTCATTGTCTTTGCTGAAGACATCCCTGCAGTGCTTTCTTCGCATCCTAACCCTGATGGTGGTATCGCTTATCAGACGCGTTTCTTTGGCGACATCGTGGGTGAATTGGGGGGTAGCTACCAAGAGAAGAATGCTAATACGGTGCTCACTGCTGCCATGCAGCTATATAATAAAGGTGTCATCAAGAACGCTGAAAGTATCGCCAAAGGCTTTGCCAATGTTTGCGAACTGACGGGTTTAATGGGTAGGTGGCAGAAGCTACAGGCTAATCCATTGGTGGTTTGCGATACAGGACACAATGCTGGAGGATGGACCTACCTCTCCCAACAAATCAAACGTCAGCAATGTGCGCAGAAACGCATTGTCTTTGGTATGGTGGATGATAAAGACCTACATGCTGTCATGTCTATGCTCCCCGATGATGCCATTTACTATTGGACACAACCGAGTACGCATCGTGCTTTCCCAGTAGAGAATATTGCCGAAACAGCCAACGACTACGACCTGCACGGAAACATCTTCCCAACCGTCCTTGAAGCCTACCAAGCTGCCCTTCATGATGCCGCCCAATCCGACTTCATCTTCGTTGGTGGCTCCAGCTATGTGGTTGCCGACTTGCTGACAAGCCTACAAAAGAAGTAGCAAAAGTCCCTTCTCCATTACTCCCATATCACTACACAAAGCTTGATTTCTATTTGCTACCACTTTTAACACTTCGTCCTATGTGCTTATATTCAATATATTATAAGCATATAAGAGATGATAGAAGTGACAGCAAAGTTGATTTTCATAATTTCACGACCATCTCTGCAAGTTCCAAAACGAAGTGCAATAAAAGAAATCCACTTTTGCGTGATTTTTCTTGCTAAAAACTTTGTATTATCGATAATTATTCGTATCTTTGCTGAGTCAGTCCTCGCCAAGCCTCTTAACAATGCTCAAATCGTGCGAGGCGTTTTTTGTTTATACACATTTGAATACAGTGAATCTTATTCCCTTTACAAAACGATTTGAATCTTCAGAAAATCTCGTTGATTTGCTTGAATCTCGAGGTTTACAAATTTGTAATAGAAATAAAGCCATACAATACCTTGATAACATTGGTTATTACAGATTGTCTGCTTATATGTATCCTTTGTTGAAAATGCCCAAAACAGCACATTTGTACAAAAAAGGTTCATCCTTCAAGAGTATGGAACAAGCAAAATGCCATTCAGCCAGCAATTCCCATTAGTCCCGCAGGAGAATGGATAACGCTTCCAACAGATTCCATGCGTGCTTACTTTGACCTCTGCATCATCAAATACTTTCTTAATGTTATATCCCCAAATAATGATATGCAATCCAAACTAACATGGTTATTCATTCGGTTTCCCGAAATTGACTTAAAAGCTCTCGGCTTTCCGCAGAGATGGGAAACGGAACCATTATGGAGGTAATAACATTTGGAATGACTACTGATTATTCACTCCAATGCATGATCTTCTTTGTTTCCGTTTTATCATAATTATGGGGAGGGCGGTTCAAACGACCCCATCCAGTCCATATTTATGTAGTTTTTGATGTGACCGAAAGTTAAATATATTAAATCTCACACTTTTCGTAGCACTAAGATAGGTGAAGTTTCTGACATATCTAAGTGTTTTGAGAACGTTGTTTTTCAGGCACTTGAAGTTTTTACAAGAATTTATACTGCGAAATTAAGGTCTATAATATTTTTTGTTTATCTTTGTATTTGATTTTCCGCGTAAATCAAAAAAGTATTATTTATATAAAAATACTAACATGAAACAAATTTACATCTTACTAATAGCTCTACTCATGGGCTTATCAGCTAATGCAGAGAAGTCTGGTTCTTGTGGACCTAATCTAAAATGGCACCTTACTGATGATGGAGTTTTGACCATTACAGGAAACGGGGAAATGGATGATTATTATATTTTCAGCCCATGGCGTGACTCTGATGTTAAACGAATTATAATAGGTAATCGTGTTACGACAATTGGACAGACTGCTTTCAGCGGTTGTAGCTCTCTAACTTCTGTAACCATTCCCAATAGTGTTACGACAATTGGTGGATATGCTTTCAGCGGTTGTACCTCTCTAACCTCTGTAACCATTCCCAATAGTGTTACGACAATAGGAGAGGCAGCTTTCAGCAATTGTAGCTCTCTAACTTCTGTAACCATTCCCAATAGTGTTACGACAATTGGAGAGGATGCTTTCAGCAATTGTAGCTCTCTAACTTCTGTAACCATTCCCAATAGTGTTACGACAATTGGAGAGGATGCTTTCAGCAATTGTAGCTCTCTAACTTCTGTAACCATTCCCAATAGTGTTACGA
>ERZ773214.1128-NODE-1128-length-16027-cov-5.644503_pt1 | contig 16027 bp, 7 predicted proteins | sample MGYA00511238_ERZ773214 | MGnify/ENA primary metagenome ERZ773214 (study PRJEB29015, sample SAMEA2738157) | human oral metagenome | biome: human oral; feature: human-associated habitat; material: saliva | place: China | collected 2259 ...
CCAAACTTGTTGAAACGAATCAAGTCTACACGGCGGCGACCTTCAAAGTAGAACTCTTTACACCATTCGTTGAGAATGTCGTTGAGCGTATAAGAACCAGTTGTTCGAGGTGCTGCATGAGCACGTGTGTGAAGTTGGTTGATAAGGTCTGTACCTTCAGTAGTAGTCTGACCACCATTCAATCGGGCAGTAGCCTCAGCGTATGTTAGATAAGCTTCAGCAACACGGAATAAGAAGAAATCGGTGTCTGCATAACGAAGGTCTTTTGCACTTGCGCCAGTAGAGTAGAAGTTGTTGAACTTAACAACTGCAAAGCCTTTTGTAAATACTGAGATATCAGCTGATGTGCTTTGTGTAATGGTTCTTCCTACACCATCGAACAGTGCGCGATCGTCTCCAGCTTCGCTTGGCATATTTGCTCCACTTACAGCTGGTGCATTGCTATTGGGGAAGAACTTATCGATAAGGTCTTTGCGAGCACGAACACCAGCCCAGTTGGCATTGTCGTATAGATTGCCACCAGCAGTACCATTACTATTTACAGATGCAGTTTTATCGTAGCAAGCATCAATCAAGAACACTGTTCCACCGTATGCAGCAGTATGCTTTCCATCTTGTAAAATAGGGAAAACAGCTTCAACAGATGCACCGTTTTCGCCATTATCGCCCATAAATAATTGTTGGTAAGCAGTCCAGCCGTTTACTGTAGCACCAGTGTAGAGATGATAAGGAGAATTAATTACCTGTTTAGCATAGTCTGCAGCCTTCTGCCATTGAGGTGTACCAGTATAAACCTCTGCGTTTAAGTATAGACGAGAGAGCAACATCCATACAGCAGCCTTATCTACACGACCGTAATCAGGATCAGAAGAAGTCTTAGCACGTGGAGTCATCAAGTCTGGTTCAATGGCTAAGAGTTCCTTTTCAATATAGTCGTACATTTGCTTACGTGAATGCTGTGGAGAAGGTTTAGCTGATACCTCTTCTGTGAAAGGAATATTTCCAAATGCGTCCATCAACAAATAGTAGTCGAGTGCACGAATAAAACGCACCTCTGCAGTCTTCTGTTTGTCTACATCGCCAAAGTTATTGAGATATTGGTTGCAAACAGTAACACCAAAATAAAGGCGATAGTAGAAACCTTTCAGCATAGGGTGAGAGCTACCATAGTTATTGAAGTTAAACTCAGGAATACCCTCGTCTTGTGTCCAGTTACAGATAGCTTCATCGGTAGTAAGGTCGTTAGAGTTGAACAGCTGTCTAACGAAACCTGTTGTACCTCCATCAAGACCATCAATATCGCAATCGTCTTCAGGACCTTTGTTACCAGACAATGCGAAGTTTGCATAGCACTTGTTGAACAAATGGTCCGGATTAATCTTTGTTTGTAGATTTGGGTCGATTGGTGTAACGTCCAAATCCTTAACACAAGAGGTTAAGCTCAACGTAAATAGCAGTGCTGCTACTGGAGCTAATTTCTTTATATATCGTTTCATAGTTATTGAAATACTATTATATGATTAAAAGTTTAAATTAAGACCAACAATGAATGACATAGGACGTGGATAGAGATTATTATCAATACCACCAAATACTTCTGGGTCTATACCTTTATATTTAGTAAGTGTGAGTATATTAGAAGCTGTTCCATAAACACGTCCACTCAAACCATGCCAGCCACCAGTCTTAAAGAGATCAGCAAAGCTATAACCTAATGTAACGTTGTCGAGTTTTAAGAACGAAGCATTCTGTACCCAACGGTCTGAAAGAATAGCAGAGATCTGACCTGTCTGCCAATTATCTTTAACTGAAGCTATAGGACGGTTTGACAAGAATTCTGATGATGCCCATATAGCTGCAGGTGAAATATTTACTTGTCCAGCCATCAAATCGTTGAACACATAGTTGCCTATATTTGCACGGAGAGAGAAACCTAAATCCCAATTCTTATACTCTAGACGAGAAGAAAGACCCATTGTAACAGGAGCCATTGGACTCTTATAGAAATACTTATCGGCCTCTGTAATTTTTCCATCACCGTTTCTGTCTACAACAGCACCTTCAATTGCTTTACCATTCTTATCGTAAATTTGTTGATAAACGTAGAAAGAAGAAGCTGGGTGTCCTACAGCGTGTGCTTGTGCATTAACGCCAGTACCTGCAGAAATTCCTCCTGTTGCAACAACAAAGTTAGGATCCTTACCACCTGTAAGGTCGGTAATTTCGTTCTTGTTGTATGTGAAGTTATAGTCGATAGTCCAATACCAGTCTTTGGTTTCGATTGCTCTCCAACGCAAAGCTACTTCAATACCAGTATTCTTTAATGAACCGATATTAGATGGAACTTGGTTGCGGAAGTTGGAACCGGCAGAAACAGGTACACTGTTGTTCAAGAGGTCTGTGGTCTTACGGTAGTACCAGTCAACGCTACCGGTGAGGCGTTGGTTGAGGATACCCCAATCAAGACCGACGTTGTAAGTTGTAGTTGTTTCCCAAGTTAAAGCCTTGTTTACAGCTTGTGGGCGAACAATTATACCTTCACCTGTTACAGGATAATATCCATTCGTGCTATTTCCAGTCTGATAAATATCGAAGTAGTTATAGTCGCCAATACCTTCTTGCTGACCTGTCATACCCCAACCTAAGCGAAGTTTCAAATCACTTAACCACTTAATATCACGGAACTTATTTTCGTCTTTCATTTTCCAAGCGAAAGCAAATGAAGGGAAGTAAGCCCAATGCTTTTTGAAGCGTGAAGAACCATCAGCACGGAATGTAGCTGTAAGATAGTAACGGTCCATTAAACTCCAATTAGAACGCCCGAAGAATGATACAAGATAGTTTTCTGTAGAATATACATAGTCTTCCAAAACGCCGTCTTTGTTGTAGTCTTTACCACTATCGTAGTAGATTTGTCCAGCCTTTGAGTTAGTAGAAGGATAATATTGTATAGCACGACTCTTATCTTTTCTCCAGAAGTGTTGCCACTCATAACCAGCCATAATATCGAAGTGGTTCTTTGCAGCATCTTTAAAGTCGTGGTAATACTGTGCGTATGTATTGAAAGTGAGGTTGCGTTTCAACTGTTTGCTCCAACCATTGTAACCGTAATAAGGTTTTAATGGAGAAGATGGAGCAATATCAGTGTCTTGCTGTCCTTGTGCAATGTCTGCGCCAGCAGTAACATGCAAACGTAAATCTTCAAAGCCGTGAACTTTATAGTCGAATTCTGCATTCGCAATAACGTCGCGACTGCGAGAACGATCGTTCTTTAAATTTAATATAGCTACAGGATTCTTTGTTGCCAAAGTATTGAAAGTAGTTGGCCATGTAGGGTCATCGCTTGCTGCAAGACCAACTCCACGCCATTCAAAATAGTTACCAAAGTTAGCCGCATCAGCTGAAGTATAATCGTAAATGCTTTGAGAAGGGTCGAAAGCTACAGCTGCACCGATAGCAGCGCCATCAGCAAAGCGATTCTTTGCAAACATACCTTTCACATTTAAGTTCATAGTCAAGTGATTATTCAAGAGCGATGGACTTAAGTTTACAGCAGCTGTATAACGTTCAAAATTAGAGGTCTTCAATATACCTTGATTATTTGTGTAACCGGCAGAAATGCGGAAGGGCATATAATTATCCTTGTCGCCAACAGAACCTGTAACGGTAATATTATGGTCTTGTGCCCATGCTGTACGATAGATTTCGTTTTGCCAGTTAGTATTTGCAGTGCCAAGTGCAGCTACTTGTTTGCTTCCCGCACCAAACATATCAGTAATAAACTTACGATATTCATCTCCATTCATTACATCGATAGTTTTTCTCTTAATACTAGCAGTTACACTACCAGAGTATGAAACAGAAAGAGGTTGGTTTACACGTCCTTTCTTTGTGGTAATAATAATAACACCGTTAGAACCACGAGAACCATAGATTGCTGTTGCAGAAGCGTCTTTCAATACATTGAAGCTTTCAATATCTTGTGGATTTACTAAAGAAAGAGGGTTAGACATACCTTTTATACCCGTATTATCCATAGCGACACCATCGATAACGATAAGCGGATCGTTAGATGCGCTTAACGATGAACCACCACGAATACGAATCTTTGCGCCACCACCAGGAGTACCGCCTTCACCTGTAACATTCACACCAGCCATCTTACCTTGCATCATATCCTGTGCATTTACCACGAGACCTTTATTCTTTGCGTCGGGTTTCATTGCGAGAACCGAACCTGTAAGGTCGCTCTTCTTCACTGCACCGTAACCGATGACAACAACTTCTTGCATTTGTTGTGCATCTTCTGGCTGCATAACAACAACCATACCATTCTTTGCAGCAACTTGCTGCTTAATATATCCAATGTAAGAAATGGTTAGTTGAGTGCCTGGTGCTACATTCAGTTCGAAGTTTCCGTCGATATCCGTCTGCACACCTTCATGGGTTCCAGTAACTAGAACTGATGCGCTAATGATTGGTTCGCCAGAAGAATCTTTCACCATACCTTTGATAGTTGATTGCGCAAAGGCATTGATAGACAGGAATAGACCGAGCATAAGTGCCAGCATCCTGACAGGAGTTTTGCATTTTACCTGCTTCATCATTTTGTTGTTAAAGTATTAATATTGAGTAAATTTTATCCTTAATATAACCGCTATAATATCTTTTGTAATAGGACTATACGGTTTCTTTTCTTACCTTTGTATAGAACTTAGTTTTGCAAAGATAAGCTGTTAATTTTGTATTAGCACTTTTTGGTCGTTAAAAACATAAATTAAAAAGTGCAAACGTTTGCATCGTTAATATAGAAATAAATTCTTGACTTGTATCAAAGTATAATGTAAAAATATGTATTTTTGCCATAGAAATAAGAAAAAGAGAAAATAAGCTTCACGAATTGGCGATGAAAAAGAGTAATGTAACAATGAAAGATATAGCACGCGAATTGGGTGTTTCCGTTGCTACTGTATCGCGTGCACTAAAGGATAGCCCACGCATTTCGGCAGAAAAGCGGGAAGAGATAAAGCGTTATGCGCGTGAACAAAACTTTACTCCTAATCTTATTGCAGAAGCTTTGCGCAAAAGCAAAGTGCAACCGTTGAAGGTTATTGGCGTTATAGTGCCTCAATTTACACACTTTTATTTTTCGTCTATATTAGCAGGAATTGAAGAAGAAGCCTCTATGCGTGGCTATCAGCTTATGGTTGCGCAAAGCAACGAGAGCTACGAACGAGAAGTAAAGATATGTAAATCGTTTTACGAAAATAAGGTTTGTGGCGTAATTGTATCACAAGCTAAGAATACAACCAAGTTCGATCACTTCCAGTTTCTTGTAGATCAGCATATACCATTGGTATTCTACGACCGTGTAAGCATTGGTGTTAATGCTAGCCGTGTGGTTATTGACGATTATATGGGAGCATTCTCTGCCGTAAATCACCTTATTAATACTGGTTGCAGACGCATTGCCTATTACGGTTTGTCTATGAATTTGGAAATAGGAAAGAACCGCTATAACGGCTATCGCGATGCTTTGCTGAAACATGGTATACAACCAGATGAGCAATTAATAAGAATGTGCGATAATCGTAGCGATGCGGAATCGATTACTCCCGATCTCTTGAACTTTCAAAACCCGCCTGATGCTTTTTTTGCTGTAAACGATGAAACTGCGCTTGGCATACTTTATTCGTGCAAACGCTTGGGATATCGTATTCCTGAAGATATTTCCATCTGTGGATTTACAAATGGTATACGTGCTGTATCGTGCGACCCTATGCTCACTACTGTAGAACAACGGGGCTTACGTGTAGGAGAAGAGGCTGCAAGCATATTGATAGATAAGGCGGAAGGCTCGTTACCGCTTGACACTGTAGAAAAGCGTATTGTGCGGACCAGACTTATTATTAGAGGAACTACACGATAAATGGAATTTACAATTTAAATATATAAATCAACTATCAACAAATAGCAACTAACACACTTTAAACTATGAATAATGAATTAAAGACTCGTCCAAACAAAAGTTTCTGGCAACTATGGAATCTTAGTTTTGGTTTTTTTGGTGTTCAAATAGCCTACTCTTTACAGAGTGCTAACATTTCGCGTATATTTGCTACATTAGGTGCCGACCCACATAGCTTAAGCTATTTTTGGATTTTGCCTCCACTGATGGGTATTCTTGTGCAACCGATTGTAGGGACTTTATCTGACAAAACTTGGACTCGCTTTGGTCGTCGCATACCTTATTTATTTATAGGTGCCTTTATTGCAGTTCTTGTTATGTGCCTGCTGCCTAATGCTGGTTCGTTTGGTATGGCTGTATCAACGGCTATGATATTCGGTTTAATATCGCTTATGTTTTTAGATACAAGCATTAATATGGCGATGCAACCATTTAAAATGCTTGTGGGCGACGAGGTTAATGAAAAACAAAAGGGATTGGCTTACTCCATACAAAGTTTTCTTTGCAACGCTGGTTCGCTGGTTGGTTATGTTTTTCCATATTTGTTTAGTGCCATTGGTATATCTATTAAAGCACCTAAGGGTGTTGTGCCAGACTCTGTAATTTATTCGTTCTATGTTGGTGCAGCTATTCTTATACTATGTGTGCTCTATACCACTTTAAAGGTTAAGGAGATGCCACCAAAAGAATACGCAGAATATCACAACTTAAAAACAGAAGAGAATGAAACGAAAAGCAATTGGATTCATCTGCTGAAAAATGCGCCTTCTACATTCTGGACGGTTGGATTAGTGCAATTTTTCTCTTGGTTTGCATTCTTATTTATGTGGACTTATACAACAGGAACGGTTGCTGCTAACTGTTTCGGAGTAGACATGAGTGCAAGCAATGCTTCGGCAACATTAAAATATCAGCAAGCTGGCGATTGGGTAGGAATATTGTTTGCCATACAAGCAATAGGCTCCGTACTTTGGGCAGTGGTGTTGCCTATGTTTAAAAATCGCAAGTTTGCATACGGTTTCTCTCTCTTCTTAGGTGGTGTGGGATTTGTTATGACTTCGTTTGTCCACGACCAATATATTATGTTTATTCCATTCGTTCTTATTGGTTGTGCCTGGGCTGCCATACTTTCAATGCCGTTCACCTTTGTAACCAATGCACTGGAAGGCTATGGACACATGGGTGCTTATCTTGGCTTATTTAATGGAACCATCTGTATACCACAAATTATTGCTGCTGCTTTGGGTGGAGTTATATTACAACTTGTAGGCTCTAACCAAAGCGATATGATGATTGTTGCTGGCGGTGCGCTCGTTGCTGGTGCGCTATCTGTATCTATTATTAAAGACAAACAAAGGGCTTAGTTTGTGTAAATAAAAATTTGTAGAACGTATAGACCACATAGAGTTCTTACATACTATAGACACTTTATAGTATATATGAATTCTATGTGGTTTTTATGTTTCTTAAGAAAATATACTATTCATAGAGCATCAGTAGAATATAGGTGGGAAGATTATTTGTTCTGCCCATTGTTTAATAGAAGCAGAAAAAAACATTGCTTATGTATATAAAAAATCTGTGATTATAGTTGCTTTTGTTTTAGATATCTGTAACGATCGTTTTAGATATCTGTAACGATCGTTTCAGATATCTGTAACGTTCGTCTCAGATATCTGTCAGTTGCGCTTTAGACATCTGTAATTTACATATCATATATCACATCAAGTTTCAGCATTTATAGTTCTCTACTATAACACATTAACAACAATATTTTTACTATTATGTACGCATACCTAATTCACCGTACCAAATAGCCTGGCTTACATACAAATACTACCACAAGAGACGTTTTTGTCTGTCGTTGCAACAGTTCCTAATTATCATTCCACCAATATATATCTATTCAAGAAGCAACAAGCAAACAAGGCTTTTGCAAACGTTTGCAACAATATTAATACTTATTCTATGTCAAGTTGAAACACAACTCAAAATAAGTCAGTACATTTGCAAACATACAAACAGTTAGAACTAAAACAAATCAAAATCATCATTATGAAACGAATATCTACTCTGTTTTCACTTCTCTGCATAGCAGCAACAATGTTTGCACAAGGCTGGAAAGCCAACTATGGAGGCGTAATGCTGCAAGGCTTCTATTGGGATTCGTATCAAGATTCGAAATGGACAAACCTTGAAACACAAGCAAAAGACCTTGCCGCATACTTCAATCTTGTATGGCTACCACAAAGTGCACAAGCACGTAACACGCCATCTATGGGATACGACGACTACTATTGGTTTAGCAACTATAATAGTTCCTTTGGCAACGAGGCAGAACTATTAAGCCTTATTGGTACATTTAAAGCCAACGGCATAAATACTATAGCCGATGTGGTGATAAACCATAGAGCAACCACTGCAGGTTGGTTCGACTTTCCAACTGAAACCTACAACAACGTTACGTACACAATGACATCGGAAGATGTTGCCAAAAACGACGATGGTGGAAAAGCATTAACAGAAGCACAGAAAGAGGGAGTGCAACTTAGTTCCAACTTAGACTCAGGCGAAGATTGGGACGGTATGCGCGATCTTGACCATAATAGCATAAACGTACAAAACACTGTGAAAGCCTATCTGCAAATGCTGAAAGACAAATTTGGCTATGCCGGTTTCCGATACGATATGGTAAAAGGCTATGCTGGTAAGTTCACAGCACTATACAATAAGGCTTCGCAGCCAGAGTTTTCGGTGGGCGAATATTGGGACGGAGATATAAACAAAGTGAAAGCATGGATAGAAAGCACCAAACTAGATGGCGTTCCAACCAGTGCTGCTTTCGACTTTCCATTGCGTTATACAGTTCGCGATGCCGTAAATAATGGCAATTGGGCTGCACTCGACGGTGTGGGTCTGGCAAAAGAAGCCAACTACGCACGCTATGCTATAACTTTTGTAGAAAACCATGACACCGAAGACCGTGGTGGCGATAATCATCAAGACCCCATCAAGAAAGATACATTAGCAGCAAATGCCTACATTCTTGCAATGCCAGGTACGCCATGCATATTCCTAAAGCACTATAAAGCATATAAAAACGATATTAAGAATATGATTAGCGTACGCAAGCTCATAGGCATTAACAACGAAAGCAAGGCAGTGAAATACAGCAACGGAACCGACTTTTATGCATTTACTACCACAGGTACAAACGGTGCAATGCTAACCGTAGTTGGTCCTGCCAAGAGTTTCACAAACACAAATAGGTGGGAGAAGCTAACAGGAGGATACCATTGGACATACTACGTAGAAAAGAATAAAGCAAACATTGTATGGGCTAATTTAGCAAGCGGTACTTACGATGGCGAACAAAACGTAACACTAACCAAAATAAGCAACAATGCTAATGCACAAATTGTGTACACCACCGATGGCACCGACCCAACAGAAAATAGCAAAAAAGCAACCAATGGGCAGCAACTAACAATTCCGGTAGGTATAACCGTTCTGAAAGTAGGCTTACTTGTAGATGGAACGGTGAAGAATATAATTACGCGCAACTATAACATCATAGACTTTAAACCTTATAATATAAAGGTATATGTGAATGCCGACAATGCAGGCACAGCGTGGGCAAGTGCACAAACCACAAATGTTCACCCATCTATAAACTTTTGGATATGGGGTGGCACACACACAACAGTGAAAGGAACGTGGCCAGGCGATGCCATAACAACTATAGAAACAGTAGACGGTAAAAAGTGGCTAACAAAAGAGTTTCTTATAACAACCTCTAACGATGCCGTAAACTTTGTGTTCAGTGTTGGTACAGGTACACCACAAACTGTAGATATAGAAAACATAAAGACAACCACCTTTATTAATATATCGAGCGAAAAGACAGACACAAAGCACAAAGTAAATGTAGTTACAACAAACATAGAAAACATAGTAAGTAAACATACAGCCAATCCAAATACTTACTATTACACAATTTCTGGTCAGCGCATAACGAAGCCAACTCAGTCAGGCATCTATATTCACAACGGCAAGAAAGTTCTAATAAAATAGAATACTAATAGTATGAAAACCTTGTGGCGGCTCTACCAAAAATATGTAGAGTCGCCCTTCTGTTTATATCTGGTTGGAATATAACAATTAGATGTAATGACATTCGACAGACTGATACCTCACAGGCTTTAGTAATAGACCTTTGGTAGGCTGCTTATTCTATCCATCAAATATCTATTATGCTCCAATATAGTAACATACAGTTATAGACTAAAGGACATAATTTTTTCTATTTAGCGAAATGCCTGTATATTGGTATACCTATTATTGGCGTAAAGCATACACATAGCGCTAAATAGAACAACTTTACAATCCATGGTTCACCATGTGTAAAGAACGGCATCAGCACAAGCGATATTAAAAAGAAAAGTATTACACAAAATATATCCATTGTCAAAACATTTATTTCAATGCAAATATAACACTTATAATTGAAAGTTAGCAATAATTAGCTTTAAAATTAGTATCTTTGCATAGGCATATACAACCCCACGCCTTTACCGCTGAATGCATAGTAAGTTGTGATTTGCTTTAAAATTAGTATCTTTGCATAGGCATATACAACGTAAAGGCTCTCCTTTCAAAGTATGCTCCTGTTGTGATTTGCTTTAAAATTAGTATCTTTGCATAGGCATATACAACACATTCTATATTTTGTCTTGTTAGGAGTTAGTTGTGATTTGCTTTAAAATTAGTATCTTTGCATAGGCATATACAACAAGATAATGGCGTAAAAATTGGCAGTAAAAGTTGTGATTTGCTTTAAAATTAGTATCTTTGCATAGGCATATACAACATTCTGTTCGAATATTGTGTTAATAAGTTCGTTGTGATTTGCTTTAAAATTAGTATCTTTGCATAGGCATATACAACTTATCCATTGTTGAGTTGATAACAAGAGATAGTTGTGATTTGCTTTAAAATTAGTATCTTTGCATAGGCATATACAACATGATTGAGTAGGTAAAGCACCAGATGGCGGTTGTGATTTGCTTTAAAATTAGTATCTTTGCATAGGCATATACAACTGCTATGCTTTTGTATGCTGTAAGGTAGTTGTTGTGATTTGCTTTAAAATTAGTATCTTTGCATAGGCATATACAACAAAGGTATTTTCCACTGAAAAAGTGGAATGGGTTGTGATTTGCTTTAAAATTAGTATCTTTGCATAGGCATATACAACCCCTCTGTCGCCTTAACAGAGTATCATTTAGTTGTGATTTGCTTTAAAATTAGTATCTTTGCATAGGCATATACAACAAGAAAGATGTATTAAAGCAGTTGCCCGACGTTGTGATTTGCTTTAAAATTAGTATCTTTGCATAGGCATATACAACACGAGCTTACGGGCGGTAAATGGAAAGTTGGTTGTGATTTGCTTTAAAATTAGTATCTTTGCATAGGCATATACAACTTCCATACAAATGAAATACTTATAACCCCCGTTGTGATTTGCTTTAAAATTAGTATCTTTGCATAGGCATATACAACTTTTATGATAACGCAGGAAATAATACCCTGTTGTGATTTGCTTTAAAATTAGTATCTTTGCATAGGCATATACAACAGTAGCAGCAGAGGGTATTAACATAAAGGAGTTGTGATTTGCTTTAAAATTAGTATCTTTGCATAGGCATATACAACAGATTTGTGCACAATCTCGAATCCAAAGCGTTGTGATTTGCTTTAAAATTAGTATCTTTGCATAGGCATATACAACGAGAGAGGAAAATGCTATTGTCAGCTGCTTGTTGTGATTTGCTTTAAAATTAGTATCTTTGCATAGGCATATACAACTCTTTCTAGTGAAGAAGATATTAAACTGATGTTGTGATTTGCTTTAAAATTAGTATCTTTGCATAGGCATATACAACCGAATCTTAGAATTATTTAAATTAATTTCAGTTGTGATTTGCTTTAAAATTAGTATCTTTGCATAGGCATATACAACTTTAACCCTTAAGTATTATAACGTCATTGCGTTGTGATTTGCTTTAAAATTAGTATCTTTGCATAGGCATATACAACTTTATACATAGGCTGCATTATGAAGCGGACAGTTGTGATTTGCTTTAAAATTAGTATCTTTGCATAGGCATATACAACGGAACGACAGATATCAAATTGTCTTCTACTGTTGTGATTTGCTTTAAAATTAGTATCTTTGCATAGGCATATACAACGTTGAGTTATATGTTTCGCAAAAAAGCTTAGTTGTGATTTGCTTTAAAATTAGTATCTTTGCATAGGCATATACAACGGATATTCAAGCAAGTGTTACAAGTGCGACGTTGTGATTTGCTTTAAAATTAGTATCTTTGCATAGGCATATACAACTGCTGATTATATTGTATTTTACTATATTTGGTTGTGATTTGCTTTAAAATTAGTATCTTTGCATAGGCATATACAACACACCTACGAACTAACCCAACGCTTAGCCGTTGTGATTTGCTTTAAAATTAGTATCTTTGCATAGGCATATACAACGCTTCCGGACACGAGCAGCAGTGGAAGATTGTTGTGATTTGCTTTAAAATTAGTATCTTTGCATAGGCATATACAACACTTGTTCCTCTGCAGAAAGAAACTTTAGAGTTGTGATTTGCTTTAAAATTAGTATCTTTGCATAGGCATATACAACCCATAATTTCCGTTAATGACTTCTTGCTGGTTGTGATTTGCTTTAAAATTAGTATCTTTGCATAGGCATATACAACTTATTTGGCTTAAAACATTTAGTATTAATGTATTATGAGCATTTCGAGAGATAAAAAAATGCAAGCAAAATAAAGTTCCATTCTAAACGAATGGAACTTTATTTGTTTCAAAGAGAGACTAAAAGAGTTCTAACTGCGCACCTGGAGCCTTAGGAAGTTGTGGTTTCTGTCCATAGAAGAGTTTTATTTCTGCGAATTGCTTATCTGTTATGCCCATAATTCCAACCTTTCCGTATGCAGGAATAAAAGAAGATATTCGTTTTATGTGTACTTCCATATTCTCTTTACTACCACAATGGCGTATGTAGATGGAAAATTGAAACATAGTGAACCCATCTTTTATTAAGTTCTGACGAAAGACAGCAGCAGCCTTTCTTTCCTTCTTTGTATCTGTGGGTAAATCAAAGAATACCATTAACCACATAGTTCTGTATTGACTAAATCTATAAGTTTCCACCAAATAGTATTTATAATTCTGGATAAACCATTCTTCTTTGCTCTCCGCTAAAGCACTTGTAAAGCGAAGAAGTTGTTTGTTGTGTAGCTATCATCAATGGGCTCTTCTTATTTCCAATGGTTGTATCGAGCACAGGAATAGCAAGAAGTTTCATTTTAATTTCCTTCGTAAGTTCGCTATAATCGTAGGTTGATTCCATTATGTCTAAGACTAATCCATCTACATAAGGACGATAAGGTTCCATTACATCATCGGCAAGACAATAAGCATTATACTTATTATGGTGGTGAATGCCTAAAGTTGGAAGCAATCCGCTGGCAACTAAAGACCGTGCTACTACTGCACGCAATATAGCATAACCATAATTTAAAAGATTATTAGGAGGTTCTCCTTCGCGACCTCTTATGAAATTAGGAATATCAGAAAAGATATTTTTCCAATAATATGCAGCTGCTCTTGCTTCAAAATTATCAGGGTCGCCACTTCTAACTTTGTCTGCCCAAGCATACATACAACCAACATCAACCGTAGTATATCTGTCCAAGAGTTTGGCTTGATTGCATATTTTCTGCTTAATGGTTTGTTGCCATAGTTGCTTTTTTAGTGGTAGCGATGCCTCTATCTGCGCTCGGAAGCGTTCGCTTTGTGTTTTATTGCCACATAAAGGAAGCAGAAGACCAATGGGCATACTCTTATTGTCGCAAGTTATAACTGCACAGTTGTTTTCTATTAAAGCTTCTAATAGAGACGAAGTAATGGTTATTCTTTTGTTATCAAGCAGTACAACTCCAATATCTTCTATTGGAATTGTACGCTCGCTTTGCTTTTTAAAACTGTCAGGCAGGTCGTCGCATGTTTCTACTTCGGGCAAACGAATTGCTAACTGTGCATTCTGTAAACTTAAATAGGCAGGATTGCTAAAACATAATGTCTTCTTTATCATAAGCTATCTATATTAATCGTATTCACCTACTGCAACTATCTTACCAATAGAGTTAATACGCACTTTAATGATACCTTCTAAAGGCTTTAATGAATTTATTCGTTTGAACGCAGAGTTCTTAAGCCTTGAATCATCATTCAGAATAGTTTCTAAGTGATGTCTAAACCAGTAATCCCTTGAAGTAGACGGTCCTTTCTCGATTCTTGACACCTTTTGAACTCTGTATAGATTTGGACTTATCATATCATAATTGGCTTCGTCCATTAAATTCACTTCCGTAGGAATAAACCCTGTAGCTTCATTAGGGAACACAAAGTATTCGTTTTGCTTCATAGTAAATAAGAAACGCCACCCCTTATCGTGATTATAGTTTTTATCAACGATAGGAAGACCTTGCGATTTACGTTCGGCAGCTTCAAAGAAAGATACTGCTTTGTCTTGCAAGTTTCCTTTTTCATCGGTATAGAAAGCTATATGATGATTGTTACTTGTTTGTACATAATTACCTAATACAGGTTTTCCATCTTTTCCAATAATAAGTTTACCTGCTTGATCTTTCAGTGTTTGTAATGGAATGGCACTTAAAACTCCTTCTATGCTAACTCGTTTTAATGCTATTTTCTTTGTTTGGTCAAGATAAATAGGGTTCTCTTCCAAGTTGCTGAAAGCTTTCTTCGCATCTCCATTAAATTCTTCTAAGCGGGTTTTCAGAATATTCCTTATGCATTTATCAACAACCTTGTCAACGTTAAGATCTTTATCAATTAGCTTACGGGTAGGGTGGAAAGACTCCCATTCTATCGTTTTGACCAATGTGGGGACTGTTTTTGTTCGTTCAGCATTCAGATAAATTGGATTTTTATCTAATGTATTCTTTCCTGTAAACGCCTTTTTAGCGTTTCCGCTGTATTCGTTAAGACGTTTAAGAAGAGCCTCACGAATAGTAAGATTGCTTATTTTGTTTATCGTTGCTTCATCTAATGCTGCTCCAACTTTCACCATTGTTATAATAGGACGTTTCTTTGTTCCATAAATGGTTTCGTTATGAAGTGCTCCACGTGGTGTAAGTTGAATCTTTTTTATTACTCCCTGTTTGGTTTTAATCTTGTTTACATTCTGTGTCATCACCTTATTTTTTGCCTTAATTGATATTAAGATGGCACTAAGATGGCGTTTTGCTTCTGCACGAAACTCGTGAATAGGGATTGGAGCATTAAACTTTAGCTTATTATCCTCTCTATGTAACTCTTTATTTTCTATTGCATAGATACTGCTACTCTTATTGCTTCGTGCATTTAGGTTGTTCAAATACTGAATGAAGGCTGGTTTTGTAAAAGCTATTGTCAGTGCATCCATTGCGTGGTGGCGATGGTCGTTGCGTTTAGTCCAATCTTTTATACGCTTTATTTTCCTTCCGTCTCTATCTTCAACAACTTCTGCTAAACCAAGCTTTTGATACTTTTCAAAGTTCAGTTCTTTCATAACGTCTACCAATTGCCAATCTTCACGCAGGCGGTTAGTTATTTCTCCTGTTGTTGGTGTAACAGTTCTTACAAGTTCGCTCAATATCTCGTATGCTTTCTTCGCTATGTATTGAGTATTGCGAAGGTCTCGCTCTATAAATTCAGACGGTATATCCGCCTCACTCATCAATAGTTTATTGTATTTCGCTTTACTGATAACGTCCTTTGACAAAAGCATATCAAGTTTCTTTTTATAGACTTCAGCACCTTCGTCACCATACTCTCCTTTAATAAAATCAAAAGCAGTTTTATTGCTTTTGGCTATGTTTATATTGCGTGCTTCAAGTGTTTTGTTTGAGAAAGAATCGTCAAACAAGCGTGCTTTCGGAATGATATGCTCAA
>ERZ773214.1129-NODE-1129-length-16025-cov-55.136255_pt1 | contig 16025 bp, 13 predicted proteins | sample MGYA00511238_ERZ773214 | MGnify/ENA primary metagenome ERZ773214 (study PRJEB29015, sample SAMEA2738157) | human oral metagenome | biome: human oral; feature: human-associated habitat; material: saliva | place: China | collected 2259 ...
GCCAGCGCGGCACCCACTTCCACCCCGGCCTGAACGTTGGCCGCGGTGGCGACGACACCCTGTTCGCTCTGGCAGCAGGCACCGTCGAGTTCGGTACCCGCAAGGGCCGCAAGGTCGTTAACATCCTGGCTGCAGCTGAGTAATACTCACCGCTAGGGCAGAGGGGGTAGGCGCGAGTCTACCCCCTCTCGCTATAACTCCCATTCCGCGAGCAGCCCGCACGCTGTGCGGTCCTCGCGAGGAGGCGCGCCCCAACCCGGCGGCGCCTGCCGATGCATCCGCCCACCGGGCGTTGAGGCGTCGGCGAAGAGAAAACTTTCCAAGATAGGAGAACCCGTGGCGGAATTCGTGGACCGCGTGGTCTTGCATGTTTCCGGCGGTCGCGGAGGCAACGGTTGCGTCTCCGTGCGACGCGAAAAGTTTAAGCCGCTGGGCGGCCCGAACGGCGGTAACGGTGGTAATGGTGGCGCGGTGATTCTGCGCGTCGACAACCAGACTACGACCCTGCTGGAGTACCACCACAGCCCGCACCAGCACGCCCCGAACGGTGATATCGGCCGCGGCGATATGCACCACGGCTTTAACGGCGAGGACCTCATTCTGACCGTGCCGCAGGGCACCGTGGTGAAGGACCGCGAGGGCAATGTCCTGGCCGACCTGCTGCACGTTGGCGACGAGTACATCGCCGCACGCGGCGGTATGGGCGGCCTGGGTAACGCCGCGTTGGCCTCGACGAAGCGTAAGGCCCCCGGCTTCGCGCTGCTGGGCACCCCCGGTGAAGAGGCTGACATCGTGCTGGAGCTTAAGTCCATCGCGGATGTGGCCTTGGTGGGTTACCCCTCGGCGGGTAAGTCCTCGCTGATTGCCGCTATCTCCGCGGCACGCCCGAAGATTGCGGATTACCCGTTCACGACCCTGATCCCGAACCTGGGCGTGGTGCAGGCCGGCGATGTGCGCTACACCGTGGCCGATGTGCCGGGCCTGATTGAGGGCGCATCGGAGGGACGTGGCCTGGGCCACCGCTTCCTGCGTCACGTGGAGCGCTCCTCGGCGCTCGTGCACGTGATTGACTGCGCGACCCTGGAACCCGGCCGCGACCCGATCAGCGACTTCGAGGTGATTCGCGGCGAGCTGCAGAACTACGAGGTCGACCCGACCGCGGGTGTGACCGTGCCGCTGCACGAGCGTCCGCAGATCGTGGTGCTGAACAAGATTGACGTGCCCGAGGCCCGCGAGCTGGCCGAGTTCGTGCGCCCCGAGTTCGAGGAGATGGGCTTCAAGGTCTTCGAGATTTCGACCGCCTCGCATGAGGGCCTGAAGCCTCTCATCTTCGCGATGGCCAAGCTCGTTGAGGAGGACCGCGCCGCCCGTGCCGCCGCCGAGAAGGAGGCCGAGCGCGTGACCGTCGAGACCCCCGTGATTCGTCCGAAGGGCTTCCGCAACAAGAAGAAGCAGGAGTTCGTGATTCGTCGCGAGGAACGCAACCTGGAGCCGCTGTTCCGCGTGATTGGCGAGAAGCCCGAGCGTTGGATTCAGCAGACCGACTTCAACAACGATGAAGCGGTCGGCTACCTGGCGGACCGCCTGGCCCGCCTGGGCGTTGAGGACGAGCTGTTCAAGGCTGGCGCCCGCGCCGGCGACGCCGTGGTGATTGGTGAGAGCGACAACTCGGTGATTTTCGATTGGGAGCCGACCATGATCGGTGGCGCCGAGCTACTCTCCTCCCCGCGCGGTACCGACGCCCGCCTGGAGGAGATTATCCGCCCGACCCGCGCCCAGAAGCGCGTGGAGTACAAGGAGCGCATGGATGCGAAGGCTGCGGCTCGTGCCGAGCTGGAATCCGAGCGCGTGGCCGGTGTCTGGACCGAGTCCGTGGAGTACCGCAAGAAGCTCAAGGAGGGCAAGGTCGACGAGAATATCGACATGCCCGGCACCGAGGACTAGGTAGAGTCCACATCGTGGCGGCGGGGGTGAGCCGGGTCGCGGGTATTCCACCCGCGGCTTAGCTCACCCCCGTCATTTCGTTGTTTTTAGCGCCGAGACGGTAGCATAGATGGGTGTACGCACGTGCATCCGGCGTCCCGCGTGGGCCCGTCGAGTGGCGCGCGTGCATCCGTGTATTTGCCCGTATCCTCACCGGTGGGCGCGTTGTTTTCCGGTGCGGTCTCTGTCCCCAGCAAGGACGGCTTCTGTGAGTGATCAGCCTATTCAGCTTGATTTTGGTGCCCCGAGCTCCGAGTCGATTCCCCCTCGTACCCCTGGACGGGTGCGTTTGGGCGTGATGGGTGGAACGTTTGACCCGATTCATCACGGGCACCTGGTGGCGGCCAGCGAGGTCGCCGCGGTGTTCGACCTGGACGAGGTCGTTTTTGTTCCGACCGGTCAGCCCTGGCAGAAGGTGGGGGAGCGGCACGTGAGTGACGCTGAGCATCGCTACCTGATGACGGTGATTGCGACCGCGTCGAACCCGCGTTTTACGGTGAGCCGTATTGATATTGACCGTGGCGGCGCCACGTACACCTTTGATACGCTTAACGAGCTGCGTAGCCTGCGCCCCGATGCTGACCTGTTCTTCATTACCGGGGCGGATGCAATCAGCCAGATTATGACCTGGCGCAATGCCCATAAGCTGTGGGACCTCGCGACGTTCGTGGGCGTGACCCGTCCCGATCACACGCTGGATCCTCCCCTTGCGGAGGGGCGTCATATTACGACGCTGAAGATCCCCGCGATGGCGATTTCTTCGACCGATATTCGCCGCCGCGCGGCTGAGGGTGCCCCCATCTGGTACCTGGTACCCGATGGCGTGGTGCAGTACATTGCGAAGTACGGGCTGTATAAGAAGGACGCTTTGACGGCCTACCGTGACGGCCTGCCTCGAGTTAAGGATGAGGCGGAGCAGTCACCCGAATCGACGAATAATGAGGGAACACATGAGTGAAGCTGCGGGTTCGAAGCCCTATAGCGAGGACGAAGCGTACCTCTACGAGACGTACGTGACCGAAGACGGCATTGAGGTGCCGCCGCCGACTAAGGTGATGGGTCCGCGCCGTCTCGCCCGTTACCGTGAGGAAGTCGCCGAGTACCTGCGCGCACACCGCCGCGGGGAGAACCCGAAGCCCGTTGAGAATATGGGTTCCGTGGTGAACACCGGCGCGATTGATCCGCAGGTTCTGGCGGTTCAACGTCGTTTCGCGGCGCTGGCGGCCCAGGGCAAGATTGAGACCGAGGCGAACGACGAGGAGAAGCTGCACGAGCCGGCCCCTCTGACCAGTAGCCTGCGTGTTCTGCGTCCCGACGAGATCGCGAAGAACCGTGTGGATGCCACCAGCCCCTCGGCGGTGGATAGCCCGCTGACCTCTTCCATCCCGGTGATTACCGTGGTCAAGGAGGAGGAGCCCGAACCGAAGATGCACGAGTACCTCGTGCGCGACGAGCCGAAGGTTGACGAGAGCGTCGTCGGCTACGCGTCCGCGCCGGCTGAGGACGAGGAATCCCCCGAGCCCAAGGACGCCCAGGAACCCAAGGATGCTCAGAAGCCCGAGGCTGCCGAGGCGCAGAAGGACGACGCATCCTCCAACCTGCCCACCCGCGTGAGCGCCGTGAACGCTCAGGGCCTGGACCTGAGCGTTCTGGACGGCTCGGTTTCTGGCGACACCGTGGATTCGGTGGACGGCGACCCGACCGTGGCCCTGAGCCCGGACGAGGTGGAGGAACTGCTGCAGCGCATGGTGGACCGCCAGGATCCCGAGGACTCCGTGGCGATGGCCGAGCTCGCCGCAGAGGAGTCCGCCGAGTCGAAGAGCGCACCGGTGGCATCGGTGGAGCGCGCGAATAGTGGATCTCAGGATGGCGGCACTCAGAAGAAGGACTCCGATAAGTCCTTCGCCGAGAAGGTTACCGAGAACCAGTCGGAGCACGAGGTGCTGAAGCCGGCCCAGAAGACCTCCCTGGCCTGGCTGTGGATGGTTCTGCTGCTGGCCCTGGTTGTTGTCGGCTTGATTATGATTTTTGGCCCGAAGTAGGCCGTGAGAACGCACCCCGCGGGGTGCTGCCGGTGGGAATGACCGGCAAGAAAGGAAGATATGACTGCTGCACAGTCCTCGGTTGAGGCTCTGCGCATTGCTGCCCGTGCGGCGGAGGAAAAGCAGGGAACGAACCTGTTCGCTGTGGATGCCTCCGACGCCATGGGCCTGATTGACGGTTTCCTGGTGGTCTCCGCTCACAACGAGCGCCTGGTGAACGCTGTGGCTGACGAGGTGGAGGACGCCCTGCGCGAGCAGGCCGGTCTGAAGCCGGTGCGCCGTGAGGGTCGTTCCTCGGGTCGTTGGATTCTGCTGGACTTCGGCGATATCGTGGTTCACGTTCAGCACGAGGAGGACCGCGAGTTCTACGCCCTGGATCGCCTGTGGGCTCAGGCCCCGCGCATCGAGCTGGGTGTGGAGAACGAGGCTCCCTTTGATATCGAGGCTGAGTCTGAGGAAGAGGCCGCACGCATCATCCCGGCGCAGGACGACGAGGCTTAGGCCTTCGGGCTGTCGCTCGGCGCGCAACGTTTTTGCGGTGCTCGTTCTGTAGTGTTTGCGTGAGGGGCGGGTTCGGTGCCCTGCATGTGGTGCACACGCGGGGCGCACGGGCCCGCCCCTTCGCCGTATTCGCGGTGCTTTGCGGGCCTCGGGCGGGGCGGCTCGGAGCTCCTAAAGTTTTTGGAAAATTTTTTGAATTTGAGCCGTCCTCGATTTGCGTAGCCCTCTGAGGTGTGTGTAATATATTCATGTTGCCTCGTTGAGGAACGTAACAGAATATGGGGATATGGCGCAGCTGGTAGCGCACCTGCATGGCATGCAGGGGGTCAGGGGTTCGAGTCCCCTTATCTCCACGGAAACCTCGTTTGAGGTGCTAATCGCCCGGTTCGTAAGAGTCGGGCGATTTTGCTATCTCTAGGCTTTGTATCGCGGTTTCGCTCTGGAGGCGACGGGCCCTCACTCGGTTGCGTCGCCCACCGGCCCGTGCCGGTCTTCTCGCCCCGGCGATTCTGCGTCGGCCACAACCCCCAAGGAGAAGGTTAATGGGAGAGCACACACACTCTCACCACGGCGGTCACCACGACCACTCTCATATGCACAGCCCGGAGGAAGCCGCCTCGATGCGTCCGCGCCTGCTGGTGGCTTTTACCCTGGCGCTCGTCATCGTGCTGGCGCAGGCGGTTGGCTCTCTGGTTACAGGAAGTCTCGCCCTGCTGACCGATACGGCGCACGCTATTACGGATGCATCCGGGCTGCTGGTGGCGCTCACCGCGGCTTCGCTCATGACGCGTCCGGCAACCTCGCGCCACACGTGGGGTTTCCGACGCATTGAGGTGCTGGCGGCCCTGGGCCAGTCGGTGCTGCTACTGGCCGTGGGTATCTACACGGCGGTGGAGGGCGTGCATCGCCTGTTTGCCCCGCCGGAGGTGCCCGGTACCGAGCTGCTGGTCTTCGGCGTGGTCGGCCTGGTGGCGAACGTTATCGGCATTGCGGTGCTGGCCTCTGGCCGAAACGCGAACTTCAATATGCGTGCCGCGTTCCTGGAGGTGCTCAACGACGCCCTGGGTTCGCTGGGCGTGATTGTGGCGGCTATCGTGATTTGGCTGACCGGCTTCTACCAGGCGGATGCCCTTGCGGGTCTGTTCATTGCGGCGCTGATTGTGCCGCGCGCGGTGCGCCTGATGAAGCAGACCACGGCGGTGCTCATGGAGTTCACCCCGGACGGCCTGGACCTGGATGCGATGCGCGAGCATATCTTGAGTGTTGACGGTGTGGTGGAGGTGCACGATGTGCACGCCTCGATGGTGGCGACCGGTCTGCCAGTGGTGACCGCGCACGTGGTGGTTGCCGATTCATGCTTCCATGACGGGTCTGCGGTGACGATTCTGGACCATATCCGTTCGTGTGTGGCGAGCCATTTTGAGGTGTCGGTGGAGCACTCGACCTTCCAGCTGGAGACCGCCGAGCTGGGTGGCCAGGAGCCGCAGTCGGTCCGCCACCCGTAAGCCACCTGAACCCCTAGACCACCTGAAAACCTTGCGTGTGTGATTTCTGCGTGCCGAAATAGCGGGGGAGTACCGACCGTTATATTTGGTGGCTTCAACACGCAAAAGATACACTCTTTAGGGAGCAAAAGGCGCTCCTCACCCACACACTTTGACAGGCTCGCTGGCAGACTCTTTAGTTAGGTAGCCGCGGTAGCCTGCAACGATGAGCGCCTCAGCCTGGCCGAAACGGAACAGTGGGCGGGCGCATCCTGAAATTTTTGACGAGAACAACCACGATTAGCAGCAGATACGGAACACTATGCATTCACCTATTGCCACTTACCTGACCGAGACCCTCGAGTCGGTCGCTTCTGATACCTCCGGTGAGTTGGCAAACTACATTCCGGAACTTGCCGCCGTGGACCCGGATAAGCTGGCCGCGTCCATCGTGATGGTGGACGGCGAGCAGTACGCCGCCGGTGACAGCGACGTGGAGTTCACGATCCAGTCGATTTCCAAGCCCTTCGTGTACGCGCTGGCCCTGGCCGACCGCGGCTTTGATGACGTGCTGGCGAAGGTCGGCGTTGAGCCCTCGGGCGAGCCCTTCAACGAGCTGTCCCTTGAGGACGGTTCGGGCAAGCCGCTGAACCCCATGATTAACGCCGGTGCTATTACCACCCATTCGCTGGTGGGCCCTCCGGGGGCCACGCAGGGTGAGCGCATGGAGCGCGTCATTTCGGGTCTGTCGGCCTTTGCGGGCCGCCGCCTGTCGGTGAATGAGCGCGTGTACGAATCCGAACTGGAGCACGCGCACCGCAACTACGCGATTGCGCACATGCTGCGCGGCCACGGCATCCTGACGGGCGACCCGGAGGTGTCGGTGCAGGGGTACACACGCCAGTGCTCGCTCATGGTCACTGTCAAGGACCTGGCGCTGATGGCCGCGACCCTCGCGAACTACGGCGTGCACCCGGTGACGGGGGAGCAGGTTGTGCCGAAGGGCGTGGTGCGTCAGGTGCTGAGCGTCATGTTCACGTGCGGCATGTACAACTCCGCGGGTGACTGGGCAACGCAGGTGGGCGTTCCGGCGAAGAGCGGCGTGGGCGGCGGCATCATCGGTGCGGTTCCGGGTCAGCTGGGTGTGGCGACGTTCTCTCCGCGCCTGGATAAGCACGGCAATAGCGTGCGCGGCGTGGAGCTCTTCGAGAAGTTCTCCGAAGACATGGGCATGCATGTGATGAACGTGCCGACGGTGGCGCGCTCGGCCTTGCGCGCGGACTACCAGATTGGTTCCGGACCCGAGGCCATGCGCCTGATTCAGCTGCAGGGCCGTATTCGCTTCGCGGGTGTGGAGCGCGTGATCCGCGAGATTGTGGACGCCCCGATGGAGGGCTCGAAGGTCGCCCTGGACGTGACGCGCGTGTACGCGGTGGATGAGGTGGCGCAGAATATGCTCCTGGAGCTGATGCGTCGCCTGACCGCAGACGGCTACCGGGTGTACCTGATTGATAACGACGACACGATTACCGATACGGATGCGCTGCGCCGCATGAACGTGACGATCCTGTCGGGCCCCGAGGGTTCTTCTCCCTCGCAGCTGGTGGGGGAGGACTCCGTGGTTGAGCTGTCGGGTAGCGCCGCTGCTTCTGCACCAGTGGAGGGTGCGTCGGTTAAGCCTTCGGGTGAGCTGGAGGGCGAGTCCGAGGCCTAGTCGGTGCTTCGGCGTGGCCGTGCCGCGCGGCTGGATATACTGGTGGTATGAAGAAGCTTTATCAGAATCCCGTTGTTCGGCAGGCTCACCGTTTTCGCGAGGCTCTCCTGTACCCGGCGTATTTCGTGTTTTCACTGCTGTCGCTGAGGTGGGTGCGTCGCCGTCACCCGCGCGCGGCGGGTGTGCTGTCTGCGGCGCTGTGGGTTGAGCTGGTGATGCGTGGGATTAAGCAGCTGGTGCGTCTTCTGGTGCCGGTTCTTCGGGATGCCGAGGCGCGCCGCGCCCGCACCTACCAGCCCCGCTAACCCTGCTTCCGCAGGTTCTTACCCCGCGCGGACTCTAGGCTGATACGACGAAGCCCCCTCGTACTAGAAATAGTACGAGGGGGCTTTCGCTATAAAAACGGGCAGAAGCCTAGTGCTTCTTCTTCGGCTCGCACGCCACGCCGTCACCATCAGCATCAAGGCCGGGACGGTAACCCGGCTCGCCACGATGCAGCGGCGCCGCACCAGCCGCACGCGCTTCGGCACAATTCTTGTAGTAAACATCCGACTGCGCAGGAGCCTGCTGAGCAGGAGCCTCAGCCGCCGGAGCCTGCGCGGGCACCTGCTGGGCGGGCGCCTCCGTAGCTACCGGTGCCTGCTGAACAGGTTCAGCCTGCTGCGCGGGAGCCTCAGAAACTGGAGTCGCCGGTGCCTCCGCAGAAGGTGCCTCAGCCGCCGGAGCCTGCACGGGAGCCTCAGTCGTCGGAACCGGAGACGGGATTACCGTCGGAGAGGGAGACTCCGAAGGAGTCGCAGACGCACTCGGCGTCGGAGAAGAACTAGGGGTAGCCGAAACGGAAGCGGACGCAGAAGCAGACGTCGACGAAGACGAAGCAGAGGGCGTGACCTTCGGACCACGGACAGACGAAGAGCAACCGGTCAGCAGCAGAGCACCCGCAAGAACACCAGCGGTCGCGGCGTGAATTTTCAACACAATATTCCTTTATAAAGTGAGTGGATAAGCGTGTTCACCGTAGAACACACACTCAAGTGTAAAGGAAAACCATCTCACCCGCAGGCACTATTGAGCCTTTCAAACATTCTGACAAGGGAAGAAACACCAACCGGGCACAGCAAAGCCCCCTGTGCCGGTTCACGCAAGAACCGGCACAAGGGGGCTTCGCTCTATTAAGGTGTCTGCATCAGTTAGGGGCGCTGGGGGAGTAGCGCCCCGACCGGACAGCTCTAGTCAGAGCTCTAGCCCAGAACCGATGCTAGGAGCAGTTGCCGTTCATATCGCAGGACGGACCCGCCTCCGCAGCATTGTTACCTGCCGCGTCACCAGCCGCTCCCGCCAGCGGGTTCAGGAACTCAACGCGGTGAGTCTCCTCCCACACCTGACGCAGCGCCTGCACCAGCATTTCCGCAGGCTGCGCACCACTGACCGCCCACTTCGATTCAATCAAGAAGAACGGCACACCATTAATGCCCAGCTGGCGCGCCAACTGCTCATCAGCACGCACATCCGCCGCGTAACGGTCGCTTTTCAACACCGCCTCAACCTCGGCGGTATCCAGACCAATCTCAGAGGCGATATCCAGAATCGACTCGTGATCTTGCACCGAACGGCCCTGCGTAAAGTACGCCTTCTTAAACGCCTCCTCCGCCGCCGACGCCAAACCCTGCTCCGCCGCATAATGAATCACGCGGTGCGCATCAAACGTGTTACCGTAGCGTGCCTGCCGCCAATTGAAATCCAAACCCACCTCGCGGGCACGCTCCGCCAACGACTCCTGGCTCGCAATCGCCTGCTCCAGCGGCATCTGATACTTATCGGCAATCAGCTCAGGCAGCGAAACGGCAGGATTCTCCGTAGCCGACGGGTCCAGCTCAAAACTATGCCACACCACCTCAACCTCGTCACGGTGCTCAAACTCGGCGAGCGCCTGCTCCAGGTTACGCTTGCCCACGTAGCAGAAGGGGCACACAATATCGGACCAAATATCAATACGCATGTTATCTATTCCTCTCTCATACTCGGATGCGGCACGCTGCCGCCTGTATGCTCACCTAACGCCCCGGCTACCGTGTTTATTCCCGCGCTACCCGCCCGATGTTCAGCGAGTCGGGGAAAGAAAACCGGCAGCGGCGGGCACGGCGAAGCCCCTTCCCTCCCGCGCAGGGAGAGAAGGGGCTTCCAATAATCACAGCCTCGAGTGCACCTCTCGGAATCACCCGATCCGAACCGGCCTAGCGGTTTGCCGCAGCGGGGGCACCCGCGGTGGCCGAAGCTGTGGTCGAACGCGAGGCCGCGGGCTGGGGCTGAGCCGGTTGCTGTTGAGCCGGCTGGGATGCGCGCGTGGTGGCGGCCGGCTGCGAGGGGGTCCTGGTTGCGGCTACCTCATCCTCGTACCGGGGGGTCGGGGCCGGAGTAGGAGTGGGGGTGGGGGTCGGCGAGGGAGCCTCGGTCGTTGCCTCCGCGGAGGGAGTCTCGCTCGGCTCAGGGGTTGCGGTCGGGCTGGGAGCCGCTGCCTTAATCTCCTCCTCCGAAGCGTCGCCGTAATAGTCGCGGATCGTGACCGGGGTCAGGCCGCGCTCGTCCAGCAGGCCCTTGAGCTTATCCAGAATCGGAATAATCGTCTCGTAATTCAGGTGGCCCAGAACAATCTGCTGCGGAAGCATGTAGCGTAGCGAACGCATGTAAATCACGCGGGCGCTGGTCTTTGCCTCGTCGCCGGTCGTGCCGTTCCACATGACCGGGCGGGTAAAGCCAATCTCACCGGCGGCCTTCAGCACGGCCTCGTTATAACGGCCGTACGGCGGGCGGAAGTAGGGCTTAGACGAGACACCGAAGATGCTCATAATCTCGTCCTCGTTGCGCTGTAGCTCCTCCTTCACGCCCTCGGCGTCCAGGGTGGTCAGGTCGGTGTGGTTGTAGGTGTGGTTCGCAATCTGAATCTGCCCGCTCTGAACCAGCGGACGGAGAATATCAACGTTGTTCTTGAAACCCACGTACGAGGCGTTAATAAAGAAGGTCAGGCGAGTATTCGTACGCTTGGAGAACTCGGCGTAGCCGCGAATAGCCTCGGGGCTGGCACCGTCGTCAACCGTCCACGCGATGTACTTGCCCTCACCCACGAGAGCGTTGCCCACGCCGGGCCACTCGCGTGGCTTATCAATCGGGTTACCGGTGACGGACTGGGTCGGCGAGTTCGTGGCTACGGGTCGGGGAGTAACGGAGGGGCTATCGCTACCGGCCTGGTAGGGAGTAAAGTTGCCGCTCGTGCTGTCGTAGTCGTTATTCGACTTGTTCGAGCAGGCTGCGATGAGCGGAAGCATAGCGGTGCCGAGCACAAAAAGTCGGCGGTTAGGCTGTGAGTGGATCATACCTTCCAGGATAACGCCCGCGCGGGTTCTACAAGAACCTGAACGGCCCCGCCACCCCAAATAATGCGCATATCACAGCGGGGTCTCGTTCTCACCCGCGTATTTAAAGGTATCGACGTGCTGGGCTCGGCCCGCGAGGGGACGGGCTCAGTTACACTAGTGGGGTAAGAGTCTGAGGGGATAACGAATTGCGCAACCTAGTCAATGACGCCGCTGACGAGGCGGTTAACATCGGTTACCGCGTGGCCGACCGCCTGCACCGCTGGCGCGAGAAGCGCGCTATCGCCGCCGGCCGCGAGCCGATTCTTGTTCCCAGCGAGGGGTACGGACGAGTTGCATCCGAGGGGAACCCGGGCTGGGTTCGTATCATCGCCCGAGCCCTCTACAACACGGTCGACCTTGAGCGACTCCTGCAGGTCGTGGAGGGAACCCAAGACACCGCCAACCCCATGCGAGGCTGGCGTGCCTTCACCGCGACCGCTATGTCGGATGCACCGGTCACCATCGTCATCGACGGTACCAAATATGAGGCGTACACCGACCGCGGCGGCGTGCTCGACGTGAAGCTTGAGATCGACCTGGAACCCGGCATGCACGAGGTCATCATGTACGTGCCCGGGTCGCGCGCCGTAGCCACCAGCGTTTACATCGTGCCGGAGTCGCAGAAGCTAGGCGTCATCATGGACGTCGACGACACCGTCATGGTGACCATGCTGCCGCGCCCCCTCGTGGCCGCCTGGAACTCCTTCGTGCTCGACGAGCACGCGCGCATCCCGACCCCCGGCATGGCCGTTATGACCGACCGTATTCGCCGTAGCGAACCGAACGCGCCGTTCATGTACCTGTCCACCGGCGCGTGGAACATTACCCCGACCCTGCGCCGATTCCTGAGCCGTAACGGTTACCCGCGCGGTACGTTCCTGCTCACCGACTGGGGGCCGACCCCCGATCGCTGGTTCCGGTCCGGCACCAAGCACAAGGTGGATTCCCTGCAGCGCCTCGTCGAGGAGTTCCCGCAGATGAAGTGGATCCTGGTTGGTGACGACGGGCAGCGCGACCCGTACATCTACAACGGCTTCGCGGTGCGCTACCCGGACAACGTGGCGGCCATCGTGATTCGTAACCTGACGGTGGGGGAGTCCGTGCTCGCCTCGGGCCGCGTGTGGAGCGACCACCGCGCCGAGCAGATGATGCGCTCACCCCTGTGGATTGAAGCCACCGACGGCGTGACGCTCAGTAAGAAGCTACGCGATCTGGGAATCATCGACTTCTAGACGTTCTCAGTTGCACGTTTTGCGCCCACGCACATACCCTATATACACGTATATGCGGTGAAGGCCGGCCACTCCAGCACGGGTGGTCGGCCTTCTCTGCGTACTGAGCTCTGTAGGCTCCAAGCCCGCCCCGGACCCTGCCCCGAAGATTCCGGTTCGTCCATCGGGGTTGTGGGGTGTTTAAGGCTTAACCAACTTAAACCAACGACACACCGGCCAGTCGCGAAGAATTAAAAATCTTTTGTACAGCTTTAATCACACCCCTTCGTCGCGGTCAACCCCCGGGTTAAGGGCTCATTAAGAAAACCTGTTCGTCTTTAAAACCCCGTCGTTCCGCGTCATGATGGGCGAGTGTTAAACCTGCGCTTAAATCAAGCCCGAGGAATACGGCCCCGGACGTCTTAAAACGTCATAGGGGTTAAAAGCACCCTAAGAAACGAACGGGGAGGGCCAACCAAAATGCCACCCAACTTAAACCCCACCTGTGGATAACCCCGCGAGGTCCCCGAAAATCCGGCGAACTCCACCACCGGGCGGGTGTGGATAAGCCCGCGAGGCATCCCATTAAGTGGGTTCGGCTGTGGGTTTATCGAACGAAACACGACCCGCACACCACATCATCTTGTGGTGCAGAAATTTCTTGGCACTAGATGTAGTATTAATACTCGGTTCCACCGCTTAGGCCCCTCGGGGCCCTCCCCGCAGAACCGCGAGGTAGCAGATCCGCCCGCACGACGGGCGGCACCGCCCCGGCAGGGTAGAGGTACGACGGTGGAGCCCCTAGGAAAACACGCCAGAATCATTCACAAGATAAGCCCGCCTGAGCGGGAGAAAGTATGAGGCACTCTCATGGTAGTGACCGTGTACACCAAGCCGCAGTGTGTCCAGTGCAACATGACCTACCGCGCCCTCGACGCGAAGGGTATCAGCTACACCAAGGTTGATATCACCGAAGACGCTCAGGCCCTCGAAATGGTCAAGTCCCTCGGCTACATGCAGGCACCCGTCGTCATTGCAGGCGACGAGCACTGGTCCGGTTTCCGCCCCGATAAGATCAACGCTTTGGAAGCGTAAATCCAGCCGAAACCCACATAAACGGAATCGGCGTCACACAGCCATACCGGCACATACGAAGTAAGGAGCTCACGTTGAGTACCGTCCTCACGCCCAACCCCGCAGATGAACACGCAGAAATCCGCAAGATTCTCATGGATGCGCGTAACTCCTCTGAGGGTCGAGCGACCGAGGCTCTGACGGACGCATCCGCGCCACTCGTCGTGTATTTCTCCTCCATCTCCGGCAACACCCACAAGTTCGTGGAGAAGCTTCGTGCTCGCCGTCTCCGTCTGCCCCTGCGCACCGGCGAAGACACCCTGGTGATCGATGAGCCCTTCGTGCTGATCGTTCCCACCTACGGCAAGCCTGAAGGCGCAGGCAATGTTCCCCCGCAGGTGGTAAAGTTCCTGAACGTGGATCAGAATCGTGCGAACATGCTCGGTGTGATTGGATCCGGCAACACTAACTTTGGTCCGCTCTTCGGTATCGCGGCAGATATCGTCGCGAAGAAGTGCAACGTACCCGTTCTCTTCAAGTTCGAGCTCATGGGTACCGAAGCAGATGTAGAAAAAGTCAACGAAGGATTGGAAGCATTTTGGACGCAAAACTGCCCTCAGCACTAGAGACTCTCGGTGCGAGCCACACCGGCAACACCGTACCCGAGAAGTTCCGGGGTATGAGCTACCACGAGCTGAACGCTCTGCTGAACCTCTACGATGAGAACGGCAAGATTCAGTTCGACGCCGACCGCCAGGCAGCACGTCAGTACTTCCTGCAGCACGTCAACAACAACACCGTGTTCTTCCACGACCTGGAAGAGAAGATTGAGTACCTGATCGAGAACCAGTACTACGAGCCTGAGCTCTTCGAGAAGTACAACTTCCAGTTCATCAAGAACCTGTTCAAGCGCGCCTACGCCGTGAAGTTCCGCTTCCCGACCTTCCTGGGTGCCTTCAAGTTCTACACCTCCTACGCGCTCAAGACCTTCGACGGTCAGCGCTACCTGGAGCGTTTCGAGGACCGCGTCTGCATGGTGGCGCTGCTGCTGGCAGAAGGCAACGAGAAGCTGGCCGAGGAGATCGTGGACGAGATTATCTCGGGCCGCTTCCAGCCTGCCACCCCGACCTTCCTCAACGCGGGCAAGAAGCAGCGCGGCGAGCTGATCTCCTGCTTCCTGCTGCGCATGGAAGATAACATGGAGTCCATCGGTCGTTCCATCAACTCGGCCCTGCAGCTCTCCAAGCGCGGCGGCGGCGTGGCATTCGCCCTGACCAACCTGCGCGAATCCGGCGCGCCCATCAAGAAGATTGAGAACCAGTCTTCGGGCGTTATCCCCGTCATGAAGCTGCTGGAGGACGCCTTCTCCTACGCTAACCAGCTGGGCGCACGTCAGGGCGCCGGCGCGGTGTACCTGCACGCACACCACCCCGACATCTACTCCTTCCTGGACACCAAGCGTGAGAACGCCGACGAGAAGATTCGTATCAAGACCCTCTCCCTGGGCGTTGTCATCCCCGACATCACCTTCGAGCTGGCCAAGAAGAACGAGGACATGTACCTCTTCTCCCCGTACGATGTGGAGCGCATCTACGGTGTGCCCTTCTCCGACATCAACGTCTCCGAGAAGTACTACGAGATGGTCGACGATGCACGCATCACCAAGACCAAGATTAACGCTCGCGAGTTCTTCCAGACCATCGCGGAGATTCAGTTCGAGTCCGGTTACCCGTACGTGATGTTCGAGGACACCGTCAACCGCGCGAACCCCATCGCAGGTAAGGTCATCATGTCGAACCTCTGCTCCGAGATTCTGCAGGTTTCCGAGCCGTCCACCTACCACGCCGACCTCGGCTACGAGACCGTCGGTAAGGATATTTCCTGCAACCTCGGTTCGCTGAACATCGCCCTCACCATGGACGGCGACGACTTCGGCAAGACCGTGGAGACCGCAATCCGCGCGCTGACCTCCGTCTCGGACCAGTCCGATATCCGCTCCGTGCCGTCCATCGAGCGTGGCAACAAGATGAGCCACGCCGTGGGCCTGGGCCAGATGAACCTGCACGGCTACCTGGCACGCGAGCACGTCTTCTACGGTTCCGAAGAGGCGCTGGACTTCACCAACATGTACTTCTACACCGTGGCCTACCACGCAATCCGCACCTCCATGCTGCTCGCTAAGGAGCGCGGTGAGCGTTTCGAGGGCTTCGAGAACTCGAAGTACGCCTCCGGTGAGTTCTTCGCCAAGTACATCGAGAAGGAATGGGCACCGCAGACCGAGCGTACCCGCGAGCTGTTCGCCAAGCACCACATCCCCACCCGCGAGGAGTGGATTCAGCTGGCAGCCGACGTCGCACAGCACGGCATGTACAACCAGAACCTGCAGGCCGTTCCTCCGACCGGCTCGATTTCCTACATCAACGGTTCGACCTCTTCGATTCACCCGATTGCTTCGAAGATTGAGATCCGCAAGGAAGGCAAGCTCGGCCGTGTCTACTACCCGGCACCGTACATGACCAACGACAACCTGGAGTACTACCAGGACTCGTACGAAATTGGTTACGAGAAGATCATCGACACCTACGCTGTGGCAACCCAGCACG
>ERZ773214.1131-NODE-1131-length-16020-cov-5.666082_pt1 | contig 16020 bp, 14 predicted proteins | sample MGYA00511238_ERZ773214 | MGnify/ENA primary metagenome ERZ773214 (study PRJEB29015, sample SAMEA2738157) | human oral metagenome | biome: human oral; feature: human-associated habitat; material: saliva | place: China | collected 2259 ...
CACAAGATAAATTCTTTATATTCATAGTATACCACGTTCCATTTGTAACAATAAGTGTTTTATTCTTTTTCTCTATTCCTTTTATCGTTCGATACCTTTTTATCTATGTTTTTTCGTAATACCTATTGTAATAATATGCTTCTTTTGTTTTATTTTTACTCTTTTATAAACTCTTTTAGCCTCTATTAGTGATTTAAATCACATCTATTCCGCAAAAGAGGAGCCTTCATTAGAAAGCTCCTCTTTAATAACTATTTTTGTAACTGTGCTACTTTAGCCTGTAGTTCTTTATTTTCTTCACGAAGTTGACGCATTTCCCGTTCCATGGCATCCATTCTTTCCGCCAAATCGGCATCCTGCCGAACGGAGGGTTCCCCTTCTTTTCCGACTCGGAAGGTAGCTCCTATATTGGCCGACAATTTGTGGCTGTCACCGAAATTCGATGCCGCTCCGAAGGAAAGCATCAAGTCACGGGACGCATTGTAAAATCCACCCATAGCTACGGCTTTTTTCCCGTCATAGGAACCTAAGGCTGCCGCAATCTGGAATTTCGATTCACTTCCCGTGTAATCTAAAGGATGTAGTCCTGCTAGAGCAGCCGAGGCGGCACCGACATTTTTAATTTCTTTACTCAAGCCACCAGTCATATTTGCCCCGTATTGATACAGCTGATTACCTGTTACAGCATCATGGGATCCGGCAGCAATACGTCCATCCGCTACGTTAACAATCCGTCGTTGTGTCGTATCGTTGCCGACAGACACAACATTGGTTTCTGTCGCCGTACTGCCACCACCGATAGCAATACTTCCGTTACCGGTAACGGAAGCGTTATGTCCCATAGCCAGACCTTCTACGGCATTAACATTAGCCCCGTTGCCGATAGCTGCCGCATAATCTTTCTTTGCCACCGCATTAGCCCCGAAGGCTGTACCGTTTCTACTCGTATTCGTATTTAAACCGAAATTTGTCCGTTCGCCGCGAATAATAACACGTGCCGTATCGGGTGCGCCGTCACCTAAGTTATCGGGCACATGACGTCCGCCATGTACAGGATATGAATCAGGCGCATAATTTGAATCGGGTGTCAAAAGAACACTGGCCCCCGTCGTCGCATCAACACGAGTTCTACCGGCTGTCGTCTGACCCGGCGTAGCCTGACCGATTAAAACACTGGCTGCCGAATCTATTTGCGGCGCCGCCGCACAAACTACCCCTCCAATTACGGCACAAGCCGTAAGGGTCGCACAAATACGCATACTCTTATTTCTCATTACTACCCAGTCCCCTCTACTATTTTATAAGTATATACGTTATGTATTTATTTTAATACTATGATATTCATTGTCAATATCTATTTTTAGAAAAACATTTCATTCTTACTAAGAATGAAATCGTTAATATCTCTTCTTTTTCGGCTCTTAATCGGTATCCTTTTAATTTGTTTTATTCATAACAATAATAACAGTTATCTAATTTGTTTTCATTTGAATATATTTTATACATATAAAATACATCTTTTGCGGCTATAAAATAAAACAGCCTCCTTTTTAAGGAGGCTGTTTCTTTACCTGTACTTATATTATACCCGTCACCATATAGAAGAAAACGGCAAAGAAGGCTACGAAGACCTTAATCAGCGTAATAGCAAACATATCTTTATACGCTTCTCGATGGGTTAATCCGCAAATAGCCAAGGTTGTAATAACAGCACCGTTATGGGGCAAGCTGTCCATCCCGCCGGAAGCCATGGCGGCAATACGATGCACGACTTCTGCCGGAATACCTACTGCGGCCGTTTCCGCTAAAAAGTGATTGCCGAAAATATCAAGAGCTATACTGAGGCCGCCCGAAGCGGAGCCCGTAATTCCGGCAAGAATATTAACCATTAAAGCCACATTGAACAAGGGAATACCCTGGCCGATTCCTAAAAGAGAGTCGGCGACTTCAAGAAAGCCCGGCAAGGAAGAAATTACATTACCGTATCCTACTTCCGATGCCGTATTCATAATAGCAAGAAGGGATCCGAGCGCTCCTGCATTAAGGGCCGCCTTAATACTTGTATTCTTGGACATAAACTTTCTGCCCGTAACACAGGCAATAATGATGGCTACTAAAAGGCCTATAACCAAAGCCCAAATAGCGATTACATTATGAACATTCTTAGCTACTAAGGGTAGGTTCATAGCTCTGAAGGGTTCTATTAATGCATCATGCCAGTCGAACATAACGGAAAAAAAGAAGTTAATCGCCAAGACAACGATAAGCGGTACAAGAGACAGGGTCCACGGCGGCAAAGGTGCATTCGGATCAATTTCCGTTTCGTTAACCGTATGATGGCCGTAGCCTTCGCCGGCCTTTTTCATGTGTTTACGCCGCCATTCAAGATAAATAAAGCAAAGAACGATTAACAAGGTGCCGCAAATAATACCCAAAATAGGTGCCGCAAAGGTCGTCGTTCCCAGATAAATGGTAGGAATGATATTTTGGATTTGAGGTGAACCGGGATAGCAGTCCATTGTTGCCGTAAAAACTCCGGCAACAAAGCAGGCGGGAATTAAGCGTTTCGGAATTTCCGCTTCTCTAAAAAGTGCCGCAGCAAAAGGATATACCGCAAAAGCACAGACAAACATGGAAATACCGCCGTAGCAAAGAATCATGCAAGCAAATACTACTGCGAAGATGGCTCGTTCTTTACCGATAACTTTAATAGTTTCCATAGCAATACTGCGAGCCATGCCGGTTTCTTCCATCACTTTGCCGAAAACAGCTCCTAACAGGAAAATAGGGAAGAAAGATTTGATATACATTACGGCTTTAACCATAAATAACTCCGTGTACCCGGGCAACACGGGAAGGCCTGATACGGCTGCTGCGAATAACGCAAAAATCGGTGCAAATAAAATAACGGAATAGCCACGATACGCAAAGGTTACTAAGAGAACCAAACTAATAATAATAGCCACAATTTCCATATACATACTCTCCTTTTCTTTTAATTATTACGGCCATTGAATCTTCCTGTATCTTATGGATTTAGTATAAAGGTTCTATTTGTGAATAAAATATCATAGTTTAGCCAAAATTTGACTTTATGGAATTCATAAATTTCACAACGTATTTATGCCCTTTTTTACATCAATGTGAAATGTCTATAAGATGATTTGGATAGAAAATTATATTTTTTGACCGGTACTTAGTTCTTTAAATCACGAGCCAAGGCCCTCCTATTGTACAGTCGGCTCACCTAAACTCTAAAGAAAAACAGACAGGAGAAGGCTTGTATAAGCCTTCTCCTGTCTGTTTTAGAAAAGAGGTTGTTAAAAAATGCTTTACAGGCTGATGTGCAGTGATTATTGCAGAATAGATCCGGAAATAATCATCTGCTGTACCTGGTTGGTACCTTCGTAAATCTGCGTTATCTTGGCATCACGCATATACCGTTCAACCGGATATTCTCTCGTAAATCCGTAACCGCCGAATACTTGAACCGCATCCGTAGTTACTTGCATAGCAATATCGGATGCATATTTTTTAGCAATAGACGCATCCATAGAGTAGGACTTCACATCAGGTTGTCCCATCTTCCAGGCAGCCTTATACACAGCCAATCTGGCCGTTTCAATTTTTATCTTCATATCAGCCAACATAAACGCAATGGCCTGTTTTGTCGCAATAGGTTTACCGAACTGTACCCGTTCTTTAGCATATTTAACGGCTTCATTATAAGCGCCTTCCGCAATTCCCAAAGCCTGCGCACCGACACCTACGCGTCCGCCGTCCAGCGTCATCATAGCAATCTTAAAGCCGTCCCCTTCTTTTCCCAAAAGGTTTTCTGCCGGAATCCGCACATTTTGGAAGACAAGTTCCCTTTGTACAGATGCACGAATACCCATTTTTACTTCTTCTTTACCGTAAGTAAAGCCTTCCATCCCCTTTTCTACGATGAAAGCACTCATGCCTTTAGCACCCTTGGATTTATCCGTTGCTGCAAAAACTACTGTAACTTCAGCTTCTCCGCCGTTCGTATTAAATACCTTGGAACCGTTCAACGTATAGGAACCGTCTTCGTTTTTTACGGCTATCGTACTACCGTTCAATGCATCCGTGCCCGCATTGGGTTCTGTCAACCCGAAGGCACCGAGTGCAGTCCCTTCCGCCAAGGGTTTTAAAAACTTTTCCTTTTGTTCTGCCGTACCGAATTTCCAAATAGGCCAAGAACAAAGCATGGTATGTACTTCAAAGCTCAAAGCGATGGACGGATCTACTTTAGCAATTTCTTCGCAAGCTACAGCCAAGCTAAGGAAGTCGGCACCGACCCCGCCTTCTTCTTCACTCCAAGGAATGCCGAGCAGACCCAATTGACCCATTTCATCGAGAATAGACCGATCAAAGGTTTCTTTTTCGTCACGTTCCTTTACTGTAGGTAACAAACGTTTTTCAGCAAAATCTTTTGCCAAGTTGGCAATATCCAACTGCATTTCCGTCAATTTAAAATCCATAGTATCTTTCCTCCCGTATACCTTTATTTTCTAAATATATTTAAACTCTTACTATTTATCTGTAAACTTAGCCTTACGCTTTTCTACAAAGGCAGCCATACCTTCTTTTTGGTCTTCCGTGGAGAAGCAGAGTCCGAAAACTTCGTCTTCATAAGCAATGCCCGTAATGACATCGCAATTAATACCGTGATTAATAGCCGCTTTAGAAAGTTGAACCGCTATTTTGGCATTGGATGCAATTTTCTTAGCCGTCTTCATGACAGCTTCCATGAGTTCTTCTTGGGGAACAACCTTGTTTACCAAGCCGATGCGGTATGCTTCTTGAGCATCAATCATATTAGCCGTAAAAATGAGTTCCTTCCCGTAACCGCGGCCAACAACGCGAGGCAGACGCTGTGTACCGCCGAAACCGGGGGTAATACCGAGACCGACTTCAGGCTGTCCGAATTTAGCCGTTTCAGCCGCATAGCGGAAATCACAAGCACATGCCAATTCACATCCGCCGCCGAGAGCGTACCCGTTAACAGCTGCAATAACAGGCTGAGGGAGGTTTTCGATACGCGTAAACGCATCTTGTGCAATCTTACCGAAGAACCGGCCTTCTACCGCATTTTTAGTAGACATTTCAACAATATCCGCACCTGCAACAAAAGACTTTTCACCGCCGCCTGTAATAATCAAGACTTTTACTTCCGCATCATTTTCAATTTCGCCTACGCACTGGTTCAATTCAGTAACCGTTTCCGTATTTAAAGCATTCAAGGCTTTCGGACGATTAATCTTCAAAATACCGATACCGTCTTCCTTCGTAAATTCAATGTTATTGTACTTCACAACCATCAACCTCCCATATTAATATCCGAGAATTCTATGGACTTCAATCGTTATTGCATAACGTTTGATTTGTTAGGGATAGTATAACTTTTTGTGTCATTGACTAAAACAGGAAAGTTTTTCACTTTCTCGCACCCTTTTGACTTCCATGGACCTGTCATTTATAAATATGTTGCAAATTATGCATTTTTGCCATATTTTATTACGATAACCAAGCAAATATGTTATAATAATCGCAATATGGGCGAATAGAACTATATGTGCCGGATAGGATGGATCTCATGGGACAAGAGAACTATGCAGAAACACTGAAGAAGTTACTCACTGTTACACAAGCAAAGTTTGTTTCAGTTGCTGAAGTGGTCGGATATGACATATCTTATGTCAATAAGTGGAGTAACGGGACTAAGCTTCCGTCTTCTCGTTACATAGAACAAATAAACGAAGATTTGGGCCGATATTTCACTCGTCTCATCAAAGAAAATAACCGCGAAAAACGCTTTATAAAGACATTTGCCTTACCTGAAGATACAACGGATTTAGAGTTTGTCATTACACAGCATTTATGTGCCGCCTATAGAGCCAGCTTCCACCAAACGCATCCGAAAAAAGCAAAAGTCGGAAAGCCGGCTACCTCATTACAAGTATTAACGGGGACACATAATACCAAGTCATTCTTGTCCGACTTGATTCATAAAGAGGTGTCCGCAAAGTCGGGAGAAACGGAGCTCCTTGTCTTTGACGACTTTTGTACCTTGTATCAAGCCGGTTTTTGGAATTTTTTCAATGATCTTCCATTGCAACAAAAGAGCCTGACAGTTCGAGTCGGCCTTGATTTAGACAGGTTAGACAATGACTGTCGCCTTTTTGAACATGTCTATGCGACCTTAAACAGACTGCTTGATATTAACTTTATTTTTTATGATATCAAGGATATCGAACGTTCCAACTTGCTTATTATGAAAGATAGTTTTGTCATTCAATATGCTTTATCCAAAACCGGTTCTTTTATGATGTGTTCTCATATTTCTGACGAGGCAACTGTCCAAGATATTTACGAAAATTTCAATTTCAGTGATCTGACCAAAAGACCGCTTACGGCTCTTTCCGATTCTCTGGGAATGGATAATACCGGTTATCGTACGGCTTTTTATGCAAATAGCCGCTTTTTTTTCCATTTAACAAACGGCTTTGACTTTATCTTACCTCATGATGTTTTTGAAAGTATTCGCGAGCTCAGTTCCCCGGAACAACAGCAGTCCATTCAGCGTCTATGCGTAACATGGGAGGAAATTGTAAATAATGCTGAAATCGAGTTTATTATCCCTACATCATCTCTCATGCGATACCTAGAAAATGGGTATATTTATTTAACCGATGTAGAATATTCGTTAACACCTGATGAACGCAAGGAGCATATCCAAACAGTCCTATCTACCATGCAGAAAAACCCGCATATTATTATGGGTGTACTTTCAACCCTTGGCTTAGGCAAAAGTTACAAAGGAGAGAACCTTTCTTTTTACTCCAACTATAAGACGGGATTTATGAAAAAGAACAAGAGGTATATTCACAACCAGGCCAGCCCGTTTTACTTAATTACCGATTGGCGCCTCCATACGATTATTCTTAACTATTTCCGCTCCTTAAAGGAATTATCTTCATTCCGACAATATAAAATAGATGAGCTTTTGACGATTTATGAGCGCATTAAGCCTCTCATTGAACGAACGTTATGCATAAAATAATCTCTTTCATTACTTTTTACTTGTTGCATAATATCTATTTTTTCTAAATGACGAAGATATACTATATATCTTTATTATACGTAGTCAGAAGGTTAATTATAGACAAGTCCTTTGACTCATTTTGACTAAAAAATTTCAAATAGTTCAAAAAATTTGACAAACGCTTTTATGGAAAAAAATACCCTCCCAATCGGTTATCCGATAAAGAGGGTATTTCTCTTATATGAAGTTTACTTTCCGTTTTTTAAAGCTTCAAGAGCTTGTCTTAATGCTTCATTTTCTTTACGTAATTCCGTAACTTGCTGTGTCAACGCATACAATTGGTTGCCCGTTACGACATCATTCGAGCCGAAAGCCACGATTCCGTCGGCAACATGGGTTATCTTACGAACTCCCTTGTCACTGCCGACCGATACGGTATTAACCGTATCGGCAATACTACCTGCTCCGAGTGCCACACTGTTATCCGCCGTAACGGAAGCTCCATGCCCCAAAGATAATCCGTCTTCCGCCTTAACAGCCGCTTTATTGCCGAATGCCGCTGCATAGTTACCCTTAGCTTTAGCTCCCGCCCCTACAGCCGTACCGTTTTTAGACGTGTTCGTATTCAAGCCGAAGTCTGTCCGTTCACCACGAATGACAACACGAGCCGTCGCAGGTGAATCGGGTTTCAAATTATCGGGTACTCGTCTACCGTCTCTTTCAGGATAAGAAAGAGGCCCGTAATTTTGATCAGGCGTAATCATAATACTGGCCCCTGCCGTCGCATCTACACGAACCCGTCCGGCCGCTTCCGTTCCGGTAGCCCCACCGATACTGATAACCGCACGCGGGTCGGCAAATTGAGTTCCCGCAGCCAATCCCGTAATAGCCGAAAAACAAAGACCTGCAATTAAGCCGACCGACGTTACCTTACGTAGTTTCATAACAATCACCCTCCACTCGCTATTCATTAATTATTCTCAAGTAATTATAGCAAGTTCAGACAGCTAAATAAAGTCTGACCGGGAAAATCCGGCAAACAAAAAAACCCGATGGGGCAAAGTATTCTACTTTGCCCCATCGGTTTTTTTACGCACCCATGTCATGTATGCTAGGATTGAGTCCGCCCGGCTTGGAGTTCAGAACCAAAGCATCCTCCAATTCCAGTCGTTTAATCCAAAAAAGGGATTTAACACAGATAGTCACGACATCTTTACCGGCTACGGGACGAAGAGTCGGCGGGTACCAGACGGTAATACCGCCAAAGTCTTCATGCGGGCAATCGGGTTTTAATGAGCGGTCAACCAATTGAAGTACGGGAATATATCTACCCCCTAAGGCATCACCGACTCAACAGTTCCCCGTATTTGATTGATAGTCGAAGCGAATAAGAATATTTTTTCCTTTTTTATTTATATAGCGCATAGCGCCGTCAGTTACGTGTATCATAAATGAACTTCCTTTAGAGAGGCTTTATTTGTTCCGCATAGTCGCGTACAAAATAGTGTTTTTTCGCCTTTACGGGAACAACTTTTGCCTTATCGTTAAGATAAACAACCAGCATGTGTTCACGTGAATCGGCGGCTACAGCGGTCAAGGGTATTTTTTCTATTTCATCCGGTGAAGAGTAGTCTCTCGCCAAGACGGTTTTTTCCGAACTCATACGTCCTACAGCCCCATCTTTCGGGTTATAAATGTAGGCAACAGGCTTTGTTTCAAATACTTTAAGAGCTTCTTTTTTACGAATCAAAAGGGCTTCCGAGGTAGCTATAAAAACCTTGCCGTCCGGCAATTCCTGTTTTACAGCAGAGTTTTCGTCAATTGCCCGTACATAAGAAAGAGGATACCCTTGTTGAACCGTAGACGGAGCCTTGGCAACTCGACCGCTAAGGGGAATGAGTTTACTACCGGGTTGCTTTGTCATATTCGCAAAAAGGGAGCTGAGCGTCGTATCACTATTGGTACCTGTAAGCACCATATCCATATAATCAGCATCGTTACTTGTAATTTTTTCCGAATCTTTAACAGATAAGGGTAATGTATCTTCAGTTCCCGACACGGTCGCCGTCATTCGGACTTGCGTCGCCGTCGTATCTGCCGCCTGAGTTTCATCGTATGTGCAAACGCCCCCGTTACAAGACGCTACTACTACCGCTATAATCATAAATTTTTTTACCGATTTCATACTTAATCTCCTCTAATATTGCCGGCTATAGCCGACAACCTTAATACCATTCATTAATATATGTTTCTGTTTGAGGGAAAAGGCGATCCAAGAAATCTATGTCTTCCTCTCTCGCCGTCAATTTATTATAAAAGGCCAAAGCCTTCGCATCAAGTGTACCGAAAACCAGAAGAGCTAACGCACCGATAGTCATCCGTATCGTTGCCCCTTCTTTTACCGATTCTACGACGGCTTTACCTTCTTTCACAGTTAAGGAAAAGGTCCCCGTATTCCAGTCGGCCAAAGGGTCTTCCACAAAAAATACCGCACGCCCTTGAATCTTTTTATCGTATGACAGCTCTTCCAAAGCACCTTTGACATCGACAATACGGCCCGTCATGAAGGGTATTGTTTCATGGCCCTTTTTACCGTCCGGATAGAATCGATACGACTGGTCTTTCATGCCTTCATTCCACTGCAAATTTTCGCCTTGCGAGCGATGATTATAGAAGTACTCGAGGAGCCCTCTTTTACCCTTATAATCGGAATATACGAATTCTCCGCATTGAATTGTCGACTCTCCCAGTTGGTAAAAGGCATAAGCGACAGGGTCTTCCCCGTCAAAAACAACACAAATATTTCCTTCTGCCAACTGTGCCTCTATATGACGACGCCACGAAGCTTCATCGCGATAGGCATAGCCGGAAAATCCCGATGTATATGCTCGGTAAACCTTATCCAAATAAGGCCATCGATCAGATGAATCGACAAAAGCAAAACGAACCGTTCGATCCGTTAAGGGTCGCAAGGAGTCTAGAGGCATCGTTTCACGCCATTGATGACAATACAGCTCATAACCGTATTGTTGATAAAACCCGACCTTAGACGGCATAAGGATATGCACGACTTGACCGCGCCGCCGCATTTCCTTCAAGGATGCGGTCAGCAGCTTTCCTCCCAAACCGCTACGGCGAGCGGCCGGATGAGTAGCCAAGCCGACAATATAGGAAACAGGAAAACGAACACCGCGAATATTCAATTCATATTGATTTAAATGCGTCAAACATACGACAGCATCGTCCTGAATCCCCAAAAGTACATTTTGGGGCTCATACATATTGGCAAAGTACCACCGAAAGAACGGGTGTTCCTTCGGTTCGAAACAATATGCCCACAAGTCTTCCACCACATTTCGGTCCTGCGGACCGGCCAAGCGAAATTCCATATGCGCCTCTTTCTATTTAGCCAACGTAACACTGAATTTTTCTACATAATGGTCGGGATTGTATGATTCCTTTGACTGACGCAACCCGGGAATACCCATATCCTCTTCTCTATTAATATACGTCGTATGACTCCATGCATGTACAACGAATTCATGATTAATTGCCTGATAAAGACCTCGGATATTAGGATCGCTTTTTTCAAAATGAATAATAGCCGTATCATCGTTGAGCATTTCTCCTATAGAAAAGGCGGCTATTTTATTGAAAATGCGAATGGCTCCACCCTTTGCACCTAAGGCATCCCAGTTATCAAAGATGGTCTTAATAGCTTGGCGTTCGCCTTTCATTTCATCCTCATCTTCCGTATCGCGATCGATACGATTTTCCATCCACCGTTTGTCCGCATCCAGGCATTCTTCAAAAATATCTTCCGTAATGGGAAGATATTCATACCCCATATACTGGTTACGGAAATGATTCAAATTATTTTTTTTCTGTCGGAATTTTTTACCCGACAAGTTGATTAAATCTTGTGTCAAATAAACGTATTCATAGTTATCACGGTCAGGCACAATCGTGTAGCAGTCGGGACACAGCATATTCAACTTGTCCACTACCGGTTGTGTAACCCCCTTCATCAAAAAGGGATGCTTGTGTGCCGTAAACCATTCTTTCATTCGTTCCAAGCCGGCAACGAGTCCACCGTCTTTGCGCGAAAAAGGGGGCAACCAGAATTGCTGATTGCCGCGTCCCGAACGAATATACAAGACCTGATCTTCTTCAGCCCACTGGATGTCGTACGGGTATTGCCAAGCCAACAATGTCATAAAGGTAGCATCGGCCTGTTCGTACCGTTTTTCATGAAAATATGAATCCAATACGGGCTTATCGTTAATAGTAAATTCTCTAAACTGAATGATAATAATCTCTCCTTGCTAAAGTGCCTGACATATAATCGACAGGCCAAAACCGTTTGTATCGTTTCATTATAACAATCTCAGCAATTATCTGATATTCACTGTACATCAACTTCACATAATACGTTTCTATTTTTTCTTACGACAACCTAAGGCATAGGATATTTCAGATGCATACTGACTCATAGTAAAAAGCATTTTTTGCCGAATAGAATCATAAAATCTCATAGACGGTCCGGCTACCGTCAACGAAGCGACCACTTGTTCTTCAAAGTTAAAAACGGGAACGGCTAAGGCAAACAGACCGTGTTCACTCTCATCTTGTGTAACTGCATATCCGTTATGCCGAATCATGGACAGTTCGCTTTCCGACAAACCGCCGTGCTTTTCACTGATGCGTTTTTGTTCGTCCTTATTAGCCCATGCAACCAACACCTTGCCTGCCGCCCCCTTATATACAGGCAACGACTCTCCCAAAGGGATGACACGGCGCAACGAATGGGTACTTTCCACGTGATCCAAACAGATACGACTGTCCCCTTCAGCAACATAAATACTGGCCGTTTCATTAAACTCTTGCTGCAATCTACGCAGATACGGTTTGGCTAAAGTCACGATATTTTCCGTCCAGTGTGAGGAATAGCCGAGGGCTAAGGCCTTGGGTCCCAAACGATACTGCTTCGAATCTTCATTTCGAGTTAAATACTGTCGACGCTCCAACGTGTTGACAATGCGAAAGGCCGTAGAGGTATTGAGCTTCGTCATACCGGCAATCTCTTTCAAAGTCATGCCCGTATTACACTCTACAAACAAATCCAATACATCCAGACTTTTTTCCAACGATTTTAAAAGGCTGTTTTCCCGATTCGCTTCGTAATGTCCTGTATCCTTCATATACATTCCTTCCGACTGGCTCTTATGATGATACTTTCATTCCTATTTCCAAAGAATCCGGCGGGTCGGATACAATCGTATCCCCCTCTTTAAGGCCGCTGAGAACGATCACTCGTCCGCCTTCTTCATCTCCCGTTAAAACGGCTCTGGCATCAACGACTCCGTCACTGTTTACAACATATACGAAATCTCCGCTGTCTTTGGTTTTAACCGCCTCTTTAGGCACCGTAATCTGATTGATTTCCTGAGGTGTAGAAAGGCGAATATGGTAAAACTCTCCGGGAACGAAGAGATTTTTATTATTGTTAAACGTAATTTTTGCCAAATAGGCATTGGTAGCTCCGTCAACTTCCGTCGACAAGAAGGTAAGTTCCCCCGCTTCTGTTTCACCTCCCGGCGTCAAGACCTGTACTTTCAAGGTCCCGGCCGTCCGTGCAGCTTGAACCGCATCGATATAGTCCTGCGGTACGGCGAAAGTGGCCACCAGTGGCGTCAACTGCTGAACTGTCGCCAACACATTTCCCGCAACGGCTACAGACGAATTTTCCGCAACAGCGGTAACCCGACCGTCGATGGGTGAATAAATAGTGGCATTACTCAGCATTTCTCTCGCTGTTTGAATCGTTTGTTGCAACTGGGCTAATTTCTCCGTATCCACAGCCGGTGCCGCCCTATACGTACCGCCACCACTTGCCCGCGACTGCATTTGATTATATTCAACACGTGAAATGGCACCCATCTGATACCATACATCAAGCTTTGCCCGCTCTCCCGTATCGACGGCCGGAGCTTCGTATACCGGTGCCGATGATGCCGATGCCGACATAAGCTCCGCTTCAGCACTGCTTAAACTTTGTTGATACGGCGTCGGGTCGACTTGAGCAATTACTTCTCCGGCCTTAATATCTTGACCGACAGCCGGGGGTGCCGACACCAATTTTCCCGATACTTTCGGCATAATTTCCGCCGAATGTAAGGCCGTAATATTCGCATCTAAAGTCAAAGCCACCGGATGTGGCGACTTAGTCACCTTTTCCGTCTTAGCGGAAATAGTGTTGCCGCAACCGGTTAACAAACTTACGGAAAGCAGAAAAGCTCCCAACAATCCGAATGCATGCTTCACATTCATCCTATCGCATCCTTAAATAACCAAATAAAATAACGTTACCGCCACCACTCCGGGTACGCCGAAAAAACCTACAATAAGTCCCGTAAGGGGCGTAACATTAACGTGGTGCAAGCCCGCCAGAGATCCGTACGTATTGACCAGGTGAAGCAAAAAAAGCCCCATCATTGTATTAATAGCCAATCTACGAATAGGTGCTAAAATAAAACGATTTATAATAAGCAGCAGAACAATACCTGCACCGATATATAGGTATTCCACACGAAGTTCCTCACATTTCCCGGCGATTGGCTACGGCCCCGGCTAAAGTCGCTTCGTCGGCAAATTCAATATCGCCACCCATGGGAAGTCCTCTGGCAATTCTTGTCACCTTAACCCCTGCCGTTTTCAACAATCGTGCCAAATACAAGGCCGTCGCTTCACCTTCTACATCGGGATCTGTAGCAATAATGACTTCTTGAACCCGGGTGTCGCCCAAACGCTGCAATAATTCCTTGATATGCAAATCTTCCGGTCCGATTCCGTCGAGAGGAGATAGGGCACCGTGCAACACGTGATATAACCCGTGATAATCCTTTGACCGTTCAATAGCCGCCACGTCTTGAGGTGTTTCCACTACCATAATGACCGAATGATCTCTATGTGCATCCGTACAATAAGTACACGGATCGGTAGATGATAAATTAAAACATACGGAGCAAAAATGCATCTGTTCTTTCGCTTTCCGAACCGCATCGATAAAGGCTTCCGTTTTCTCATCCGGTTGCTGTATCATGTAATACGCTAATTTACGAGCCGTTTTAATGCCGATACCGGGCAAGCGTCGAAATTGTTCCGCCAAATGTTCCAAAGGCGTATCCATTAGAACATACCCGGCAAATTCATACCGCCCGTGATTTTGCTCATTTCCTGAGCCATCATGTCGTCAACCTTCTTGCCGGCTTCATTAACAGCCGCTACAATCAAATCTTCCAACATTTCCTTATCTTCCGGATCAATCACGGACGGATCGATAGTAACGCTTTCCACCGTTTTTTCGCCATTCATGACAATGGTCAACGTACCGCCGCCGACAGTCGCTTCAACAGTACGTACCTTTAATTCGTCTTGCATCTTCTTCATATCTTTTTGCATTTTCTGCACTTTTTTCATCATACCTTGCATATTGCCGCCACCGAACATAATAGTTCCTCCTTATAGTAAGCGAATATATTTTACACCCTATTTCGGTCATTCCAATTAGGAACGATTCCTTTTAAAACTTTACAATCCTTTATATTATACTATATTTTCACCGCTTCTGTCATAAAAACAAAGAATATATGCGGCCTCTTCCACGTACTTTCTTTATGAAAACGACACCCGGATAACGTAAGAGCACTCGCCGGTGTGAGCGAGTGCTCTGTTATGTATCTTTATATTCTACGAAAATACGACAATCCCCTACCGAATCAAGCACGGCCGCCAAGGCTTCTCGTTCTCCCTGCGGTATATCTTGCCGTTCAATAGCCACCGGTTCGTGTGAGCCTTCAACTTGTTCAATCAGCACCGGTTCCTTCTCCGTGTCTTTTGTAGGAGTGAGATCCGACTTTATATCCGAATCAGTCTTTTTTTTTTCATATGCCGACAATTCGCTGTCCCCTTCAAGGTAACTGCGCATATGGTATCCCTTACCGAGAACTTGAGCCAAGGCTTCATCTACACAAGTATAATAGTCCTCTCGATTGGCTCGCTTAACCATAAATTCTGTCGGCAAGGCAAGGATAAACTCAGTCTCTCCGATATAAACGACTCGCCCGTTTCGTATACACGACAAAACAGCTTTCTTTTTAGCCCTGTCCAAGACAGCGCAAACGCTACTCCAGATTCGATTATATTCGGCATCGTTAACCGGCACTTGCCGTCCTTTCGATGACATATCAACTGCCGATCCCTTCGATTTTTCCTCTTCAGCCTTCGGTTTGGGCTCTCCCACAGACGGTTTTACGGCTCCTATCGCTTCGGGCACCGTCACCGCTTCCGTAAGTTGTAATTTAGGCTCTTGTCTATGGACCTGTGTTTTTACCGAAGTCTGAGGTATACAAATCTCGGATTTCGTCCCAATGCCCTGCTCTAATCGCACAAGGCGATCCATAACATCCTGAGGAACAGCATACGCCCGTTTTTCCAAAGCCGTGACCCTTACCGACAAGTCACCGCTCCCCGATTCGTTTTGAGCAGCCATCAGCAAACCCGTTTCTACGGCAATTCTAGGAAAAGGGGAGGTCTTAACCCGCAATAAAGATTCTTGCAAAATATTCAAGACCGCAAATATCCGTGCCGGTTCTATGGACTCGGCTTGCGCAGCCAATTCCTTTTCTACGTCCGCATAAGCCGCTAAGGTCTCAGACTTGGGAGCCGCTTGATATAGCATAAGAGCCCTTAAATGCATGACCATATCGGCTAATACATTTTGTACTTCTTTCCCTGCCTGTACAACTTCATCAATACCTTCAATAAGAGTTTCTCCACGACCGCTAAAAAGGGCCGCCGTCATAGAGAATAACCAATCTTTGCCGACAAGTCCCAATAAGTCCCGTACAATCTCTTCATCGACACACCGCCCACCGTTACCTACACACTGGTCA
>ERZ773214.1138-NODE-1138-length-15972-cov-77.690708_pt1 | contig 15972 bp, 12 predicted proteins | sample MGYA00511238_ERZ773214 | MGnify/ENA primary metagenome ERZ773214 (study PRJEB29015, sample SAMEA2738157) | human oral metagenome | biome: human oral; feature: human-associated habitat; material: saliva | place: China | collected 2259 ...
CATGAAGTTACCCAGGCGCTCCAGGGCGCTGGTGAGGGTCTGCGTATCGGGCAGGAACACCAGGCGGAAGTGGTCCGGGTCCTTCCAGTTGAACGCACGGCCGTGGCTGAAGAGGATCTTCTGGCTCTTGAGCAGGTCCAGGGCGAACTGCTCATCGTCGGTAATGTCGAAGCGCTCAATATCAATCTTCGGGAACAGGTACAGCGCGCCTTCCGCGTTGGTGCAGCTGATGCCGTCAATCTCGTTGAGCATCTTGTGCGCCAGGGTGCGCTGCTCGTACAGGCGGCCGCCGGGAACAATCAGCTCGTTAATGGACTGGTAGCCGCCGAGCGCGGTCTGGATTGCGTGCTGTGCCGGAACGTTGGAGCACAGGCGCATGGAGGCGAGCAGGTGAATACCCTCAAGGTAGCTTGCGGCGTCCTTCTTGGGGCCGGTGATAGCGACCCAGCCTGCACGGTAACCGCAGACGCGGTACGCCTTGGACAGACCGGAGAAGGTCAGGCAGAGCACGTCGTCGCCGGTGAGGGTTGCCATGTTGATGGCTTCAGCGCCGTCGTAGGTGATCTTTTCGTAGATTTCGTCGGAGAACACGACCAGACCGTGTTCGCGTGCCACGTCCACGATCTGCTGCAGGATTGCACGCGGGTACACGGCACCGGTGGGGTTGTTCGGGTTAATAACCACGATGCCCTTGGTGCGCTCGGTAATCTTCGACTTAATGTCTTCGATGTCCGGGTACCAGTTGTTTTCCTCATCGCAGAGGTAGTGCACGGGCTTGCCGCCAACCAGCGCGGTGGATGCGGTCCACAGCGGGTAGTCGGGCATGGGGACCAGGATTTCGTCGCCGGTCTCGCAGAGCGCCTGCAGGGTCATCGGAATCAGCTCAGACACACCGTTGCCGAGGTAGACGGCGTCGGTGTCGAGGTTCATGATGCCGCGGTTCTGGTAGTGCTGCACAATGGCGGTACGTGCCGAGTAGAGGCCGCGGGAGTCGGAGTAACCCTGGGTTTCGGGCAGGTGGCGAATGATGTCCATCATGATCGCGTCGGGCGCTTCAAAGCCGAAGGGCGCGGGGTTACCGATGTTCAGTTTGAGGATGCGGTGGCCCATCGCTTCCATGCGATTGGCTTCATCCAGAATGGGGCCGCGGATGTCGTACAGGACGTTGCTCAACTTTGAGGACTGACGGTACTTCGTCATGATGATTTACTTTCTAGGGTGATCCAAAATGAATTGTGCTGCGTCATCATCTGCGATGGGGTTGGAACCGCTAGTCAGACGCAACAGGAACGAGAGGTTACCCGTGTCTAATGTAGATGATACGCGGTTAATTGCCGTACGGGCGCTATCTGGCAGGGTACGACGAATAATGGGCACCAGTTGCTGCTGCAAAAGTGCCGTTGAGGGGTCTTCCAGGGTGACCAGGCGGTTCTCTTCAATCGCGGAGTCGCTGCTGTGCAACAGGGTCACCTGCACGGTATCGGAGGTCAGAGCTTTCACACGCTCGGCGGGGTCGTCCTGGATCTTCGGGTCGTGCACACGGTAGCGGTAGAGGCTACGCAAAGAATCCACGCCGTAAGTACCGCTGGAGTACCCGGTCGGGATGGAGAACGCCAGGCTCGACTGCACATCGCGCAGGTTCGCGAGGGAGTTGAGCTTGTGGCGGGCGCTCACGGCGCGGGTAGTGACCAGCACATCCTTGTTGGTGGCGTTTGCACCGTTGAGGAGCATGAGCTCTTCAGGCAGGATGCGCGAGATCGCGTTGGTCATGTCGGTGGTGCTCATGGCACGCAGGTTGATGGGGTCTGCGGAGCGGGTGGAGCTTGCGGTGGGGCTCGCGGTTGCGCCCTCAGCATGCGCGGAGGCGGTGCTCTCCTCCGCGGTGGGGGTAGCTGCCGGGGGCAGGGTCACGCCTGCCGCTTGAGCGGAGGCGCTCACGGAGGCGGCGATGCGTTCGTTCTGCGCGGCGGCGGGGCTGATTTTGCCGTCGTCGGTCAGGTAGAGCAGCAGGTCGCCGCTGTAGTCGATGACCAGGTCCAAGGATTCAAGGGCGGCGGCGGTGCTACCGGTTTCCTCATCATCGGGCAAAGTTGCGGTGGGGGTGGCGGAGTTCGCCGAAGGAACCATGAGCCCGCGCAGGGCGGTAGCGCGGCTGTTGTCGGTGTCAACAAGTTCAACGGAGTAGCCAACCTGTCGCAGGGCGCGCGCGTACACGTGCGCTACGGCGCGCATCTCACGCAGGGCACCGTAGCCGATGCGCAGGGTACCGTAGCTAGATGCGGAAGGATCCACGTGCGGGGTCGTGTCGTTGCTACCGCAGGCGGCAAGCAGCGGCATGAGCGCCAGGGAGGTGAGCGCCGCACGGCGGGTGAGGGTTAGTCGGTTCATTAGGGAAGCTTCCGTGCGTTTTCGTCGGCAAGAAATTCGCGGTATTCGCGTGCCCAGCTGGCGGCGTTGGAGTAGCCCATCATGGAGGCGACCTCGTCGATGAGGGTGCCGTAGCGGATGGTGTCTAGCTCAGCGATGGGTACCCAGCGTGCCGTGTCGGAGGATCCGTTGATTTCGTGGCGCAGTTCGCCGGTGACAATGTGGGCACGGAAAACCACCCGCAGGGCGCAGAAGGGTAGCGCTTGCGGGTCTTTCTGGGTGGAGCGCACGGGGAAGTGTCCGGCGTGCACGCCCAGAATGTCTTCAATGGCGACGCTGTAACCGGTCTCTTCGAGGGTCTCTCGTAGCGCGGTTTCGTCGGCCTGTTCGCCGGGTTCCATGCCGCCGCCAGGCAGGGACCAGAGGGGGCTGAGCGCGCGGTCTTCGGGCACCCAGCGGGTCATGAGCAGCTTGCCCTGCTCAATGATCACTGCGTAGGCTGCGGGTCGGGTTTCCATTGCTAATGCCATGGTTTGATTTTACCGTCTATCGTTCGTTAGCGTTTCTTGCCGCGGCGTGCGCTGGCGGCTTTGGCGGACTGTCGAGCGTGCTGGCGTGCGTTACCGTTTTTCTTGGCGTTGGCGCGCTTTTTATCGCGTGCTTCGCGGCGGGCGTTGGCGGCTCGTGCCTTCGCTTTTTCCTTTGCCTTTTCAGCGGCGATGCGTTCGGCGCGTGCCTGCCGGGTTTCGCTACCACGCTCACTGGTTGCGGTGCGGCCACGCACAATACCGATGAAGTCCTGCAGGAGCGCCTCGAGCTCTTCGCTGCGCGGCTCGCCCTTGGGGGCACGCGGCCAGACCAGGTGCACCGGGTAGGTGTCCATACCCGCAACGGGGCGGTAGGTAAGGTCCTTGCGGTGGTAGAAACGCGCAATGGACATGGGCACAATGTACAGGCCCACACCGGCGGCAACCAGCTCGATGGTTTCCTTATCGGTCAGGCCCTCGGGCACGATGCGACCGGCACTCTCACGCCATGCGCGGGAGACTTCCTCATAGGCGGGAATATCGGAGGCGGGCTGCAGCAGGAACTCTTCGGCAAGCTCCTCCACGGGCACCTCATCAAGCACGGTGAGCACATGGTCCACCGGCAGAATAACCACGGGCAGCTCCTCGTAGAGGCGGATGCTATGGTACTTTTCGCCGTCGGTGCTTGCCGGTTCGCGGTCGGGGCGCACAATGCTCATGTGTGCGAAGGGGTTCTCGGGTACGTCCTTACGCTCAATGGGGGCGTGCTCGGTAGCCTCAGCGCTAACCTCGGCGGGCGCCTCGGAGGCAGTTTCTTCCGCAGAGTTGAGGGCAGGGTCAATCAGGCACAGGTCCTGATGCAGGGAGTCCAGGCCGCGCGCCTCACGCACGGGTACCTCCGCCAGCTGCACACGGTCGCCGAAACGCTCGTGCCAGCGGTTGAACCACTTGCCGGGCATAATCGCGGGCACGTAGCTAATGCGCAGCATAGAACGCTGGAGCACGGGGATGGGCAGAGCCTCCGGGGTCTGGATCATCGCCAGCTGCTCGGGATGCAGGTACACGCGGGCGGGGGCCTCGGTGGGCGCTTCGCTTTCTACCTGGTCGGTAGCGTTTTCGGGCGCGCTCTGCTCGGGGTCGATTGCGGTGAGGGCAGAGTCGTTGACGGGCTGCTCTTCGGGGGTGCCTGCGGTGGAGGATGCGGATGAACTCATCCCTCCACGCTAGCACATCTTGGGCGGGGGCATTGAGGGTAGGTGAGTGGCCTCAACCCGGCGAGATAGTGCACCTATCCCCCGCTGAAGGTAGGACTAGTTCTCGGCGATGTTATCCGCAGTGTTCTCAACGGTTTCGCGGTTAATGCGGCGTTCGCGCAGCTGAGTCACAATGACCAGCACCGTGATAACAATGGCAAGGGCGAGCGGGAACATCCACGGCTCCAGGCCGAGGGCCGCAAGAATTGCGAAGCCGATGGTGGTGTAGATGCACGCCCACATGAAGGTTCCAACCAGCATCGCAGGAACCCAGCGACGCAGAGGCATTTTCGTGAAGCCGGTCGTAATGATGACCGCGGTTTGCAGACCCACCGTGAGAAAGCAGAGGGGCACAGCAATAACGCCCCACCGGTTAATCAAGCGGCGCGCTTTACGGTAGAGCGGGCTGTCCATGGCTTTGCGGATGCGGTCAAAGCGGGCTCCGCCTTCTGCGGTCAGCACTCCGAGGCCGTAGACAATGCTGGTGCGAACAATACCGACACCCCACATGAAAGCTAGGGCAACCTCAATCGGGAGTGCGTCAAACCAATCTTTCACCCGGCTATTCTCTCATGAGTGGGCGATATTAACCTGATTGAAGGTTCTTTGAAGCTTCATATTGGACGCTTGGAGGAGGCTAAAAAATTTTTTAAATTTTTTTCAGCCGGGGGTTATTGCCCCTTGTCGCCTGCAATGGCGCGGATTTTACTTAGGGCAACCTTAGTTTATTGACAGGGTGTCGCTATTTTCAGCTTGTCACCCGCACGGGAATTAGGATATATTTTTATTACCGAATAGGGCAGGCCTTGTGGGAAGGTCTTCCTAGTCGGTCTAGAAGACTTTCTTCCTGTGTGTGATGCTGGAAAAGGAACCCCATGGACGGGGTTCCTTTTCTTTTTAACCGTTCCTTTCCCGAGGCGCATTCCCAGCAAAACAAAACCCCGACAGCACGAACTGTCGGGGTTTTATACACATCTAGAGTAAGGTCTACTTCTTACCCTGGTTCTTGTCCTGGCGGTGCAGAGCGCTCAGCGGCTTGGGCAGCTGAACCGGGTTCCAGGTGTTGCTAACCGCCTCAAAGGAGGAGCCGGCACCGGGGTGACGGTTCGTCGAACGAACACCGCCGGTCGCAGTAGCACCGGTCGAGAGTGCCGGATCGTTCAACGAGGCGATATCCAGCGCATCGAACTCGGAATCATCCAGGACATCCGGCAGAGGAATCTCTTCGGGAATCGGCTGAGCGGGAGCCTGAGTAGCAGGTGCCTGGCGGACGGGCGAACCGTCACGCAGAGCCTGGCGAGCCACCGGCTGGGCCGGCTGAATAGCCGGCTGCTGTGCGGGAGCCTGCTGCTGAGCGGCAGGCACCTGGGCAACCTGCGCAGGCTGAGGTGCTACCGGCTGAGCGGGAGCCACAGGTGCCTGAGCAGGCTGCGCAGACTGAGCAGACGGCACGCGCTGAGCGCGTTGAGGCTGAACGGGCTGGGGCTGCACCGGCTGCTGCTGAACCGGCTGGCTCGGAACAACCGGAGCCTGAGCCACCTGAGGCTGTGCAGCAGTACGCGGTGCACTAGCAGAGGAAGCAACAGAACCGCTCTCCTGGTCAAAGAGCACGCTACCGCGGCGAATCGGCTGGAAGCGGCTCGGACGCTGCTGGCGGCGCTCCTGACGGTGACCTGCGGGCGCCTCCGCCGGGCGGGCAGAACGGGCAGGTACGGGACGAGAAGAATGAGCAGGTGCCGCAGCAGGCGCTTCCGCACGAGGAGCCGCCTCGGGAGCCTCATCGGAGGACTCCACCGCAATGTGCGCACGGCTCGGGCGTGCCGCCTCACGGCTCACGTTGCGGGCAGTAGTCTCACGGGTTGCGGGGCGAGCCTGATGTGCAGGCTCTTCGACAGCTTCAGCTTCCGGCGCTTCAGTATCCTCTACAGGCTCAGAAGCGTCATCGTAAGCTTTTTCGTCGTCAGACTCTTCATACGCCTCAGCGTTGTTATCCTCGGCATCTTCTGCTTCTGCCTTGGCGCGGCGCGCATCGCGGTTCGCCTTAATCTGGTTGCTAAGAGACTCCAGCAGACCAAAACGGCTTACAGCCCACGCACCACCGGCAAGAATCAGGAAGAGAACAGCCCAACCCCACGCCAGAACGCCAAAGAGCGCCAGCATGCCGGTCACCAGGGCAAGCACGCCCAGGCCAGCCGCGACCAGCAGGGCGATACCGCTCGGGCTCGAGGTATCAAAGTAGGACAGCGGCGAGGGCTTCGACTCCTCCACCACCGGAATCTCGTCGGTGTAGGGAGCAGTCGGGGAGGAATCACGAATCTGCGAAATAGAAGCCGTATCCAGGGCAGGCTGAGCGGAGTCATCGACAGCGGGAGAGGAAGAAGCCTGCGGAAGAGCAGAAGAGGGCAGGGAGGTACCCGGCGCCACCGCATGATCGGAGGACTGGTACGCGTCCGACTCATTCAGCAGCACGCCGGCGGAGGCGAGAATGTCCTCAGCGGTACGCTCGGCACTAATCAGGGGACGCTCGGGTTCCATGGCAGGACCAGCGGGCGCGCGACGTAGGCTCCTGGGTACAAACCACAGCAGCAAAATTACGGTCAGAATTACCAACACACCGGAGGTGTTCAACAGCGTCATATCAGGTCGCCCTCTATCGTCCCTTTATCCCTAGACTTTAATCATACCCTTATATTCCCGATGCTTTCCATAAGAGGCAAGAATCGGTCTGGATATGCGCATATACCCCAGAAGGAATATGCACACTACAACGTCGTCGCGTCCCTGCACAAGGCACACCCTGGGCCCTCACCCAGTAGCACCCCAAGCACATAATAGACACATACGACGCAAAGGAAGGCGCTCTCCCTTGGGGCTAACGCCCCACCGGAAAGAACGCCTTCCTCAGCGTGGTTGGTATTTATCGGTTGCCCTCGCTAGAGAGCGGATGCAGAGTGCTTAGCAGTTCTCTGCAACAAAGTCCTTCAGCCATGCGCGCAGGTCGTCACCGAACTCGGGGCGCTCAGCAGCAAGAATAACGTTTGCCTTCAGGTAGGAGAGCTTGTCACCGGTGTCGAAACGGCGGCCGGAGAAGACCACGCCGTAGACGCCTTCGCCTTCGCCCTCACCCTGAGCCAGGGTCTGCAGAGCGTCGGTCAGCTGAATCTCGCCACCGCGGCCCGGAGCGGTGTTCTCCAGAACCTCGAAGACCTTCGGGCTCAGAACGTAACGACCAATCACAGCGTAGTTCGAGGGAGCCTCATCAGCAGCGGGCTTCTCAACCAGACCGGTAATCTTAACGAAACCGTCCTCGCCCTCAACAGCCTCAATAGCAGCTGCACCGTAAGCGGAAATAGCCTCGCGGGGAACCTCCATCAGAGCAACGACGGAACCGCCGGTACGCTCCTGGACCTCCACCATGCGAGCGAGCAGGTCTTCCTTCTCATCAATCAGGTCATCGCCGAGCAGAACAGCGAATGCTTCATCGCCGACGTGGCGCTTTGCGCGCAGAACAGCGTGGCCCAGACCCTTGGGGTCGCCCTGACGCACGTAGTGCAGGTCGCCGCCCATCTCATTGGTAGCTACCACGGATGCGAGCAGGGCGTCCTTACCCTGCTCAGCGAGCTGCTGCTCCAGAACGGGAACACGGTCAAAGTGATCCTCAAGAGCGCGCTTGTTACGGCCGGTAATCATCAGAACGTCGTTCAGGCCGGCACGGATTGCTTCCTCCACCACGTACTGAATCGCGGGGCGATCGACGACGGGGAGCATTTCCTTGGGGGTTGCCTTCGTGGCGGGCAGGAATCGGGTGCCCAGACCAGCAGCAGGAATAACTGCCTTAGTAACAGACTTAATTTCAGTAGCCATGCCACAAGAATACCCTAAGTTGTAAAGTACTTAAGGCGATTTATCGAGACTATGACATGAAAAAATCTTCAACGTGACTAACTGCATATCGGTGAAGGTACATTTTTCGGGGTGTTGAGAAAATATGTTCTTCAGAACCCAATGCTATTTTCTGCAAACCCTATACTAAAAAGTGGAATCTACACCCCGGCAGAATAGGTCGCTTTTCTCCGCCCACAAGGATGTTTTCGCACCGCCTCGAACACCCTCAGCGCGGAGGCACCACGACTCAAACCAGCCAAACTAGGCCATAGAACCGCTCTCCTCCACCCCGCATAAGACCTCACCCGCAACGACGATGGGACACACCATGCATCTCAATACCGCAGCCGCCACCAGCAACTCCGATACCGGTGCCAGCGCAGAAGATATCTCCCTGGATAAAGACATTCTCCGCTCCCAAATCCGCCCGCGCCGCCTCACCGCACGTAGCCACCGCGGCGAACACGGCCAGCAGCAAATGGCTGACCTTTTCACCCACCACATTCTCGAGGCCATCGCGCAGCGCCTCCACTCCCCCGGCACCATTGCGGCATACCTGCCCACCAAATCCGAACCGCCCATCATTGAGGCACTAACCCGCCTGCACAAGGACGGACACCGCATCCTCGTGCCCGTCGTGCGCCCCGGCCGCAAACTCGCCTGGGTGCACTGGGACCCCGCCGTTGAGCACCCGCTCAGCCCCATGGGAATCCCCGAACCCGAGGGTGAAGAACAGGAGTCGCAAGCATTCGTGAACGCCGATGTGCGCCTCATCCCCGCTCTCGCCTTTGATGCTGGCGGGCACCGCCTCGGCCAAGGAGGCGGCTACTACGACCGCATTATCCCCCTGCTCAGCGCACAGCAGCTGAAGGAGCAGAGCATCGGCGTGGTCTTTGCCGATGAAATGTACGAAACTATCCCCTACGACCGGTGGGACGCCATTCTGCCGGTCCTCCTCACCGAGGAAGGTATTTTCCGCACTCACCCGCAGGGCTAAAAGAGCCCGGCTTGCCCATCCCCGGTTTGCTCTTGATTGAGTTCACTCTAGATTGAGTTCGCTCTTGATTGACACCCCAAATCTTTAGGCAAAAGCGTAAAGATATGCGAAACACATCAATAAAAGCACTCAGGAAAAAGGCAAAAAGAAACCAGAAAAAGCTATTTGAGAAGAAAACGCAAATAGCTCCCAACGTTTCAAAAGCGGTACACTCAAACCACGTTAATAAACCATCCCAGCGAAAACGGATACAGAAGGACAAAATGCCGGTCTACGTTTACCAGTGCAAGAATTGCAACCACGTCTTTGAACAGCGCCAGTCCTTTAGCGACGATGCACTGCGCATCTGCCCGCAGTGCGGCGAAGAAACCCTGCGCAAGCGCTACAACACCGTCGGCGTGACCTTCAAGGGTTCCGGCTTCTACAGCACCGACAAGGGCAACTCCTAAGCGGAAGTTCCACACCGGTCGAAGAGGGGCGGGGCAACACAGGTTGCCCCGCCCCTCGGCGTTTAAGAAGCACTCCCAGCTCGGATGCGCTACACGATATTGTTACCCCAGTGCGGAGGACGCTGCTGACGCATCCATTCCAGACGCTCACGCTCCTCCGGGGTCAGCGACTGCGCGGAAGTAGCCGCTTTCTGAGTACCCGCCTTCCGGGAATTCTGGTTCTGAGCATCAGCTTTCTTCGCGGAAGCCCCCGCAGCAGACGAGGTACCCGCAACCGGAGGCGTCGTCACACCCACCAGCAGAGGCTCAGCCCCGCTCACCGAGCCGCCGCCGCTCACACGGCGGTGACCGCGGCGAGGCTTCGGCGTTGACGAATAACTAGCCACGAACCTCAGCGCCCTCATCCATATCCAGGTAGTGCAGCACGCGCGCCACCACGGCATCCGGGTCAGCGAACACCTCCAGGGTGCCCAGCGTAATGTAATTCCAGCCCGTGCGGCTCAGACGCTCCGGCAGCAGACGGGTACGCTCACGCACCGAAGCACGCGCGTAATTCTGCTCGCCATCGGAGCACGCCACCAGCGGCATAGCCGCCGGAGCACTCGGCTGCGAAGACACCACGGGAGCCACACCCAGCGCGGGAACCGGCTCAGCCGCCAGCTTCTCCGGGGCGTGCGCAATCAGAGCGATATCGCCCTCACCGCGGGTCACACGCACACCGCGAGCCTGCAGACGCGCCACCAAATCGTTCAAAAGCCAGTCGCCCAAATCCGGGGTGTCCGCGTCGGCGGCGGCCAAGAACGCGTTACGCGGCAGGGTCTCCGGCACGCGCTGTGCCTTCGCTTCCACCTCTTCACGCGCCTGACGTTCCGCGTGTTCACGCAGCAGGTGGTAGAAATCTACCGCGCCATGATGCAGCTTCTGCGGGTCCAGCTCGGAGGGGTCAATGCACGAGACAATGCGCAGGGCACGGCGTGCGCGAGTCAACGCCACCACAAAGCCCTGACGGCCATGCTCAGCAGACAGCTGACCCAAATCATACGACGCCTGACCCAGGCGGGCACGACCCACACCCAGGGAGAAAATCACGGTATCGCGTTCGAGGGTCTCGGCGCGGGTCAGGTCGACCACGCGGAAAGACTCCTCACCAGCGGCGAAGAACGGCGCCAGCTGCGGGTACAAGCTCAAGGCATGACGCACCGACTCAGCCACACGCTGAGCGTGCTTCGGGCTAGCCGTCACAACCGCCAGCGAACGGTCTGGGGTACGGTAGGCATGCTCAAGCACCAGGTTCGTCACGCGCTCCACCTCAACACCGGGCGAATCCAGGTTCGCGTTATCGCTGACCTTGCCGCGAGTATCAATGTACTCAACGGTCAGCGAACCGGCAGGTTGAGAGGAGGCGCGGCTCACCGGAGCCGCATGCAGCTGCGAGCCGTAGAACTCACGGTTCAGGTAGTCGAGAATCACCGGGTCCATGCTGCGGTGCAGCATCGCCAGGGTGCGGTTGGGCAGTATGGTGGCGAGCACGTCGAAGGTGCTATCCAGCTGCTCGTCGGTCGGCTCGGGCGCACCGAAAGTCGGCGCAGACACGATGAACGGCGAGGGGTAACCCGAATGCGGGTCGCCCAGGGCAATCACCTGGTCGGCGCGGGTAATCGCCGGCAGGTTTGCCGCCAGCGGGGTCGACTCAGAGTCCAGCAGTAGCACCGTATCAAAACGCATGGAGGCGGGAACCTTACGCGCCAGGGCGAAGGGGCTCGCAGTCCACAGCGGCAACAGGGTACGCGCCATGACCGGGGCGTGAGTCAGCAGCTCTTCGAGCACGAACTCGTAGCCGCGTAGCTGACTCTTCAGGTACGCCGCCTGGTCGTGCTCAGACTCAATGCGTTCAGTCCACACGCGGGCCATCTTCGCCAGCAGACGCGCCGGAGCGCTGGTCATGTGGGCGTAGTCGGCACGGCGGAAACGGGACTCCGTATCGCGCAGACGGTCACCGTCCAGCAGCTTACCTTCGTGATGCTGTAGCAAGAACTCCAGGGCAGACTGCCACCAGGCGAGCTCCAGCTCAGCGGAAACAACCTCGGTCGGAACCTGACGTGCATACAGGTCATCGAGTAGCTCCGACAGGCCGCGCTCACGCAGCTTCTGGGTCAGGGCGTCACGCTCCGGCAGGGTCATCAGCAGCACGCGGTCCGCCATGAGGGCGTCCAGGCGGGCATCCAGCACGTCCAGGTCGGTGCGCACAAAGTCGGTACCCTCGATAGTGTCAGCCAGGACAATGCCCAGGCCCGCCAGCTCAGAAACCAGGGAGTTCAGGGCGGCAGCCAGCTGATCCAGGTTCTCCGGGATCTGCGGGGTGCGGGGCGCCTCAATATGGCGAATCCACTCGGCGCGCTCCGCCTGAACCACCTTCAGTTGCTCGTGCAGGTCGCCAATATTCACGCCGGGCAGGATGTACTCCTTCGCCGCGCGGCGCAGACGGGAACGCTGCATACTGCTCATCTCGATGCCGTTCTCACGGCGCCACGCACCCGAGGCGGTCGCCGCAATCAGGTCGGTCACCGGGCGGTCGTAGACATCAGCGCGGAAACGCTTGAGCGTCTCGCGGATGCGCATCAGAATCGCCAACTGCGACTCCCACTCAGCGATGGTTCGGCCGCGACGCAGACCCAGCATGGCGCTGGCCTGGTTCATCGCCTCACGCAGGTTGAGCAGGGAGGACTTGAGGGTAATGACCAGAGCGTACGCCTCAGCGGCCTCCTCGTCATTGACCAGGCGGGCACGGTACCACGGGGAGGTACGCGAAGCCGCCGCAAAACCATCAATCTCGCCCAGGCGCACCAGCTCGGCACGCACCTGCTCACGCTCCATGAGCGAATCGAGCATGGGGCGGTCAAAACGCACGCGGGTTGCCGGGCCGTCCTCGGAGGCGGTCAGCTCAGCCAGACGCTGCAGTGCAGAGTAGACAGAAATCTGCCAGTTCGAGTCCTTGTTCAGCAGGGCACGAGTGTGGTCGAGCAGCGCGGCACGGGTCGCCACGAGCTCTTCGTTCAGGTCCTCAGAGTTCGGCTCTTCGGCGCTCTCATTACGCACGATCGCGCGAATGAACTCGGCACGCTGAGCCTCAGCATCATGCTCGGCAAGCAGGTCGTAGCGCAGGCTCTCAATGCCGGTGCGCTTGAGCAGCGCCGAGAACTCAGCGAGGGTGGAGCGCTTCTCGCCCACCACGAGTACGGACTTACCGCGACCCATCAGGGCGGATGCAATGTTCACGGCGGTACGCAGCGGCTCGGTGCCGGGCGCCGCAGTGATGGTGAAGGAGAATCCGCTAACCGCGGTGTCGATAATTTCCTGGGCGTTCGCGTCCGCGTCCAGCAGGAGCATTTCTTCTGCCGGGTCACGCTGGTCCAGGGGCGGCTGCAGGTTGTGGGCGTTGAGCTCACGCGGCTTCACTCCGGGCACCTTCAGCGCCGCCAGGTCACGAACCAGCGGGGTGATGGCGGTGTGCGGCAGTTCGCCCAGGCTTTCCTTCAGGTCAGCAAAGGTCGAGATGAAGTACTTCGACTCAATGGTCATGCCCGGAATACGGCCCGCGGAAGCGCGCATACGTTCGATGACCGGCTCGGGATCCAGGCGGGACATGGAGTTCGCCAGCTGCGCCACATCCATGGTGCCCAGGTCGATGCCGTATTCCTGCTTGATCTGTCGGACCATCGCCGGGTTCAGGCGTGCGGAACCGGCAAGGCGCAGCTCGAAGTCGTCGTCCTTAGGGTGCGGGGTGATGCTCAGCGGCGCCATCAGAATCGGCGCGATGAAGCGCTTCTCGTAGGCGGTGGCATCCTCGCGGGTGTCGTGCGAAAGCCAGGAGGCGGTACCCGCCACGAAGTAGCCGGAGTCCAGGCCGTGGTCGGTGGCGAGCTCGTAAATCTTGGTGCGCAGGGTGCGTGCAGAGCGCATGCCCGCCTCCAGCTGTGACTTATCGCGCAGAATCGTGGAGAGGCGGGTCTTACGTCCGGCGAGTAGCTGAGCCAGGCCGGAGGGGTTCGCCTCGGACAGGTCGATGTGCACGTAGTCGACCTGGTTGAAGTCGAGCATCGCGTCGGGGCCGGTGTAGACGTCCATCTGTTCCGCCCAGCGCTCAAGCCCCGCCGAGGGATCGAAGTCCTCGTGGGCGGGGTTCAGGTGTGCGGGCAGCTCGGCGATGTTGATTTCGTCGGCTACTTCGTGGGTTTCCTCTGCTGAGGTCGCGGCGGCTGCGGCGGGCTGAACGGTATCAGCCGGGGTGGCGGGTGCGTGCTGCGCGTCGGTAGGCTCGGGAATCTGGTTCACGTCGTGAGTGTCCTTGTGGGTCAGTGCGGTGTACGTTTGCGCGTACACACCGAAGATGGTGGTTCTTCCGGGGTCCTCTGCCCGGGTGCCTCAAACGGGGCGGGTGTCAGTGTGCGCCTGTATGTTTACTGCGCCTGCGTGCTTACTGTGCCTATATGCTTGCTGTGCCTGTGTGCTTACTTCGACCACATTGCGATATTGACGGCGAGCAGCACTACGGTCACCAATACGTAGAAGACCAGGGCGGGCAGAAGCGCCCAACGGTACTTGGGTGCCAGTTCGCCTTCCAGGTTGCCGAAGCGCAGGGAGCGGAAGAGGAAGAAGCTCAGGATTGCGCCGGGCAGGTTACCGATAATGACCAGCAGTACGGTCAGGTACAGGGCGTAGGCTCGTTCGGTGCGTTCGTTCTCTGCACCTGCGAGCTTGAGGGTGCCACCCAGCAGCAGGCTGAGGCAGGCGTTTAGGAACGCCACGGTGAAGAAGGGGATCTTCAGGGCTGCTTGGAAGTCCATCTGGGAGTTCGCTGCGCCCAGGGCAATCCACAGCAGCAGCAGCGCGGGGATGATCATGAGGTACCAGAACAGGTACTTACGCATCTTCTCGGTGTTTTCGATGAGCGCGAAAATTGCGGTCACAGGGTGTCTCTTTCAGATGGTCTCAGGTGGATTCGGTCGGGTTCAGGAAGAGTGAGTGAAGGAGCAGGTGGGCACAGTAATACCTTGTCAGGCGTCGGTTTCGTCCCCAGCGTTGAGGGCGTCGTCCACCTGGTCCTGCAGGGATTCGCGGCGCTCATTCTCAACGTGTTCAATGTAGCGGCGCACGATGTAGTCCAGCAGCACCGACAGCGCCACGAAGGAGTAGTAGGGCTTACGCTGGGTGCTGATCTGGGTAGGGGTCGTCTGGTAGTGCAGGGAGTACTCGGCATGCGAGGACATGTAGTTCACACCAATGGCGGTCACCGCAATCATGGGGATGCGGCGCAGCGCCAGCATCTTAATGTGTTCGCGCATGTTCTCGGTCTGACCGGAGAAGGACACAATGATGACCACGTCGTCCTGGGTCATATTATTCATGGCGCTTTCGAACTCATTACGTGCCGGGATGACCTGACAGAATTTACCGCACACCTGCATGGACTTGGTAAATTCCTGCACAGCATTGCGCTGAGCGTAGCCGGTACCGAAGCAGTACACAGTGCGAGCCTCATGGATGCGCTTGAGCAGTCCGCTCAGCTCCATGTGCTCGAGGTAGTCATAGGTGCGCTGAATATCTTCGCGGCCGCTCTCAATGAACCGCGGGTTGAAGGGTTCGCTGCGGTTCAGAGAGGACTTAATGAAGTACTTCAACTCAGCAAATCCGGAGAAGTTCAGCTTCTTCGTCAGGCGGATAATTGAGCTGGTCGAAGTATACGTTTTATGTGCCAAAGAGTTGATCGTTGACTCCGCAACGAACTCTTCATTTTCTAGCATGAATGCCAAAATTTCCCGTTCAGTTTCACTGAATCGGTGCTGGTTCGCATTCACGACGTCTTGTAAATCCACTCAAAGCTCCTGAATCCGATGGTGAGCAATATATAAATAGTACACGCTCTAGGGTCATCGGCCAGGGTGGGCGAGGTTGGTCGTCTCTCACTTTGGGTGGGTGCCTCGTGCAGATTTGAGCTGGGCATGTGTCCAGGCACGCGCCTGGGTACAGCTTCGCCGGCGGTATCGGTGTTATCCGATACCGCCGGCGAAGTCTATACCTTATGAGGCGTTATGCCGTCAGACGGTTGAAAGCTGATTCCTCTTAGGAGAGGGTCTTAGCTTCGTTCACCATGGTCTCGAAACGCTCGCGAACCTGGGGAACATCCATGCCGACGATAACCTGGAATGCCTTGCCCTTACGGACCAGACCCAGAGCGCCTGCATTCTTGAAGTCTGCATCCGAGGGGCTGACGAGGGACTCATCAGCAACGGAGACACGCAGGCGGGTTGCGCAGTTGTTCACGGTGGTGATGTTCTCTGCGCCACCGAGCAGTTCGAGGAAACCAGCTGCACGGGGTGCGTAGAGGTCGCCGTCAGCGGACTCAGCAGCTGCGCCGCCGTTCTTCTCAGCAGCCTTAGCTGCCTTGTACTCTGCCTTGCTGTAGAGCTTGGTCTCGCCGCCGTCTTCTTCACGAC
>ERZ773214.1162-NODE-1162-length-15786-cov-2.970949_pt1 | contig 15786 bp, 10 predicted proteins | sample MGYA00511238_ERZ773214 | MGnify/ENA primary metagenome ERZ773214 (study PRJEB29015, sample SAMEA2738157) | human oral metagenome | biome: human oral; feature: human-associated habitat; material: saliva | place: China | collected 2259 ...
CCGTAGCTCAGTGGATTAGAGCATCTGTCTTCGGAACAGAGGGTCGTGGGTTCGAGTCCCTCCGGGTGTACCAGATCGGCGTGAGCCGCTTTTTTGTTGTGGTTTCTCAAAAAATACAACTGAGGCGTCGTCCAGAAATTTTATAGACAAATCCACAAAAAAGTGGTAGTATATTAAAGAGTCGGGCCGGTAGCTCAGCAGGTTAGAGCACGAGCCTCTTAAGCTTGGTGTCGTGGGTTCGAGTCCCACCCGGCTCACCAAAAGCATTTTTTCAAAATGCATCGTTTAAAGATGAAATTAAAAGGTGATTTATATTAATAAATCACCTTTTTTTACGTTTCAACTTTGAGATTCGAAAAACATACTTAATACTAGAATTTTTTCGACTAAATCTCTTTTTCTGGTTCTTAGATTATTTTAATACAAATAGACGGTCACTTAAAAACGATACCGGCGATAATGACCGAGATCACGACATAACTCATTCTATCTCTACAATTTTTTGACTGTTGGTGTCGTAGATGAAATTAACAATATCACCAGTATTTAATAGGTCAATTGCCTCACGAATAACTTCAATTGGCACAACATACCATTCACTCGGAGAGTATTCTCTGCCACTTTTATCTGTAATTGAAAGATCCACTCTTGCGTCAGCAAAAAACCGATGAATGATGGATTCAACTTTTTTGGTATTATATTTTCCAGTAATCTTATATTTTTCAATTATTTCTACCGGCGCCATGAGATATGTAGGATCCTTTTCAGCATTAGCGATACGATTCTCGACTGTGTCTTCGGTCATGCCAATTTTATAGAGATTTGCGATATCCTGAACAGAAGTATCTTCACTCTTCGACTTAAGGATATAGATATGGCCGACGGCTTTTTTGTCGTCTTCGGCTTTTTTACCATTGACGCCAAAGACGATAAACCCGTCGTCGTTATATAGCTGACTTGAAAGGGTACGAAGATATATATTTGATTCTGTTCCGTTTTCGAAGATCACACGAAGACGTGCTTTCATGCGGCCGAAAGTCATTTTCTCTTTGCCGATACTTTCTACGTAGCACATTTGGCCACCAGTGATATAATATCCACCCTCGACAACTTCTTCTTGCTTTGTGAATTTAATTAATTTATATTTACCAGAGGCAAGCCCGGCCTGTTTTTCTTCGAATAGAGGTCTATAAATTGAGAAGTCTTCGACTGGTTTTCTGTTGGCGGTTTCGCCAGTATTCTTATTAGCTATACCTTGCCTTGGTAGTTTCTGGACATCGAAGATGTCGCCGGAGCCTTTGAATAAATCACTATCTTCGGCAAATAATTCTTCGAGTGATCCTGGAGCTTTTTCAGCTTCTAATAGACCAAATTCGTCGTAATCCGTTAGTACTTCGACTTTCTTTTTGTCTACTTTGATTGTATTAAGCATATGTCCAAGCGTAGCCTCACTAATATCATCTACCTGTTCGATGGGGATACGACCGTTTTTGCGCACAAAATCGTTAATCTGTTCGAACGATCCCACTAAACGCTCATCTTTAGTAATTACATGCTTTTTTGGAGCCGGCTTGAATAAGTCTGAATCTGGACCTTCAAACAGCTCCGCAAGTTGGTTGAAATAATCCATTATGATTCACCCCCAGCGCTTCTACGTACTTTTTCACGCTCATATTTCGCCCTTTGAGCTGTCAAAAATACCTGAGCTTGAGCGAGAATTTTCTCGTTGTTGTCATCAGCATGGAGTGATGGATATTTACCATTATGGGCAACAATGAATGCCTTGATTTGAGGAACCATTGCAAGTGCATCCTCTACACGCATGTCGATTCTACTACCGGCGATGGTGTCTTGAATAATCTTAAATGTATCTGCGCCAACTTTTTTCGAAATAACTTCAAATGCGTGATGGAAAGGGTTGATGGAATCGATGAGATTTATATCAAGCTCGTCAATTTTTACGAAGCGGTTAGCGAGCTTCAAATATTTAATATTACCTTCATTATCTTTAACTGGCTCGGCCACCTTAGTGGCAAGATTGGCAGCGAGATATTGCCTTACAATTTCGGTTTCCTCATCGGTTAGGCCTGGATTTCTTTCGCGAATAATCTCACTCTGGAGATGTTTCATATAAGGGCCAGTAATATTCTGTGCAGCGGCTTTCTCGACACGAGAATCTTGCAATACAGCTGCAGTAAGATCTTCTAGATCGCTTGCAATGATTTGTTTGACCTTTGGAGTCTTTGGTGCAGCAAGACCTTTAATCGTAATCTCACCCGGTTTGAGTGGATGAGGCTCACGTGGCTTTGGTGTGAATGTAAATGTTGGCGCAAGCACCTGTTCCATGAGAAGAGAAACGGTGATAGCTTTAAGCATGCTATTTACGGCAATTACAATGTCCTCATTGGTGCCGTTTGGTTGAACGATCAGGTTCGTAAATTGAGCATGTTTCTTATTGTAGCTATCACGAGTACAGCGGCCAATAATCTGAACAATTTCAGTTAGTGAAGAGCGATAACCTACGGTAAGCGCGTGTTCGCAATATGGCCAATCAAAGCCCTCTTTTGCCATACCCAATGCAATAATAATATCAATGCCAGCAATATCATTACGAGCTATGTTTGTCAGGTAGTTCACTAGCTTCTTGCGGTATTCTGGCTCATCCTCTACCAAATTGGCCACTTTGAGCATTCTGCCGTCTGGAGTTTCGATATAGTCTACATTATTCTCGTCTTTGTGATCCCAGCGACCAATAATATCGTAAATATTCTGGACTTCTTCGAGCTTGCCTTTTTGAGTAGACTCTTTTGAATTAACATTTGGAATATGTACGATCGTCTTCTTACGAGTGTCAAGCACGGCATCAAGCGCGCCTCTATACAGATAGCTACCAGTATAGAAATGATAGCCAATACCTAAGGTTTTTAAATATGTATAACCATTTAATTGCTCATAATAGGTATACGTAACTTTATCAAATTCTTCTTCATCTTCAGGAGTAAGAATTAATACAGCATCGCCACGGAAATAAGAACCGGTCATTGCTATGATATGAGCATTTGAGCCATGCATTACGTCCTGAAGAAGTTGGCCAAGACGGCTATTTTCGGAGACTGAAGCGTGGTGAAACTCATCGATCGCAAGCAGACAATCTTGGAATTTACTTGGCGGCAATTCTTCGAATGCAAAACGAAGTGTGGCATGCGTACATAGAAGAATTTCGTCATCGCCATCCATAAAACGTAAAAATGCACCAACTTTGCTTCGATCATCTAATCCATCATCGGTACAAAGATTATTACGGTCGTCAATATGCCAGTCTTCGTAGAAGCCGGTGGCCGTTAGATCTGTATCGGAGAACGATGCGCCAATTGCGCGTTCTGGTACCGCGATAATAGCTTTCTTAATGCCTTGGTTGTGGAGCTTATCTAGGGCAATAAACATCAAGGCACGTGATTTACCAGAGGCAGGTGGTGCTTTAATGAGCAATTTTGGGCTAGTGCGCTTATCATATGCGCGTTTCTGCATTTCACGCATGCCAAGCTCATCTACCTTGGTGCTTTCTCCAGTAGAATTATATGCCACGCTTACGATATTGATCGTATCGGGGCTGGTTTTTCCGGCGTCGGAATCCAGCTCGGTCTGGCGATCTTTATAAATATAACGTTTTCCGTAGCTATCGTCTCCATAAGGAAGAAGAATGCTGAGCGCTAAAAGTTTTTCGACGATATTATATGCGCCGCGGTCTGTATAACCAGTCCAGCGCTTTATATCGTTAATATCAACGATAGGTTTTTCTTGGAGCTTAAAAACAATCTTATCGATAATCTCGACGGAAGTCTTATTTATATTTGTAATATTGTCTTCCATGTAAATAATTCCTTTTACTTATGAATATTTTAGCACAGAATATAAACAAAGCTTACATAGATATGAACAAACTACTCACGCCATGTCATTTCTTCATATAGTTTGAATAACGTAGCTAATCTTGCCTCGTCTGTTCGGAACGGAGTCGAGCGGTAAAGCTTATCAACTAGAATATCATTACTCTCGTGAGCCTGACGCAGATCTTTAGGCATCTCATTCGGATCATACATATCGGCAAGTGTTAATTCTGGGTGATTAGCTCTTGCAAACAGAATATTTCTAGCGGATAGATTTAGTTTTTCTTTTTGTTGTTCAGTCAATGGAGGGCATGGGAATGTATTATATCCAAGTGTTGATGAATAGCGATAATCGGTCTTCAATTTCCCACAAACCGTTTTTATCCATGCCATATGGATTCTAGACTGCAAGATTGAGAAAAGCCATGGCTCAGCATCATAAATTGCCAGTGCGAGGTTCGAGGCGATAGTATCTGGGCCGACCATATCCATTGGTATATATTCTCGATTTTCTGAAGATGTACCGGGTATAATGATGGACGATGATCCATTGTAGGCTATGAAGCTAAATTTCCAAGGTGTATTGGCGATTTTATTTGTTTCTTTTCTTTTACTTTCTAATCTAAATTTCTTGACGGACTCAATTCTAGAATTAATAAAGTCGCACGTCTTTGCTTCGTCGAGATCTTCCTGTTCGATCCATAAACAATATCTCATTTTACCGTGTAATAGTTCCTCCGCTCCGATGTACTTCTTTATAAATTTCTTGTAGCACTCGGGGACCATGGTCACTTGCTCATTATCGAGAATAAAGTTCCCACCATCAATAGGCATATTTCCGAAATAAATGGGCGGCAGATAACTAGTAAGTACATTACTTCTACGATATACAATCGTATTATTATCCGATGGAGCTAAATATGCATTAATATTTTGCGCTTCTTGGATGAGTTCATCAGAGTATAATTTTTTCTTAGAATTATTCTTATTAGCTAAACCTACAACAATAACGGTTACACCAGCATTGTCTTTTGCGTTGTTTCGCCACTTAAATGACGAGTAGGCAAACTCGATGTCGACGTTTTTGGTGTATATTTTAGGGAACATAATTCCGACATGCTCACCTTGGCAGATTGAATTTGTTGACACGAACGCCAACTTAGCTTTTGTGCCGGATATATATCTAGCACCCTTAATAAACCAAAGTGCAATATAATCAAGATTTTTAGAGTATTCCTCACCATCGAAATAGAATTCAAAATCAGACTTCATGGACGATGTTTGCTTCTTTGAGCCTTTATATGGTGGGTTACCGATTATGTAAATCTCATCATTTCCGTTATTGCGACAAACATCATCCCAATCCTTTCTTATGGAGTTGTCGCAGTAGATTGTTGGCATATCGATAAGCGGAATAATGGAAAGCTTTTTACCAAACTCTTTTTCGAACTCTATGTTCATTTGATGGGCAGCAATATACATTGAGAGAACTGCCAACTCACGCGGAAAATCTTCGAGCTCTATACCAAAGAAGTGATCTAACTTAATCAGCGACTTCAACCCTGCGACTACTATACCGTGTTTTAGTTCGACAATACGGCGAATAACATCATGTTCTAGCTCACGCATTTTTTTGTACGAAATGATTAAGAAGTTACCGCTTCCGCAGGCGGGATCAAAAACTTTAATTTTGGATATTCTAATCAACAGTTTGAAGAGCTTACTCTGGTCGTCGAATGCCTTATCAAACTCCTCATTCAATTCATTCATAAATAGTGGATTGATAACCTTTAGGATATTTGGAACACTAGTGTAATCCATTCCATTCTCGTCGCGCCTCGTTTCATCTACGATACCCTGAAAAATTGTACCAAAAATGTCTGGGTTGACGCCGCTCCAGTCCAAATCGCCGCATAGAATTAGAATGTGACGAGCTGTTGGCGAGAATTTAGGTATAGCAATATTGTGTTCCTTGGTGTCAAATAATGATCCGTTTACGTATGGAAATTCAGAATATGGTGTCGTCATCCCACTTTTATCCTCAGAATTTAGCGATTTGAATAATTCCTCAAAGAATAAATTAAGATCTGAACCATCAGTTTCGGTGTATTCCTTGATGGAGTTCGTAAATTGTTTCTGCTTGAAAAGCCCCGTGTCTTCTGCAAAAAAGCAGAATAGTAAGCGACTGAAGAATACATTCAAATCGTGCCTAAACTCTACTGGGTTTGCTTGAAAATCATTAATGTTCTCGCGCTCTATTTCATCGTAAAGGTCTTTCATCTTATCGGCCGCACGTCGATCGGCCGCTGATTCGTCAGCACTACCCTCGTTGATTTCGTTACCCGTCCATCCGTAGAAGAATGCGACTTCATTATCGATATCTTTTATCTCGATATCTAGAGTGGTGTGTTTTGTAATATCTTTCGCAACGATGTGGTGGAGATCTGTGGCGATAATATAGCGCGGCTCGTAGCGACCAGAAAGAGGTTCAAAGTCCATTTCTTCGACTTTTTCTTCGAGTGGGGTTCCTTGGGGAAATACTTTGAAGTACAATACGCCTTTTTGAAGAAGAGCATCGGGATCTGTAGCCTTATTGATCGTTCCGGCTCGTAACTGGTTAATAGCCGAAGCGGCGCGACCATAAGCTGCCATTAGCTCAAAAATGAAATCTTTAGTATATGAATTGCGGTTGGCAATTTCAGCTACGTTGCGCTTGACTTGATCAAATGTGTATTTGGCCACGGTAATCCTTAACAAATTATAAATATCTCTATTGTAGATAATATCATACAGGTAGTTTATGTGACCATAGATGGCGTATTCTATAATAATCATTAGTAATGAGTCAAAAAATCCATCACTATTTTTGCGAAACAATTTCCAGAATCTGATTATAATCAAGTGGATATTATCTCTATCAATTATTTGTTAGGCACCTTGACAACTCTTCTCGCTCGGAGAAGCGTGTCGTTATACAATAGTTTTTAGTTCTTGCTTGTTATGTATTTAGCGTATTGCTTCTGTCCTTTTAGGGTTCGTCTCTCTTCGTCGGAAAGATTTGACTTTTTATCAGTTTTGCCATTTTACTACGAATTTTAACGCCTGAATATAAACTATTTCTACCTATTCCAATTCCTAGAAATAGGACTTTCTGGTTGATTCTTTTTTGTAGCTTTCCTAGCGGTGTTCCAGAAGCACTGCGTACCCATTTATCGTCATCAGGCTTCGATTCACTTGAGTTATCAAACCAGTACTTATCTTTATTTTTTGAGACAATCGTCAATCAATTTCATTGCGGGATCAAACGATAAATCTTTGCCGCGGATTACATTAGCTAACTGCTTTCTGGTATAAAGATTATTATGTAATTATTTCTATATTTTGCAGATTATGTCCGATTGGCGACGCCCCTATAATTACCGATTGTAAATAATTGATGAAATACTTCCATTTTGCTGTTATTTTTCACAAAAAATATCCATTTGTAAACAAGTGGACTAAAACGCGTTTCCTTTCTATTATATTATTTTTACTATCCGTATATTAACGGTGTTATATTTACATATTTTTATGAAAGTAAAGACTACATGCTCTCTTGCATATACCTATATACTATTGTGATTATTTTCTGAATATCCTCAATGGTATTCTTGAAGAAAACTTTATCATATACCGTTTCTGGATATTTACGTAAAGCATCACTAATAAGAGCGTGTATAAATGATTGAGTAGCTCCAGACACTCCATTAAAATCAAAAGTGATACTTTCTTCTTTCTCTAGCGCTGGTAAGAGTTTGTTTATCCGAATATCTTTTGCCGTATCTTTATTTTCAGCAAAATCGCCAACCAGATCTTTCATTTTTATAGTAATCATACAATCTCCTTATATAAAATTAGGTTCACGATATTTACGTTCTTTTCGTTCGTGAATTGCAGCCTCGTATACGTTGCCAATCATATCTAGCATTTGTTTAAATTCTACGGTTCTGTTAAGAGAAATATCTACTGCTACTAAAGTTCCATTAAAACGAGTGAGACCAGTTTTCCGAACGCAGGAATCTTCAAACGGGTTTGCTTTTAGTTTTGGCTTTTTTTGATCGGGTCTAGTTTTCTTCAATACGTAAGCAGCGTTGCCGCTATAAATTGCAAAATTATTTCGGGTGGTCTTAGCTATTGATTTTATGAAAAACAATCCAGCCCCCGCGTTATCTGAAGTTCCGCCTTCCTTTTTTGTAGTACCTGATATGCCAGGAGTAAGAGCGAGCTGAATAGCATCTTCATCTGTCCTTGGGTGCCAGATTTTAAGACCTTTCCATAGACCAATTCCAGTGTCACATATAGCCAGACTAATACGGTTTGTGTTCTTGAAATATTGGGCAGCAACAATTGCTCCTGAATCAGTGTATGCATGCTCAATAACATTACGCACCAATTCGCCTATAATGTATTTAATTGTAGAGGTATCATTTTCGCCTAAATGTAGGAGTGGAACCATTTCTGTTATAAAATGGGATTGATCGGAGGAATTTTTAATAATCGTAATTGGTATAAAACGTCCTGATGGATCTTTATGTTCGTAACTCCCGAATGGCGAAGGTGTTTTTACGAAATTATATAAACCCATGCGATCTAAGTACCTAGCAGACTCAGGTACATTTGAAATTATTTCAGAGTTTTCTTTTCCTACTTCATTCGCGAGGGCTGCGGTCAATACTAAATGGGCAGGATGAACGTTTACCCATCTTTCATCTGTTATTATCTCTAGCTTTTCTGGATCATCAAAATCGAGTCGTTGGACAAAATGTCCAAAATATCTTAAATTTCCCTGATTGCTAAAATATATTCGCATAACTGTATTTTACCGTATAATTACAGATTCGTCAAATATGTAATTATAGGGACATTTATTTACTATGCCCTATAAATCCATGTTTTTAATATATGTAATTATAGGAGCTTAATATTGCAAGAATAAGTTATTTCTTTGTATTGAAAAGAGAATGGGTATTATTGCTAAACTCATTTCATTCTTTGATAAATATTTTGGCGCATATTAGTTCGTTCTTGCGTCTTTTTACAATAAGTAGTAACTGTTTCAAAAACACAATTGTTATATCAATATATAACAAATAATCATTCAATAAGGCTACTAAATCCGATCATTATTATTCCAGTAAAATGTTCTCATTTATATTTTACCCCTTTTTAAAAATATTCCTTAATAATACCATCCAGTTGTTCTTTAATTTTGTCAAATTTAACATCTAGATCTAAACACCGTGCTGAGATTCGATTGCCGCCCGTTGAGAAATCCGTGCGGGGAATTACTTCGTCACGAGTCTTCGCATATAATAGCATTCCTGACACACTCCCAGTATTTTCTTTGTCCTCATTTTTTACATACGTATAAATCTGATAAAGATGACTGTTCCTCAGCGAAGTCTTCTCGAATTGTTCCTGCATAATCTTTGAATAATATTTGGCATCAATAATTAAAGTCTTTCCGTTCGCTCGCAGAGTTATATCAGACTGCATCTTTGGCAAAGCAAAAATTACGGGATTCTCAAAATCCTCATCAAGATTCCATTTAATCTCCGAAGCATTTACTCGCAAGCCTTTATAATTCTGCCTGTAGTATTCCAAAATAAATTTTTCATAAACCTTGGCCATGTTCTCGTCTGAAAACGACTGAACTCTTTTATCTCCTGCAGTGTTAGATAAAATCATCTCTTGGTAAAGAAAGTAGCACATATTCATCAGTACTTCATACGTACGATTATTCTTTTGAAAAGTAAGCTCCCTCCATTTTACCCTCGCCAGAGTTATTTCCGAGATATCACCCAGCAATCTCAAAATATTTTGCAGTTTAATACGTGTTTCTTTCTTCACTTTTTTACATCTAATCAAACTAACTATCGTCGTTTTCAGGATCTGGTTGTATATATTATCCACCGATAATTCATCATGTTCGCAGCCGAGGTCCTGGCGATTATTTCGCACACGTAGTCTAACTGTTTCCGTCAGATCTAATTTTCCACGTAGGACCTTAAGTTGTTCGCTTCGGGTTATATATCTCCGATAAAGCCCGTGTTTTAGCTGTTCTGCTGTACCTATTTGAATAATTGATGCGAATAAATCTTCAATATTTTCGAACTCCTCAGCCTCGATTCGGGCATAATTAGTCTGTCTCAATGCAAAAAAGGCGTATGTAAGCATATAATATATGTTTCGAATCAAAATATTTTTTGAGCTCTCTTTATTCATTAAAAGTGCCAATCAATCTATTTTCCCATTTATTATATTTATCCTTATCATCAAACCAATATTCGGCCAAGGTCGGCAGAATATCATGCTCGACAATTATCCTAAGGTAATCCTTCGAAGCTTCCTTTAGGTTACAAAAATAGCTATGCCCGATACAAAAACCACTCCCCAGGGAATCATCATCGATAATCTCATTATTGAGTTCAATAATTTGTCGAATCAGTTTGTTAAATAGATTACTCCTTAGGTTATCCTGATACTGTTTAAAATTACTTGATCTAAAGGCAGGCTTAAGCTCCTTAAAACTAAAACGACGACGTAGTGCATAATCCATTAGTGCCAAGCTACGGTTTGCTGTATTCATCATTCCGATAATATAGATATTCTCTGGTACACTAAATAGCTTATTAGAATAGGCTAACGTAATTTTTGTACCGCGGCATTCATTCTCGATCGCCATGAGTAGCTCGCCAAAAATCTTACTCAAGTTTCCGCGATTAATTTCATCAATAATAAAGAAGTATTTTTGGCTAGGATTGTTTGCTGCCTCGATGCAGAATTTGTAAAAAATCCCATTCTGCAACCTAAAACCACCATTTTCGGTTGGCTTATATCCCATCACAAAATCTTCATAAGCATAATTCTGATGGAACTGCACGAAGGCAATTCGACTATCATCAACCTCGCCCATCATTGCATATGCGAGTCTCTTGGCTGCATAGGTCTTACCTACGCCAGGAGCCCCCTGCAGTATGATATTTTTCTTATGCAATAACATTTTTACGAGACTATCAAAATCATCGCCCTCCATAAAAACATCTGTCAGGAAGTCTGCTCTTGTGTAGGGTCTATTCTTTTCAGACTCTGTGGTAGTTGCAGGGTTAGTTTCGCGGATCAAATCCAGTAAAATCTCTGCTTCAGGTTCGGTTACCTTAAATAGTGTCCCCATAGAACACTTTAGGTATTGCATTTCCTTTAATTCGGGAATATTAGCAAAATCATCGCGGTCAATCGGATTCACTAATTGCTCAGTCTTTTTAAATTCAATAGTCACACCATCCGAAGCTTTTGAAACTACCGCCAATGATACAATCTGCCTTACTGGCGTAGTCTCATAGCAAAAAACCAGATCACCTTCTCTTGCGTCACGGAAGTTTTCTGGAATTCTGCGAGGTTTATTATTCTCGTTACGAATCGTATATGACTGAACATCATCAACCGCTAATTCAGAGACCGACCAAATTTTAGGATTAGACATCAGTAACCAGTATTTTTTACCTTCCAGTTCTGGTTTTTTCTCGGTTGCGTATAAAGGAATATAACTTAAATCTACTTGCTCAAGAGCCTCACTTACCTCTTCTCGCAGCTTCCATTTGTAAGATCCAGATTCGCCCTTCTCGGCATCGCGTCCATAGAATAAAACTGGAAATAAATTTTCGGTCCCATCCTTAAGCTTCATTCTTTTAACATTAGTTTTTCTGATAATCTGTTCGCAAGTTTTTGTACAGATAATATTGTAGTGCTGTGCGGTATCACCGTATTTTTCGGAAATCTGTTTACAAGTTGCCGCCCCGCCGTAATACTTAAATCGCTTAACTAAGGCTAAGCTATCTTTTGAAAAAATCTCTGGATCTTGCAGTATTCTTTTCCAGTCCTCCACACTTAGTCCAGGATTATATAAATCCTTACTTGGCCACCAGTCATTATCGGTTAATGTTGTACCATCTAAGTTCTTAAGATAATCTCTCAAAAAGAAGACAAAATCTACCGTCATTGTATTTAAGTTTGGATCGGCATAATATGAGTCGTCTAAGCAAGCATTAAGCAGTGATTTACATTCTGCGTCGGATAGCAGTCTTGTATTAACCCCTCCATAAACTTGATACGCTCTTAGTAAAATTTCTGGATTATTGCCTGTTTCTGCAATTGCGGTACTTTTTAAGATCTCCAGCAAACGTTTATATTCGGAATAACGATAAATATAATACTTATTAGGGAAGCGTAGCCAAAGGTAAGTACTGATTGAATTTAGATTCTGAAAATGAGAAGCATATTTATCACCAAAGTATTTTATTAGGTTGCTATCTGAGGCCTCAATAAAGTACGCAATACGTTCGGTCAAGTCTTTTGTCTCATCAAAAAGAACAGTGAACATTTCGCGCACTACTTCTGTACCAGCAGATTTTATAAATTCCCCAATCATTGCCTTTGGAAAATAATGGTTGGAAGCCAGCAGATTGAAAGTCTTTTCTGTAGCAACCTTAAACATCTCGCCAAAGTCTTCAGCGTCTAAGTTCCAATATTTTTGAAACCAGGCGACTGCCTGCCACTTGTAACCTTCATCTTCCTTAAATCTGGTAGGGAATGACTCTTTATATTTAATTAAAAGTTTATCTAACTCGTTATCATCAATCATTCTAGCTCTCCAAAAGCCTTAATTTCTTAATAAATATGACAAATCAACTCTCTATACCTCATACTCCACGATCTCGCCATTCTCCATATAGAATTCGCGAAAGTCCGTCTCGTCATCATATCCAACAATATTATAATGCAGCATCTTCAGTAGCGTCCCATGCCCCACTACCAAGATCTTTGCTTCATCGGAATTTTCCGCCTTCACTCGCTCCAGAAATTTTTTAGCACGTGCTAAAACGTCCCGCACCGGCTCAATTCCAAATTCATTCGTATTTAACACTCGGCTAAAACCATCAATCTCCCAATTTGCCGAGTCCGTCCCCTCAAGCTCCCCAAAACCCCGCTCTTTTAAATTATCATCAATCACAATCTCAACCAGACCATCCGTCGCAATTTCCGCCGTCCGCCTCGCCCTCATGAGTGGGGAACAATAACAGACATCAAAAACCTCATTCTTCAATTCCTCTCGCACTTTTTCGGCTTGCCTCACCCCCGTTTCGTTCAAAGGAATATCCGTCTGGCCCTGCACCTTTCGCCCAATATTCCAACTAGTTTCTCCGTGCCGAACAAGATATAATTTCATGATCTAATCATAGCATAAAAGGTCGGCTCATTTTTCACTATAAAATTCAGCCTCTTTAATATATTAAGACCCAAAAAAGTCGCTATTTTTAAAATCGAACCTCACAAAACCGTTTTGGCGTTATAATGATCTTAAATAGAAAAACCACTATAGAAGGTTCATTATGGCAAAAGACTACGTAGCTAAATCAAGGCCCCACTTACCAATCATGGGAGTTGGCCCCGCCTATGTCATTAGTATCATCCTATTGAGTATCCTCGCTATGATTGTTGACACGACCCTTTTTCATCTCCCGCACCCCACCTCCGCCTTTCTCGAAATATTTTTATTTATCGTCGGCCTCCTGCTTATCTTATTTGGACTTCTCATCTACTTCCTCGCTATCAAAGCCAAAATCACTAGATCAATTAAAGAAAACACTCTTGTTACTCATGGCGTCTACTCCGTTGTTCGTAACCCCATCTATTCCGCCTGGCTTTTTATCTGCACTGGCACTCTTTTTCTCTATGGAAATCCGTATCTCGCTCTCCTACTTTTTTCTATCTTCTGGCTCTCTCTAACCATCCTCATGAAACACACAGAGGAAAAATGGCTCACCAAACTTTATGGTGAAGCCTACCTTATATACTGTAAGAAAGTTAATCGCTGTCTCCCATGGTTTCAACAAAAGTAACCCTCATTTAAAATCTGACATTAACCTCCGTCCAGGATCAAATAAGTCTTCTACTTTTTTATAATTCATCGTCCAAAACTGGCACAGATCCTAATTAATTTATATTAAATAAGCCCTCCACTTTTTATAATTCCTCGCCTCCTCATTCATCTCGCTTATGTTATAATACACTCAATGAACGAGCAACAAATTCAGGAGCAACGTCGGTCAAATGAAGAGCAGGCCGCTTCTTCACGTGCTATGACCCTCGGCCTCCCATATCTTGATACCCGCCCCATCGAGGAAACTCTACCGCTACTTTTTGGCATCATTGATATTCAAAGAATGCATAGCGACTATATCCTTCCTCTTCAAAAAGGTGGCAACGGTCTTCCTTATCAATTCATGGTCACTAGCCAAACTCCCCGCAGCACCATCAAGGAGTTCAGCGAGAAATTCAATGTTAATGGTGATGGTATTGATTTTTTCCTCATCTCAAACAGTGCTTATCAAGTTCTCATGCTCCGCTACGATCCACCAAGGCAGGTTCACTACGATGATATTCGTATTGCTAGTGATGGCGATTCGGAAACTCTTGCTTCAGTTTCTCAGACTCTCAACTCTGTCGGTACTGATAAGGTTTTTGACTTCCTTCTTGACCAGGCCGATAAGCTCGGCGCTTCGGATATTCATATCGAAAACCTTCGTGAATCCATTCGTATTCGTATGCGTGTTGATGGTATTTTGCACCCAGTCGCCAATCTTGAGCGTGATCGCTATCGTGTTTTCATGGGTGAGCTTGGTTCTCGCGCTGGTATTTCTTCCGCCGCCAAGACCCCGCAGTCTGGTCACATGCAAAAAGATATTTTTCGTGACGGTTCTTCGCATCTCTTGAATATCCGCGTGGAAACTGTTCCGACCATGTATGGCCAGGATGCTGTCATGCGTCTCTTCAACTTCGATGAATCGCTCCTTAATCTCAATCTTCTTGGCCTCTCTGATCACGAACTTTCTGAAATTAACGAAGTGATTTCGCATCCTCGCGGCCTCGTTCTCATGGTCGGTCCTACTGGTTCTGGTAAGTCCACCACTCTCTATTCCATGATTAACGCTCTTAATACCACTGATCGTAAAATTATTACTCTTGAGGATCCAATTGAATATGGCATTTCTGGTATCTCTCAGATTCCAGTCAATACCACAGAGGGTGGCTCTTTTGCCGACGGTCTGCGTTCTATTCTTCGTCTCGACCCTGATGTTGTGATGGTTGGTGAGATTCGTGATGGTGATACTGCAAAGACTGCAATTCAGGCCTCTATCACTGGCCACCTTGTCCTAAGTTCCTTCCACGCTAACTCCACTGCCGCAGCCTTCTCTCGTATGATCGACCTAATTGGTACCAACCCGATTTTCTCCAGCTCCATCCGTATGGTGATGGCTCAGCGACTTGTGCGTAGTCTTTCGGAGAATAAGCGTGAATTTACCCCTGATGAGACCACCCGCCAATTTGTTCTCTCAAAGCTTGAAGGCCTTCCTGAAGAGGTGATTTATGACCAGCTCGGGTTTAACCTCGATCCCAATAACTTTACACTTTTCGAAGCCGTTCCGTCTGGACTTGATGATCCATTCGGCTATAAAGGTCGTAAGGTGATTATGGAGCAGCTCACTGTTTCTGAGGAGGTTCAGAAATATATCCGTGGAGATGTCGAAGATATTAATACTGACGCCATCGAGAAAACCGCCAGAAAAGCTGGCCTCATCACGCTTGAGCAGAAAGGCATTTTAGCCTGCTTACGTGGCGAAACTACATTAGATGAAATATCAAGGGTGATATAAATAAGAGGTAAAAAATGGACCAAAACGAACAATATAATCAAGATCAACAATTCACTCAAACTGAGACACAAGCTCCAGTTGAGCAATTAAATCCGACCGAATCGCAGGCCTCAGCTGAATTAGACCAGGCCGAACCACAGACTTCA
>ERZ773214.1164-NODE-1164-length-15780-cov-8.733418_pt1 | contig 15780 bp, 15 predicted proteins | sample MGYA00511238_ERZ773214 | MGnify/ENA primary metagenome ERZ773214 (study PRJEB29015, sample SAMEA2738157) | human oral metagenome | biome: human oral; feature: human-associated habitat; material: saliva | place: China | collected 2259 ...
TCTCAGCAAGCGCGAGCCAGTCTGCGTCAATTAGTGCAAGCCAAAGCGCATCAGCATCAGTAAGTGCTAGTCAATCAGCATCTGCAAGTGCAAGTCAATCAGCATCTGCAAGTTCGAGTCAGTCCGCTTCAGTGAGCTCGAGTGAGTCTGCTTCGGTGAGCGCCAGTGAGTCAGCATCGGTAAGTTCAAGCGAATCCGCTTCAGTCAGCTCAAGCGAATCCGCTTCAGTCAGCTCCAGCCAGTCAGCTTCAATAAGTTCAAGCGAATCTGCTTCAGCCAGCGTGAGTCAGTCTGTATCTGTAAGTGCTAGTCAGTTTGCTTCAGCAAGTGCAAGTGAATCCGCTTCAGCCAGCGCTAGCCAGTCTGCCTCAGTCAGCACAAGCGAATCTGCATCAGTAAGCTCGAGTCAATCAACCTCAGCGAGCGCAAGTGAATCTGCTTCAGTAAGTTCGAGCCAATCAGTATCAGCGAGCGCAAGTGAATCTGCTTCGGCAAGCTCAAGCCAGTCAGCCTCAGTCAGCACAAGCGAATCCGCTTCAGCAAGCTCAAGCCAGTCAGCGTCTGCAAGCACAAGCGAATCTGCGTCAGCCAGCGCGAGCCAGTCAGCTTCAGTAAGCACAAGCGAATCCGCTTCAGCGAGTGCTAGCCAGTCAGCGTCGGCAAGTTCGAGTCAATCGGCATCATTGAGTGCTAGTCAATCCGCTTCTGTAAGTTCGAGCGAATCTGCCTCAGTGAGCTCAAGCCAATCGGCATCAACAAGTACTTCAACTTCTGCAAGTATGCTAGCAGCCGAGTTGGCGTTGGAGAGTGCTTCGATCTCAGCAAGTACATCAGTGAGCGAATCTACTTCAACGAGCGCATCACTCTCAGCTAGCATGTTAGCCAGTGAATCGACTCTAGAAAGTGCTTCGATTTCAGCAAGCATGTCATCGAGCGAGTCAACGTCGGTTAATACTAGTCTCTCAACTTCAGATTCTATTAGTAGATCTGTGTCAGCAAGTGCTCTGGTATCTACTTCAACAAGCACCTCTCTCTCAATGGCAAACATTGCAAGCCAAGGTCAATCCGCTTCAAGCAAGCCAGAACAAGTCTTGCCAAATACAGGAGCGTCGACTTCGGTAGCATCTGCTTTGTTGGGAGCATTGGCAGCTGTGACAGGTATCGGTCTTCTTGCCAAGAAGGGTCAAAATGACGATCAAGAAAGTCATTGATAAGATATAAAAATCAATGAATAAATAGTAAAATGGAAAACCTTTGAAAACATGATTTTTCAAAGGTTTTTTCTATATGCGAGAAGGGGAAAAATCCTCTTTTGAGTTTGAAATAAACTAGGGGAAAAGGTATAATAGGAAGGTGAGATAATCATCGAAAAAATCAGAACTATAGTAGTAGAAAAGTAGCCAAAAGAATGTGAAAAGAAAAGGGGACGAAATGAAAAAAGAGCTTCAAAAAGCCATTGTACTCGGTGGTGATAATGCTTATATGGACAAGATTAAGACAACAATCAAGTCAATCTGCGCCCATAACCGAGCAGTGACTTTTTATGTTTTCAATGATGATTTGCCATCTGAATGGTTTCAGCTCATGGAGAGACGTTTAGAACCTCTAGCCTCAAAAATCATCAATGTCAAGATTAGTCATCAAGGTTTGAAAGGGTATAGTTTGCCACTAGCCCACCTAAGTTATGCAACTTTCTTTCGCTATTTTATACCTCAGTATGTCAACGAAGACCTAGCCTTGTACCTGGATTCGGATATCATCGTTAGATCAAACTTAGATGAACTCTTTTTAGAAGACATGGCAGACTGGCCGGTAGCGGCTGTAGCAGATGCTCTAGTTCCTAGCACTTTTAATGCGGGTGTCTTGCTGATTAATGTGGCTCTCTGGCGCCAAGAGAAGGTGACGGAGCACTTGTTGAGCTTGACAGACCAACTGCATGACCAAGTTTTTGGTGATCAGGGCGTGTTAAATCACCTTTTTGAAAGTCGTTGGAAACCTCTGCCAGCTACCTATAATTTTATGGTTGGTATGGATACGGTGGCGCGAAATTACCAGATGGATTCTTGGTATAGGGATTCTCTTGCTACTGAGAAGACAGCCAAGATTATCCATTATACAGGGGACAAGCCGTGGTATCAAATCAACCTCAACCGTTTTAGGGAGGACTGGTGGTTTTACTACGGACTAGAGTGGTCTGATATCGTCATGAAAAAATGTGATTTCCATAAAGGATTGGCATCTTTAGTTCAAGCTCCCCAGTATGCGACCGCTATTTTTACAAATACGTGTTACATAGAGAGAATCGAACATCTAATCCAAGAACTGCCAGATGTAGAGTTCTCTATCCTAGCTCATACCAATTTTGCGCCGGAAATCATGAACTTGCAATCACATCTGAACGTACGCCTCTATCCCTACTTTAATCCCATGAATGTCAAAAAAGTCTTGGAAAAGATTGATTTTTACTTGGATATCAATCATGAGGATGAAATTGTAAACATTATCCAAGAGGTGCAGCAAAGAGAAATCCCTATATTTGCTTTTGAGACCACTAGTCATGACTCGAGTAGTTACAGTCATGTCTACTCACCAGCAGACATAGATCAAATGATCGAGTCTATCCGCACGCTTTTGGAATCACAGAAGCAGTCGTTGTAAACTGAAGGAAACTAAATGAAAAAAACAATTGTTCTCGCAGGAGATTATGCCTATATTCGTCAGATTGAAACAGCACTTAAGTCTCTCTGCTACCATAATAGCCATGTCAAGGTCTATATCTTTAACCAGGATATTCCCCAGGAGTGGTTCCGTGCTCTCAGACCGATAGTAGAGCAAATGGGCGGTGAGTTAGTGAATGTCAAGATGCTTGGCGCCCAGTTTCAGATGAACTGGAGCAACAAACTGCCCCATATCAATCACATGACCTTTGCCCGTTATTTTATCCCTGATTTTGTCGAAGAGGACAAGGTTCTTTACTTGGACAGTAATCTGGTAGTGACGGCTGATTTGACGCCCCTCTTTGAAATGGACTTAGGCGAAAACTATCTAGCTGCTGCACCAACTTGTTTTGGAGTTGGGGTTGGTTTTAATGCAGGGGTTCTCTTGATAAACAACAAAAAATGGCGAGCAGAAGCTGTGAGACAAGAGCTAGTTGAGCTGACGGAGCGGGAACACCAACATGTCAGTGAGGGAGACCAGTCCATTCTCAATATGCTCTTTCATGACAGCTACACTCCTCTGGATCAGAACTATAATTTTCAGATTGGCTTTGACAGTGGGGCTGCCTCACATGGACATGAATTTATCTTCCAAATCCCTTTGGAGCCTCTGCCAGCTATCTTGCATTTCCTCTCTCAGGACAAAACTTGGAACACTCATTCGGTTGGGCGTTTGCGTGAGGTTTGGTGGCACTATCATCTGATGGAGTGGTCTGCCATTACTGAAAAATGGCGTCAGGCAGGAATTGACTATCCAGTCATAGTCTACCAGCCAGCTATGACTTGTCTTAATTTGACCAATTCTTGGCATCTTGAGAAAATCGACTATCTGGTTCAAGCCTTGCCAGAGGTGCATTTCTACATTGCAGCCTATACGACGATGGCACCGGAACTCATGCGCTTGTCACGTTTTGAAAATGTGACCCTCTATCCCAACACCTTCCCACTCTTGGTCGAAAAACTGATCCAGCAGACAGATGTCTATCTTGATATTAACCACGATGACAAGTTGAGTGTTGTTTATGACTATGTTTCACGCTTTGAGAAACCGATCTTGAGTTTTGAGAATACCCAGTCCCAGGAACTACCTGAAAGTGCCTATGCAGGTATTTTCTCAGCAGAAAGACCAGAAGAAATGGTGGCTACTTTGAAGGCTTATCTGGACGAGAAAACTCATGAAAACTGAGATAGAGATTTGAATGTGCTAAGATAAAAAGACTGGATGGGCCTCGTGTGACAGGACAGAAAGATAAAATGAAAAGGAGGAGCTAGTGCTAGTGAAAGAATTTCGTTCATCGATAGCAGTAAAAAAAGGGATGTACACCCTATTTTTGCTCTTTATTTATGTGCTCGGGAGTCGTCTGGCTCTTCCTTTTGTTGATCTCAATAGTCGGGATTTTCTCGGAGGAAGCGCAGCCTATCTGGACTTTTCAGTAGCTCTGACTGGTGGAAATCTTCGCAGTCTCTCTCTCTTTTCCATCGGGCTTTCACCTTGGATGTCAGCTATGATCTTGTGGCAGATGTTTTCTTTTTCAAAGAAACTGGGCTTAAACTCGGTTTCTTCGGAAGTCCAGGATAGACGGAAAATGTACTTGACGTTAGGGATTGCCTTGATTCAGGCCTTGGCCTTGACTACAAACCTTCCTGTCCAAGATCCCTACAATCCCTTCTTGGTCTTTCTCCTCAATACCCTCCTTTTGGTTGCGGGGACCTTCTTCTTAGTTTGGTTGTCGGATATCAATGCGTCTATCGGAGTTGGAGGCCCTGTCGTCATTTTATTGGCGAGTATGGTGGCTTCACTCCCTCAGGACATCATCCAATCGGTCCAAGTTCATAAGATCTCTCCTTGGTTGCTTTTCCTGTTGCTGATACTTGGCGTCCTCTTTACCTATCTAGTTGTTCTCTTTTACCGAGCTAGATACCGCATCCCTATAAATAAAATCGGGCTTCATTCTCGCTTTAAACGCTATTCCTATCTGGAAATCATGCTCAATCCTGCGGGTGGCATGCCTTATATGTATGTGATGAGTCTCATGGGCTTACCTTCCTATCTCTTGATCTTGCTTCAACATCTGGATAAGGGCAATCCTCTCTACCCTGCCATACTGGAGCAGTATGCGATGGGAAAACCCTTGTGGATCTACGCTTATATCCTTATCCTCTTTGTCTTTAGCATTGCCTTTGCCTTTGTCAATGTGAGTGGTCAACAGATCGCAGATCGGATGAAGCAATCAGGAGATTACATCTACGGGGTCTATCCTGGTGAGGATACCAGTCGCTTTATCAATCGCTTGGTTCTACGATTTGCTCTGATAGGTGCAGTCTTTAACGTTACCTTGGCTGGACTTCCGATCTTGTTTGTCTTGAAGGATGAGAGTCTGTTCAAAGTCAGCATGATTCCTGGACTCTTTTTAATTTTGAGTGGTATGCTGTTTACAATTCACGACGAACTGCAAGCGCTCAGACTAAATGAAAGGTATCGGCCACTATTCTAGGAGGTTTTGATGTATTACTTTATCCCAGCCTGGTATGGCAAGGAGCGTCCCTGGCATGCTGATTTGACACCCTGGTATTTTTCTCATTTTAAGCTAGAATTTGATGACACCTTTAATCAGATTCGCCTGATGCAACGCCAAGGGATTCCTGCACAGGTCCTCCATTTGTCCTATCAGCCTCATTTGCGCTATTTTCTCCATCGCCAAGGTATTTTAGAAGCACAGGTTTATTCCTTATTTGATGAATTGCAGGATTTTCATGAGATTCGACCACAGGTCTTGCAGGTCAGAGATATTGAGTGGGAAGAGGACTGCGAGTTTGTTTACAGTCCCTTTACCATTTTAGTTTTGAGAAATGGAAAGCCCTATGCTCAGGTGGAGCATGGGATTGAAGGCTTCATCAGTACGATTCAGTATTTCAAGGAAGATGGGCTCTTGTCTGCCAATTACCTGATGGATGATCGGGGGCTGGTTTCCAGTGTGATTTACTTCGAAGAGGGTCAGGCTATCTACCAAGACTACCTCAATCCCAAGGGATTGTGGCAGTTTAGAGAGTACTTGCAAGATGGGGGGCGTATCGAGGTCAATCCTATCTTTGCTTTTCGCTTTCAAAAAGAGGCTTACCAAGATATGGGAGATTTGGTTGCGGAGTTTTTTGAGAAGAAAATAGCTCAACTCCCTGAGGAAGGAGCGACCTATTTTCTGCCTGCTTGTGATCAGCACAATGACTTCCTTTTAGAACGATTGCCTCACCAAACCACTAAGGTTCTCAGTCTTTTTATCGGACGAAATCCTCAAGAGCAATTACCTCAGTTGGCGGATTTGTTGCCTAAGGTGGACCTTGTTCTGGTTGACAGGGAGGACACCCTGCGCTTGGCTCAATCTGGCTTTCCAGAACAAGCCGAGAAGTTTCGTCATTTATCGCCTTTCGATACCCGCTTGGAGCTGGGAAAGAGCCAGACTCGAAAAGAGTCTCTCCTCTACTATCAACTTGACTTTGAGCAGGGGATAGAGGACCAAGCTCTCTATCAGGTCTTGCATTTCCTTTCTGAAAACAAGGATACAGAGCTGGTCTTTGGAGCCTTTGCTGCTAGTCAAGAAGAAATGAAGCAGCTGGAAACACGAGTTGCAGAGATGATTGCAGACCAGTTTCAAAGTCAGGAGCTAGAGAAGGAAGTTGATTACCAAGGAGCTGAAAATCCGCTTGAGGATAATCGCCACCAGGCCATGCGCTACTCATTTGTCAATATGAAGGATGAATCGGAGTTAATCAAGCAACTGGAATTTGTTCGTTTGATTGTCGATTTGAACAGGCAGCCTCTCCTCTATACCCAGATAGCAGGCATCAGTGCTGGTATTCCTCAAATCAACAGGGTCAAAACAGAGTATGTTAGCCATCAGAAGAATGGCTATCTGTTGGAAAATATTGCGGATTTTGCGCAAGCTGCCCATTACTATCTCGACAGCCTGCAGATATGGAATGACTCCCTGATTCATTCGATTGAAAAGATAAAGGAACACACTGGGGAGCAATTCCTAATCAAACTAGAAAAGTGGCTGGAGGAGGTGACTCATGGAAAAGAAATATAAGATCTTGCAAATCGGTCCAGAGGATTGGCGAGATACACTTGTCCTACCAGCCCAACTAGACTGGTATCATGTTTCTCCCAACACATCGTCTGACATCCAGAAAATCATGGATGAGAATGACCTAGATCACTTTCATGCTGTCATTCTCACGAATGGGGCCTACCTAGTAGATTTGTTGCCTTTTGCGTCTAGCTTGGAACCCTATACGGTTTTCTATCCGGAGCAGTTTGCAAGTCAGGATAAAAACATTCAGAACCTCATCAAACAGCACTGCATGCAAGCGATGGACCTGTCTGACCGACAGAGCTTTGTTCGGGACCTCTCCACCTCCCTCTTTGAAGGTGGTTATGGAGACAAGCTGAGTCCAGCTACGATAAGGATTCACCCGAGTTTTCAAGGCTCTGTCTCCTATCAAGGGTTTGAGCATCTGAAATTAGAAGGAGACTTTGGGAAGACCTATACCCAGATAGCCTCTTGGGCCTACAATCAGACCGTCCAAGCCCATTCGCCAATCGAACTCTGGCTCGAATATGAAAAAACTGGACCAGTGGAATTGCGCTTGCGTTTGCGAAAGATCCCAGCAGGATCCATTTCAGAGATTAGACAGGACATTCTCCTCGAGGAAGCAGACTTTGCCTCAGCAATCATTGTGGAGCAAGACTATGACGCTTATCTGAGCATTTCTCTTGAAGCGCGTGGTCAGGGAAAGGTCAACATCGGCAATCTCCATCAACGCTGGAGCCGGAAACAGTTTGGAAAGTTTATACTCGGTGGCAATATCCTGCATGATGAAAAACGTGAGGAAATCAACTATTTCTTTTACCCAGGGGATTTCAAGCCCCCTCTAGCAGTCTATTTCTCAGGTTACCGTCCGGCGGAAGGCTTTGAGGGTTACTGGATGATGAAGAATCTCCAATGCCCCTTTCTCCTCTTTTCGGATCCTCGATTAGAAGGGGGAGCCTTTTACCTTGGAACTGAGGAGTTGGAAGACAACATACAGGCAACAATCCAACACTATCTAGACTACCTAGGCTTGGATAGAAGTGACTTGATCCTATCTGGCCTGTCAATGGGAACCTTCCCAGCCCTCTATTATGGTTCTAACTTTGAGCCCAAGGGAATCGTAGTCGGAAAACCCTTGACCAATCTAGGAACCATCGCACAGCGGGGCCGACTAGAGGCGCCAGGAGTTTTCCCGACCAGCTTTGATGTCTTGCACCTTCAGACAGGAGGAGTGAGCCAAAAAGACATGAAGGACTTGGATCAACGTTTTTGGAGCCGATTTAAACAAGCTGATTTTTCCCAGACGACCTTTGGTCTTTCTTACATGAAGGACGAGGATATGGATAGTGGTGCCTATGACCAGCTAGTGGAGACTCTTTGCCAGACAGGAGCCAAGATTTTGTCCAAAGGAACCGCAGGTCGACACAATGATGACACAGGTACAAACGTTGCCTGGTTTATTCATTTTTACAAGATGATACTAGAAGAATACGGAAGAGGTGAGACATGATTATCATCAAGAGAGAGGATATTAGGTGGGGTGAGATGGGAGCCACTTATCTTTACGGGAGCCAGATCACCTATCATGCAGACGGTCATGTTACCCTGAAAAATCCTTTGCTGGCTTCAGGTGAAACCCTTAAAACCTGGTTTTCTAGTGTCAATTACCAGGCTACTAGGAGCCAGCCCAGCCTCCCTCTTCTTAAGAAAAATTATACCTACCGCCTATCCATGAAGATGCGAGTTCAACCGACCAATGGCCTCTATCTCAAACTGACTTTTTTAAACCGTTATGAGGAAATCATCGAGGAGAAGATTGAAAGGCAATTTTCTTTTAGCTTCACCTATCCTGAAGCGGCCTACACCTATCGCCTTTCCTTGATTAGTGCAGGTTTTGAGGCTCTTGACTTTGTTTCGTTTTCTATTGAGGAGGATGCTGGTGTTTAATCGTTTGTATCAGGAAAGACAACTGAGAATGGTCAAGATGCTTCTAAGCCAAATCAACACCCTCAAAGAAGAGATGGAAGCTCTCAGTGATGAGGAAATGGCTGCAAAGACAGAGGAGTTTCGCCAGCGACTTGCCCAGGGAGAAACCTTGGATGAGCTATTGGTAGAAGCCTATGCTCTTGTACGTGAGGCAGATAAACGTGTCTTGGGTCTCTTTCCCTATGATGTGCAAGTCATGGGAGCCATTGTAATCCATCAAGGAAATGTGGCAGAGATGAATACGGGTGAAGGAAAGACCTTGACTGCAACCATGCCCCTCTACCTCAATGCTTTAACGGGTAAAGGCAGTATGCTGGTCACGACCAATGACTATCTGGCTAGACGGGACGCAAGTGAAATGGGTCCAGTCTACCAATTTTTAGGTCTAACTGTCGGTCTTCCCTTTTCAGAGGACCCAAAAGAGGACTTGACTGCCGAAGAGAAAAGAAAAATCTACACCTCGGACATCGTCTACACGACCAATAGTGTACTGGGATTTGACTATCTCAATGACAATCTTGCCTCCACTCGTGAGGGGAAGTTCCTGCCTCCCTTTAACTATGTCATCATTGATGAAATCGATGACATTCTACTCGATAGTGCCCAAACTCCCTTGATTATCGCAGGCTCTCCCCGTGTCCAGTCTAACTATTATGGGATGATTGATACCCTAGTGACGACCTTGGTTGAAGGAGAAGACTACATCTACAAGGAAGAAAAAGAGCAGGTTTGGTTGACCCGAAAGGGGGCCCAGACGGTTGAAGGATTCCTAGGAATCGATCATCTCTACAAGGAAGAGTACGCCAGTTATGTTCGACATCTAGTCTATGCGCTCAGAGCTCATACGCTCTTTACCAAGGACAAGGACTACCTGGTTCGAGGGCAAGAGATGGTTTTGTTGGATAAGGGAACAGGACGTTTGATGGAAATGACCAAGCTTCAAGGCGGTCTCCATCAAGCCATCGAAGCTAAGGAACATGTGAAGCTCTCTCCTGAAACCAGAGCCATGGCTTCAATCACCTACCAGAGTCTCTTTAAGATGTTTCGCAAAATCTCAGGTATGACAGGAACTGGAAAGGTGGCAGAGAAAGAATTTTTCGAAACTTACAACATGTCTGTCATTCGCATCCCAACCAATCGCCCACTTAGGCGAATGGACCATCTGGACAGCCTCTATGTGACCCTCCCTGAGAAAGTCTATGCTTCTCTCGAAGCTATCAAGACCTACCACGCCAAAGGCAATCCACTCCTGATTTTTGTCGGATCTGTTGAAATGTCCCAGCTATACTCATCCTTGCTTTTGCGAGAGGGGATTTCCCACAATGTCCTGAATGCCAATCATGCGGCGCGTGAAGCCCAGATCATCGCAGAGTCTGGACAGATGGGAGCCGTGACCGTTGCGACTTCTATGGCAGGTCGCGGGACAGATATCAAGCTCGGTCCAGGGGTAGCAGATTTAGGTGGTTTGGTTGTGATTGGTACCGAGCGAATGGAGAGCCGACGGATTGACCTGCAAATCAGAGGTCGTTCCGGCCGCCAGGGCGATCCAGGCATGTCTCAATTTTTCGTATCGCTTGAAGATGATGTGATCAAAAAGTTCGGACCGTCTTGGGTTCACGACCTGTATCAAGACTACCAAGTGGAAGATAGTAGCAAACCCATCCTACTCAAGGCTCGCAAGTACCGAAATCTCGTCAGAAAAGCCCAAGAGGCTAGTGATAGTGCCAGTCGCTCTGCACGCAGACAAACCTTAGAGTATGCGGAAAGCGTCAATATTCAGCGTCAGATGGTCTACAAAGAAAGAGATCGCTTGCTAGATGGGAGCCGTGATTTAGGGCATATCCTTGAGGGTATACTGGCAGACTATACCAAACAAATCTCAGAAAAAGCCTATAGCAGCCCCCAAGAACTCTTTCACTTTATCGTGACCAATATTAGTTTTGGGATAAGAGAATTACCAGCTGATTTGGATTTAGCTGATGCAGATCAGATTCGGGAGTTACTAGAGAAAATAATAGCCAAGGAAATTGCAGCTAAAAAGGAAGTCCTCCAACCTCACCAGCTCTATGATCCTTTTTTGAGAATATCCATGCTCAAGGCGATTGATGACAACTGGGTTGAGCAAGTCGACTACCTCCAACAGCTCAGTCTAGCAATCGGGAGCCAGTCTGCTTCTCAAAAGAACCCTATTGTGGAGTACTATCAGGAGGCCTATGCAGGCTTTGAAACCATGAAGCAACAAATTCGTACAGATATGGTACGCAATCTTCTCATGGGGATTGTGGAAGTAACGCCCAAAGGTGAGATTCTCACCCATTTTCCATAAAAAGAGGATCATATGACAATTTACAATATAAATCTAGGAATCGGTTGGGCGAGTAGTGGTGTCGAGTATGCCCAGGCCTACCGAGCAGGGATTTTTAGAAGTTTAGACCTAGGATCTAAGTTTATCTTTACCGACTTGATTTTGGCAGACAATATCCAGCATTTAACTGCCAATATCGGCTTTGCGGATGATCAGGTAATCTGGCTTTACAATCATTTTACAGATATCAGGCTAGCACCGACCAGTGTTACAGTTGATGAGGTCTTGGCCTCTTTTGGTGGCCTTGAGAGTCATAGGGAGCAGGATGGCAAGGTCTTGCGTGTCTACTTTTCAGACGAGGACAAGTTTGTGACCTGCTACTTGGTAGATTCGGCTAAGAATCTGGTGCAGCATGCAGAGTATGTGTTTGGGGGAAACTTGGTTCGCAAGGATTATTTCTCCTACACGCGTTACTGTACAGAATATTTTGCACCCAAAGACCAAGTGGCTAGGCTCTATCAACGAAGCTTTTTCAATGAAGACGGCAGCACCGCTTACGATATCTTGTTGACTGAGGGACAGGAAGAAGTCTATCGATTTAAGGATCGGATTCTGTACGGGAAGCCTGCCCTTATGCGCTATTTTATGCAAAGTTTGAACTTGAGCAAGTCTGATTTGGTCATCTTAGATAGGGAAACAGGGATTGGTCAGGCTGTTTTTGAAGAAGCACAAAAGGCCCATCTAGCAGTTGTCGTTCACGCAGAGCACTATAGTGAAAATGCTAGTAACGAAGACTATCTCCTCTGGAACAACTACTATGAGTATCAGTTTACAAACGCGGACAAGGTCGATTGTTTTATCGTGTCTACGGATCGGCAGAAGGAAGTTCTCGAAGGTCAATTTGCTCAGTACAGTCAGCATCGTCCACGAATCGTCACGATTCCAGTTGGGAGCATTGATCAGCTGACGGAGCCTGCTAGGGAACGCAAACCCTTTTCTCTCATTACCGCTTCGCGTCTAGCCAAGGAAAAACACATTGACTGGCTAGTCAAGGCGGTTATCCAAGCGCATCAAGTCCTCCCAGAGCTCACCTTTGATATTTATGGCAGTGGGGGTGAGGAATCCCTTTTAAGGGAAATCATCACGGCTTACCAAGCGGAGAACTATATCCGGCTCAAAGGGCATGCAGATCTGGCTCAGATTTATCCCCAGTACGAAGTCTATTTGACGGCTTCAACTAGCGAAGGGTTTGGTCTGACCTTGATGGAGGCAGTTGGTTCAGGCTTGCCCCTGATTGGTTTTGATGTGCCTTATGGAAACCAAACCTTTATCCAGGACGGTCAAAATGGCTACTTGATCCCAAGTTCGGATGACCATGTTGAAACGGCGATTAAAAGGGCTTTTGCAGAAAAGATCTGCCAGCTCTATCAGGAAAATCATTTGCCTGATATGAGAACAGCATCTTATGACCTAGCTAGAGGATTTTTAACAGACAAAGTAAGGGACAAGTGGAAGAAGACGATAGAGGAGGTCCTGCATGATTCAACTATTTGATCGATATGGCCAGGAAAGTCGAGATTTGCACGAAAGTTTAGGAGCTGCTGGTCTGTCCCATGCCACAGTTGTGATCGAGCCAGATGGCTTTCTCCCAGATGGGATTCTTTCTCCCTTTACCTACTATCTAGGTTACAAGTCAGGAAAAGCTCTTTTTTTCAACCAAGTAGCCGTACCTGAATTTTGGGAGATTGCGGGTAATAACCAGTCGGCGCATATCCTAGAGGATTCTCGGGAAAGGGGCGTGATTCACTATGTGGATGCTCCTCAGGCCCGTTTGGTCAAGCAAGTCGACTGGAAGGACCTATCCGGTCGCATCTACCAAGCAGATTACTATAACCGATACGGAGCCTGCTTTGCCAAGACCACCTATAGTGCAGATGGGCAGGCTATCCTGACCAAGTACCAGGATGCAAAGGGACAGGAAATTGTCCTAGAAAACCATGTGACAGGCGATATCCTCCTAACCTTGCCCGGACAAGCCCTGCGCCATTTTAAAAATCGAGTGGAGTTCACGATTTTCTTTTTGCAAGACTTGGGAATCGACACTAGCCACCTTCTCTTTAACACTCTCGCCACCTCTTTTTTGGTCTCATACCATTATCCAGACAAGAGAGGACAGGACATCTTGGTCTGTCAAGAACCACTAGATGATGGTCTTCCTGGGAATATGCAGCTGCTACTGGAACAAGAGGGGCTGAGAGCCAAGCAGATCCTCATACCAGATAAGACTACCTATGAACAAGCCATTGCCTTGACCAATCCAGCCTATCATGACAAGTTTGTCCATCTAGGTTATCATTATCAGTTCAAAAGAGAAAACTTCGTCCGAGCAGATGCCTTGATCGTTACCAACTCAGATCAGATCGAGCATATCGAAACCCTGATTGAGTCCTTGCAAATGGTGACCTTCCGAATCGCGGCAGTGACTGAAATGTCGTCCAAATTGCTGACCTTGCTTTCCTATCCCAATGTCGTTCTCTACCAAAACGCCAGTCCGCAAAAGATTCGAGAACTCTACCAGCTGTCGGATCTCTATCTGGATATCAATTACGGAAACGAGCTTTTGGATGCTGTCCGTCAAGCCTTCGAGCACAATATGCTCATCCTAGCCTTTAACCAGACAGCTCATAATAGACCTTACACAGCTCCAGAACACCTCTTTGATGTGCAGGCTGTTGGAGACATGATTGCGAAGATTCAAGAAGCTCTCAGCAGTCTTGACAAGATGGGCCGAGCCCTTGGACATCAAGGCCGCCATGCCAACTATGTGGACTTGGCTACTTACCAAGAGAGGATGGAAAGGATAATAGGGGAAGGACATGACTAAAAAAGATTTATTTTACAAGGATGTCGAAGGACGCATGGAAGAGTTAAAGCAAGGAGCGCTTAAGAAAGAAAAGCCTAGCCGAGGAGAAAAGATCAGTAAAACCTTCTCCATTTTACTCGGCTTGCTCATCCTACTTACCCTGATCTTTACACTATTAGGAATCTTGAGGTGAAATTGATGGAAGTTTTGATGATTGTAGGAATAATCCTAGCTGTCGCCTTGATTGTCCTGGTTCTCATCCAACCTCGCCAAAGCCAACTCTTTTCCATGGATGCAACCAGCAATATCGGAAAACCAGGCTACTGGCAGAACAACCGCTTGGTGAAAATTCTAACTCTTTTGCTCAGTCTCGCCTTGTTTGTCTTGCTCCTTATTTTTATGATAGTGACCTATCAGTAAGGATGCAGATCCATTCATAGATAAGGAATACTAGACAGAGAGAAAAGATCCAAGCAAATCGGAGGAAAATATGGAACAACAAATGAATGAAAAAATTATCGAAATCGTGCATCAAGCCAACGATATGATTCCAGTTGAGTGGGATGATTTGTATATTGTAATCGAGATGGACAAGACCTATAGTGGTGAAGCATATTTTTATTTTAAATATAAAAATCACTATCATTACCATCTTGAAATGCCAGAAGATTTTGGTCTATCGATGATGGATGTTCTAAGCGAAAACAAGGTTTTATTTAAAAAATCAGAAGATCTGAAAAGAGTGTTTATTGAAAATGACTTGGCAGATTGGTATATTTGTATCATCCATTTAGATGATAACAACAAGCTTTCAGTCGACTATGACTACGCACCCTGGTTCGAGAGTGGGTTTACCTCAGACCAACAAATGGACTTTTTTGAATATAAATATCTCGGAAAGCAACCAGCTAATGAAAAAGAACTTGAGAAGTTCAAGGCCATGGAAGCCTTCCAAAGAGAGCATAATCAAAAGTAGTATAAGCTTGATTGCATTTTGAAGAATGTGATTTTTTAAGCATTGCTGTTAATGCGAATTGGAGGATAAAATGTTAGAAAACTTTGTCAAAGTGGCAGATATGCCCCAAGAAGTGATTGAAAAATATAAAAATCAAGTTCCAGCTGAGTTGGTTCAAATTTGGCAGGAAGATGGTCTAGGAACTTTTCTTGATGGTTATCTAAAAGTTATCAATCCAGATGATTATCTTGAACTTCTCCAAGATAGCTATTTCAGAGGAGATGTCGCTTTTCCTATGTTCGTAACAGCATTTGGAGATATTATTACTTGGGAAAAGAATGCTTACGTGGGAATTGTCCAATATAATATTCAGGATCTGGATATTATTTGTAAGGGTCTGGATTTATTCATTCGATTTTTAGATAATTCATATGTGACTGATAACTTTGAACTTAATTTATATAGGCAAGCTGTTGCCAAACATGGTCAATTAGCCTACGATGAATGTTTCGGTTTTGTTCCACTTCTAGCATTAGGTGGCTTTAAAGATATAGACCATATGGATAAGGTAAAAGTTTTGGAACACATTTACCTCATGTACCATCTGACTGGCGGTGTGATGGACGACTAGGAGTTGCTATTTCTTTTTTGAGAATAGTACGAGAGGAAGAATTTTCCTCCAAATACAAAACAAAAGAACCTCAGAGGAAGGCCTCTGAGGTTCTTTGCGTTCTAGTTTCCATATTTTTGGTAAAAATCAACCTTGACTTGGATAAAGGTTTCGGCTTCGCGTAGTAGCTGCAGGAGGGTGGCACGGGTTTCAAACTCCTCACGTGTTTTAGGGAGACTCCGATTGCGGAAGACTT
>ERZ773214.1166-NODE-1166-length-15756-cov-80.274377_pt1 | contig 15756 bp, 15 predicted proteins | sample MGYA00511238_ERZ773214 | MGnify/ENA primary metagenome ERZ773214 (study PRJEB29015, sample SAMEA2738157) | human oral metagenome | biome: human oral; feature: human-associated habitat; material: saliva | place: China | collected 2259 ...
TGGTATTCGGGTTCTTGGAAGACGTAGCCGATGCGGCTGAGCATTTGGGCGGGGGTCCAGGTGGGCACGTCCCAGTGGGCGGCCTCGCCGCCGTGGTTGCCGTCGTGGTTGCTGTCGTGGATACGCAGCGCGTCGGTGGCGGTGAGGGTGCCGTCGGGTGCGGTGAGGAGCCCTGCGAGGGTGAGGGCTAGGGTTGATTTGCCTGCACCGTTGGGTCCGAGCACGCTGAGGTGTTCGCCGGCGCGCAGGGTGAGGTTGATGCCGCCGCGCAGTACGGGCAGGTCGACCGGTACGGGTGCGGGGGTGTCGCCGAGGCGCTTGATGGTGCGTCGGCGTGCGCGTCGTTGTTTGGGGGTGGGTTGTGCGCGGGTGATGCTGAGGTTTTCGGCGTGGAGGAGTGCCTCGCCGCCCGCAGCCTCGCCGGTTACAGCGTCGCCAGTCTGCGGTGCGCGCGGCACGTAGTTGGGTACCCACACGCCCGCGTCGATGAGGTCTTGGCGTGCTTGGCTGAGTACGGTGTCGGGTGCGCCGTCGTGGGTGATGGTGCCGCCTGTACCGAGCACGATAATGCGGTCCATGTGCGGCGCCCAGATGCTCACGCGGTGTTCTACGACGAGCAGGGTCGCGCCGGTCGCCTCCGCGGCGGAGAGGATGCTGTCGCGTACTTCCTGCACGCCGGAGGGGTCGAGATTGGCGGTGGGTTCGTCGAGAATCATGGCGCCGGGGTGCATCGAGAGGATGCCCGCCAGGCCGAGGCGCTGCTTCTGCCCGCCGGACAGTGCACTGCTGGGGTGGTCGAGGGGCAGGTCGTTGAGCCCTACCGCGGTGAGGGCTTCGGTGACGCGGCCCCAGATTTCTTCGCGGGGTACGCGCAGGTTTTCGGGGCCGAAGGCGACGTCGTTGCCAACGGTTGCCATGACGATGGAGGATTCGGGGTCCTGCTGCATCATGCCCGCGGTGCCGCGTGCTTCGGCGGGTGCTCGCCCGTTGATGGTGATGGTGCCGCCGGCGGATTCGCCGTCGTCATCGTGGAGCACACCGGCGATGGCGTGCAGGAGCGTCGATTTGCCGGCGCCGGAGGTGCCCAACAGCAGGACTTTTTCACCGGGGTTGATGGTGAGGTTGAGTCCGCTGATGACGGGTTCTGGGCGTCCGGGGTGGTGCCAGCTGAAGTTGTTGAGCTCGATGCGCGCCCCGCGCGGTGTTGCTTCCATGATGGTTCCTTAGCCTTTTGTGTGGCTGCTGTAGTGTGCCGAGTGGTGACTCGTGGTGAGTGACTAGTTGGTGGCTAGTTGCTGGTGGTTAGCGGCTGGTCTTGCCGGATGCCAGCGAGGAGAGCACACCGGTCTTGGCGAGGTTCTGCACGAGAATCCACGCCAGGAAGCCTGCGATGACTGCACCGGAGACGACGGCGCATGCTACGTAGATGATTGCCTTGACCGGTTCCATGTCGGGGTAGTAGATGAAGATTTCGTTAACGCCCATGAACAGGCCGCTGAGCGCACCGGCGAAGAGGGCGACGGTTGCGTTCCAGCGGCGGTAGCGGAAGATTGCGAAGGCGATTTCAGCGCCGACGCCCTGGAAGAAGCCTGCGATCAGGATTTCGCCGCTCCACGCGCCGCCCGTGAAGAGTACGGAGATGAATGCTGCGACGATTTCGCCGAAGAGTGCCGCACCGGGCTTGCGGATGAGCAGGCCGCCGAGGGTGCCGCCGAGCAGCCATGCGCCGGCGACGATGGGGCGGAATTCGGGTGCTGCTACGAGTGCGGTTTTGGCGGCGGGGCCGACTGCGATGTCCCAGATCCAGAAGATGACGGCGCAGGCTACTGCGATAACTGCGGCAATGACGATTTCGTTGACTCGCCAGCGCAGGTTCGGCTTCTTCTCTGCCTGTGCGGGTGCCTGGGTAGATGCCTGGGAGGCGGGGGTTACGTTCTGTGACATTGGTGGTCCTTCCCTCGTTGGAAGGGGAATGTCCTCGCCCTCTTAATGGACGAGGGCATTGAGAAGAAATTCGACTCCCTACGCCGGTACTAACCGGATCAGGTTCGAGGGTCTGCTTAGCACTCTCAGCGCCTCGGTGGCGCTCCCCTGTCGTGTGGGGTTCCTTGTCCGTACCGTTGTGGTGCGGGTGGAAGCCCAGGTTCGATTGTAGGCACGTCTGGCTGTTCGTGCCAATTTACCGCTTTTTGTTTCGCTCTTCTGTCCACATCACAGAATTGCACGGTGTACAATTTTGGGACGGAGAGGTTCCAAGGCGGCACGAACGCCTTAAACCCTATACGCTAGGGAGTGGCGCTCTTTTCTCACCCAACCCCGAAGGGGTTCACGGGCAAGACGCCGCATCGTATACAGCTAAGGAGATACACATGAACCCCGTCGCTAAGCTTGCTATTGCGGGTATCAACATGGGCGCAGCTGCCCTGGTTGGTAAGGGCCTGGGCGCAGCCTGGACCAAGGCTACCGGTAACCAGCCTCCCACCATTTCCCAGGAGTCTGAAGACACCCTGCGTCAGGTCATCCTCTGGACCGTTCTGACCTCCGTCGTGGGTGCTGTGGTGAGCTTCGGTATTGCTCGCCTGCAGCGTCGTTTCTTCAACTAAGACTTTGCGCCTTCCGCGCGAAAGTTCATGAACTAGGCGGTACGTATCTCCACTCGGTACGTACCGCCTGGTGTTCCCTCTTCAGCACGCCCGCTCTACTTCAGCCGGCTTCATGCCGCCGGTACGCTGAAGCGCCACCTCGGCACCTGAAAGCACAACTATGACTATTTCTTCTCCCCGCCCTAAGACGAAGGCTCAGCGTAGGGTCGTTGACCACGCGAATAGCCGCCGTTCAATCGCGTCCTGGGTCATGTGGGATGTTGGTTCGTCGAGCTTCGACTCGATTATGACGACCTTCATCTTCACCGTGTACCTGACCAGCAGCTACTTCGGCACTCCCGAAGAGACCTCCTCGGCGCTGTCTTTGGGTCTGACTATCGCCGGTTTCCTGATTGCTATCCTGGCGCCGGTGACCGGTCAGCGTAACGATAAGTCCGGCCGCGGTATCTTCTGGCTCGGCGTGAACACGCTACTGCTGGTCGGTTCGATGGCGGCGTGTTTCTTCGTGGCCCCCACCCCGCAATACCTGTGGCTGGGTGTCACCCTGATTTCTGCGGCAAGCGTGTTCAGCGAGTTCGCGTACGTGAACTATAACGCCGTGCTGCCGCGTATCTCCCACCCGGAGAATATCGGTAAGATTTCGGGCGCCGGATGGGCTGCCGGCTACATTGGCGGCATCCTGGCGCTGGCTGTGGTGCTGTGGGGTTTTGTGCTTACCCCCGAAGTGCTCGGCCTGACCACCGATAACGCCCTGAACATCCGTGCGGTCGCGCTGTTCGCCGCCGCCTGGTGCCTCTTCTTCTGCGTGCCGCTGCTGGTGCGTATGCGCACCCGCGAGCGCTTCCTTCCGGAGGTGCTACCCACCCGCGAGCTGCGTTTCCTGGAGCTCGGTATGGAGCGTCTCTCCCCGGCTCGTCAGGGCGGTCTGCTCGCCTCCTACAAGGCGCTGTGGCGCACGATTCGTCGCCTGAAGATGACCTCCCCGCAGACCCTGTGGTTCCTGATCGCTTCGGCAGTGTTCCGTGATGGTCTGTCCGGTATTTTTACGTTCGGCGGTATTCTCGCGGCGGGCACGTTCGGTTTCAGCACCTCCGAGGTGATTCTGTTCGGTATTGCCGGTAGCGCTGTCGCCGCGGCTGGCGCGATCCTGGGCGGCTACCTGGATGATTACCTGGGCCCGAAGGCGATTATTGTCATCTCGCTGGTCGGCATTATTTTGGCGGCTACCCCGCTGCTGTTCTTCCCTCAGCCTGGTGTGTTCTGGGTATGCGCCCTGCTGCTGTGTCTGTTCGTTGGCCCGGCGCAGTCGGCGTCCCGCACGTTCCTGGCTCGCCTGGCTGAGCCCGGTACTGAGGGTGAGCTGTTCGGCCTGTACTCGACCACCGGTCGTGCCACGAGCTTCCTGGCGCCGATGCTGTTCGGCCTGTGCGTGAGCATCATGGGTGCGCAGATTTGGGGCGTGCTCGGTATTCTGATCGTTGTAGTGGCGGGTCTGCTCCTGCTACTGCCGGTGAAGGCGCCCGGCGCGCTGCGTGTGCGTGCGGCTCGCCGCGAGCAGAAGCGTGAACAGAAGCGCCGCGACAAGGCCGCTCAGTAAGGGGCTGCGCGGTAAGGCAACCCAGTAAGACCGCTCAGTAGGACGCTGCGGGGCTAAGCACCCTGCAAACCCCGCAAACGCCGCAACCCCGCAAACACGACCTTGCAAACACACAGGGAGGGGCGGGTAGAAGATCATCTTCTGCCCGCCCCTCCCTTGTGCTTAAGCAGTGCCCATCCGACGGAGTTCAGCGAACTGTGCCTGAGAGACACGTCAGAGAGCCGCAGTGGCTAGTCCTGCACCACGTCATCCTCATCATCAGAAACAGCGTCCTCAGAGGAATCCAGCGCAATCTGCTGCTCCTCCTCATCCAAAACCTCATCGCTAGTCAGCTGAGCCCAGGTCGCGTCATCAATCAGCGGATCATCAATCACACGGACCCACAGCATCGAACCAGCCGCCATGGCGCTCAGGTTCTCGTCATACGCCTCCGCAGGCAGACCCTCAAAAATCTCAGCCAAACGCGCAAACAGGTCATCGTACGAAATGTCGCCCTCAGCCTGCAGCCAGCACTCAGCCGCAAAATCAGACAGCTCATTCAGCTCAGTGTCACACAGCAGCAAGAACGGGCCATCCTCACCCACACGCACACCCGAAGTACCCGGCATACGAGACACCGCAATCGTACCGTTCAAGAACACACCCGGCAGGTGATCCTCAGCCGTGTACTTCTCCAGCTTCTCAACCTCATCAGCATTCGGCAGCTCACCACCATTCAGCAGATCCTGAACCAGCGGCAGAGTATCCTCAATCTCCGAGTACACCAGGCGCCACACGCCACCGCAACGCTCCACCAGCTTAGCCAGCGACACAACACCCTCAGGGTGACGCGCCAGACCCGAGCTCTGCTCACTCAAGAACACCAGAGCCTCATGCAGCGGAACACGCTCAAAATACGGCTCAGAAGCCGACTCATCACGAGAAATGAACACAATACGCGACAGCTTATAGCTGAGGTCATCACGATCAACCACGTTCAAACCCAGATCCACCGGGTTCTGCTGATCCTTCGGCGCATTCGGGTCAACAATCACAGACAGCGGCTTCGGATACGGCGACACAACACCCTCATCCGAAATAATCGCAGTCTCATCCGTCAGGTACGCAAACTTCGAACCCAAGAAACGCGACGCAGTCGTCTTACCGCTACCAGAAACACCCACCAGCGCCACAGCACGCTTCGACTCAGGGTCACCAATAACAGCCGCATGCAGCATCACACCGCGACCAGCCAGCTGCTCAATCATCGCCAACGTAATACGGCTCGTCAGATCCTGCATACCCGAATCATCATCAGCCACACGCAGCGTCGAAACCTTATCAAACGAACCCATCAGCGGATTCGCCAAATCCATCACCGACTCATCAGTCGGCGCATGAACCAGCATCACCTGATCAAAACGAGACAACGAAGCATACGCCTCATCAGGAGTATCAAAAAACTCCGGAGCAAGAGGCTCCCACGCCTTCTTAAAACGCTCCACAAAAGAGTCCGACATATCAATCAGATACAAAGAAACTTCCGCGCCAGCAACACGCAGAACAACAGGCTTCAGATTCATCAAAAAATCCTTAGAGAGTGAGAGATAAAAACCCGCACGCGAGTGAACGCACGAGCACAACAGACGGAAAAACCGCCCAACGCGGGCGCACAAACACCCAGCCTGCACGCCCGCACCCCAAAGCGGGAAAGACTAAGACTCCACAGAACCATCCGTCGGAATCATCGTCTGATGAAAATTCAAATAACTACGCGAAGCAGTCGGGCCACGCTGACCCTGGTAACGGTTACCATACGCACCAGAACCATACGGATGCTCAGTCGGGCTACTCAAACGGAAGAAACACAACTGACCAACCTTAGAACCCGGCCACAACATAATCGGCAAAGTCGCCACATTCGACAACTCAAGCGTCACATGCCCAGAAAAACCAGGATCGATAAAACCAGCCGTAGAGTGAGTCAACAAACCCAAACGACCCAACGACGACTTACCCTCCAGTCGGGCAGCCACATCATCAGGCAGAGTCACCTTCTCATACGTAGAACCCAACACAAACTCACCCGGATGCAGAATAAACGGCTCATCAGGAGCCACCTCAACCAGGCGCGTCAAATCCTCCTGCGGCTGAGCAGGATCAATATGCGGGTACTTGTGGTTATCGAACAGACGGAAGAAACGATCAATCCTCACGTCCACACTTGCAGGCTGAATCATCGACTCATCGAACGGTTCAAGAACGATGCGCCCATCAGCAATCTCTTGACGAATATCGCGATCTGAAATAAGCACGCTTAAAGGATACCTGGCAAACACCACCCACGTGCAGGCATCCACCAGCCCCAGCACACAGTCCTACATCACATTTCAACCCCGACGCCAGCGCACAAACAGCCGCAACACATTTCACCCCCGGCAAGCAGGCGCGATACACTGAAAAAGATGCGGCTGTAGCTCAATGGTAGAGCGCACGCTTCCCAAGCCTGATACGCGGGTTCGATTCCCGTCAGCCGCTCCACAAGCCCCGGACTTCGTCGCGGGGCTTTTTCCGCGTCTGAAGCGGGAATCGCTTCCAGGCGGAAATACATTCCCTCGCGCGCTCGGGATTTCCGCCTTCCAGCCCGTCAGCCGCTCTCCCAGAACCCCTCGCTGAATGGTGAGGGGTTTTTATTTTGGGTTGGATGGGTCGAGGCGGTATGTTCCTTGCTCCTGCAGGGAACCCGTCCTCGCTTCGCGTCGGACACCCTGATGTCGCGACGGAACATACCGGCCTCTCCCCCCCCCCTTCTCTTCCCCCTCTCCGGGCAGGTGGAGTAGTGGGCGCGGCTGCGCGGCAAGGGTGAGAGCCGCGGGCCCTCGGCTTGGGAAGAGTGTGCGGGAACGGGGAGGGGGAATACTCGGGTTAGGTACCGCAGGCAGCTCGCCAAGATTGAATATTGGGTTCAGGGTACCTCACCGCAGGCTTGCGCGCGCGCACGGCTCAGCTATACCTTCCTGAAGCGACATCAGGGTGCCCGAGCTCTGCGAGGGCGGGTGCCCCTGTAGGAGCGAAGGAAGTGTATAGCGAGCCAAGCGCACACATCAAAAGCGAGCCATCGAACCCGACAGGCTCCCCCATATGAGCGAGGAACGCACCCCGTCAGACATCTCAAAAGTTTGAAGAATGTTCAACTCACTACACAGCTGTGCTAACCTAACCACAGAAATTCCATGAGAGATTTTCTCAAAACATCTACTCGACGACGAATCGTAGACCCGCATGACCCGCGAAACGCACCCCTACACCACCCCCGCACGCCCCCTCGACCTGAACCTCTACCTCGTCACAGGCGACAACCCCCTCGAAACCGTCCGGGCAGCCAAACACGCCACCTGCATCCAAGTTAGGTCCAAACCCATCAGCGTGCGCGAGCTATACCAGCTCACCGAAGCTATCGCCGGCATCATCCAGCCGCACCAGACCCTCCTCGTCGACGACCGTGTTGATGTCGCCCTCGCATTGCGTGCCCGCGGCGTGCGCGTTGACGGCGTGCACATCGGTCAAGACGACCTGCCCGTAGCCGACGCCCGCGCCCTCCTCGGCGCCGACGCGATCATCGGTCTGACCACCGGCACCCGACAGCTCGTCGAAGAATCCAACAAGATCGCGCACCTGATCGACTACATTGGCACCGGGCCGTTCCGCCCCAGCCCCACCAAGCAGTCCAACCGCCCACCCCTCGGCATTGATGGGCTCCGCGAACTTGCCGAACTGTCCGCCGTACCCACCGTAGCTATCGGCGACATCACCCCCGAAGATTGCCCCACCATCCGCACCACCGGAGTCGCCGGAATCGCGATGGTCCGCGCCTTCGTTGACAACCCCGCGCTGAAGGCATAGCCATGACCATCACCATCATTGGCGGCGGAATCATTGGCCTCACCACCGCGTTTGAGCTCACCGAACGCGGCGAAAGCGTGCACCTCATCGACGCCGAAACCAGCGGCTACGGCACCGCCGACGACGGCACGGCACTCTATCCCGCTGCCAGCCACTACGCCGGCGGTATGCTCGCGCCCATCGCAGAAGTGCAATTCCAGCAGGACGCGCTCTTCCCGCTCATGACCGCCAGCGCCGACGCCTACCCCTCCCTCATGGAGAGGCTCAGCCGCGCCACCGATCTGCCCACCGGCTACGACACCACCGGCACGCTCATCATCGCAGCCGACCGTGCCGACGCCGAGCACCTGCAACGCACCCGCGCCTACTACCGGGACATGAACCGCCCCGCAGACCCCGTCACCCCCACGCAGGCACGCGCCCTCGAACCGCTCCTGGCACCGCGTATCGCCGGCGCTGTGAGCATCCCCAGCGACCATCAGCTGCACCCGCGGCTCATGAGGCGCGCCCTCAAAGACGCCCTCACCCACCGCGGCGTCACCTTCAGCACCGAACGGGTTACCGACCCGGATGCGGGCGACATTATCTGCACCGGACTAGGGGCAACACTGCACGGGGATTACCCACTACGCCCCGTCTACGGGGACATTCTGCGCCTGCGCGCCCCGCGCCCCATCCTCAAGCATGTGGTGCGCGGCTACGTAAACTCCCGCCCCGTCTACCTCATCCCCCGACCCGACGGGGAGCTGTGCATCGGCGCAACCAGCCGCGAAGACCACCGCACGCTGCCCGCCATCGACGGCGTACACCAGCTGCTACGTGACGCAATCCGCCTGGTGCCCGCCGTTGAAGAGTGCGAGCTTCTGGAGGCGAACGTCGGCGCCCGCCCCGGAACCCCGGACGACCTGCCCATCTTCGGGCACCGCACCCGTGCCGACGGCACCCGCCAGCTCGTGTCCACGGGCTATTTCCGCCACGGCATTCTGCTTGCCGCGCTCGCCGGTAAGGTCGGCGCGGAGGTCGCCTGCGGGGCTGAGATTCCGCCCATCATGCAGGCGTGCGACCCGGCACGATTCACCCACTAAACACATTCCCCGCCGGGTGCACCCGGCGCCCTCACGAAAGGATTTCGCATGATCATCACCTACAACGGCGAGCCGCTAACCACCAACGCCCCCACCGTATTTGACCTTGTCATGGACCAGTTTGGTACCGAAAATGGCGTGGCTGTGGCGCTCAACCGCAGTATCGTACCGCGTTCCACGTGGCTGGATGTTCCGCTGCACGAGGGCGATAGGGTGGATGCCCTCACCGCCGTTCAGGGTGGCTAATCTTCCAGCCTGTACCGGCGAGATTCCCGCCGGTGAATACCCACCGGCGAATACCCGCCGGTAAATACCTGCCAGCGAGTACCCCGGCGAAAAAGAACAGACATTCTCGGTTTTCGTTCGCTCAACCGGGCGCGCCGTTGCGCCCCAAACCCCCTGCAAACCCCGTTATCTAGACGTTCCCACAGAGGAGAACACCATGAGCCTCACACCGCTCACCATCGGCGACCGCACCTTCACATCCCGCCTCATTATGGGTTCCGGAGGCGCAACCAGCATGGACCTGCTCGAGCAGGCGCTCATCGCCTCCGGCACCGAAATGACGACCGTTGCCATGCGCCGTCATGCCGCAGGCACCCCCATTTTTCCGCTTCTGCAGAAGCTCAATATTGCGCCGCTGCCCAATACCGCCGGGTGCCGCACCGCAGCTGATGCAGTCATGACTGCGATGCTTGCCCGTGAGGCGCTGGGCACGTCCTGGGTGAAGGTCGAGATTATCCACGACGAAGACACCCTGCTGCCGGACACAGTGGAGCTACTGAACGCTTGCGAGCAGCTGGTCGCTGAGGATTTCACGGTGCTTGCGTACACTTCTGATGACCCGGTGGCTGCCGCTCGCCTTGAGGATGCGGGCGTTGCCGCGGTTATGCCTTTGGGTGCGCCGATTGGTACCGGTCTGGGCATTTTGAACCCGCACAATATTGAGCTGATTGCTTCCCGCGCGCAGGTTCCGGTGGTTCTGGATGCCGGTGTGGGTACCGCTTCGGATGCAGCTTTGGCGATGGAACTGGGTTGTGATGCGGTGTTGTTGGCGTCGGCGGTGAATCGTGCTGAGGATCCGGTGGCGATGGCTCAGGCGATGAAGTTTGCGGTGCAGGCGGGCGCGTTGGCGCGTGAGGCGGGCCGTATTCCGGTGCGTGAGCACGCGAAGGCGTCGTCGCCGTCGGAGGGTTTCGTCTCGTGGATGTAAATCTCACCCCTACCCCGGTGAATCCGGAGCATGCGCGTCTGGATCGCGAGCGCACGGACCGTCAGCGTCGTCTGCCGGGCTTTGATCAGGATGCGGTGGCGGCGGCACGCGTGTTGGTGATTGGTGCTGGTGGTTTGGGTTGTCCGGTGGTGCAGGCGTTGGCGGCGGCTGGTGTGGGGTATCTGCATATTGTGGATTCTGATTCGGTGGAGTTGTCGAATATTCAGCGTCAGCCGCTTTTTGGTGTGTCTGATGTGGGTGAGCCGAAGGCGGAGGTTGCGGCGCGCCGTGCCTTGGAGTTGTGTCCGTCGTTGACGGTTGAGACAACGATTCGGCATGTGGATTCATCCTGGATTTTGGATCTTTTCGCCGCGTCGGCACCGGATTGTGTGGTGGATTGTACGGATACGTTTGCGTCGAAGTATCTGATTGCGGATGCTGCGCAGGTTGCGGGCCTGCCGCTGGTGTGGGGCACGGTTTTGCGTTTTGGCGGTTCGGTGAGTCTTTTTGAGCCGGATGGCGCGCATTTGCGTGATATTTTTCCGACGATTCCGCAGACGGTGGAGTCGTGTGCGCTTGCCGGGGTGTTGGGTGCGACGACGGCTGTGGTTGGTTCGCTGATGGCGACGGAGGTGCTTAAGCATGTGAGTGGTCTGCCGACGGCGGCTGGCTCTCTGCTGACGTATGATGCCTTGTCGGGTACGTGTACGTCGTTTGGGGCGGTGCCGGATCCGGCGCGTGTGGTGCCGGTGGATTTGTCGGCGCATGAGGTCCCGCAGGTTCTGCTGGATGTGCGTGAGGTGCCCGAGCGTGAGGAGTCGGTGAAGCATGAGGGTTCGCTGCATGTGCCGCTGTCGCGGCTGAGCGACGCGGAGGGGTCGTTGTTGCCGGCAACCGACGTGCCCGCGGAGTTGCTGAGCCTGTTTGAGTCGGTGCGTGATCAGCGCGTGGGCGTTTTCTGCGCCTCGGGTGCGCGAGCGCAGCGCTTTGTGCAGGCGTATGCGGAGCTGGCGGGCGAGTACGGGGTGCGACTGACGGCGATTTAGGGAACCACCGGCGTAGCTATCCCTTCCGGAAGCGACATCAGGGTGTCCGAGCTCTGCGAGGACGGGTCCCCTGCAGAAGCGGAGGAAGGGCATAGCGCGCCTAACCGTAAGGAAAGCGGTATCGCCCGTAGTGACATCAGGGTGCCCGAAGCGAAGCGAGGGCGGGTTCCCTGTAGGAACGAGGGCGCATACCGCTTTCCGCTTAACTCGTAGAGCTTAACTTGTAGAGCCAAACCCCCATGTGCAGGGCGTAAAATCGTGTATAACACGGCGGCACGTCTCGCAGTTTGTTCTGCCCAAAAACTGCTGCTGCCGCCTCCTGTTTTCGCACACTCACTCTAGGAGTTTTATGCTCACCGTCTCTACTGTGCCGCTTGTTTTGTGTACGGCACTTGTTGCGTTGACTTTGTTGATTAGCGGTATTGCTAAGGCGAAGGACCCGCAGAGTACCGTGACTGGTATTCAGAATCTTGGTTTGGAGAAGATCGCGCCGACCCGTGCGGTGTCGCTGGTCCTGCCGTGGTTTGAGATTGTTTTGGCGGCGGTGCTGTTGTTGTCGCCGGTGCGTTTGCCTGTTGTGATTGCTTCGGGTTTGGCGTTGATTCTGATGCTGTTCTATACGGTGGTGATTGCGCGCGCGTTGGCGACGGGTCGTACTGCGGGTTGTAATTGTTTCGGTTCTGAGTCGAATGCGCCGGTGAGCCGTTATACGCTGGTCCGTAATATTACGTTGCTGTTGGCGGCGGCTGGTGCGCACGCGAGCGCGTTGAAGGGTGGCACGGGTGTTGTGTCGACTCTGCTGGGTCTGGGTAATAGCGGCTGGACTTGGGTTTTTGGTGCGGCGCTGATTGCGCTGACGTTGGAGGCTGTTCGCCGCGGTGACGCTTTGGCGCAGCCGGAGCCGCAGGCTGAGGTGATTTTGCCGGAGCCGGTGTATGACGAGAACGGTGAAGAGCAGTATGTTCGCATGCCGATTCCGCATGCGGCGCTGTATCTGGAGAATGGCCGTCACACGAATTTGCGTGCGTTGGCTAAGAATCAGGCGCGTGTACTGGTGTTTGTGTCGGCGACCTGCGCTGGTTGCGTGAAGTTTTTGAAGACGATGACTTCGTGGCAGGAGCGTCTGCCGCAGGTGGCGTTGCACCCGGTGTATTCGAGCCTGGAATCGTTGCAGACTTCGCGTAATGCGGGTACGTTGCCGGAGGGTTTGACTCCGCTGATTGACCGTGAGGCGGGTGCGCGCGCGAATTTCGGTAATGGTGTGCCGTTGGCTGTGGTTTTGGGGGCTGATGGTCTGCTTGCTGGCGGCCCGGTGGCTGGTAAGGAAGAGGTTGAGGGGCTGCTGACCGATATTGAGGAGCAGTTCGCTGAGGCTGCTCGTTTGGCTGAGGAGGAACGTCAGGAGCAGATGCGTAAGGCGATTGCTGAGGGTACGTCGAATACTGGCGGCGACCACCTCTAACCGTTCCTCTGTAGTTTCTCTGTTTTTCGTGCTGTCCCGATAGCTCCGTCCAGCTCTTACTGCCCTTACCGGCAGGTGCCGGGTGGGGCTATGCTAGAACGTAGCGCACACACCGCTTATATGCCGCAGTCACCGTGCCTGGTGGCGGCTGGCGCATCTTCAACCCTGTCTAAGGAGTTTTTATGGCAATGATGAGTTTCAACGCTCCGGCTGAGCGTGAGAAGTCGCTGTGGTTGGTCCGTAAGGAGAGCAACCCGAATCATTCTCAGTGGTACATTGACCGTTTTAAGGCGATGGAGGCTGAGGGTAACGATATGGCGGGTGAGTCTCGTCTGTTGGATGCTATGGCTTCTCGCGGTGCGAAGATTCTTGATGCGGGTTCCGGTCCCGGTCGTGTGGGTAAGCAACTGCACGCGCTGGGTCACCGTGTGACGGGTGTGGATATTGATCCTGAGCTGATTGAGGAGGCGCGCCGCGTCTGCCCGGATGCTACGTGGATTACTGCCGATCTGGTGGATTTGCCGGAGGTGCTGGGCATTGAGGGTGACGCGACGGCGGAGAACGGTTTTGAGTTGCTGGTGTGTGCGGGTAATGTGATGGGTTTCTTGGCTCGTTCGACTCGTAAGCCTGTGGTTGAGAATTTCCGTCGTGTGTTGGCGCCGGGTGGCCGCGCTGTCGTGGGTTACGGTTCGGGTCCGGGCCGTGATTATGCGTTTGAGCAGTTCCTCGCTGATGCCCGCGAGGTTGGCCTGAACGTGGATAACACGTACTCTTCGTGGCAGTTGCACCCGTTTGTGGAGGGCTCTTCGGAGTTTTTGGTGGCGGTTCTGTCGCGCCCGGCGAGCTAGGTTCGCATCTAAAACTGACGCGTAATGCGCCTTGAGCTAGGCGTGCAAAAGGCCCGGCGCCTGCCCCGTGTGGGGTGGGTGCCGGGCCTTTGCGCATCCACATGAAGCACCGGTGAAGGGTGGGTGTTCTAGTGGATGAGATAGATGGTGCGGGCGAGCTCTTCGGGCATGAAGGATGCTGCGAAGAGGATTGCCACAATGATGACGGCGAGTGCGGTCATGAGGCTGGAGCGCCAGCCGGGGTGCAGTTCGTTGAAGGTGATGAGTCCCTTGTGTTCTTTGTCCATGTTGACCACGTTGATCTGCTTGTAGATGGTGGTCTGGGCGGAGAGCCTGGAGGAGACTTCTCGCATGGTTTTGCCGTCCCAGACGCGGCCGTCGATGCGCATGAGCTGTTTGCCGTCTTTGTCGACGGCCCACATGGCGGGGAAGCTGCGGTAGCGTAGGCGGCCGGCGACAGTTTTGAGTTTCTGGCCGTAGGCTTTTTTGGGGTAGAGCTTTTCGGCGTAGATGGTGTGGTCGATTTTTTCGAGGGGTACGGCGAACCAGCCGAAGGTGCGTGCGCGGAGCACGTGGGTTTTGGTGATGACGATGATGGTGGGTTTGAGGACTGAGTAGAGGTTGACGCCTGCGATGGTGCCGATGAGCAGTACGAGGATGGTGTACGGCAGGGCGGGTCGCTTGTAGAGGATGAAGGCGAGCGCGGCGAGGAGCACGATGGTGCCGGGGAGTGCCGCTTCGATGCGCCTGCCGTAGGAGCGCATGCGGGGGTGGAATAGTTCTTTGACTTCGCCGTATTTGGCGGGGACTTCGTGAGCGCGTTCTGCCATATACACAACTTTAGTGTGTGCGGTGCGTGAAACCTAGCGGACTACCTGCGTTACTCTGGTTCTATGCGTAATTTTTCTCCCGTGGAGCGGGTCCTGGCGATGTGGATGGTCGGTGTTGTGGTGGCGGTTTCTGTGGCTGCTGCGGCGCTGATTATGACGAATAAGTTGGTGTATGGTCCGACGGGTCAGGTGCGGGAGTATTTTCATGCGTTGCGTACGGGTAATGGTTCGTATGCGCGTGGTTTGTTGGGTGCGCAGATTCCTGAGGGTGACGCGTCGCTGCTGGATGGGGATGCTTTGAGGCGTTCGGTGTCTTCGTTGGGTGAGGTGTCGTATGAGGTGGTGGAGACTAGCGCCGATGGTGAGCATGCGACGGTGCGTGCGTCCTATACGTTGGAGGGTTCGCGTCAGCATACGGATTTTCGTTTGCACCGTTCGGGCACGCATTGGGGCTTTTTTGATAAGTGGGCTATTGATGAGGCGTCTTTGCCGTCGGTAAAGGTGAATATTCAGGGTGTGGAGGCTGCGACGATTAATAACCGTAAGGTTGCGGTGGATGATGGTGCGGCGTCGTTCCCGGTGTTTTACCCTGGCGTGTATGCGGTGTCGTATGATTCGACGGTTTATACGGCGCAGAAGGTGAATGAGGTGGTGACTGCGCAGGATGCGAATCATTCGGTGCGTATGGAGTTGAAGCCGAGTGATAATGCGTTGGCGTCGGTGAAGGAGCAGGTGCAGGATCATTTGAAGAAGTGCACGCAGCAGAGCACTCTTTATCCTGGTGGGTGCCCTTTTGAGTATGCGTTTACGGGCCGTGTGGATTCTGAGGTGAAGTGGTCTGTAGTGAAGGTGGCGGATCCGCAGGTGAGTGTGAGTTCGGCGGGTGTGTGGTCGTTGAAGCCGATGTCGGGTACGGCGAGGGTGTCGTTTACTCAGTTGGATTTGTATACGGGTGCGCGTTCGCAGGTGCAGAAGGAGATTCCGTTTACGTTGAAAGCGTCGGTGGAGGCGGATGCGAAGGCGGTCCGAGTCTCCTTCTAGACGTAGTTACTACGTAGAAAAGGGTCAGTATTATCCTCACTCCTAACAGAGGAGAGGATAATACTGACCCTTATTTTTAACATCAATAGCTCACCCAAAAATTTATTTTCTAGATACTTTACAAAAGAGCTTCATGATTCATCAGTAGA